>VOFJ01001429.1_pt1 | contig 156153 bp, 205 predicted proteins | sample 5384081 | NCBI WGS metagenome assembly VOFJ01 (sample SAMN12384729, study PRJNA508395) | human gut metagenome | isolation source: healthy gut I | host: Homo sapiens
CCCACCAACCAGATACGGAACACCACCAAGGCGATAAGTATGATGATTTTTGTCTATTCCCACGATGACACCCGATGTCAGCGACGTGAACCACAGCTTCGCTGCATCCTTCTCCATGTTCGTAACCTCGTCCACGCCAGTTTGTTCCATCGTTGCCTCGATAAGGTTGGGATCGGACGTACCCGTGTGGGCGACATCGGCTTGTGCCTGCAGGGCAGTGTACATCGTGTCGCGCACGTAAATCAACTCCTGCACTTTCTCGAACTTGTCCGAGATTTGCGAGGCTTCGGCCTCGTACAGGTCATGTGTACGAACCGACGCAGTTCGGGATATAGGAGAGGAAATCAAAAAGCACCAGTTGCTCCCGCTGTTTACCATACCCGTGTCTGCCGGAGGATACCACCAGCAGAGAATGAGCGACACGGCCAGCGGTCTGAACAGCTTCATCACGTCCAACGGCTCTTGCTTTACCATCATCTTGTAGGCGATACCTGCCGCCATGACGATGGAGAACAGTGCCGCGAGTGCCATGCACATCTGCAATATCCACCAAAAAGGTCCCTGCGCACCGGTAAAAGTCGCGTCCGTCAGAAACTCGTTGGTCTGAAAGATGACATCATCTATTTCCTCCTCCAACAGGTTGATGCCGAAATCCGAAAGTATATCTCCGTTTGCCATAGCCCTGTCTTTTTATTTCCCTCTGTTTACACTCTCGTTGTCATCTTCGCCGTTTCCGTTGCCGCCCGATTGCGAGCCACGCACCGCAAGGCGTGATTCCTGCCACCGGCTCATGGCATTGCGGACAATGCCGCCCTTATGCAGGGTACGGTTGTCCGTTGCGTTCAGCAGTGTGCTTGTTGCCGTTGCGTTCTGACGCTTGGCGAGGTAGCTCACTAAAATCTCGTTCTGCCGTGCCACATCCTCGTAGATGCGCAGATACTCCTTCTTTCGCTGGGCGTTTGGCATAGGCGTCTTTCGTGGCGTCGATGGCACAACTGGTACACATGATAGTATTCCGTCCACCGTTCCTTGTCGTCCGTCGTGCCCCCGGCAAGGAGAATCCGGTCTATGTTGCGCTGAAACCGCTCCATTTGAGCGTTTATCTTATCGCCCTCGGCAAGCCACGCGATGTCCGCCTGCCGGTCGGCAACGTTCAACGCCTCGACCTTCGCCCGCTTGACCAAAGCCGAATCAATGGCTTCCGCTTCATCTGTCTGATTGTACAGGTTGACACCCGCCAGCGTGCGGAACGACAGTTTGTTTTTGGCCGCCGCCGACTTCTTGTACTTGTTATGCAGCAGCGTGTAGTAAAGTTCGGGCGACAGAGCGCCCGTACCGGTTTCCATGACCGTAATCTGGTTCTGTTTCGGCGAGTCATGGTTGTAAGTAACCGACTGCGCCTTTACACCGCTCGTTGCAACTGCTGCAACCGCCATGAGTAAGAGAGTTCTGTTCATATTAATTTCCGGTTATTCATTATTTTACAGTGTTATTTATATCGTATAGTCATACTTTGAGGGCCTGCTTCAAAGCCGTAAATATTGGTACTCATTCCTGACTCGTTTCTCTCCCTGCGAGAAATGCGTCTCGTCTTTTTCAATGCAAATACATTTTCTATGCGTATAGATACAGGCAATTGCGGTGCTCATGCTCCCCGATGCAAAATCAAGGACAGTATCTCCTTCCTTTGTGTATGTTCTTATCAGATACTGCAATAATGCAATCGGCTTTTGGTTGACATGAATCGTTTTGCCTTCCGATTCCGCTGTTTTGAAGTATATCACACTTCGTGGATACCTTGTCCCTTTGTTTTCATTCCTGAATGTAGGATTGGGGACATTGTTTATTCCTGTTCAATTGCTTCCTCTCTTCGTGCGATTCCCTGTAAGGCTCACCTTCCTCCATGATGGGATAATAAGGGGTTCTACCTTTACCAAAGACACTTATTAGCTCATGTGCTTTTAGAGGTTGTTTTTTAGCGAGAAGAAAATTGCTTGCTTTTGACTTTTTCCCAAACCCAGTCATATTTAAATTCCTCTAAATTACCGCAGCGTAGAAGGCTGCTGAACGGTTCGCTGCCAAATAAGACCGTAGGTGCATTTTCTTTCCTGACTCTCCTGATCTCTTTCCACATTTCCGGGAATGGTATTATTTTATCCCACTGTGAAGCTGTGATTCCAAAGGGGATCACATAAAACCAAGTCGATACTTGATTCCGGAAGAAAAGGCATTACTTCAAGACAGTCGGCTTTATATAACGTAATGTCTTTTTGCAAAAACAATCTTTTCCATTGCATCAATCTAAATGTCTCTTTATCCCTTGGTTATAATCCCAATAGGCTTGTTCGTACTAAAAATTCTTTCTCTGTTTTTTATTTCCCGATGTCGATGGCATGGAAGTCAAACTCCAACCTGTAGATAGTCTGTCTTCTTTCCCTTTCATCGTTCATTAATAATCCAGCCGTCCTTGCTTTGCTCCATCGTCCGAAAGGCTCCGTCGATAATCTCCTTGACCTTGGGACGGTAAATCTTCGCTTTCCAGTAACCGATACGCACCTGTATGTACCGCCATGTCTCGATATACGCCCGGTTCAGGTGTCGCTCGATGTCGTCCAGCGACGTGTTCACCGCTTCCAGTACCAGCAGCAGGTCGGAGGTCGAGCAGGCCGCCGCCCCGGTGGCATACAGCACAAGGTCGCTCACCGACTTGTAGAGCTGCTCCCCGTCATTGGCGATGTCCCGTATTGCCTTTTCGTTGATGGCCAGTATCACGGCATCGCCGGGGTCGATGCGTCCCCCGTTTCACGATTCTCTCGTTGAAGTCCTCCAACAGTTTCTTGTAATCGCCGATACGGTCGCTGACCGCCGTATAAGTGCTTTTTCACGTTCAGTACCGTCCGCAAGGACTGGTACATCACGTCGATGACATCGAAGGCACGGGTGTAGCGATCCAAGTCCACATTCAGTTCCTTGTACTCGCCGATCTCCTTGCGGCTGTATTCGTGCAGCAGCTTGTTGCTGTATTCCAGCGTACTGCGGGCCAGCAGCAGGCTCCGCTGTTTCTTGTGGTCGTTGATGTAGGCTTCCACTGACACGATGTCGAAGGTCCATTGCGCCTTGGCGATGCCGGGCAGGAGAACCAGCAGCACGACTGTCATCAGCAGGGCACGTTTCATGGCCGCACCTCCTTTCCGCTGTCTTTGCCGTTTCCGTTCCGCAGGTTTCGCGCATTCTCCACCCAACGTTCGTGGCATTCCTCCACGAGCGTCAGCCTGCGTCCTCGTCCATGTCCAGTTCGGGCAGCACATCCTTCAGCACGTCGATGATGCTCCGCTTATAGTGCATCATCTTTTCCAGCGACACGAGGTCTGCATATATTTTTGTAATCCGGGAATCCACTTCCCGTGCGATTTCGAGCCGGTCGCTCGACCACAGCAGATGGTACACCTCCCCGGTCGGAGTCTCTTCCAATGGCGGGGTACGGGCGTATTCCGTCGTGATCTTGCACGAAGGGTGTTCCCGTGCAATCTCCGCAATACGGTCGTTCACCAGTTTCGTTTTTCTCCGCGTCCGACAGGTTCGGGTCGAGTGTCAGCACGTCGGCTACATACGTGTCGGTATATTCCGTGGTCAGTTCCCAACTGATCTGCACGATGGCACGGTGTATCTTGATACCGAGGAAATATTTCGGTTTGCGGGCTATCGAGACCGTCGCCTTGAACGTGATGACCCCGTTGATGTTCGGCATGGTCGCCTTACGGACATAGGTGTAGCCGTTCCACGCCCCGCCGTCCTGCCATGACAGGCTGTAAGCCGTCTTACAGTCCTGCATGATGGCCGGTATGCGGTAATAGTCGTCCGTTGCCACATCGTTATCGCCCGCCGCCTCGGCTTTTTGCGTCGGTGTATTCCCGTTGTTTCTTCTTCCATTCCGCCAGTTCGGTTTTCAGGCTGTCTATCTGCGTTTTGTTCGCATTGTACTGCTGTCGGTACCACCGCCGCATCTTCCACGCTCGCCTCGGCGATTTTTTTTCAGCAGGTCGGCATTCTCATTCTCCAACGCATTGATTTGCGACTGAAGGGCGGCCACCTGGTTCTCCGCCTCCTGCAGCATGGCGTCCAACTCGGACAAGTCCAATTCGTTCTCCGTAACCGTGGTCTGCATGGCACACTCCTTTGAATGGGCGTTCAGGGATTTGCCGCACTTTCTGCACTTGTACTGCGTCGTGCCCTGACCAAGCGTAGCCCCGTCCGAGCAGGTTACGCTGATGGTCACGCTCTCGCAGCCCTGCAACTTCGCAGCGTCCGTCGCCTGATAGTAGTTCCGCGCATCGGATGCGATATAGTAAGTATAACCCTCCTCGTTGTCGTTGAACTCCAAGAGGCGGGCATTGAGTTGCGCCTTGAACGTGTTCAGGTCCATCGAATAGGAATCGAACACCTCCTCGTAAATGATTTCCTCCCGGTTCCAGCTTTTCTTCACATGGATTTCATAGGCATAGGCTTTCTTCGTCTGTTTGCCGCCCCGACTGATGATGTAACCGTTCTGCCAGTAGTCGATGGTGTAGGTATAGCCGTCGTTCTGACTGTTGAGCAGCTGAACCCGGCTTCTCGACCAACCGGCGTACCGTTCCGAATTGGCGAGAACCTGCTCCCGTTGCGAGGCATTGGGATAGAAGCCGGGATCGGTCGTCTCGAAACGTGTCCACTCTCCGCCGTTCAATATGCTGTTGTCGTCCGTCGGCGGGTAGTAATCGCACAGGGCGATACTCCCTTGCTCGCGACGGGCGATATACCACCGTTGCGTGTAGTAGTTTCCCGCTGTCTTGTCCAGATAATCTGTCATCCACGAGGTAAGGTCGTAGTTGCTGAAATCGAACAGTCCCGCCACGTTGTCCTCTCCGCCCACCATATCAATCAGCAGACCTCCGAGGTCATGTTCCGCCTGCTCGAAGAGCGCACCGTAATGGTCATACAGGTCGATGACGCCTTGCTGACCCTGCCGCCCATCAGATCATGGAAAGAACTGGTCTGCAGCAGGACGTCACCGATATTTCCGATACCAGCCGAGGCGAGACCGACACCCATGTTGTAGAGGTTGTCGATGTCGTGTTGCAGGTTCTCTTTCGTAAAGTTACCCGGCACGCTGGCGAGATCGTCCAACATACGTTGCCAGTCGATGTCGCCCACTTCCGAGAGTTTCAGCAGAGGGGCGATGTTTCGGTTGATTTCCAGAAACACGATGTCCGAAAAGCCCAGCGTGCTGTTCGTCACCACACTCTCGAACTGCATACACAGACTTTTCGTCTCGTCGCAGATTTTCATCAGGTAGCTGCCCCAGTAGATAGCCGTTTGAGGCGAGCGGAGCATCAGTTTCGCCACCACCCATATCTTCGGCATGATTTTCTCCGAGACCATGCGGTAAATGCGGCGGTAGTAGTAATTTTTCTGTACTGCTATTCCAGATACCGAGGTCGGAAAAGGCTTTATGCTCCAAGAACTTGGAGGCAAAAATCCCCGCCGTAGCCACTTCCGCCGCATTGTAGTGCTTGAGAATGTCATCGACCTGCTCCCGGTAATAGCTTTCCGCCACGGCTTCCGTACCGAAAGCGGTAGCCATTGCCGCCACCGTGCGTGCGTCGTAGTTCACGCTGTAATACTGCGCGTGGACCTGCTGCACAACGGCGAGCGACAGGAGTATAAGGATAAGTGACAGCCGTTTCATCATGGATTCCTCTCCGGTTAAAAACAGATATCCGTCAACGGTGCGTCATGCCTCTTAGTGCACGTATCAGTCCGTCGGCCTCATATACGGCGGAATTTGCCACCAGACGGTGATGTATGAATACCTCCTTGGCGATCTCGTACCTGCGTTGTTCCCACTTCGCCTCTTCTTCCTCGTCCTGTACGGAATTTTCTATGCCGGCGTATTCGTCCAGTTCCTTACCGAGCATCCCCAACCGGAGATTGTATCTTTCCAGAACATCCCTCTATTTCCTCAATGCTTTTTCTTCCCATGTCGCGTACCCTTACCAAGTCCTTTACGGGCCATTGGCACAAATCCCGGATGGTCTTGATGTCGAACTCACGGAATATCCGCTGGATACGGGCTTCATATTTGCTCCCGAACTCAAGTGTCTTTACACTTTGGCTAATGTCTATCTTTTTCCATTTTTGTAATTAATGATTTGATTGTTATTGTTTTACATGAAGGTTCAATACCTGCCCGGCCTCGTTGACCTTTTGGGCGAACGGCAGGGACTTCCCGATACCGCTGGCGTTCCAGTCCCGGCAGTACGCCTCAATAGCTTCCTGATGACTGCACCGCAGTTCCTGTTTATAGAGTTTCAAGGCTTCTTTCTCCGCCCGCTCCGTGGTGTAGGTCATGTAACATTCTCTTGGTTCTTCTACACCGTACACGCCGCTGGTCGTTCCCCGGCGGATGAACACCTCGCGGAAGAAACTGCGCCCTTCCTTGTTCTCCAGCCGGTTGATGGTAAATATTTTCTTGCAGTCCACGTCAGTAAGGCCGAGGATAGCCTTGATTTCATCGATCGAACCGCTCACGGAACTTGCTCTGGTCGAGCAGCATCACCACGTCCGAGTTGTTGATGATGGCTTCCTTGACGATAGGGCTGCCGATGATGTCCTGTATCTCCTGTGTCACCACGCCGACCGAAGCCCAGAACTTACGGGCCGTCTTGTACATAAACTTGATGTATTCGGCCATGAGCGGGCTGGCAATCGCCTTCCACGCTTCCTCTATGACCAGGACTTTGCGGTTCTTCTTGATACGCATCTTCTGTAAGAATACGTCCATGATAATCAGCGTGACAAGAGGGAACAGGAGAGGATCATCTTTTATACTGTCGATTTCGAAGACGATGAACGTCTCATCAAACAGTGAACTGTCCATGTTCTCGTTCAGCGTCTTTTTCATGATTGCCTCCCCGGTAGAAGTCCTTCATCATGTAACGGTACGTCGAGATGTCGATGCCCGAAATGTGGTTCTCGGTACAGATGTCGGGGATGCGCTGCACGGAAAACTCATAGAACGAGTTGAACGACAGCTCTTCCACTTTTAGCTCCTTACGGCGGCGTTCCATCTCGTCGATCATGCGCTCGATACGCCCGGCCCGCTCTCCTTCGTCCTCGTCCCGCTTCTCGGTACGGTTACGGTCGTCGATGAGCAGCCCCTTACGCAAATCCTCCCGTTGCAGGGGCGTGAAGCCGTCGAAACCGTTGAAATAGGTGTCGTAATACTCCGTGATGACCTGTTCTATCAGGCGGTCCTCCGTCTTCGTGACCGTACCCTGCGAGCCTTTCCAGATGAGCAGTACGAGGTTTTTCAGGAAGCCCGTTTTCTCCAACTTCATTTCAACCCGGTTGATGCGGAACGGGTTCATGGTAATCGGTCTTTCCTCGGTATAGGAAATGTACTTGCCGCCGAGGTATTCGCAAAGGCCCTCGTAGCTGTTACCCGTATCGACCATCACCACGTCTGTGCCCTGCTCGTACAACTGGCGCACGACAGAGTTCATGTGGAAGCTCTTTGCCGCTGCCCGAAGGCCCTAAACAAAAGAAATTCGAGTTGTCCGTCAGTTTGTTTTTCCCTTCCTTTCCCGTGATGTCGATAGCTACCGGCACGCCTTGGCGGTCCGTGTAGTAAATTTTCAGCGGTGTTTCTTCGCTGTGCTGTATGTGCTCCTTATACATCAGGCACACCGCCGCGTCACCCAGCGTCAGGAAGCGGTCATAGTCCCGTTCATGCCGTAGCAGTTTCCCGGAAACGAGTTTACGAACAGTTCCAGCTGGTTGTACGCCCTTTTGGAAATATGGATACCCATACGTCCGAAAGCATTCTCCAAATGGTTCGTGCATTTTGCAGGTCCGTACCAGTCGGTACGGCGACAATCAGGTTGAAATGAGTGTACACGAGCTGCTTGCTTTCCCGCGCGATGACCTCCTGTACCCGCTTGATGTCCTCCACGGCCATCTGGTTGCTCGGATTGGGAATACTGGCGTGCCGGTTCTTCTTTTTGTCCAGCAGGGCCAGTTCCCTTTTCTGATTGGGCAGGAAGACAATCTGGTTATAGATGACAGCCTCCGCACTCGGAATGCTGTCAATGGCAGCCAGCAGGTCCACGGGCATATCCGTGTTATTGACCTCTATATTGGTATAAGGTCTTATCAGTGAAGGCAGTGCGGCGCAGTCCACATCGACAAGACTATATACCTTGCAGCGTTTGTCGCCCATCGAGACTGTCTCGTCGTCTGCCTTGAAGTTGGTCATCGACACGATCCGGTCCTTGAAGTTCATGGCGAAATAGCGGTCCACGTATTCGCTCGCCTCGGCTTTGTTCAGGAACTTGGCCTGTACCCCGGCATCGTGCAGCTGGTCATGCACTTTGCGGATCTTGACCAGAAAATCGCGCCACTTCTTGTTGTCGAACGAGAACAGTCGGCTCTTCTTCGCCTCCTGTGTGATAAGTCAGGTAACACACGCTGTCCGTGTAGTTGCGCCCCTTGAAGTAACGGAAGTAGGCCGACGAGAGGAACTCGTGTTTGTCGCCCGTCTCGTTCTCGAACTGTTTCCTCACGAAGATGTCCTGTTTGTGCAGGGCATATCCTTCGCCGAGCGTCTGTGCGAGGGCGGTGAAAAGGTGCGTGAACTCATAGTAGCTGTCAATGTTCGCGCAGTATTTTTGCACGGGGTTCTCTATTTTCAGGATAGCAGAATATTCGCCCGTCTTGGTATAGAGCACGCCCACGCCGTTCGTCTCTTCCACGGAAAAATAGATGTCCTGAAAGATACGCTTGCGCTTGCCTCCGGTACCGAACGCATAGACCGACAGGGCCATGCCGGCACACAAGGCGATAAAAAGTAGAATGATGTACAAAGTCATCTTAAAATACGATAAAAAAGGCCGGGCCGCCCGGATTTCAGGCGGCCGGCCCGCGTTCAACATTCAACAAGACCCACGTTGAACCCCGTGATGGTTTTTTCTTTTTTTTTCTCACAGCTTCTTCGAGTGGGCGTAGATATACACCCCGCGCCCGTCTTTCTTGGTATGCAGCCCTTTCCGCTGTTTGAGCATGATAAGGGCGATACCCGTCGAGACGACCGCAACCAGCACGACCAGTCCGACCACGAACCCTGCGAGACAGTAGGCGATGATAAAGCCGACGATGGCTCCGCCGGCAACGCCTGCCGCCCAGTAGATATAGCGTCCCTGGATGCCCATGAACTCCAAAGGCCGTTGAAGACCTTTGAACAGCGGGTAGTCAGGGTAACGTTCGTCCTTGCCTTTCATCGTGCGGAAGGTTTATGCGCCGATACCGAAGAACATCGGAAGTGCTTGTGCGGCAGCGATTAAGAAAATACATGCGCCCACGACCATCATGATTTTCTTCTTCACGTCCTGTTCCTCGTTGTGTGGGCTAAGCACCCAGCGCCATACCCACCTTGCGGTGGGCGGTTTCCGAGTACTCGCCCCCAAACCGTACTTACATGTCTCCATGTATACGGCTTTCCATTAGTAACATTACTCTTTACCATAGTTCTGAATCATAGAGTTGCAGTCCTCACAGACAACCAGTGTCTTGCGATGTCTTTGGAGCATCAGTTTCTCCCACTCATTATTGCCTTTCAGCTTGGTGAGAGTCCTCACATGATGCATGACTACTTTTTCCCTTCCTTACCACATAGTTCACATCTGCCATCCTTCAACCTTTCCACAAGGCTCGGATATGGCACGTACATGGTCTGTGGCAGTTTGTCATAGTCAACATCGAACTGAGCATTTCTCTTTTTGAAACCCTCATTGTAGAAGACTCTGTATTTCTGCTTTCCCTTGGCATCGTTGTACGGAATGACAAAGTCCTTGTCCTTCTGATACTTCTGGCGAACTTTCCTTGCGGAAGTGTTCAGTTTCCAGCCAAGTGTCTTGCACATACTCATCTTCATAATGAAGGCGAAAGATGCACATTCTTTTGGACACGTTTGCGGCAAGTGAATAGTAGTTGTAAAGTCCTCTGATTTCCGCATTGTATTGGGCAAGAATATCTTCGGGCTTCATTGAGTCATATATCTGCGAGGCTTTGACCACCAAATGTCTTTGCCGTCAATGTTTCTGACCTCCAAAGCGTTGTATTCAGTGAGCTTCTTTTGTATCACAGCCGAGTTAAGGGTTAACACCACTGCGCCGTTGAAGTCTCTTTTGAGTACTCCGTCCCTGTTCCTTTTCACTGCATCTGACTTTCTGATGAAGATTTCATATCAAGAAATTTCGCCTTGTCTTGTGCGTGTGTTATCAAAGTTTTCTCATCGGACAATTCAAGTTTGAGTTGTTCTCTCATGAATTGGGTGATGTCCGCTTTGATGGTCTCGCATTCAGACTTGCTTCCGATAACCGATATAAGGAAATCGTCCGCGTATCTTACATACTGCAATCTTCTAAAGTCCGCATCCATTGCATCCTTGTGAGGAGTGGACAGCATCTGTTTGCTCAGTTGGGCAATTTCATACAGATAGTTTTTCCGCATCTGCTCATCGGATGTTTTCTGCAACTTCTGTTTCAGCCTGTTCTTCTTATTGTTCAAACGCCAGTATTCGGGATTGATGCTGCGTCTGTCACCTTTGCGGAATTTGGCTGCGTACTCCTTGATGTACTTGTCGAACTTGTCAAGGTAGATGTTAGCCAGTATTGGGCTGATAATCCCGCCTTGCGGAGTTCCTGAGTACGTCTTGTTGTACTTCCAGTCCTCCACATACCCTGCATTGAAGAATTTACGGATAAGTCTTAGGAAGCGTTCGTCTGATATGCGTTCACGAAGAATGCTAATCAGTACGTTGTGGTCTATGTTGTCAAAGAAGCCTTTGATGTCTCCCTCAATGAACCACTTTGCTCCCGCAAAAGACTTCTGTATCATACCCAATGCCGTGTGGCAGCTTCGGTGCGGTCGGAAACCATGTGAAGTGCCTTCAAAAATGACCTTCATAAATGGCTTCAAGCAGCAGTCTAACTACCTCCTGCACCAATTTGTCCTCGAATGAGGGAATACCGAGCGGACGTTTCTTGCCGTTCTTCTTCGGTATGTACACTCTGCGTGCAGGGTGGGGTTGGTAACTTTCGTCCTTTAAGGACACAATCAATCTTTCAATCCTTTCAAGACTCATCTCATCGATGGTCTTGCCGTCAGTTCCGGGTGTCATGTTGCCTTGCTTCGCATAGATGCGTTGGTAGGCTACAGCGAACATCTCTTCACTGAACAGATACCGATACAGTCGCTCGTATTTATAATCCGAACTTTGACTGTGGTCACTTAGAGCTTTTAATACTCTTTCTGATTTTTCCATACGTCTTACACGTTTTCAAAATTTGTATTAAAACATTACTAACTGTTCCCCTTCGCCATGTACAAGGCATTACCTTGCTCGGACTACTATGGGAACTCCGTTACCATATTGGATATTCAGAGCCAAAAAGCCCATAGCCACTTTCATGGCTTTCCAACTTAGGTAATCTCCGTTTAGCTGTATGATAACTATTAGCACGACAGATTGTCGGATACGACTTCCGCCCTTTTCTCCGCTTACTGCGGTTGCGTTGTGGCTGGTTCTTTGCTATAACACCAGTGACGTTGTCTTAGTGCCACAATGCGACGTTTGTAAAAGCCTTCCGTCGCAGCTACATCTTTTGCCGCTGGGCTATCGTTCAATCAGTATGGACTTTATCCTCATATCTGTCTTTCTCCCTCGCAATTCAGTCGCAGTCTGGCTTTTGACTGACTTATTGCTTTCCCAAAGTGCTATTTTCACCTTTAGGTTTCCCCTCGGGCTTATTTGGGTGGAAGTAGGTCACTTGAACCCTGACCTATCCTCTTGCTAAAGAGGAATTTATCATGCAACCATTACGGACGCACTCATGGCGATGTACACCGAGATAGCGCCTACGATAGCCACAACACCGGCAATGGCGTAACAACAGTTTGACCATGATGGGAACGTACTTGGCGATTTCCTCCGTCACGGTAGCCAGTGCAGTCGTACCGGCGGAATAATCGCCTGCGGAGTTCTGGGCCATGACGGCCGTCGTGCCACACAGCAACATCAGTGTGAGCATCTGTACTTTTTTAGCAGAAAACATTTTTTTCATTTGTCTTTTTGTTTTTTGAAACATGATTATTTATTTTAGGGTAAGTATTGCAGTTCTTTCGAATCGTTATGGCGGTACTTGATTCCTGCCTCCCGTTTCTATATGCGATAGCCGAAAAAGGCAGGAAAGACGAGGAACGCACCGATCAGGAACAGGCACGCGCCCACAAGCGTTACGACGGACTTGGTAATGCCGTCCTCGCCCGTGTTCATCTTTACGTAAATCTGGAATCCGGACACAATCACACAAATCCCGGCGATGGCACAACAGAGAGCTTGGACGTAAAACATCATTGTTACCACGTAGTCGTGCATCGTCGCCAGCGCATCCGCACCCCAACTGTAATTCACGCTGCCGCTTTTCGCCAGAGCTGAACAGGGGATGATGGAACAAAGCGCACATAGTATCTTTTTCGTTTTCGACATCTTACAGCTTATCTTTGACCGGTCTCCATTTCAGGCAGGGACGGTTGTCCAAGCGTCCTTTGGAAATCAACGCCTTATACATCTCTTCGTCGGTAAAGCCGTCGGACAGGTAGGGAGCGATCTCTTCCATCTGCGCCTCCGCCTTGGCCTTCAGCCTTTCAAGCCGCTCTTTCGCGGCTGCCTCCTTTTTCCCTGTATCGCCGTCTTGTACCGCAGGCGGGGCAGCTACGGCTTCCGTGTCGCATGTCTCATTTCCGATACTAAACCCGGTCTCGTTCTCCGAAACCTCGACACTCTCTTCCGTGGCATCCATCGGACCGAGGTCGAAAACTTCTTCGTCAGTCTTCTCCGTTCCCTTCTTTCCATACAGGTCACGGGTAATATTGACCGCGTAATTAGACGATGTACAGCACCGTCAGTACAAGGGCGAATATAAAGTATGAACTCATCTGTTTTAAGTATGAAATTAAACTTTAATTGAACTTTGAAAGTACAAAAGCAAAGAAAAAGTATTATATTTGATATAATGAAAACTCTTTATATCAAACAATATTTTATTACGTATAAATAAGTATGAAACATATAAATTGAACTTTAATTTCATACTTTAAGGCGAATGTACCGGGAAAAACGGGCATAAAAAAGCCCTCCGGGAGGAGAGCTTTCAAGGGGGGTAACGATAATGCCTTACCGTTTCTTTCCGCGCAGGTAATCGTTCAGGTCCTTGTACTCGTGATAACGGAGTGCTTCGTTGTGCACCCGCTTGCCGTACATGCCGGCGATGGTCTCTTCCGTTTTCTGTCCGGCGAGATCATTGTCGAGATAACAGTGTATTTCCTCGTACACCTGCAAGTGTTCCAAAGCCTTTTTCAGGTTGTTCACCGAGTTCATCACGAGGTAATCGCAAGGTGCGCCGATGCAGACCGTATCATCACCCGTCTGTTTCAGCGTCAGGTAAGAGAGAAAATCCATGAAGCCTTCGAACACGCAAACCCGGTTCTGTGCTTCACTATGAGAATGCCTGATGACAGAGATGTCCTTACACCGGATACAGCCCTTATAATAAGGATTGCGAACCTCGTACCCGCCCGCCACGTTACCGAAGGCAAGGGCGAAGTAGCGCCGTTGCCGCAATTCATAATGGACCTCCCGGCAGAACATGCGGCCGATGTCTCCGTCGATTCCACGGGAATGAAGGTACGAGAGCAGCGCATGGTGCTGCAACGGTACGACGAGCACGTCCTTCATGTCGGCTTCGACGGGTCGGGGCGTTGTCCCCGGAATCCGCACCCTTTGTATCGGGATAGCGTTCTCGTGCTTCCCTATATAGGCAAGCACTTCGCTCACGCTGTCCGTCTGGTAAAGGTGTTTGCCCAGTTCCACAAGGTCTCCGCCCACGTCGCTGCGCCAAAGTCATACCATTCGTTGAGCCGGTCATTGACCTTGAACGACGGGGTACGCTCATTGCGTAGCGGCGACAAATACCAGTATTGTTTCGATGTTACACTCTGGGGGTGGTAGCCGAGACTGGCAAGATAGTCCACGATACGCAGTTGTTTTGCTTCCGCTATGGTCATGTCATTTTCTTTTCACTTGTTTTCAAAAAACGGTTTACTTTGGTTTTTCTCTATATATACCCGGACCAAAGTAAACTAAATTATTTTTTCACCTTCTGCGTCCTCGCATTCTTCGTCGAAAAGCAAGGCTTCGGTCGGGGTCACATCGTAATAAAAAAGAGCTTGTCCCGTTTGACGATCAGCTTCAGGTTTTCCGTCAGGTACTGCAGCAGTTTTATCATGACGCTGCGTCCCCGTTTGAACCCGATAGCCTCATAGGAGGTCATGAGAGCCTGCAGTACGTTCTCGAAACCTTTGATGGGCCTGTCCCCGAAAGCGGCGGAAAGCGCCTCCCGGTGCTGCTCGATGGACAAATCCATGAAGCTGCTCCGGGCCTTCGGTCTCACGCTGCCATCAAACGAATAGTTATCCACCATGACCGGCAATCCTTCGTCATCAACGGAAAAAGCAAACGGTTTGAACTCCTTCTCGCGGATATGCAGCGCATGAACTTCACTGATAACGGGATTCTCCGCACTCTTGGTGATGACCAGCACCGTTTCCGCCTTATTGCTCATTTCCGTGCCGATATGCCCGCGCACATTGTTGTCGCCTTTATTCAGGTGCAGCACACAATGGATATGCAGGTCGTATTTCGACGACCATTCCATCATCTTGTTGATAACCTCCACCGATTCGCTGGTGCTGTTGATGTCGAGCATCAGGTCGCGGATGCCGTCAATGATGACCAGCCCGTACCCTTTGTTCTGTCGCAGAGCGTAGTCGATGACCTCAATACGCACGGCCGGCGTGTATTCCCGCAGGCAAATGAAATCGAGATTCTCGTTGTCGGTTGTGGTGGGCAGTCCCGCCAGGCGGAGAATACGTTCCAACACGTTATGGCAATGGAAACGGCTCTGTTCGGTGTCCACGTACAAGATCCTGCGCTTGCCTTCGGGCAGATGCGCCCGGTAGTTCAAAACCTGCCGGCCCGCCAGTGACGCAGCGACAATAGCAGAGACATTAAACGTCTTTTTTTTCGCCTTCGCCTTACCCGTCGAAGCGCTAAAATTGCCGAGCGTCGCTATGGTGGAGTTGTCGATCCATATAATCTGGGGCGGAGTCACGTAGGTGTCCGTGGCCTTTATCTGCGATGCCGTGAGAATATCCGACAGGCGATTCTCGTCCAGTTCCGCCCACGAGTTACGGTCAGTTCTTTTTTCGTTTTCCATAGCGCTTCTGGTTAAAGAACGGTTGGGTTGCGGATACTTCCGTCGCCATACGCATGGCATCGTCCACCGTAGGTTCGTAGTTTTGCAAGAGCCATGCGTCCAGCTCTTCCTTCGCGAAGTAAAGCATCTTGCCGCGAGGTTTGTAGTGCGGGATTTCCTTGTTCGATGTGAGTTTGTACAACATACTTTCGGACACGCCGATATACATGCACGCCTCTTGAAAAGTGAAGACTTTCTTGGTCGTGTAAATGGTATTTTCCAGTAAAGCCACACGCTCCAACAGACCTTCCACCGGTTCCAACTTCTTGAGAACCGCTTCTATGGCGGTCAGCCGTTCGCTTAACCGCTCCATGAATGTTGTTCTGTTTTGCATAAAATACATGTTAAAATTAGACAATGGAGAGTTACCTCCGTTATGCAGCGCGCTAACGGAGGTCAAAGTTATGTGATGTGAACCGGACAGCCGGAAATTCCGGCATGATACTATGCACGTATCACGGCAACTATCACTGTTTTATCTTTCACATACTTGGCTTTTTGGCACTTCGTGTCATATTTTCAGCCGACTGATGGCTTTTCGTATGCCGAGGTTTGCCGATGTAATGTTGTTCCTCGCCGCAGAGAGGGCAGACGAGAGGCTTGAAGCGGTAACATATCTTGTGCCGTCTTTGGACAACAGGAACCGCCCCCTTGTCGAGAACCGACTGCCAGTGAGGTAGGATAAAGGTGTTTTCGAGCAACGCATCGAACAGAACCGCCACATGGCGGATATTGTTTACACGAATACAGAAATTCTCCTTGCAGGCAAAAAAGCGCTTCCATGTCCTCGATGCGGAGAGTGGAAACGCAAAACAGATGATAAGCGTTGGCGCAAGCCACAATACCTGTCATCTGTTCACGGGAAAAATTGCAACCAAAGGAGAGAGGTGGAGCGTTTCTGGAATCTTCTATACGTGAAGAGTCGAACCATACTCCGGCAATGTCGTACTTTTTTGTTTCAAGGCCATGCACTCCTCGAAAGAAAATGTTTCTGCGGTAAAGAGGCTTTTTTTGACGAGACTTGTACAATCGAGCAACAGCCCTCTGATGATATGAATGTTCATTTCATGGCGCAATTCCTGCAAACCGCACTGTTGCAGTCGATGTACCGGTGGCTGTTTATAAAGTCATCCACGTAGCGGCCATATCGTTTGCCGCCTGTCATGACGTCTTGAAGATAAAGCTCCCTTGCTTCGGAGAGCAACTCGTAAAATTCTTCCGCTACATCCTGTTCCGTAGCGAAGTGGTGCAGATGTGGTCTCCCTTCAAAAAAAGAGAGGACCTGTTGTTTTGTCCTTTCATGTCGAATTGTTTTTTATGGGTTTATACTTATTATAATAGTGGCATTACTTCGACCATTTGAAATATCGGAGAAAAGCCGGAAATATTTACCTTAAATTGAATTTGACATGTATGACTACATCAGTCGAATAGGCCGTTAACCAAATTGACTGCTTCGTCTTTTTTTCTGGTTGATGATTTTGGCGTACACCTGTGTCATTCTCACGGAGGTATGGCCAAGCAGCTTCGATACGGTATAGAGATCCGCACCGAGCGTCAGCATCATGGTCGCGAATGTATGCCGGGCGGTGTGAAAAGTAAAACGCTTGGTGATTCCGGCCGCTTCGGCCCACGGTCTGAGATACTGATTGCTATTTGAAGGCAGGTTGAACACAGGATCGTCTGCAGCCTTGTCCTCACGCTCCGGCATCCATTTCAACGCCTCGTTGGAGAGTGGCAGGTAAATCGGTTCTTTGGTCTTCTGCATAGCTACCGCCAGACGGTATTGGCCGTTATCGACAAAGACATTCTTCCATTTCAGGCCGACAATATCGCTGATACGCAGTCCGCAGAAGCAGGAGAACAGATAGGCATTTTTTACCCTCCCTTCCTGCATCGGAGTGGCAATCAATGCCCGTACCTCTTCGATGGTCATATAGGACCGCACGCTTTCCGGCATTTTGGGCTTCTCCGACTTTTCCATCTCGTTAAACGGATTTCTCAACAACCGTTTAGCCCGAACGGCAGCATTCAGGGCGCCATTGAATATCTGATAATAGGTGTTGCGTGTGTAGAAGCTGCTATCGGCTTTCCTTTAGGGCGGAAGGTTGTCAGCATGTAGTCGATATAGCCTTGGCAAAAAGCGAGGTCAACCCGATCCAATATAAATCTTTCCCCTGCATATTCTTTCAGGATATGGGTAACGGCTTTGATTTGACCGATGCCCTTCTTGTCGCGTTTCTCTTGGTACTCCAGATAGGTTTGCATCCAGTCCAGCAGATAAATCTTATCCGTATGGTTCACGATACCGGCTTCACCACTGGTCAGCTCGATAATACGTTTCGACTTGATGGCATTTGCGGCAGCCATTGTTATTTCATTTTGCCGACGGGTATTGCTGTCCGTTCCCGGAATAAGATACAGCTTCAGGTACTCGTATGTCCGTTTGCCGTTGCGGTATATATCCAGATACAAACTCTTGCTGCCATTGGCCAACTCCTTCGTCCGAAGACGGATTGGTTCTTTTTACTTTTTAGGCTTCTTTATTCGTGGCATAATCTGTGTATTCTTTCATTCGTTATTTTTCGTATGCAAATGTACGAATTAAAACTGAAATCAAGAAACAAACAAGAAAAAAAAAATGTACCCAAAAAAGAACCAATTAACAGAAAATAGTGAAAACAACTGAAAGAAATAACTACCCTATAAAGAACTGATATAAAGCATATTTAGTTGTATTTATTTGGATTTTATTTTCATCTTTAATATGCCTGTTTGTTTATTAATAATAATCGAAGTTTCAGAAATAGACAGTATATATTCTCCATATAAAGAATTAATGTCTTTATCTTATATGTATTCAAAACTCGGTGCTGATATAGCAAAAACTAAATGCAAAAGCATTCGAAGCAAAAAAAGTACTAAAGAGGCTATTTTAATTTTGGATAGCGCTTTGAATATATATAATCAAGAAGATGCAAAAACTCGATCCTATAACAAACAAGTGCTTTAAATCTATTGATTTCCCCTGAACTGATAGATGAAAAAAATAGAATATATATAAAAAAGCAAAATATAAAATAGACGGGAAAACCCAAGAACACAACTTCTATTTTAATGAGGATGGGAAAACGATTGGGCATACGGAAGAAGATATACGCCAAAGTGCTAACGATGTTCTCTCTGGGTTAAATAGCGCACACGATGCAAAAAGAGAAATTGAAAAAGATAAAAGAGCAATAAAGAGAGGAGAATATAGATTCAATGCTCAATAACCGCCCAATAAACAAGTGTCATCGACCACTAAATCGAACTAAACATGAAAAACCGAATCAAATCATATTGGAGTAACTGGTTGTCGATCGCTGCAATTATATGTAGCGTTGTTGCTATTTGCGTTTCGTTACCATCCGCGCCGGAGTTAGGTATAGACTATATCGGGGTGATAGTAGGGATTTTATCGCTTTTAGTGACGATGTTAATTGATGGCAGATTTGGAATGTGATTGCAATAGATAAGAAGATAGATGGTAAAGTAAAACAAACTAGCGATTCTTTAACGGAGAGTATCAATGTTACCAAAAAAGAAATGATAGAATACATTGAAAAAGCAAATGAAAAAAGCCAAACAGAAATAATGACGTCATTATTATTCATACAAGGAGATAATTTTTTATTTAAGAGTCAATTTGAAAACGCTTTACTTCGTTATTTAGACGTCATATCTGATATAATAGAAAAGCCATATATTGAGAACTATTCAGATGCAATAAACGCATGTATATTAAAGGCTAGAGAAGCTATGCGATCAGTTAATAACAATGAATTGAAAAGAGTATTGAAAGAGGAAAAGAAAGAATCCTATTTGAAAGCATTGTTAAAAAATAGAAGGATATAAAGCAATAGATATAATAATATTTCTCCGTGGATTATAACATAATAACAATATGAATAACACAGAAATAATCGCAGAAGAAATTATAAAAATCGCCTACGACAAAGGGGGGGCTTATAAATGCTGATGATTTGACAGAGGATCAAAAGAAAAGCTACTACTGACAACGCGCGGTTGATTACGTCATGCGATTTTATGGAACTTTCTCCGCGACGGAAAAACCGATATTATGGTTTAAACGAAAAAGGATTTGAATTAGGAAGACGCGGATTCTTTAGCGGAGAAGAAAAGGAGAGGAAAAGACAACGAACAGGCGTAAATATAGCTATAATAACAAGCATTGCATCTGCCATTATAGCTATAATTGCAATAGTCGCAGATTATTTGAAGTAGTTCAAATAGACGGTACATAATTTTGTTTTCCTGTTTTGATATACTCTAAAAGGATTTCAGTAAGTTCAAATAAGTATATACTATCTGTATTTTGAAAGCCCATGGTTCGAGGCTGTTCTTTGTGAGTAATGATTTGAATAGCTTGCTTTAAGCAAAATGCTCTTAGTTCTTCATCTGTCATAATAGTATGTTTACTATTAGCCGGATAAACTAGAAACAGATAGCTTAAATTCAAACAAATAATATTTGCTATTTCTGATTGATTGATTAACTTTGTATTGAAAACGTTCTTTGATAAAAATGAAATATAAGAGGTGATATTTATAAGGAAGGACATGAGTGCCGTTTTTAATGCAAATTCGGTGCAAATAGATTTTATAAATATTATAAGATATTAGTTATAAGCGTTTTAGATGGTGTACAAAAACGCCTCTCACGCATGTAATACGAGTTCGATTCTCGTACCCACTACCAAAAAAAAAGAGGAAATGCAGTTTAACTACATTTCCTCTTTTTTTTATAGATCTCGAAATAAGATTCCTTATCAATCCTCAACCGGACTCTATCCTCCCTTTTCTGTCCTGCCAGATTCACAAACAGATTGAAATACAGTTGGCTGAAAGAAAGGTTGGAACGATCATAAGTAATATCAAATGTCCAGGTTCTACGAAAAGAATCGAACGTTGCATACGATTGCTCCCCCTTTACACATAAACACTTCCGGGAAAGACGTAGGAGGATAAGGCTGGAATAAACCCGCTAATTGAGCATAAATATAGTCAATCATCCATTCGTCTCCTGTTAAAGTCAATTCTCCCTTTAAACGAAGTTTAATGGCATAACTGGCAGTCACGTCGGACGAAGTATAAACAGGAATCTGGCTTTCTACCGGATAATTACCGTCTTTATATCCAAGACTCATCGTTAGTCTGGATAGACCGACACCATTAAAGCCACTCACCTCCTGATTGCCAACCGGTTTTTCAGACTGACCATGAATGTCAGTTTACCAAGCGTCGGATCACCCGGATATTGCGCAAGCGTGTCCAGCACATAATCTTCGGTCATTGTAACTACGGGTTATTAAATCACCCTTTTCCCAGCCTCCAAAGCCGGACCGCCTTTTTCAATATCCACATTACCCAACAGGATAATATATCGCATCATCATCCTTCGCACAGCCACAAACGCATAGCAGCAATACTGCTAATCCTATTATCTTATTCATTATCATATTACCTCCTTATTTTAAATACAAAGATACATCTTTTTTATGTCACACTTGATTTATATCAACCGTTTTTAGTATTTTTTGCACACATCAAGACAGAAAAGACATGGACACACTATTAAGAGAAACAGTAAATGCTGTTGTAAACTCCCGCTTTCCGGAGATGAGTATAGAGGGAAGAAGGCAGATCGAAAACATTCTCATTCGTGAAGAATATCCGAAAGGAGCAATAGCACTGAATGAAGGAGAAGTAGCCCATGAAATTGTTTTTGTCGGCAAAGGAATGCTTAGGCAGTATTACTATAAGAACGGAAAAGATGTTACCGAACATTTCTCTTACGAAGGATGTATCGTGATGTGTATTGAAAGTTTCCTGAAACAAGTACCGACAAAACTAATTGTAGAAACCCTAGAGCCTGTTGTTATCTACCTGTTCCCGCGCGACATGATACAAAAATTGGCAAAAAGAAAATTGGGAAATCAATATGTTCTATCAGAAAATATTGGAATACTCTTTAATTGTATCCCAAATCAAAGCGGACTCCCATGGCGCTTTGAATCCGCCCGTGAACGCTATAACCTCCTGCTCGAAACACATCCGGAAATTATCAAACGTGCACCTCTGGCACACATTGCCTCTTATCTTTTGATGACGCCGGAAACACTAAGCCGGGTACGTTCCGGCGTCTCCGGTGTTCAATGAAGACAAAACATATATTAACAGAATATTCCGTTATCGGCTTTTTGCGGTATTCTTTAGGAGACATACCGGTATAATGCTTAAAGTATTTACCGAAGAAAGACTGGTTTGCAAAGTTTGAACGGTCGGCTATCTCCTGTATGTTCATGCTTGAAGAGTTCAAGAGCGCCTTCGCCTCCAGGATCACCAGCTCATCTATCCACTCCCCTACCGTCTTACCACTGACTTCCTTTACCACTCCCGAAAGATGCTTCGGCGTCAGACACAACTGATCTGCATAAAACTTCACGCTACGCTCCGACTGATAAGACTGAACCAAAGATTCATAGAAGCGCTCAAATATATACTTTCTTTACGACTTTTACTTTTGACAACGGCAGAAGCATCCGGAGCATAACTGTTGAAAATATTGCAAAGCTCAAAGAAGAAGCCCTGCATCAATCCCATTACTACCTCCCTACGGTACTTATCGTCTTTATTTCTCAATCTCTTTTCTGATAAAAGCGTAATACTCTTTAATCATTTCCTGCTCGTGCAGGTTGAGATCAAAGCAAGGGTAATCTTTCAGAAAGAAAAAGAAGGTGAAAGCACATTACCAACTTTGGGCAATGATTCCAACAACTTTTTTTGATACAGCAAAGAAAATCCCTCTGAAATTGGAACTGAACTGACGATGTTCGATAATCTGATTGGGCAACGCAATAACCATTCTGCCCGGAATCAGTTCAAACTCACGCAGACTGATATTAAAAAGTAGAGCCTTCCAGACAAAGTCCGATGCTCACCACTTCCAGTTTACTGGGGCCATTATAAAGGAAATAACGCTCTCCGTGTCGAAGAGCGCTATATCATTGCCGACAACATCAATACTTGCCAGAATCTATATGTTTAGAATGAACTACCGAAGAAATACCTATCTTAGGAACAACTTGAATCTACATACACTCTCTCTTTTTTTAGCGACAAAGATACCAGCTATTTAATCAGATATACAACCAAACAAAAAGATTATCTGTCAAAAAGAACAAAATTGCCTACTTATTGACCACTCCGAATAAATACTCATAATCATGTTTGGCGGCAGGGACAGTCCACTCTTCAGGAACGAATTTCCACTGGTTCAACGCCTTCGGGTCCATTATACCTTTCTTCTCTATATAATTCATCAGATAGAAGCGAAGGTCCTTGTCCGTAGAGAAGATAATACGTTCTTTCAATTTCTCCTGTGGGATGCCTGATCCTTTCGTCAGCAGTTCTCCACCGCCATTCCCCCGATAAGAGTTCAAAGCCACCTTATAAATCTTATCCATGAAGAAAGGACTGCCGTCTGCCATGCTGACAATCGTTATCTTCTCCCCTTGCGGCTTGGTGACGTCTACGGTATAAATAATTCCCGATGCCGAATCAAAATTGAAGCTGAAATTTTGGAAAGAAGCTCTGTCCTCCGCACCTTCTCGACGTTTCTCCTTAAACCAAAGCAGATGATCGTCCGGAGACTTCATCCGGTTGGTCCACATGAAATAAGACATTTCCAAATAATCCTTGATTTCTTTTCCGGATAAAGTCATCATATATAGCATATTCTCATACTTATACAGATTGAACATATCGCTGACAAACACATCACCTTTATTAATTTTCGCATCAAATGAAAGCGGTGCCGCAAAGGATATCTCCGCACCGGTGATGTCAAGCTGCAACGTATGTATCAAGTCGATGAAAGCAGACGGTCCGAAGAAAGAAGGACGCGTTGAGATACTCTCGGTGAATGTACCGATCTTTTTAGAGACAAAGTTACGCACCGTGTCATATTGCGGAGCAAAACGCTTCATGAAATCCTCGCTGATTCCGTAAGCTTCCGTTTCGGTCAACTCCTTTTACGTCCTTGCTCTGCACCTTCCCATCTTTCAGTTTCAAGGTCACAGCGATGTTGGACAGAACAATTCCGTTGCTTGCTGGATCGATGACCAGCACCGAATCACCTGCCACATTCATCACTTTCTTACATTCGCGCGCATGATCGTGTCCCATCAGTACAATGTCGAAACCAGGACATTCTTCGCTACGCTAAGAGAAGCGTTTTCGTTGTACTTGCCCGACATTTTGAAAGCCTCCTGCCCCGCATGGAACAAGCCGATCATCAAATCCGGATTCTCTTTTTCACGGATGATCTTCATCCATTTGCGTGCAGTCTCTTCCATGTCATCGAAACGCAAGCCTTTCCACAGGTTCTCAGAGAGCCATGCAGGGATAGCAGGGGTGATCATTCCAAGGATTACGATTTTCACTCCGTCACGTTCCATGACCTTATAAGGAGGAAGATGAGGTTCTCCGGTCGATATATCGATGATATTAGCTCCTAATACGGGAAAGTCACAGGTATTTATCCAGCGGTCGAACACGGCTCTGCCGGTCTCCACATCATGATTACCCATATTGCCGGCATCATATTTCATATAGTTCATCATCTCCGCACATAGGTGAGGTGATACCGTATCTATATAATTATAGTAATAGGCAGTCGGTTGCCCCTGCAATATATCGCCGTTGTCGAGTAAAATAAGATTCTCCTTATATTGTTCGCGTTCTTTCTCCACAAAAGCGTATATTCCTGCCAGACTACCCTGCCAATCGTTGCGGGTAATAAAATTGTAAGGATAATAATTACCATGTACATCACTTGTCTGTACAATCTTCAGCTTCACCACTTTTTCCTGCGCCGCAATTGACAGCACGAGGCAAAGAAGCCAAACATAAATCAATGTAAATCGTTTCATTCTTTTTCTATATTTAGCGGATGCGAAAATACAAACCGTGCCCCTCCCGTGTAATCAGGATCAATCCATATCCTTCCTTTCCATTTATACACAATCAATTTACAGATAGACAATCCCAATCCTGTTCCCTGGGCATATTCGTTCAGCTTCTCGAAGCGCTCGAATACCAGTTTCTGTTTCTCTTTCGGGATGCCGCACCCTGTATCCGTCACAGAGAATACAGCCATCTCCGTCTCTTCATTCACCGAAAATTCCAGTGTTATCTGCCCTTTCCTGGTGAACTTATCCGCATTAGACATCAGATTGATAATCACCTGCTGCATACGCTGTATGTCTGTCGTCATCCGAAACGACTCATAATCGCTGACAAACAGGAACTGATTGCCGGACTGCCGTGAAACGCTGACAGATGCCACCACCTGCCTGCATAGCTGCACCACGTCACACTCTTCCCAAGTCAACGTGACCCTGTTCGCTTCCAGGCGTGAGAGATCAAGAATATCATTGATCAGGCGAAGCAACAAGTCCGAATTTGTCTTGATAATCTGATAATAGGTTCTGCTGCTGTTCTTCTTCCGTATTGCCACCCACAGCGAGCACATCCGAGAAACCTACAATGGAGTTTAAAGGCGTACGTATCTCATGGCTCATATTGGCGAGGAAAGCACTTTTCAGACGGTTCGATTCTTCTGCACGGTCCTTAGCCACCCGCAGGTCTTTTTCCGACTTCAGCAGATCGTCCTTCAGACGTTTGGTGCGGAAATAGTAGAAGAGCGAGATGCACAAACCCAGCACAAGGATGAGAAACAGTGCACACGCCGACCAAATCTGATAAGTATATTGCTGATAGAATGATACAGTCTGATTAATAATCTCCACATCAAAAGGAAGGATATCCGGGTCCAGTCCCCACTCCTTCACCTTCCGGCTGTCCAAGTACGGCCTTGCTGCCAATCACGGAAAGGTGCTGCTGTTCATCCGCCGGATATTGATCAATCTGTACAGATGCCAATGCCATGTCCTTCCCCAGTTTCCGGTAATCGGGCAGCACTCCGCCGATCGCCCAATACCCCCAGACTCACCGATGAGGGAGTAAAAGTCGGAATGGTCGGAGTAACCTCCATCATAGCATAAGTGGCATTCCGCATGAAATACCCCTCATTCATATCCACACGCCAAGTGCCCACCATAATCACCGTATTCTCCGGTAAATGACGCAATTCTTCTACAATCGTATAGATAGTATGCCGCCGGCCGTCCATCAAGATCAGGTCGATTTCGGGAAACTTTTTCATTTCCTTCCGCACCAGTGCCTGCATGGTGACGCCGCCGTAAGTATTGTCCGAAATAAAAGCGATGTGTTCCGTCTTCGGATAAAACGCCTTGATCATCCGGACATTATCTTCTATATTGTACTGATTGATAAATCCCGACTTCAATTCCGGTATATTCATGTGGTCGGTAAAGAGATCGACCGATTCCGGCATCCATGCGTCCAGTCCGGCAACCGTATCCTCAGGCAGTATGACGATGTTGCTGCTGACGAGACTACACATCACCGGCACCTTCACCTGTATCGAATCCCGTTGCGACAGATACGCTGCCCACGCTTCCTGACCCAATAAAATAATCTGTCCCGGATGCTTCTCCCCTTGGTACTTAGAAAGAATCTGCGTCATCATATCACTCCAGAGCGGAGCTTCCGAGAAACTTTTACAGTTCATGTTTTCAATGATAATGTCACGCTGCCCTCCCAGTTTGCCATATTCTTCCATATAATCGGAGATAGTGACCGAAGTTTGATGAGCGGCGGGATTGTAGGAGCAGATAATCAGGATGGGTTTCTGATCGTTAGAGACAGCAAATAACGCTGTGGCCCGTAAAAGCCATAGTAAACAGATAAACAGGCATCCTATATATCTCATCATACTTGTAAGTTTTGAAGTGTTACTATCTCATTTTAGCTTGCAAATATACTAAAACTTGTCGGCTATAACAGATTTATGTGTATTTTTGTCGCTCATTCATTCTCAAAAAAACTGTTTATGGAACTATTTCATCAAATGATTTCCGGATTACTGGGAATTCCGGAAAGACAAATCAGCAGTACCCTCCACTTGTTGGGCGAAGGTGCCACCATCCCTTTCATCAGCCGTTACCGTAAGAAGCTACCGGCGGACTGAACGAAGTACAGATAGAGAACATCAAGGAGCAACATGACAAGTTGTGCGACATAGCCAGACGGAAGGAAACCATCCTCAGTACCATCAACGAGCAAGGCAAACTCACTCCGGAGCTCGAAAAGCGCATCAACGCCACCTGGAATCCTACGGAACTGGAGGACATCTACCTCCCCTACAAACCCAAACGGAAGACCCGTGCCGAAGCGGCCCGTCAGAAGGGACTGGAACCACTGGCCATGATCATGATGCTGCAAAGGGAGCCTAACCTCACCGCCAAAGCCGCCACCTTCGTCAAAGGTGACGTAAAGACATAGAAGACGCACTGAAAGGTGCCCGTGACATCATCGCCGAGCAAGTGAACGAGGACGAGTGTGCCCGCAACGCCATACGTAACCAGTTCACCCGTCAGGCGGAAATCACCGCCAAGGTAGTGAAAGGAAAAGAGGAAGAAGCAGCGAAGTACCGCGATTATTTCGATTTCTCCGAGTCACTGAAACGTTGCACGTCCCACCGTCTACTCGCCATCCGCCGGGCAGAGTCGGAAGGGGTGCTGAAAGTGTCTATCAATCCCGACGACGAGGCCTGTCGAACGCCTGGAACGTCAGTTCGTACGTGGCAATAACGAATGCAGCCATCAGGTAAAGGAAGCCACTGCCGACGCCATATAAACGTCTGCTCAAACCCTCCATCGAAACGGAATTTGCCGCCCAATCCAAAGAAAAAGCCGACGAAGAAGCTATCCGCGTATTCACGGAGAATCTCCGCCAGTTGCTTGCCTGCTCCTCTCGGACAGAAAACGGGTGCTCGCCATCGACCCCGGATTCCGTACCGGTTGCAAAGTCGTCTGCCTCGATGCGCAAGGCAACTTGCTGCACAATGAGAATATCTACCCGCATCCTCCGGTCAATAAAACCGGTGAAGCCGCTTCCAAACTCCGCAAGATGATAGAAGCCTATCAGATTGAAGCCATCTCCATCGGCAACGGAACAGCCAGCCGCGAAACGGAGGACTTTATCAACCATCAGACCTTCGACCGTCAGATACCTGTGTTTGTAGTCAGTGAGCAGGGGGCTTCCATTTATTCGGCTTCCAAGATTGCTCGCGATGAGTTTCCCGACTATGACGTTACAGTGCGGGGAGCAGTCTCTATCGGCCGCCGTCTCATGGACCCACTGGCGGAACTGGTGAAAATAGACCCTAAATCCATCGGCGTAGGTCAATACCAACACGATGTGGACCAGACAAAGCTAAAGAAAGCACTCGACCAGACAGTAGAAAACTGCGTGAACCTGGTAGGCGTGAATCTGAATACCGCCAGCAGTCATCTGCTGACTTATATCTCCGGACTGGGACCGCAACTGGCTCAAAACATCGTCAACTACCGGGCGGAAAACGGAGCTTTCGGTTCACGGAAAGAGTTGATGAAAGTTCCTCGCATGGGTGCCAAAGCCTTGAGCAATGTGCCGGATTTCTCCGCATCCCCGGAGCAAAAATCCGTTGGACAACACAGCCGTGCATCCGGAAAGCTACCACATCGTAGAGCAAATGGCCAAGGACCTGAAATGTACCATCGACGAACTGATAGCGAATAAGGAACTCCGCCAAAAAAATCAAGATATCGGACTACATCACACCCCGACCGTCGGCCTGCCTACCCTGCAAGACATCATGCAGGAACTCGACAAACCGGGACGTGACCCGCGTAAAGCTATCAAGGTATTCGAATTCGACAAGAACGTGCGCACCATAGCCGACTTGCGCGAAGGAATGATACTGCCGGGCATCGTAGGCAACATTACTAATTTCGGTGCCTTGTCGATATAGGTATCAAGGAGAATGGCCTTGTACACCTCTCCCAACTGGCCGAACGATATATCTCCGACCCTACAGAAATCGTGTCCATTCACCAGCATGTCATGGTCAGAGTGATGAACGTGGATACCGACCGGAAACGGATTCAGCTTAGTATGATCGGGGTACAGCAAGACTGATTGCTTCCCTTTTTTCTCCCCACCAAACAATCAGAATCGTAAAAACAATCATCAGTACTGTACAAATGAGCGAGCCTTCAAACCCGAAGGCTCCGCCATTCAGTACGTTCTCTTCGGGCAGATGCAGCGTCAGCAGGGATGTCCCAAAGTCATTTCCACTTACCTGATAGCCCAGTATCGGGCCCTGAATCCAGTTCCAGAAAAGATGAAGGGAAATAGGGAAACAAAGATTGCGCGTATATAAATAGGAAGCGCCGATAAACATACCTGCAAGTAACAGATTCAGCATAGGCAGGAAGGCAAGGTTCGGATTGAAGAGGTGCAGCAATGCGAACAGCAGTGCGGAGACAAAAAGAGACAGGAATTTATTCATCCGGGTATGCAGCAGACGGCCGAGTATATAGCCACGCATCATGATTTCTTCGGCCAGAGCCACCAGCAGGCAGAACACAAAGGTAGCAAGCAGATTCAGAGGATCGAATTGAAAGCCAGTTACTTCCACCTCACCCAAAGCCAAAGACAGTCCGAAGCCGATCAAGTAGAGAAGGATGGCTGCCAGCAGTCCGTACCACAATCCCCGTGCATGACCTTTCAGTGTCAGTCCCAGGTCAGAGAAAGGGCGGCGCTCAAAATAGAGCAGAATCACTGCCGAAGTCAGACACAGCCAGCAGCATACCGGCTTCCGCCACCATATGCCCCAACAATCCGGGGTGCCTTGCCTCATCACCAAGAATCAGAGATAAAACTCCGAAGCCTATCGTACTATACAATCCAAAGGTGACGAAAAGCCCCACAATAAACAACAGGATGCACGCCCATACGGGAAGTCTCTTCGGTTCTTTTTCTTTTCTCTGATTGTCTTCTGTCTCCATTTTTACTTTTTGTTAATCCGGCTACAAAATTAGATATAAAACATAAAAAAACACTATCTCTTACCTATTTTTCCTATATTTGCCTGAACAAATCTGCAAAATTATGAAAATAAGACAACTACTGATAAGTTTTTTATTGGCTGCCAGTACTTTGGGAGCAACCGCACAAGTAAGCAAAACGTATTATGTCAGCAAGCCCGGCACATTGATCTCGATGATGACGGAAGAAGAAGCCAACAGCATCACCCACCTGACACTGACAGGAAAACTGAACGCAGAAGACTTCAGACATCTCCGCGACGAGTTTCCCAGCCTGAAAGTGCTTGATATCTCCAATGCCGAAATCAAGATGTACAGCGGAAAAGCCGGCACATATCCCAACGGAAAGTTCTACATTTATATGCCGAACTTCATCCCTGCCTATGCTTTCTCGAATGTGGTGAACGGAGTGACCAAAGGTAAACAGACGCTGGAGAAAGTGATCCTTTCCGAAAAGATAAAGAATATCGAAGATGCAGCCTTCAAAGGATGTGACAACCTGAAAATCTGTCAGATACGCAAGAAGACAGCTCCTAATCTGCTGCCGGAAGCGCTGGCGGACAGTGTGACCGCCATCTTCATCCCGCTGGGCAGCAGTGATGCCTACCGTTTTAAGAACAGATGGGAGCACTTTGCATTTATAGAAGGTGAACCGCTGGAAACCACCATACAGGTAGGCGCAATGGGCAAACTGGAAGACGAGATTATGAAAGCTGGTCTGCAACCCAGGGACATCAACTTCCTGACCATCGAAGGGAAACTGGATAACGCCGACTTCAAACTAATCCGCGACTATATGCCGAATCTCGTATTCTGGATATTTCTAAAACAAATGCGACGACTATCCCCGACTTCACTTTCGCACAAAAGAAGTATCTCCTGAAGATCAAACTGCCACATAACCTCAAGACCATCGGTCAACGGGTATTCAGCAACTGCGGACGGCTTGCCGGAACACTTGAGCTGCCTGCGAGCGTGACGGCTATCGAGTTCGGAGCGTTCATGGGATGCGATAATCTGCGCTATGTGCTTGCTACAGGTGATAAGATTACAACGCTGGGCGATGAACTCTTCGGAAACGGGGTGCCGAGCAAGTTGATTTATAAGAAATAAAAAAAGTATAATCCACATTGGACATTGATTTATGCTATGTAGAAGATACGAGGATAGATCGAAAATAAATTAGCTATTAGCATATTTCGATTAGCTATTAGCTAATTTGTTTTTGCTAATAGCTAATTTCGATTTGCTCATAGCGTATTTGAAAGAAAAGAATGACAAAACCGATCAATTATTTCACTTCGTCATTGGCATAGAGAGAAAAAGCTTCTCGTTTGTCACAACTTTCTTTTATTTCATAATTTCTCCCGATTTTCACAACTCTTTTTTCTTATGACAATCAAGGAAAAGTCACGAATTTCCTTCCTTTCAAAGTCCAATAAAGTCCAGAAAGTCCATATTAGATTTTTAGAATACACAATCTGCGATATAACTTACTATATTTCAAGCATTAACACCTTAATTTATTAAATAATAAACAGCGCTTCTAGAGAAGTTTAATTCCTCTCCCGCAACACATGAATCTTTAGCCCCAAAAACTGTCTAAGCTTCTCCGAAAGATGCGAGATATGTCAGACGATTGCACGTTTTCGTGTCTTCGACAAAGCTTCTCACGCAGGTGTTGACCATTTTATTATGTTCAACGTAATATATAAAATGGCGAACGCTACTTCGATATACGTGCGACTGATATTGTCAAGAATAAATAAGAAGACTGTTCAACATCTTCCGGTTCGTCCGGCAACACACGTAACAATAAATAACAACAACTATTCATCCTATTCACGTTATTTTCTTATGATGGAGACACATTTTGAAGATGGTGGGAATCAGATTGCAGGTTTAGTCCGGGAAAATTTAAATATGCCCGCCAAGTCCTTCTCTGCTCATTTCTTCCTCGTTTTTAATCCAATTTCCGTTTTCTGAAAATCCTATAGTGGACTTTTGAACTTTACTGGACTTTGCTGGAGGAATTTTGGAACTTTCGATCTCTCCCTCAGCAACACATCTAAATAAACTTTATTTTACAAACAGTACAATACAAGTTTATATACTTCAATATACAAAAGGAAAGGGAAAAGCAATGTGACGACAGTCAACAAGCATTTCCCTTTATTTAACAGTAAGGTACTATTTATACTACCTTCTATACATTATTCAGTGTATCCGGCTGATACAACACGCTATTTATCACCGTACATCTTCGCCCTCAACTCCTTGATATGGTCCGAAGTGATATATTCGTCATATTCCATCATCTTGTCGATGATACCGTTCGGAGTCAGTTCGATAATGCGGTTGGCAACCGTCTGAATAAATTCATGGTCATGCGAAGAGAAGAGGATATTTCCTTTGTACGTCTTCAGGTTGTTGTTGAAAGCCTGAATAGATTCCAGGTCCAAGTGATTGGTCGGAGTATCCAGAATCAGACAGTTCGCATTGCGGAGCTGCATACGTGCAATCATACAACGCATCTTTTCACCTCCGGAAAGTACGCTCACTTTCTTCAGTACTTCCTCACCGGAGAACAGCATACGTCCGAGGAAGCCCTTCATGTACACTTCGTTACCTTCGCCGAACTGGCTCAACCAGTCCACCAGGTTAAGGTCAGTGTTGAAGAAGTCCGTATTGTCCAGAGGCAGGTAAGCCGTTGTGATGGTTACTCCCCAGTTGAACTGTCCGGCATCCGGCTTCATGTTTCCGTTGATGATTTCGAAGAAAGCGGTCATCGCACGCGGGTTGCGTGAAAGGAATACCACTTTGTCGCCCTTTTCGATGTTGAAGTTCACGTCGCTGAACAGCACTACGCCTTCTTCCGTCTTCTTGCTCAGTCCGGAAACTTCGAGGATCTGGTTGCCCGGCTCGCGTTCGGGAGTGAAGATGATGCCCGGATACTTGCGTGAAGAAGGTTTGATTTCTTCTACATTCAGTTTTTCCAGCATCTTCTTGCGGCTTGTGGTCTGCTTGCTCTTCGCTACGTTGGCACTGAAACGGCGGATAAATTCTTCCAGCTCTTTCTTCTTCTCCTCAGCCTTCGCCTTCTGGTTCTGCTGCTGACGGAGGGCCAACTGGCTGGATTCGTACCAGAAACTGTAGTTACCGGCAAACATATTGATCTTTCCATAGTCGATATCTACGGTATGCGTACAGACGGAGTCGAGGAAGTGACGGTCGTGGCTTACCACCAGCACGGTGTGCTCGAAGTTGGAAAGGTATTCTTCCAGCCAGGTCACTGTTTCCATATCGAGGTCATTGGTAGGTTCGTCCAGAAGGAGGTTGTCGGGGTTGCCGTACAATGCTTGCGCAAGCATCACACGCACCTTTTTCCTTACCGCTCAGCTCACCCATCAATGTATAATGCTTGTCTTCCTTGATGCCCAGACCGCTCAACAGCATGGCTGCGTCACTCTCCGCATTCCATCCGTCCAGCTCGGCAAATTTCTCTTCCAGTTCGGATACTTTCAGTCCGTCTTCGTCCGTGAAGTCTTCCTTGGCGTACAATACTTCACGCTGCTTCATAATGTCCCACAACACGGTGTGGCCCATCATTACGGTGTCCATTACCGTATAAGCATCCCATTTAAAGTGGTCCTGGCTCAACACCGACAGGCGTTCGCCCGGTCCCAGGGCAATCGTACCGGTCGTCGGGTCCAGATCTCCGTAGATTGTACGAAGGAAGGTGGATTTTCCCGCACCGTTCGCGCCGATAATACCATAGCAGTTGCCACTTGTAAATTTCAGGTTCACGTCATTAAACAAGACTCTTTTACCAAACTGCACCGAAACGTTTGAAACTGTAATCATTTTCTATTATTTACTATTTTACCAGTTACTATATTATTATTTGAGCGTGCAAAGGTAGGACATTTAAAATGAATTATGAGCTATCCGGAATGTGTCAATCTGGCATAAATGTATTACCTTTGCCACGTTTTTTGGCAAAACGGTCAGATTGGCAAAGTTTTTGCTTGGGAAATTGATATTATGAATAAAAAATAAAAATAAGATATGGATCCAAAAGAAAAAGAAAAGATGGCTGAAGAGCTGAATGTGGAAGAAACAAAGGATACGGCGGAAGAACAGCCGCAAAACGATCAGGCAGAAGACGCCGCTCCCCTGACTCATGAGGAGCAACTCGAAAAGGAGCTGGAAGATGCTCGGACTGTCATCGAGGAGCAAAAGGACAAATATCTGCGCCTGTCCGCTGAGTTTGACAATTACCGCAAACGTACCATGAAGGAGAAGGCGGAACTGATTCTGAATGGTGGCGAAAAGAGCATCAGCAGCATTCTGCCGGTGATCGACGACTTTGAACGTGCCATCAAAACGATGGAAACTGCCAAAGACGTGAAAGCCGTGAAGGAAGGTGTCGAATTGATTTATAATAAGTTCATGGCTACTCTTGCACAGAACGGCGTGAAGGTCATCGAAACGAAAGACCAGCCGCTGGATACCGATTATCACGAAGCCATTGCCGTCATCCCTGCCCCGTCGGAAAAGCAGAAAGGTAAGATTCTGGACTGCGTACAGACGGGTTACACGCTGAATGACAAGGTGATTCGTCACGCGAAAGTGGTAGTTGGGGAGTAAATACAAAAGTTAGTTTAGTTAAGAAGCATGGCAGAAAAAAGAGACTATTATGAAGTGCTGGAGGTGACAAAAACCGCCACAGTAGAAGAGATTAAAAAAGCCTACCGCAAAAAAGCGATCCAATATCACCCCGACAAAAATCCGGGTGACAAGGAAGCGGAAGAGAAATTCAAGGAGGCTGCCGAAGCGTATGACGTGTTGAGCAATCCGGACAAGCGTTCGCGTTACGACCAGTTCGGTCATGCATGCGGGAGTAAGCGGTGCGGCGGGCAACGGAGGTCCGTTCGGTGGTTTCGGTGGCGAAGGAATGTCTATGGATGATATCTTCTCCATGTTCGGTGACATCTTCGGAGGTCGCGGCGGTGGTTTCAGCGGCGGCTTCGGAGGGTTCAGCGGTTTCGGTGGCGGTGGCGGTGGTTCACAGCAACGTCGCTATCGGGGCAGCGATCTACGTGTCAAGGTAAAGATGACTTTGAAAGAAATCTCGACAGGAGTAGAAAAGAAATTCAAACTGAAAAAATATGTGCCGTGTAATCACTGTCATGGCACGGGAGCCGAAGGCGACGGCGGTTCGGAGACTTGTCCGACCTGTAAAGGTAGCGGTTCGGTGATCCGTAACCAGCAGACGATTTTGGGTACGATGCAGACGCGCACCACCTGTCCTACTTGTAACGGTGAAGGTAAGATCATCAAGAACAAGTGTAAAGAGTGTGGCGGCGACGGTATCGTATATGGCGAAGAGGTAGTGACGGTGAAGATTCCTGCCGGAGTGGCAGAAGGTATGCAGCTCTCAATGGGCGGCAAGGGTAATGCCGGAAAGCATAATGGTGTGCCGGGCGACTTGCTGATTCTCGTTGAGGAAGAACCGCATCCGGACTTGATCCGCGACGAGAATGATCTGATCTATAACTTGCTGTTGAGTTTCCCGACTGCTGCACACTGGGCGGTGCCGTGGAGATTCCGACAATCGACGGAAAAGTGAAAGTGAAGATCGACTCGGGTACTCAACCGGGAAAAGTGCTGCGTCTGCGCGGCAAAGGTCTGCCGAATGTCAATGGTTACGGTACGGGAGATTTGCTGGTTAATATCAGCATTTATGTGCCGGAAGCATTGAACAAGGAGGAAAAGAGCACGCTGGAAAAGATGGAGGCTTCGGACAACTTCAAGCCGAGTACATCGGTGAAGGAGAAGATCTTCAAGAAGTTCAAGAGCTTCTTTGACTAGCTTTCTTTGGCTGGGTCTGTTTTTAAGATCATAGTCATTCACACAGAGATATAATAAAAGGCTTCGGTGTTCGTTATGAATCGAAAATTGGGATATTATCAAATGAATGGATGACAGTTCTTTCGTCAAAGCCTGAATTTCTGAATTTTCTCCAGTTGCTGCCTGCGCGGTTTATGCACGCCGGCAGCATAATGCCATAACTGACGTTCATTAATTCCGGTTATCCGGCTCAAAGGCCGCTTTAGTGAAGATGCTGCTATAATAGTTGATAAAAGTAGCGGCATCTATCTTAAATTTCAAAATTCTCCGGACAATAATTCAAGGATTCGGATTATCTTCCAGATATAATTCAATAGTCATTTCCAACCCCATTTTCAAGTGCGTGTTCTACAATCACTTCCACTGTTTTCATATTATTCCTATATTTAATTAAGAGAACAAGGGGGCTATTTCTTCAGCCCCGCTTGTCTCAGAATGCTGTAATAAGTGCCTTTCTCAACGCCTTTGCTGTTGTGATCCGGTACGATAACAATCATGCCATCCTTCTCAAATTTCATGTGGCTACCCTTCTGACTCTTCAATACAAAACCGTTTTCCAGCAACATCGTTACAACGTCTTTCACTGATTTGTAACTCATAACGTTTTGGACTTAATTACCCTGCAAATATAGTAATAATATGAATACTACACATGAAACTATTCATAATTTTACTATGAATTGAGCTAATATCCCGGATTCTGCTCCAGTTTTGTATTCATTACCCGTATCTTTTCCGGAATCGGGAATACGGTGGTATATCCATTATTCTCATCGGGAAGTTGCGGACGACTGCTGTATGCTCTCGTGAATGCTCCGAAGCGAATCAGATCCTGCCGTCGCCAACCTTCCCAAGCCAGTTCGAGCTGTCGTTCGGCAAGGATATTTTCTAATGTAGCCGTTCGGGAGGAAGCGTTGACACGCCCGCGTACTTCGTTCAGTTCGGCATCTCCGTCTTCCCCATTACGAATCTTTGCTTCGCTCTTCATCAACAGGACATCTGCATAACGGAACAGTACAATATCGTTTTCCATCAGTTTACCGTCCTTGGTAGCCGTTTCGTCTACTTCGTACTTTTTCATGCGTGCTCCTGCCGTCTGCTCATAGGGAGTATTCGAGATATCCAGTTCGACTTTCCACGGCAAATATTCGAGAACGGTTCCATCGTCCAGACGGACTATATTTCCTTTTTAAATCATATACGACTCCGGCAAAATAGCAGATATCGAAACGCGGGTCCTGTTGCGCTGTTTCATAGCCGAAGGTTTCCAAAACTTCGATAGTAGCGCTCGGTCCGTTTTCACCGCTCAGTCCGTAGGCTTTGGCGTGATTGTAATGGCGGGAACGGAAAAGGTATTGCATCTGGTTGGTGTACAAGGTCTTGTTCATCGGGATGGTGAAGATGTTCTCGACAGACGGTTCATTGAATACGGCAAAGTTGGTTTTGTAATCCGGTTCCAGACGATAGCCCATTTCTTGCAGTTGGTCACAGTAAGCGATAACCGTCTGCCAGGCATTGAGGCGGTGGCCGTCTACTTCGAAAAAGAGATTCTTTCCGTCGGGACGCTGGCCGTCCGTCCAGTCGTTGTCGGTATAGACTTCGACATTCAAGGCAAGCTTTGCCAAGAGGAAAACAACTACAGGACGGGTGATTCGTCCGTAATACGGACCGGACTGGTTGCTGTGGACTTCGGCCAGCAAAGGGGCGGATTCTTGCAGTTCTTTGAATACAAAGTCGAATATCGTTTTCCGTTCACTCTGCACTACGTCTTTCATCGATGGGGATGAGGTAAGTATAAGCGGGACACGTCCGAACAGATCCATCAGATAATAGTAATACATCGCCCGCATGGCGCGTACTTCGGCACGATAGGCGGGAAGTTCGGCGTCTGCGTGGGTGGCACTGAATTTGTCTATTCGTTCGAGGGATTTGTTGGACAGCATCACCACTTTATAAAGATATTCCCAAGTGGCTTGGACGGCATCGTTTTCTATTCCCCATTGGTGCAGGAACAGACCTTGCCAAAAGCCGCCGTCGTACCAATCGCCGCCACGGGTGGGGATAATGGCTTCGTCGGTGGTGAAGGTGTTCAGGTCATAGACTCCCCTACCCGTCCCCTGCAATCCCTGACTGTCGCTATAACCGCCGATGTAGGTGTAAAGTGAGGCTACGGCATTCAGATATACATCCGAGATATTGTTGTAGACTTCATCTTCCGGCAGTTTGTCTCTGGGACCCTCTTCCAGAAACTTGTCGCACGAGAAGAAGGTAATGCACACAATAAGAAAGACAACTGTTTTTTTCAGGTTCATCTTCCCCTCAAGCAAATTCCCCCAAGCAGAGTTGCTTTTCCATCATATAGAGATTTACTCTCTAAATACCATCCTTGCTGCTGCAAATATCGCTTTATCTTTTTCATTATCGTTTTCCTCCTCCGTTAAAAGTTAATACTCAATCCCAACGTGTAAGTCCGCGCTAACGGATATCCGCGTTTATCGTCCAGCCCCAAAGTGGAGTTGACCGTCGAGCTGTTGATCATGGGCGAAAGACCTGAATAGCCGGAAATCGTCGCAAGGTTGTTGACTGTAAATGCCAGTCGCAGGGAGCGAACATATTTCTTTAGTTTCTGCACCTTTTCTATCGGTACGTTCCAGCCGAGTGTCACGTAGTCGAAATTGACATACGCTCCGTTTTCCAGCCAGTAGTCGGTGGCGGTCTGGTCTTTGATATTGCGTGCGGGAGCTTCCTGCATCACATTGTAGTCGGGGAATATATTCATGTTCATATAGGTCAGGGAGGTTCCGTTGTATATTTTGTGTCCGAAGGCACCGTTGATCTGTACTGAAATATCGAAACGCTTGTAACGGAAACTGAGGTTCGATCCGAGAATCGTTTTGGGTACGGCTTGCCCGGCTACATAGCGGTCTTCGCCATCTTCGAGGCTGACGCCGCCGCCATTGAGGTCGGCTATGTCATAGGTGTAGCCGCCGTTTCCGTCGGAAACGAGTCCGTTGGCACGTGGCAGGTAGAAGACACCCAGCGGCTGGCCTACTACTTGATAAACGATGTGGTTATAACCTCCGTGAAAGCCGGCTCCGTCGAGGCTGGCAAGACTCTTGTATTCGGGGGCGGAAATCAGTTCGCCATTGTACATACCGCTCAGAGAAAGCAACTTGTTCTGCTGGAAGGTGATGTTGGCGTTGATGTTCAGTTCCATGTCCTGCGTCTTCAACGGGGTGATGCCGATGGCTATCTCCAGACCGCTGTTGCGCATGGAGCCGATATTCGCCAACAGGGTGTTGTAGGTAAAGGGCGGTACGCTTACGTTGTAGAGGTAGAGCATATCCGTCGTTTTGGAGTTGTAATAATTGGCGGAGAGCAGCAGGCGGTTGCCGAACATGGCAAGGTCAATACCTGTATTGAAGGTATGTTTCACTTCCCATTTCAAGTCGGGATTCGTGTTTCGCAAGTCTCCCAATGACACGGCTGCCGAGTTTCCTACGGGAATCACTCCGTTCGGTTTGACAAGGCTCAGCGTGGTGTAGGAGTCGATACCGCTCTGATTACCAGCCAAACCGTAACCTATACGGAACTTCAGATTATCAATCACGGGGAGGCGTTTCATGAACTTTTCCTCACTGATCACCCATGCAGCGGAGACGGAGGGAAAGAATCCCCATTTGTGATTGGCTCCGAATTTGGAGGAGGCATCGGTACGGGCGGTCATTGTCAGACTGTAGCGGTCGGCATAGGTGTAGTTGAAGCGTCCCATGAAGGAGGCCAGATGCGGTTGCTCGTAGTACGAGTTGGTTCCCTCCCACGGACGGAGAGCGCCGGCTTGCAGGTTGTGGTAGCCGAATTTATCTGTATTGAAGTTGGTGACTGTGGTATAGAATCCGGTGTATGTCTCCTTCTGGAGTTCCACCAGTGCCAGCGCGTCGAAGTAATGGTTCTTCCAGCCTTTCTTGTAGGTCAGCATCATGTTACCCAGGAGGGATTCCATCTTTTTCGTGCCTTTGTATGCCTGTCCGTGCGCCCAGACGGAGGTGGGCAGGTATTGGGAATTTTCGACTATATTATAGGTATAGGCACCGAAGAGAACCAGTTTCAGTTCGTCCATCAGATTGAAAGTCAGACGAGCGTGAGTACTGATATGCGAGGTGGCGTCATGATCCTGTACTTCCATCCATGCCAACGGATTCGTGATCTGACTGGCGGTAGTGATTCCGTCCCATGAACCAGAATCGGGGTCTTTGTGATTGGGGTATGTGGGATTGAAAGTGGCGGCAGAATAGAAGGTTTTCTGAAGGTCTACCAGATTGTGATTCTTCTGGATAGAACCGAACATGCCCAGTTCGCAGTTCAGAAAACCGTCGAACATCCTTTGGGTCATGTTCATATTAGAGGTGAAGTTCTTCATGTCCTCGTTCAGTATGACTCCCTGACGGTCCATGAAACCGAGGGAGACACGGTAGCTGGATTCATTCGAGCCTCCATAAAAGGCGATGTGGTGGTTCTGTTGCAATCCTGTCTGTTCTATTTCTTTCTGGAAGTCGGTGTTGTTTCCTTTGTCCAGTATGGAGATGCCACGTTCAGATGCGACCCGGCGGAAGTCATCTGCTGACAGCATTTTCAGATTCTTATAGACGGTGGATATACCGAAGATGCCGTTATAACTCACTTGCGTTTTACCGCTCATACCCTTCTTAGTGGTGATTTCGATGACACCGGAGGCGCCTCGTGATCCGTACTGTGCCGTTTCGGAAGCGTCTTTCAGGATGGTGAAGCTCTCTATGTCTGTAGGATAAATGGAGGTAAGCATACTCAAATCGCCGAAGACTCCATCGACGATAATCAGCGGGTCGTTTCCGCTGGTCAATGAGGTGGTTCCTCGCAGGCGGACTGCATCTAAGGCGGCGGGACCGTTTGTCCCACGCTGGATGGTCAGACCCGGTACTCGTCCGCGTATGGCTTCCAGCGGATTCGTGATCTGGTCTTTATTCATCTGTGTCTCCGTGATTTTCTCCACTGATCCGGATATGGTTTTTAAACTTCCGGTGGCGTATCCTACCGTTATCAGAGAGTCTATCGGAGTGATCGTTTTTCTCTGGGCAAAGGCACTTCCACTGGAAGTGATCAGAAAGAAAAGGCTCCAAATAGTAAGTCTGTAGTGTTGTTTCATAATTATCATTTTTTAAGGGATAATACAAATATAATAACAAAAAAAGCGGGCATCTGGTTGTCCGGATACCCGCTTTTCTTTGATATGGGATATAAAAATTATATTGTCAACGTAGATGAATACAACAAACCGCTTGATTGGGGAAAATCAAGCGGTCGGCTATATCTGACTGACTATATCTTGGGGGATATACTGTGGTCAATCAGACTGAAACAGGCTATCGTTTATTCTCAGGTTTATTCTTAGAACCGGATTACGATTTAGCACCTTTTTCCTGTCCATAACCGTATCCGTAGCCATAGCGTTTGCCATATCCATAGTACTTGCCATACTTACCGTAGCCGTAGTAGTAGCCATACTTCCTGCGTTTCAGGTCTACGCCATTGATTACAGTACACAGGTTAGGCAGTTTCTTTTCTTCGGCAAGTTCGTTGATCAATGTATACTCTACTTTATGAGTATAGTCGGCACGGCATACGTAGACGGACAAGTCCGCTACACGACCGATCAACAAGGTATCGGTAACCATACCTACCGGTGCGGTATCCAGAATCACATAGTCAAAGTTCTTCTTCAATATTTCTATAGCCTTGTCCAGACCATCACGCGCTAACAGCTCGGTCGGATTAGGAGGAACCGTTCCACCGGGAAGTATATACAGATTCTGATTAATATCCGAAGGTTGTACCAGACTCATCAAATCTGTTTCCGGGTTTGCAAGGTATAAGGTAATCCCCTTCTCTTTCGTCGAAAGACGGAAGACTTTATTCAATCCCGGTTTGCGGATATCAAGCCCTACGATTACTACTTTCTTTCCTAATAAAGAGAGACTGATGGCTAAATTGGCGGAGATAAATGATTTTCCTTCTCCACTGACGGTAGAAGTCACAAGAATCACTTTCTTGTCATTCTGAAGCATGAACTGAAGGTTGGTACGGATGTTTCGGAAGGTCTCGCTCATCAGGTTGTTCTGATTCTCAAAGACGGCAATAGAACCGTCTTTTTCGTTCTTCTCGTCGGTTAATGGGATATCACCGACGATAGGAATAGTTGTCAGTTTCTCGACATCTGCACGGCCTTCGAGTTTGAACTTGGTCAGACCGATCAGGTAGATGATGCCTACGGGGATGCCAATGCCTAATACTAAAGCGATCAGATAAATCATTCTACGCTTAGGAGAAACAGGGATATCATCAGCGATAGCTTCATCAATGATTTTTGCATTGTTTGCAGTAGCTGCCAATGCTATGGCGTTCTCCTCACGCTTTTGTAAAAGCATCAAATACAGTCCGGCTTTGATTTCCTGTTGACGGGCAATACTTACAAACTGACGTTCTTGTCCGGGAGCATCACTAATACGACGAGAAAAACGGCTTGCTTCACGTTCAAGATCAGCTTTTGTAATTAATAAACCTTTCAATGATCCGTCAAGGGTCGCCTGCACATTCGACTTCATGGCACGGATGCTTGTATCCAGATTGATAATCGTAGGATTATTTTCTGTAGAAGTACGTAATAAGCGCTTCCGTTCAACTAACATTTCATTATATCGTTCAATCGTTGCAACCAATCCTGGATCTTGCAAGCCTATATTACCCGGAAGAACTTCGTATTCATTTCCTCTTATATATTTCCGCAAATCTTCAATAAGGCTGATTTGTGTCCGGTTCTCTACTCTCTTCTTTTCATACTCGGCGTTACCGGTCAAGGCAATTTGCGCTTCACTAGTCAAGTCGGTAATACCGGCATTACGTTTAAAATTCTCAAGATTTGCCTCTGTACTCCCAAGCTCCTTAGAAATAATATTAATACGTTCATCTATAAATTCAGCAGTCTTTTGAGCAATCTCATTTTTATCATTATTCGTATTACGGTTATACATTTCTAATAATTGATTGATAAAATCTTGCCCACGTTGCAAACTAGAGTTCTTCAATGAAATCACAGCTACCGAAGTCGTTTTAGAAGTAGGCTCAATTTTTAGATTTTCACAATACGCCCGTGCTACTTTCATAGGTGATTTAATCTTAGCCGTAATATGCCGTATATTTGAAGACGCTTCCATTGTATCTTTCTTCAATGATAAGGAATCTGGCGATTGAAAAAAAGCTAAAGTTCCCTCATCCATCGGGAATACAGCTGGCAATTTCTCAAAATGCTTTTGGTATTCTTTATCACCAACTGTAACATTTACCTCCAAACCACCTTCTCCATACAACGCCATCTCAACAACCATAGGATCAGTTAGTTTCTCAGCTTCTTGCGGAGTCAAACTAACTAAAACAGGAGAAGTTTTATACATATTCTTTGAAGGAAATCCATCTTCATCTGTATATGATACATATAAGTTTAACAGATTGATTACTTCTTTCACTAAAGTCTTTGAACGTAAAACTTCAAGTTCATTATCTATATTCTGAGAAGAACTAATCAAGCCACTTAACCCTAATTCTTCCAGTCCTACCATACTTCCTGTATTGCCACCTTTTTTGTCATCCTTTATCAAAACTGTTGCCGATATATTATAAACAGGAGTGGCCATACGCAAATATATCCAAGCTCCAATAAGACAAACTAAAACGGCACCGACAAACCACGGCCAATGAATAATATATTTAAAAAGTAATTGTTGAATATCTATTTTCTCGTCCTCAGTTTCACACTGTCTTTCGTTTACTATTTCTTCTTTCATTTTTTCAAAACGTTATTTTAAGATATTAAATAATAAGCTGGCAAGAGAAACTAGGATAGATGTAGCAGAGAACCATAGACTCGTACTATTCCCAATATCCGAGTTACGAGCTTTTTGCCTTATTAGGGGGTTACATAAACGACATCATTTTGCTGTAGCCAATAATATGGAGAAAGAATTGTTTCTGATTTATTCAAATCAAGAGTTATAATTTCTTGCTTTCCTGTGGCATCTTCACGAATCAGTTTTTACATTATCCCGCAAGCCATACACCGTCATATCCCCTGCCATAGCAAGCGCCTCCAATAAATTGACTTTTTCATTAGAAATAGTAAAAGTACCCGGACGAGTGACTTCACCTATCACTGAGATTTTATAATTTACCATACGCACTGTAACGATAGGCGTTTCTTTCATATAGGGTTTCAACTTTTCTACAACCATTTGTTCTGCCTGTTTCTTTGTCAAACCACCTAGTTTTAACTCTCCCAATACAGGAAAAAAAAAATCTTTCCTTCATTATCTACCAAGTAAGTTTGTAACACGGGTTGTGTAGTAGCTAAAATATTAGTAACAGACAAATTTGTTGGACTGGCAACTGTCAAATTAAATGGTGCAGCCAACTCCGGACTAGTACAGGAAACTACGATAGTCAACAAATCTTTAGGCATGATCTTTGCATCATACAAATTCTCTTTCTGTTCTATTTGATTTACTACTTCTGTATCCTGCAAATAAGGTACTTTCTTGTAGGACTGGCAGGCCGTAAACAGAAAAGGCAGTAACACTACAAAAATCAATTTATTCAATATTCTCATAACTGTGATGAATTAGATATCTATTCTTTTTATACTTTGTTGTTTTATTACTAATTAATACGCTTCTTTTTTCTCCATGAATAGCATTATATACTGTTTTATAAATAATATACAAATCAAGCATAAACGTCCAATGCTCAATATACCAAATATCACGACTAACCCGTCCTTCCATTTGCCAAAGTTCTTTAGTCTCTCCACGATAGCCTGTTACTTGCGCCCAACCAGTTATACCAGGCTTCACAAAATGACGAACCATAAATTTATTAATCACTTGGGCATATTCCTCTGTATGTTTCAGCATATGGGGGCGAGGACCAACAACAGACATATCACCCATCAATACATTAATAAACTGAGGCAATTCATCAATACTCGTTTTACGAATAAACTCACCTATACGTGTTTTACGAGGATCATTTTCCGTGGCTTGAAGAACATCACATTGTGCATTTACTCGCATAGAACGAAATTTGTAACACCAGAATTCACGACCGTCCTCACCACTACGTTTCTGTTTAAAAAAATGGGCCCCGGCGAGCTGATTTTAATAGCAATCCCTATTATTATATAAACAAAAGGGAAAATAGTACACAAGAATATCAATGAAAATATTATATCAAAAAATCGTTTTAAAACACGATTCTCACGAAGTTCAATGGTTCACGACGAATAGATAATACTGGTACATTACCTAATAAATCAAAATACATCCTGCGCTTTAAATAGTTACGGACATTGGGAACACTAAAAAAACGCACCAAGTGGTTCTCGCAATAATTAATGATCGGAACAATCTCCGCACTCCGTACAGAAGGAAGACTACAGTAGAGTTGTGCAATTTTACCTGAATTTCTTTCTAAATACTCAATCGCCTCTTTCGGCTGTCCCAAATATGCAACTTCTTCCGGATAATAATCGGATGGGGAATCTTCAAAATATCCCATTACACGGTAGCCTGAAGTTGGATCATCTGTCATTGAATGGTAAAGTTCCTGCATATTCTCGTGACTGCCCACCAATACAACCATGCGAACATTTCCTCCTTTTTCACGATAAAGCTCCAAAAAATAACGAAAAGCAAGACGATAACAAATCAAGATGATCAGTAAAGCAACATAAAACAATCCGAACAACCGAGAGCGGAAAAATTCAAAATGGAAAAGAGACAAAAAGCAAATGGAAAATAAAATAAAAGGAACCATATTACGAAGTACACGAATCATAATCTGTTCTGGACGAACAACTGGATGATGCAAAATAACCCCTGATTGAATATTGCAAACCAGATAGCATAGACTAAGCAGAACCATCCCTTGATAAAGAGAAGTTAAATTACCAGAATAAAAGCGACTGCCCAAAACCAGTTCAAATCCCCATAGCAATGAATTCAACAAAAATTATATCCCCAAAAAGGACACAAGATTTTTAAAACTTTATTAAAACGTTGGATCTCCTGCATAGAACGATGTTATATAATAGATTTTAATATTATTTCTATAAAACCACATTTATTCTTCTAATAATATTCTAGTTTTGAGCAAGCTTGCATTTTAGAACAAAAGCTTCCAATCGAACATCCATGTTTCTTAAAGAAAACAAACATACTCTGTAAATGAAGAAGCGCCTTTCGACCGATTTTAGAACTTCCACGAAGATGGTTATGAGTCATTATAGATTCAGGAAAATAAACGACAGGACGATTACATTTCCAAGATCGAAGACAAATATCTTCATCTTCCATATATAAAAAATAATTCTGATCAAACCCGCCTAAAAAAGCATAAAAATCTCTCCGCATAAATAATGCTGCGCCAATAGCCCAATCTACAGGTTGTATCTTTGTTGTATCCATGTTTTTACAAAGATACTTATTCACTATCTTACTGGTTGTTTGATCATTACCTTTAGATAAAAATCGAGAGAACAGAACTTTTAATGTAATAAAACTTCTCACAGAATATTGAACTGTCCCATCTGGATTCAATAGTTTTGGTACAGTAATGCCTATAATAGGATGCTTTTCAACATATTCATATAGAAAATCTAAACTCCCTTTATGCAAAACAATATCCGGATTAATAATAGCAATATATTTCCCTATTGAGGCTAATACTCCTTTATTATTATTTTCTCCAAATCCTAAAGGTTTTTGATTCTCAACGATCCTTACTTGAGGATAATTTTGTCGGATATATTCAACAGTACCATCTGATGAACAATTATCCACATAAATCATTTCAATACTTGCTTGAGGAATATTCTCTTTATATAAAGAACGTAATAATACTTTAAGGTATAAAAAGATGGTTCATACCGACCGTAATAATAGAAATATCAATCATATTTATCGAGGATTAACAAAGGAAAATTGAATAAATTAATTCCAAATAATATATCTATTAAACTAAATATATAGACTTTCACTATATGATTGTAGTTATATTAAATCTGGCAGTAAAGACTAAACAATAAACTCACACATATCAACAATAAATCACTCAAATCCTTTTAATATAGTTTGTTATGGAATCCGATTGATATGTCTTAATAAACATTTCTTTCGTTTTTATTCTTTCATCTATATTCAAATTGAGACATTCCATACATCTAATATAATCCTTTGGCGTCTCAGCAATGAGCATAAAGGAATTAAATAAAGGAGGAAGACCTTCAAAAGCAATATCAGTTCCAATAACAGGAATGCCACATGCCAAAGCTTCTATAACCTTGACTTTAATACCTGCCCCTGTAAACAATGGGGATATCAAAGCTTTTTACTCTGAGATAAAATCCTTATATGGATCATCTACAAAGCCAAGAATATCTAAATTCAAATTCGGAACTATATTTTTCACATCTTTATTAGGAAATCCACGTCCTATGATTTTAATATGTACTTTTTTTTTCTCAATAATGGACCTACAGTATTAATAAACCACAAAGCCCCTTCCGCATTTTCTTTTTACGCCGCCAATCGCCAAACATTGTGAAATAATCCTCAACTTTATCGGGACTTTTATTAATAATTTGTTCATCAATATAGTCTAAACAAAGATTAGTTTCCTTATGATAAATCTGTTTTATTAGGTCACAATCTTTTTTTGTGAAAAAAAAAAGGAAAAAATATGAGCATTAGGCAGATTCAAGGACATCCGTTCCGAGAAAATACATATCTTCTGCATTAAATATGAAGAAGAACGAAGCACACGTTGTGCAATTACATCATGGCAAAGTAATATTTTAGGAATACGTTTATCAATATATCGTCCATACAAGAACATATTACTATGATTAAAAATCACAACTTTATAATGATTCATTTTAAGCAAATCCCTAACTCTTCGAAGTATCAGCCAATTAAAACGTATAGAAAAAGTAGGATGAACAAAAGGAAAGTTGCAAACATTTTTTAATTTAGTCATTATCGAGTTACGAATTGTTAGTTTCGTATTTACATTTCCTCTTTCGGGCACATAATCATTTTCCCAATCATATTTAAAATAAATCAAATCAACATCATAACATGAAGCTAAATCATTCAGCATTATCATAGTGTTTTTTCACCTGCTGCTGCCTTATTGGGAACATATGCTGTCAAAAACAAAATTTTCTCTTTTCATATAACTTTAATTCCTACAATACCACAATTCTTAGCAAATTTTATATCACTATCACTATCACCTATCATAAGGCACTTAGCTTTATCAATATCTGGATAATCTCTCAATATTTGAAGAAACATACCTATTCCCGGTTTACGGTTAATATCAGAATCCGTCAAAGCGGTACAATAATAAATTCTATCTATTCTCCCTCCATAATTCTTAACTTCAGAAATCATTCGCTCATGTATATGTTTTAAATCCTCTTCACTCATAATTTCCTTCCCTACTCCACGCTGATTAGTCACTATAAATATATATTTAAAATGGGTATTCCAAACTTTCAAAATTTCAAGTACTCCAGGAAGAAATTCAAACTCTTCCCATTTTTTCACATAGTCATCTGGACGAAGTCTGTTAACCACTCCATCACGATCTAGCAACAATGTTTCAAAACCAGTTACATCAATATCTTGTAGTCTCATTATAGAAAGATTTATTTAGAAAAGGAGATCTGAAAATTCCGCATTGGCCTTGTCGTAATCTTCGGGAATACCAATATCAATAAAATATCCATTTTGCACCACACCATAAAGTTTTCCTAATAAACATTGGGGTTGAAGAACTCCTGTCTCAAAAGAAAATCTCTGCGGTAGTCTGTTGAATATCGGTTCTAATGTATTGATAATATATATACCACCATTAATCAAGCCTTTCTCGCAATATTTTTTTCTCATCAAATCTTCTAATCTGATTAGTATCTTCACATATCTGTACATTTCCGTAACGGTCAAAAGTTTTCCATTGGCTTTAATGCCAGTGTGATTGATGAAGGATATAAACAATGCCATTCATATAATTCATTCAAATTTACATCAAAAGAATGTATCGCCATTCAAAACAATAATATTAGGTTTACTAGTTCTCTTTAAGGCTAGTTTTATTCCTCCACCTGTCCCTAATGGTTCGTCCTCCACGGCATATTCGAAAGCAAAAGGAAACTCATCTTTACACTCATCAATCCAATCAATAATAACACCGCGTAAATAACCCAAAGATAGAATTACTTTTGATACATCAAATTTTGTAAGATATTTCAGTAAATACCACAAAAAAAGGTTTGTTTGCTATTGGCGCCATACACTTGGGTACTTCATTTACTACACTACGCAAACGAGTCCCAAATCCACCAGCTAATATGATAACTTCCATAAAATTATTTATTATATTCTTCCCCGAAAATATTCTCTTCCACAATACAGCAAATAATATGTCCTATTAATGTTTGACATTCCTGTATACGAGGGGTTTCAGCACTAGGAACTTTAATGACAATATCAAAATCATCCATTTTACAAGACTTCATACCTGTAAGAGCAATCGTCGTAATCCCCTTTTCTTTACATATAGGCAAGGCATCTACAATATTTTTCGAATTACCTGAAGTAGAAATACCAATAAAAACATCCCCTGCCACACCTTGTGCCTGGAGTTGGCGTGCAAATATTTTATCATATCCATAATCATTACCAATAGCTGTAATAACACTGGTATCCGTAGTTAAAGCTATTGAAGGAATTCCCGGACGATCAAAATAAAACTTACTCACAAATTCGCCGACTAAATGCTGAGCATCAGCTGCACTCCCCCATTACCCGCAAACATCGTTTTATTTCCTCGACGATAGGCCTCAGTACATACGTCAGCCGCTTTTTAGCAATAGCCGCTATCACTTCTTCATTTTTAGAAAGTTCCGCTTTCACTCGCTCACTCTCCGCTACTTGTTTTCTTACAATATCAATACTTTCCATACTTATGCTATATCTATTTCTGAACTTTATCTGTTGAATAAATCTTCCATCCGTGTGCACCGTCATCAATAAACTGAAATGGCATAACAAAACCATTCAAATTATTTAAAGCCCGTACCACTTCTTCTTTACGTGTCGGCTCAACCACAAACATGATAAATCCTCCCCCACCTGCTCCACTAACCTTACCGGCCATAGCACCGGCACCAGTGGCGACATCAAAAGCTTCTTGAATCATCGGATTAGTAATGGCGCCAGCCATCTTCTTCTTATTTTCCCATCCTTCACCCAAAATACGAGCAAACTCCCCAACATCCCCCTTCAACAAGGCTAATTTAGTATCAATAGCACTCTGTTTAATCTTATGCATCGCCTCTATAGCGGTTTGATTACCTTCGCTCGTATTTTTCTTCTGCTCATTAATAATAGCAGCAGAAGAGCGAGAACGACCTGTAAAATATAGAACCATACTTGACTCTAATTCATCCACAATCCAACGTTTCATTTTTAGCGGATTAACAATCACCAAATCATTTTGCAAGAATTCCATATAATTGAATCCCCCAAAAGCTGCTGCATATTGATCTTGCTTACCACCACTCAATCCCAAATCCTTACGTTCAATTTCATAAGCTAGACGCGACGTCTCGTAATCTCCTAAAGGAAGTGACAACCACTCAATAAAAGCCTTTAATATACAAACAACCATAGCAGAGGATGTTCCTAATCCTGATCCAGCAGGCGCATCATTATAAGTTGTTATTTTTGAATGACTTAGGCTCAAGCCTATAATCACGAATAATACGGTTATACACACCTTTTATGAGACTTGCTTCTCCATCAATCTCTAATTGAGACATAGAAAGGTAACTTTTGCAACATTTGTGCATCATAAGCATTAATCTCAATCCTACCGCTGTTGGTCTCTTCAATAGTACAATAAGCATATAAATTAATTGTTGCATTGAGAATCAACCCTCCATAAATATCACTATAAGGTGATACATCACTTCCACCACCAGCCAATCCCAGACGTAATGGCGCTTTACTTCTTACAATCATTTTATTGAAATATATAAATTATTCATATAGTCAAAAAAAATATAGAACATCCTTTACTCTTTTAGCTAGCTGAATGAAACGATATGTCCAATTAATGATAAATGCATCATTGAAGGAAATAATATTTTTTCCAACCGCCTTATCTAATAAGAGGCGTATTTGAGATTTTGAGATTGCTTGAGAATAATGTACCACTAAACGAAAAAAAAGCATACTTTGTAAATCGGTAGACAGATGATTTATGAAAGAACTCATTTATCCAATGAGTAAACTCAATATCAGCAGTAAGCTTCCGGAGCACCATTTTATTATCCATATTAGGTGTTATATTTTTTTTTGCTCTTACGCCAATATACATAATCTCCAGAAATAGTTTTAATACCTTTATCAGCTCCTATTTTCACCCATGTAGCTATATCACTTCCCCATGCTAAATCAAAGTGCTGAAAACCACCTGTACAATTATAAATATCCCTTAGAAAAATATACTCTACTACAAAACTATCTAACCGAGCCGACGCTTTCCGACGATAAAAAGTCTCACTATCTATCACCGATGGATAAACAGTTGGAATTCTCACTATCTGATTTTCGCAATCAACAATCTTTACATCAAAATGATAAATGTCAAAAGCTCCATTATCTATTGCTATTGTATTAAAAAAATATTCTACACAACGAGGCCCCATAATATCATCATCAGAAAACAGCCACAGCCAAGGCTCATTCTGTGTCAGTTGTATACAACGGTTCCATTGTGCAACGAGATCATGCCCACCAAAATTCACTTCAAATCTTCTATAAACAATATCCAATTGCTTCGAATATTGTTCTATAAGACTCTTAAAATCATCTCTACTACAATCCTCACCAATATAAACAGTGAAATCTTTACATGTCTGTTGCGCTAAAGAGAATAATACAGTCTCAAAGAAGTCTACCTTATAGGCAGGTATTACAATTGCTAATTTTTTCATTAATCAACTTTATAGAAAATGAAGATATGTCCCTCCCAAAGTATACCGCAAATCAATAGAACGTTGCGCCAAAACTTTTGCTGGTATTCCTCCACATATAGTAAAAGGCGGAATATCCTTAGTAACTACGGCACCAGCTGCTATCACTGCTCCCTCCCCCAATAGTAACACTATGCAAAAATTGTTACATTAGGGCCAATCCATACACGGTTCTTTATATAAATAGGACCACGATTCGTTTTCATAGATCGAAAGTATGGATCATTATAATCATGACCACCTGTCCAAAAGAGAAACATTAGAAGCAATATTAACGTTTTCACCGATATAGATTCCTCCACGCCTCGCATCCAGAATACTATTATCTCCAACGACAGAACCTTTTCCTATCATCAACATCCATGGTGCACGAATTTCACTTCCATAATATAATACTGAATTCTTTTCCATTTTACCAAGAAAATACACTTGTAAAAAAGAAATCACGTATATGATGTGAAGGAATATCCGAAATTATTTTGATCATCCAACGAAAATAACCATCCACAATATTGATCAATCCTCTTTTATCTATTCGTTTGAACAATTTTTTAGAACAAGAAGAAGAAGTAATGCCAGAATCCCTAATTTCACTCACCTCACCTTCAGGATTAGCCATGTTTTTGCGACGATGCAGCCAACAATAAGCCATTAGTAAAGGAGAAGTAAATAGCAGTAACCAATACTTAATAAATACAACTATTAGTATAAACAGAACAACCGATAAATTCATAATCTCATTATCGTTTCAACATTTCATTATAAATATTCAGGCGCCGCTGTACAGAAGCTTCCGGTGAATACATCTCCATTAGTTTCTCATGAGCAGCTTTTGTCAGATTATGTTGTAAAACCTTATCTGTTGCTATTTTTAAAACACCAGTAGCAAAAGCTTGAGGCTCATCAGCTATGATACACTCTTTTCCATTTATAAAATCAAGTCCTTCTACACCTACTGTGGTAGTAACGAAAGGCGAATAGAAATTGACCGATTCTAATATTTTCATACGAATACCGCTACCTATTAAAATAGGTATTACCATAATACATTCAGATATAACCATAGCCAAGTTATCTACAAAGCCACAAAAAAACAAATTTCTATACTTCTTCTGATATTCTGTTTTAATTTTCTCATCCCATTTTCCTATAATTTTAAAAGTAAAATTGGGATTTTCTTTTGAGTATCAAAGACCAAACATTATCTAAGAACCAAGTAACTCCATTCAAGTTTGGATTATGACCAGAACCACCAATAAAACAGATACTACTCCGTTCACATTCCTTATATGCTATATTATCAGGTAAAGGAATAAAGGAAGGAGAAGCTGAAATAGGTGCTCTTACCCCATCACACATCAGGATATTCTTATCAATATCAGTCATTGTTATTACTTGGTCGTATTCATTTAACGCATTAATTTCCTGTATCCGTTGCATCGTGGCTAAATAGCGTACGCTAGAAGGATATTCACGCTGCTGAATCAGACGTTCCTTAGCAATGTATTGAATTTCATGTTGAATGAACACCTTCTTTACAGTATTAGGAATAGCATAAACCATATATAGCTGTTCAAAATATTCATTTTGAACAATATCAATCCGCTCTTTTTTTATAATTTCATTTACAAAATCAATATAAGCATCTTTATATATAGGTGTAGCCAAATATGACTGTTTCAAAAATTTCCGGGTTATAATACGGTGCAGACGAAATAATGAGTATTGCGACTTGATGCCATCTTTATTTTTATAATATTCAAAAGGGTAAACTTTAACCTTTGGTAATTGTTTTTCCAACAAATATTGACAGGCCATTTGTTTCTTAAAGAATACAGGATAGATCAAAGTTATATCTATCATATTCTGCAACTCCATTAACATATTAATCGCCCCCTGCTTTCCTCCGTCTGTAGCAGGATAAGGCATCCATGGCAATGTAATAAGATATTTCATAAAACATTATTTAGACTTAAAAACTTCCAAAATAGAACTCATCATTTGCTCATAGTTATTATAATAATTCAAAGCTGTTTTTTGACATGCTATTACATCAAAATGTAATATTCGATTAATCACAATATCAACAGGTGGACATTTCCAAAAGCGAGAATACGCATTGATACGATTATCAAGTAAAGAAAAACGTGACATAATATCATAAATTTTACTCGATTCTTCGACACATACACAACGTGCATATTTAAGTACACCATAGGTATCAAAACAAAAACATGGTACTGCATTATGTAGAGCCACAACAATAGGATGCATATTTTCCCCAATATATCCTTTAGCATATTTTATCAAGGCATACCAATCTAATGGAGGTAGCGGAGTAGTAATAGAAAAATCAAAATTATGCTTAAACCCAATACCAGTCGGCATAGGAAGAGCAACACATTCTAAATATAGCTTTTTCATTTCTGATTTTAATTTATCCATCCATAGCATATTATCAAGCATTCTACATTTCATGCTTACAAGAACATAATTTTCAGGCAAATGATATTTTAAAAGAATATCTTCTTTTGAAGGAATGAATTTAGCACAATTATAATTAAAGGCAAATACTGGATCGGGAGTTATATTTGGTATTATTGCCCCTTTTGTTATATAAGTAATCATATCACGAGTCCATATATCTCGAACCGAAATATATTCGAAGTGAGACAAATTATTACTCATTTTATGCTTTACCGAACGCGCTATCAATCTATATTTCGCATTCTGTGATGATGCAGACATAATTACCATTGGAATTTTAGACCCAAGTTTATCATAAAATGTACCCCAAAAAGCATTAGGATACTCACGTTCAGATGTAGTTTTATTAACACGTACAACTGTTTTGGTTGGAAAATCCAATCTACCCCAAAAAGACGAACACTGAAGAACTGCATCACTGCCAATAATTATACCTTCTATTTTTTCATCCTTTATCACTTGACAAATATCATCATCATTACGACATATTTTGGTCTGCGGAAAATATTTCTCTACAAAATGAAAATGCTCTTGTGGTTGTTTCTGAGTTTTAATACTTGTGAAACGAGCTTCAAAATCTTCTGGCTCCCACTTAATCAAAATAGGATTATATCCGTGATTCTGTAGATAGCTTATCGTAGATAGTGCTTGTAAATTAGCCCCAAAATTAGGGACATTAGCAAATGTTAGAATTCCGATCTTCATTATTTATTAATATATTTTCTTGTCCGATACTTACTAAATAAAAAGCAGAAAAAAAGAGTAAACAAAATTTCAAGATTCCCCAATCCCCTTTGAAGAACAAAGAAAAAAACACCATTGATCAGTGTGTAGGCTAACATTCCCAAAGCTATGAACTTAGGCAGTGTCAGTATATTGTAAGGTCGCATTTTCTTTACCATAAAAAACGATAAAAAGCAAACCAATAACAATAGTGCCAACAAAACCAAACTCAATATTCAGACCGCCTACAAATGTATAGAATACATGGGTGTCAACACCTGTAATATTATCAAGCCACTCCCATTTTTCACGTGTTGTTTTAAAATTTGAGGAAATTCCCATAAGCTTACGAAAAAACAAAATATGCCTCTCCCCATGTATTACCTTTTTAACTCATAGAAAAAATGTGTATTATAATTATTAAAAGACTCTCCTAAATACCGATAAAACATATAAGTGGCAAGATTACCAAAACGAGAGTTGGATATAAGAATAAAGGCTGAAGAAATAGGAACTAAGATTAAGATTAAATAAGATACAATCTTTTTTTTCAATCCTACATTCATAAAAACACATAGAAACACAAAAATAAAAACTAAAAAGAAAAATGTCATTATCATTACGGCTCTACTTGCATATGCTGTAAACATATATACAGGAAAACATAAAGAAGTGACGAGAAATATCTTAAGAAGTTTTCTATGTGTTTTTATGACAAGTAAACCGTAAGCGGCAATCAAAATAACAACATTGCGTGCGCCCATATATAGACGACATAATATGTTAAAAAATAATTTGAAATTGTACAATCTCAGATTCATCATATGTATCATTACGATAATCACCAATATTTGAAGAAAGTATTGCTTTTAAAAAAATGAAGGAAATAAAATAATATATAACACTATCTGAATAAAAAAGAAGTATCCAAACCAAATTTATGAAGAAGTTAGAATTTAACGTTTCAATTCGAGTGATTCTAGTATTATCATATCTGATAATAGGATATGCAAAAAAAAAGAAGAATAACAGGTATAAGATATAAAAATGGTATAATTGAATACGTCTCCCTCCCCCGCATATAATGAAACAACTCGTGCTCATGATACAGTAATGCTCCCCATGCACAAATCGAATAATATGCCAATATATAGAAAGCGATATTTAACTTCCTATTTTTCCAATAGTGGTAAACTGCTAATATAGAAAAGACAGCAGCGTTAAATATCAATATTTGTAATTCTGACATTTATTTGATTTTTTGTTCACCCATAAATAGCTTGGCTATTATTGGAGTTTTCTTAATACTCTTTTAACAATTTGTTTCACTATTTTTTTAGTGATAACATATTTGCTATCACCAAAATACTTCTTATATGCAGCATCAAACCCTCTTAAAAGATAAAATTCCCAAAACTCTTGTCGTCTTTGATTAGAACATATAGGGCGAATTAAGCATGGCTGCATAGCTTCATCTTTCGTTATCTTCCACAAATCAATAGAATCGTAAAGTTTATTTACCAAGCCTAACCCCATATTAGTATTCACCATTAATAATGAAGTACCTTCACATGAATACAAATCCGGGCGATTCTTCTTGTCGTCCCAAAAATCAGCTATTGTAAAATCTCCAGGACGGTCCAAGTTAGAATACTTACAAGAGTGACAAGAAGGACGATTTATCATTTGAGAAAAAAATATTTTTCCCCAATTAACTACCCAAACAGGATCGACAGCTTTCTGGCCGTTTTCAAAATAAAAACAATAAGAGAAGCGATGACTCCACCCATAAGTTTGTTTGTACCTCATGTTGATAGACATGACCTTTTGGCCAAGTTTCGTCGACCACATATTTATATATTGCTTATATATAAGTGGACTAGGAACAGCATGGCAAACTAAATCAACCGTTAGTAAATTCTCATATGGTTTACGTAAAAAAAGCTTAAGCCCTTCTACTTGACAAGGAGAACCTGTAAACAAAACCCAGCGATCGCTTTTTAAATAAGTCTTTATCTGATTGTAAACACCTTGAATTTCACTCTGGACATATTTTGACCCCATAAAACTCCCCTTATACCTTCCATCGTTTCCGAAAAGCTATGTCTCACTACTCCATCGTTATCATATTCTACACCACAAACAACCCCTCCCAATTCTATTACAGATCCTGCAATAGCTGTAAAAAGCAGCACCACCACTAGAACTGTTCCGTAACGTTACAATATTTTTATGGCGAGCTGCAAAATATGCTTTTGGAGTTGGCCTTATATCCTTCACCTTTCTATAAAGAATAGGACAAGCCATCTCACAAAGTCCACAATTGATGCATTTACCTTCCTCAATCATAGGATATTTAAAACCTTCCACATCTTCCTTAAAAACTATCGCATTATGATTGCAGATTGACAAGCATGCAGAACATCCACAACAATCCTCTGATTTTTTTATTTTTATCATGATCCTCAACAGCTTATTTGATATGATTACAAGTTATTTTTTTATAAGCTTACGCACTTGATCAACGACAAATACTCTTTCACTTGCTTTTGCAACCCACAAAAAAAAGATAGCTGCATAAATGAGCATATGATACATGAGAAAGATAAGATCAAGAACGAATAAAATGATGATTGTAATCGTAATGAGATTAAATAGGGAATTGCAACTGAAAATATCGTCACAGCACATATATTAAAGAAAACATTCTTCATATAGCTTCTAACAGGCAATTGTATCATACTACGAAGCATAAATAAACGAAGTGCCAAACAACATAATGATATACCAATAGCCACATAAAGAGTAATTTCTGGTGCATAACCTCGTTCTAACAATATATATGAAATAGGAAAATTCATCATTTGCATACCGCCTACAACTATTTGGTAATTTCTAATACTGCCTGTTGCTAGCATCGCAGTAATCAAAGGATTTGATATTGATTCACACATGGCAAAGATCAAGATTAAACGGACAAATATGATTGTATAATCAGGAACATTTTTTAACCATATTGATAATATATATTCTGTACTCATGAGTACTGGTAATGACAAAAATAGTAACATATAAAAAAAGATAATCTTGCCCCCTGAAAAATCAAAGTAAACATGTATTTACTATCACCTACAGCAAATGATTTTGTTATCTGTGGATTTAATGCTGTCATAAAGTTTTGAGCGAAACTATTAATTGCATAATTAACCTGTACAGCCATCCCTCTTGCAGCATTGACAGTTGGACCACAAAAAAAGATTTATAGCAATATTTACGCCTTGGTCTCTAAGGATTGCTGAAGATGCCCCTATAAAATTCCAACCCGAAAAGCTCAACATTCTTTTCAATAGGAATCTATCGATTCGACAAAAACATTTACATTCCTTAAAATGTCGCCTACAATATATAAAATAAGCAAAGGTTATAACAATTGCTACCACCAACAACAAAGCCCCATAAACAATCAATTTATCTACTGACATTAATACTAATAAATAAACAATTAAGAGTTTAAGTGACACCTCCAGAATACTAACATAAGCAAATGCAGACATTCGTTCGTGTGCAATAATTAAAGCATTAAAGGGAATACAAATCAAATTGACTCCAAAGGTAAAAATTGAGAACTGAAGCACCCAATTTGCCGCATTCATACGAACTTCGGGTATATTCATTTTATTATTAAGAAACCACACTCCTATAAGCTCAGCAAGTATAACGACCACTAAAGCCATTAAAAACTGTATAACTACTGCTGTAGAAAATACCGTCTTCAGTCTTCGTAGATCACCTTTACCCAACTCAATAGTTATAAAGCGACTAATGGCAGAAGACAATGAGGTAGATATAATAGCAAACATAGTTACTACTCCCCCTACCACATTATAAATACCAAAATCTTCAACCCCCAACGTAGCTAGTACCACACGGCTAGTATACAATGATACCATCATGGTAAATAACATACGGAAATAGAGAAGAAAAAGTATTCTTAGCTATTCGCTTATTATTGTAATTAGTAGTTATCAAATATAAAACAATTATTCAGTAAATATCCGGAACTTCGTATCCAACTTCCAACTTTAGATGTTTACAACATCAAAAGCTATTTTTTCATATTAATACTTTAATTATTATGTGAATAAAAAAAGGCTCTATATAAAAGAGAATATTCATTCATTCCTATATATGGAATCGTAATACTCCTGATAATCACCACTTGTCACATTGTCCATCCATACCTCATTATCTAAATACCATCTCACAGTCCTTTCGAGACCTTCTTCAAACTGCAAACTCGGCTCCCAGCCTAACTCTTGTTTCAGCTTAGCGGAGTCAATTGCATAGCGTAGATCGTGTCCCTTTCGATCAGAAACATATATAATTAAATCTAAGGAATAACCTTCGGGATAACCTAGTAACCTATCAACAGTTTTAATAAGAACCTTAATAATATCTATGTTCTTCCATTCATTGAACCCACCAATATTATATGTCTCTGCTATTTTACCTTTGTGAAAAATAAGATCAATGCCCCGAACATGGTCGATTACATACAACCAATCACGAACATTTTCTCCTTTGCCATACACGGGCAATGGTTTACGACAGCGAATATTATTGATGAATAATGGTATAAGTTTTTCAGGAAATTGGTAAGGGCCATAATTATTGGAACAATTCGTTACAATTGTAGGCATATTATAAGTGTCGTGAAAAGCACGTACAAAATGATCACTACTTGCTTTAGAAGCAGAATACGGACTGTGTGGACTATACCTCGTGGTTTCCTTAAAAAAATCATGACCATAAGGTCCCCTACCGTCCTTATTGCCACTAGGATTCGTTAAATCCAATGCACCATAAACTTCATCTGTAGATATATGATAAAAACGCTTGCCTTCATAACCTTCAGAAAGAGACTCCCAAGTTAATTTAGCCGCTTGAAGCAGAGAAAGGGTTCCCATTACATTCGTACGAGCAAAAGTAAAAAGGATCATTAATACTTCGATCTACATGACTTTCAGCTGCCAAGTGAATAACCCCATCTATCTTATACTCACTAAACAACTCTATCATTTTTTCAAAATCACAGATATCAGCTTTTACAAAAAACATAATTAGGTTTATCTTCAATATCTTTCAGATTAGCCAAGTTTCCAGCATAAGTCAGTTTATCTAAGTTGATAATACGATAGATGGGATATTTATTCACAAACAGACGGACAACATGACTACCAATGAAACCAGCGCCACCAGTGATCATTATATTTCTTGAGAATTTCATGATTAATTATTTTCTTTAAGTTCATTAATACATTTCACAAGAGAATCTTTCCAATAAGGAATCTCGACACCAAAAGCCAGCTTCAATTTTGTTTTATCTAATACTGAGAAATGAGGACGTTTTACTTTACTAGGAAATTCATCACTATGACAAGGTTGAATATCACAACTGTTTCCACTCAATTCACAGATGTCTTTAGCAAAATCATACCATGAACAAAGACCCTCATTACTGAAATGCTAGATACCTTGTTTGTGATATTGATCCCCCTCAATCACTCTATAAATAATATCAGCCAAATCTTTTTTTTGCATATGTAGGTGTACCAATCTGATCAAAAACAACTCTCAATTTATCTTTATCAGCGGTTAACTGTCGCATAGTTTTAACAAAATTCTTACCAAATTGAGAATACAGCCAAGCTGTACGAAAAATCAAATAATTACAGCCCACACGTTGGATGCTTTGTTCTCCTGCTCTTTTTGTTTTACCATAAATACCTAAAGGATTAGTTTCACAGTCTTCTCCACATGGCATATTCTTATCACCTTGAAATACATAATCAGTCGAAATATGAATTAAAGTAGCATTAACTTCTTTTGCAGCAATAGCCAGATTCTCTACAGCTTTATTATTCAATAAGTCTGCCATATCATAATCATCTTCTGCTTTATCTACATTCGTATAAGCAGCACAGTTAACAATTACCTTTATATTATCCAAATGTATCATATTACGAATAGCATCTAAATCTGTAATATCCAACTCTGCAACATCAGTAAATATATAATTATTCAAACTTGTAGCTGCTATGCATCGCATTTCATTACCAAGCTGCCCATTAGCTCCAGTTACTAGAATATTCATTATTTAATATAGACTTTCATTATAGTTAAACAACCAAGAAGCATCTTTCAATAATTCATGATGATTATCCTTCTCAGACAATACAATCTCATTTGCCGGAACTCTCCAATCAATACCCAAATCAGGATCATCCCATGCCAAAGACCCTTCACTTTGCGGAGCATAGAAATTATCACATTTATATTGAAAAATAACTTCATCCGTCAGCACACTGAATCCATGAGCAAAACCACGAGGAATAAAAAATTGACGATGATTATCTTCTGTCAGTTCTACAGATACATACTTTCCAAACGTTGGTGAGCCTTTGCGAATATCTACCGCAACATCCAAAACGGCGCCTTTAATGACACGAACTAATTTACTTTGTGCATAGGGAGGCTTCTGAAAATGTAAACCTCGTAGCACCCCATAACTAGGACTTACTCTCATTATCTTGTACAAAATTCACTTTACGAACTTTCTCGTTAAATTCCCGTTGCGAGAAAGATTCGAAGAAATAGCCACGATCATCCTTAAACAAACGAGGTTCAATAATGAACACACCTTCTATAGCTGTTTTAATAACTTCCACTGTGATTCTTTTGAAAATTAAGTATTAAATTTATTTCTGTGTTAGCTCATCAATTACCTTTAGCAAGTATTGCCCATACTGATTCTTCAGCATAGGCTTGGCCAGCTCACGCATTTTATCAGTAGTAATCCATCCATGACGTAAGGCAATACCTTCCAAGCATGCTACCTTCAACCCTTGACGTTTCTCAATAACTTCAATAAAAAGTACTGGCTTCGGATAAAGAATCATGAGTTCCTGTATCCAGCCAAGCGAATCCACGACCTAGCAGCTGCACTTTTAAGTTCCTGATCATTCAGGAATTGCTGATTCACTGTCGTAATCTCTAATTCACCACGCGAAGATGGTGTGATATTTTTAGCTACTTCCACCACTTTATTAGGATAGAAATAAAGACCGACTACTGCATAATTAGATTTTGGCTGAATAGGTTTTTCTTCTATACTCAGAACACTCCCCATTTTATCAAATTCAGCAACACCATAACGTTCAGGATCGGCAACCCAGTATCCAAAAACAGTAGCTTTATTCTCTTCTTCTGCAGTATACACAGCTTCTTGCAGCATACGGGTGAAACCCTGACCATAGAAAATATTATCACCTAGTACCAGACAAACAGAATCGTTACCGATAAATTCTTCTCCGATAATAAATGCTTGAGCCAACCCATCCGGAGAAGGTTGCTCTGCATATTCAAAACGTACACCATAATCAGAGCCATCTCCTAAAAAGACGTTTAAAGCCCGGAAGATCATAAGGAGTAGAAATTATCAGAATCTCACGTATACCAGCCAACATCAATACCGAAATAGGATAATAAATCATTGGCTTATCAAAGATAGGGAGCAGTTGTTTGCTCACTCCTTTTGTGATCGGATACAAACGAGTACCTGAACCACCGGCTAAAACAATTCCTTTCATTGATTTGTTATTAGTACTCAAGATTTGAGTGGCAGGGTATATATCCTTCCACTCAAAAAAAATTGAATATTTTATTAAAAAAATAGATTACCTTCCGAGATTAAAAAAAATAGTTCTAAAGGTCAGACATGAAGTGTCCGACAACAAGGTGTTGAGCAGATGATCGTAATGTTATGATTAGTTGATTTTTTTCGCAATACCACTTGGGAATATGTAGCATGACGCCGATAGTAGCTAACGTAACAACTACGTAATAGCTCTTCTTGTATTGCGTGAGTTTGCCTTCAAGTCCGGCAAACGGGCCACGGATCACCCGAACTGCTTGTCCGGGACGGGCTTCTGCTGTTACTGTATCGACATAAAGAGTTCCTTTATAATTAGGATCGCATACGGCACGGAATTCCAACATCTCACAGTCTGGAATCTCATAACACCGCCGTGTACTCCGGTCACGAACAAGCAAAAAAGGTATAGTACAATCTTTTACCCTTTCTAAAAGTTCTTTTTCCGTAAATTCTTTCTCGATAAACAGCAGATTGTGTACAGCTGGAGTCAGTTTCCGATGCTTTTTACCATCAAGCGTCTCATGCTCGATATATCGCATCGGAATAAAATAATTTACCCCCTTTTTTTTTCCAAATATTTCCCCAAATGTTCTTCTTTACAATAGAAGGTTTGTACAGCATACCATGCTTTCCTTCCCTCTGTTTGTCGTTCTTTGTCCAAATCATTCATTATCACCCATTACCCCTTGTTTTTTATTTCATCACTTACTTAAAGACAAAAGCGCCCTGACTTTCACAAATGAAATCCATTTATGAAGCAGTAGCGCATCTCTTAAGGATTTAGCCTTTTTATCTTATCTCCATATAAGAACCAAGGTTCATAGAGAAACGGATACAGTACTAAAACGATGCAAAAGTAATACAATTTAATAAAAAAGAACATACTTTTTACAGCTTTTATTTTGCCTGCAAAGATGTTAAACTCCTGTCTGCTTAAACAAAAATCCCTCTAAGTGTGTCGCAATGAAACACTTAGAGGAATTACATATATTACAACGATATTTCTTACTTCTTAGCTTCCTGACAGCTTTCAATGATCAAGGCTCCTTTTTTCAAGCCTTTGCCCGTAGCTTCAAAGGGTTATTTTGCCCGGTTGCTCTGTCGAAGATACAATAGCAGTCATCATACCACTGAAGACTTTCATCTTCGGACGCTGGAAAGATTCCAAGGAAGCTGCATTACCATTAGCTCCTGCACGGTAACTACCCTCCCCTTCACTTTGAAACTGATTTCATGTGAGGCATCCGGACACAGATTACCGTCTTTGTCTACCACTCGCACTGTTACAAAAGAAAGATCTTTTCCATCCGCTTTGATTACATTACGATCGGCTACCAATTCAATATGATCCGGTTTACCGGCTGTATGGAGTTCTTTTTCAGCTACAGCTTTCCCGTCAGCATCATAAGCCACGACTTTCACCGTGCCTGGCTCATATTTTGTATCCATCCACATCAGGCGGTAACGGCTCTGACGTTTCAAGTTCATGATGGAAACAGAGTCAGCACTATTATCAATGGTTACGGAAAGGTCTTTCGTACGTTTGCCCTGGCTCTTTCCGTTGATGAATAATTCGGCTGAAGGATAGTTGGTATACACAAAGACAGGAGTTATCTCTCCCTCTCGTCCTTCCCAATTCCAGTGAGGAAGAATGTGAAGTGTTTCCTGTTCTTTATTCCAGTGACTACGATAGAGATAATAACGGTCTTTGGGCAGCCCTGCTAAATCGATAATTCCAAATAGTGAAGAATGACTGGGCCAATCTGTATAATAGGGAGTCGGTTCACCCAGATAATCGAATCCTGTCCAAACAAACTCTCCTATACAATACAATAAGGCAAGTCCTCATGTTGAATAAAATCATCTTCAGGCAGATTGGACCATGAACAAGACTCCACATCATAAGAGGAAGACTGGTGATCGTCATATTTCTTCATCCATTGGCGGGTAACAGGGGAATTTATATACTCCACGGGAACTAACCGTAGAAGCAGTCTCACTACCCAAGACTATCTGTTGAGGAAGTTTTTTATAATTCTCCTGATATTTATGTGGTCTATAATTAAATCCCGCAATATCCATTACTGCCGCCATATTATTATTGACTACAGCATCCGGCGCATCCATCCCCTGTGTGACAGGACGTGTCGGATCTTCACGATGACAAAGTTCCTGTAGAAAATAAGACATTTTAGGTCCTTTATTTCCATCCCATTGTTCGGGAACCTCATTTCCGATGCACCACATCACCACACTCGGATTATTACGATAATGACGTAGCAAGTTCGTCAGATCCTTTACTGCCCATTCGTCAAAGACATGACGATAGCCGTTCTTAACTTTCATAGCCCCTTCCATTCATCAAACGATTCCGCCATCACCATCATTCCCATCTCATCACAAGCTCTGATTAACTCAGGAGCAGGCATATTATGAGAAGTACGAATCGCATTACAACCCATATCTTTCAAAATACGAATCTGACGACGGATAGCAGCATCATTCACAGCACCTCCCAAAGGACCGAGGTCATGATGATTGCATACGCCTTTGAATGGAGTTCTCTTTCCATTTAAGAAAAAGCCCTTATTGGGAATGACTTCAATAGTACGAATACCGAAAGATGTTGTATATTCATCCTTCAGTGTATTACCTTCATAGACTTTAGAAACAGCCTGATAAAGAACAGGTGTTTCCGGGCTCCATAAAGCCGGACGACTGACAACAAGTTCCTGACTGAAGATATTATCATCAAAACGGGAACCTTGTTTCTCATCAGTAGTTACTACTTTTCCATCCTTATCTTTAAGTTCAGTCACTATACGGTATGCATCAAACTGTTTTCCGGAAGGGTACGACCAAAGTCGTTTTTATATTCACTTTCGCATAATCATCCTTCACTACCGGAGTAGTCAACTGTGTACCCCATGTCGGAATATGAGCATCTTCCGTTACTACCAGATGTACATTTCTGTAAAGTCCGGCTCCCGGATACCAACGGGAAGATTCTGTCTCATTCTCCAGACGAACAGCTAAAGTATTCTTTGTCCCCTCTTTCAGATAGGGAGTTACATCCAGATAAAAGGTATTGTACCCATAGGGGCCAATAACCCGCCTCCTGACCGTTGACATACACACGAGCATGGCTCATAGCTCCGTCAAAGATCAATGTAGCCTTTTTCCCTTTGGCAAAAAGAGGGAGCATCAAAATTCAGCCGATACCAGCCCACTCCGACGAAAGGAAGACCACCGTACGTCCGGCATGTTCCATCGCTTCTTTTTTTGTCCGTCTTGTGCAATGGCTGTCAATTGCCTGTCATTATCTATACCAAAAGGTCCATAAATAGCCCAGTCATGGGGTACTACCACAGATTGCCACTTGATATCATTATAGTCGGGCTGAATAAAATCAGCATTATCTTCACGTGTAAATTTCCATCCTTTCTCAAAGGTATACGAGGTTCGTACGTGCACTGATCACAGAGAAAGAAAAAAGGACGGCTATTCCTAATAAGTATCTAATATTTAGAGTCATAAATTATACATCTGATTATTTCACTACTATTTCATCCGTAAATATCCATCCACCGAATTCTTCTCCGGCACGAGCTTGATAACGTATATACCGTCCTTCAGCACTGCCTTCCCATGAAATACTAATAAATTTAATAGCTTCTTTTCTATTTACTTCAAAAGTATATTGTTTCAATTCTGTGAAGTTTGTTCCATCATCAGAAATGGAAATAGTGACAGATTCAGGCAAAAGACCTCTGCCCCTACCACTTGCATAAAATCAGCAGAGACAGAATGGACAACAGTTTCCGTACCCATATCAATGGTAACATCCAATCGCTTTTTTATCGATAAAACCTTGCCAGGAACCATCTCCATAAGTCCAGTCGCCACGAATACCATCAGTAAGAGCTGTATTTCCCTGCGCAGGATAGTGAGGACTATACGGAGCATTATAAATAACCTTCTTCCCCACAGCCAGATGACTTATCGGCTTCAAAGACTCGGACGACTTCCTATCTCATTTTTAAGATCAAAAGTATGATATCCTTTCGCTTGCAAATCATCAACTGCTTTCAATGCACGATTATGAAAGTCTGTCCATGATTTACGTTCGGGAGCCGACCAAGCCACTTCTGCCAAAGCAAGGATACGAGGATATATCATATATTCCATATGCTCCGGAGTGGGGATATATTCTGCCCATAGATTTGCCTGCACACCATAAACAAGTTTTGCCTGTTCTACAGTTAAAGAATCTGAAACCGGATTATATGAATAAACCTTCTCCAATGGCAAATATCCTCCGATAGCTTCCGGCTGAGAATACGGAGCATCCTGATAACTATCCAAATAACAATATTGACCGGGAGTCATAACTGCCTGATGACCGGAACGGACAGCAGCAATACCTCCCTCTTCGCCACGCCATGACATTACAGTAGCATTAGGAGCCAGACCACCTTGAAGAATTTCATCCCAACCCAGCAACTTACGTCCATGTGCATTCAGAAACAGTTCAATACGATGAATCAGATAGCTTTGTAGCTCGTCTACATTAGAAAGATGTTCATCCTGCATCCTTTTCTGACATTTCGGACAAGTCTTCCAAGCCGCCTTACCAGCCTCATCGCCTCCTACATGAATATATTCCGATGGAAAAAGCTCCATTACTTCAGTAAGCACATTTTCTAAGAAAGTGAATGTTTCTTCATTTCCAACACAAAAATCTGCGTTTTTATAAGGTTCACCCGAACAGGAGAGTTGCGGATAAGCAGCCAATACTTCTTCTGAATGGGCAGGCATCTCGATTTCAGGAATGATTGTGATATAATGCTGCTGCGCATATGCAATAATCTCCTTCATGTCATCCTGAGTATAATAACCACCGGAAGCACCGGGCTCATCAAAACGAAGATATTTCCGTCCGCCATTCCACCACGTCTTCCAATTGGCGTCAGTACGCCAGGCTGCAAATTCTGTCAACAAAGGATATTTCTTGATTTCAATTCGCCAGCCTGCCGCATCCGTCAAATGCAAGTGCAAACGGTTTAGTTTATAGAATGCCAATGCGTCTATCTGTTTCTTCACAAATTCTTTAGAAAAGAAATGACGGGATACATCCAGCATTATCTCACGATAAGCAAAACGAGGGGTATCCTGTACTTCAACAGAAACTATAGAATAACCCGTGCCCGAAAGCTGAGATAATTGCAACAGTGTCTGAATTCCATAAAACAACCCAGCACCGGAAGAAGCCTGAATCAGAATATGTTTAGGAGTAACGGATAATATATAACTTTCCGGTGACACCAACTGAGGATTCTTTTCTGTTATCAATAAAAAGACAAGACATTCTGTTTATCTTTCTTTTTCCCTTCCTTAAATTGTACAGGTAATGCAGTTTTCAGATAGTTACCCAGAAGAATAGCTTCTTCTCCCTGTAGATTTGTATAAAGCTTTGTTTTTTCAGAGAGTAAAAAAGAGCCCGTACCCTGTTCCATCTTTAAGGGAACAGGAATTACGGATCTGTGCATTTATGGGATGTGCACAAAGACACATCCCGATTACCCATAAGAAAAGACAAACTTTAGTGTATCTCTTTCTTATATTCATTAATTAATTGTGATTTCGTCTACAAATAAAAAGCCTGGATAACTCTTACCACCATGCCATTCCGGAATACTTTTCTCGGGTGAAGCTATAACTTTCACATATTGTGCAGTTACAGGTGTAAATGTTAGTTTATGGTCATAAACACCATTTTTATCAGTTTCCTTCATTGCAGGATAAGTTTCAGATGCCACTTTCGTGAAGTTTGTGCCGTCTTCTGAAACTTCTACAGAGAGTCCTCTTGTATCAAAAACCCAATCTCCCTTCTCTACGCAAGTAGAAATGCCAACGCTTGAAATCTCTGTTGGTTGTTTGAGATCAATAGTCACATCCATATCATTTCCTCTAAATGCAATCCAGCGTCCGGTTTTATAGTTACCATTTCCTTTCAAGCCATCTACCAACGTAGAGACACCTTTGAACTCATATTGTTTATTCACCGGCTGATTAGCAACAATCGGCTTCATGCTTGATTTACTGAAATCGATTTTCTCAGAAACGACACGACTATTTCCGGTAGGACGAACAGCGATAGCCGAGAAGTCTGCATTTTCCTTAATCTTCAAAGCACCATCATAAACGGGAGAAGTACTCGTCGGCTCTGTACCATCTAGCGTGTAGTGGATTGGTGCATTATCAATTGTAGTAAGTGTAATGTCTAAAGTACCATCAGCCGGATTCGGAGTAAATTCTGCTTTTACGTCAAATACGTGCTTTGCATAATTATATTCCTTCTGCATCATACCACTTAATCAGTCGTGGAAGACGAGACAAGAAATCTTCGTAGTTCTTCTTATCAGGTGTTGACCACTGGACTTCACACAAAGCAGCCCAACGAGGCAAGACCATATATTGAGCATGAGAGAAAGTAGCAATATACTCTGTCCAGAGATTGGCTTGTACACCTTTTATATACTGCTGTTCTTCCGGAGTAAGGGAAGCCGGCATCGGCTCATAGCTGTACACTCTTTCCATCGGCAAATAACCTCCGATACCGAAAGGTTCATTTTCAGTATCTTTCGTCTGATAATAGTCGAAATACAGATAAGTGTTCGGGGTCATAATCACATCGTGTTTCTGTTTGGCAGCTTCGATACCACCTCTTTCTCCACGCCATGACATTACAGTCGCGTTAGGAGCCAGTCCGCCTTCGAGAATTTCATCCCAACCAATAATCTGACGTCCGTGATCGTTCAGGAACTTCTCTATATGATTGATAACAAAACTCTGCAAACGTTCTTCCTTAGTATGATTCTTATCCGATTTCAAGCCCAACGCTTTGATACGTGCCTGACATTTCGGACATTTCTCCCATCTTACTTTCGGACATTCGTCACCACCCACATGGATATATTCCGACGGGAAGATTTCAATCAATTCTCCATATACATCTTCGAGGAATTTCAATACCTGATCGTTTCCGGCACAAAGCACATCTTCAGATACACCCCATTGTCTCCAAACTTCATACGGACCGCCAGTACAACCTAATTCGGGGTAAGCGGCAAGAGCAGCTTGCATATGTCCCGGAAGGTCAATTTCGGGGATAACCGTGATGTAGCGTTCGGCAGCATACGCTACTATTTCTTTGGCTTGTTCCTGGGTATAGAAACCACCATAAGGTTTGCCGTCATATTCACCGGAGTTACGTCCGATAACTGTTTCCGTTCTCTTAGAACCTATTTCCGTCAGTTTCGGGTATTTCTTGATTTCCAGACGCCAACCCTTTGGTCTTCAGTAATATGCCAATGGAAACGATTCATATTGTGCAAAGCCATCATATCAATATAAGTCTTCACTTCATCTACAGTAAAGAAATGACGACTCGTATCAAAATGTGCGCCACGATAAGCGAAACGGGGAGCATCCTTAATTTCAACAGCAGGCAATGCTACATCAGCACCCAAAGCAATAGGCAATGATTTACGCAAAGTCTGAATACCATAGAAAACTCCGGCTTCTGTAGGGGCAGTTATCGTGACACCTTGATCGGTTACTTTCAACTGATAAGATTCAGGGTTTTCTACTTCTGAGCCTAACGCCAGCACTATAGCATTTTTACCTTCAGTTCCGGCTTCAATCGAAAAGTCTTTTCCGGTTGCAGTCTTCAGATAATCAGCCAAAAATTGCGCATTACGCTGCATCTTCTCATTTCCTTCCGGATAAAGGATTTTCACACCGCTTTTCAAAATAAAGGGGTTTACTTGCGATGTTACAATTTCTTGTGGCAATGGGATAATCTGATAATTGGCTTCTTCTTGTACCGAGCCACAAGAGCTCATCAGTCCTGCCAATGCCACACATCCTGTTAATTTTAGGAGTTGTTTCATAAAATAAAAATTAGGTGTTAGTAGTTAATAAATTAGTTTTATTTATAGGTTTCTCGAATATGCTTGATATTGACAGGTAATTCTTCTCCCTTCTTTATCCGGGGAGAAGTGATAATTACTTTCTTACGTTCTCCGGGTAAGAGATCAAAGAAGTTGTCACTGTAACGGGCTCCTTGCAATGGAGTCTCAATAAAAAGATCTTTTGCCAACATTGATGAAAAGAGAGTCAATTCACATTTACCATCCGTCTGCTTCATTTGATAGGATACTGATGCTGGAGGAAGTTGCAAATCTTTCGTCTTTCTGAAAAAATGGACGCTCTCAGCCACCTGATGTCCTGATTTATCTTTGAGTATCAATTTCAAGAAGCTACGTCGACAGTCTTCGGGAGTCAGCCAAGCCATCCAGTTTTGCACGATAAACACATTTTGAAGTATTTGCCGGAGCTTCCAACGAATGTACCTGTATCTTCTTACCCAGCGTTTTTCCATCAAAATCCACGACTTTCATTTCCAATGTCATTTGCTCCATTGCATCAAGCCGATCTGAAATTAGAAAAACACTCAAACTGTCATTCTGCTGTATAGGATTGATCAAGATCGGTGTAAAAGCACGCTTTGCCTGATAATGTAATGCCTTCCAATTACCATAATAATCAATACTTGACCAGGATACCACCGGCCAACTGTCGTTCAACTGCCAATACAATGTCCCCATACAATAAGGACGATTGCGTCTGTGAGCTTCCAGTCCATGCCGCATCCCCTGTCCTTGCAAGACTAATCCGACATACACAAAATCCTCGAAACTTTCGGGAATAATATAATCACGTTCCATATAAGTACGGATCAACGAATTACCAATACTACTCTTCTGATGCGCATTCATCACTTCAGACTCAATCTGATAATCTTCAGGAGCAGCAAAAGCAGCAATGGTTTTCATTTCCGGAAATGACTGGAAACCAAATTCACTCATAAAACGCGGCAAATCGGTATCTAAAGACTCAAATGGCTTCTTTCCGTACCAGACTCCCCAATTATGACTGTCTCCTATCCCCCATGATTCCGGACGCCCCCCAGTTAGCGAGATAGGGCGAACTGTGCACATAAAAACGATCCGAATCAAATTCTTTAACCATTGAAGGCAACAGCTCACGGAACAGTTTATCATAACCATGCATTAATCCTTGATAAACCTCCGGAGTAAATTTCTTCTCAAAGCCCCAATATTTCAGAGCTTCCAGTATTTCATTATTACCACACCACATCGCCAAAGAGGCATGATTCCGAAGACGGCGAATATTGTAAACAGCCTCCGCCTCTACCCGTTTCAGGAAAGTAGGATCGGATGGATAAGGGGTACACGCAAACATAAAATCCTGCCAGACAAGTATCCCGTTCTCATCGGCAAGGTCATAGAAAAGATTATTCTCATATGTCCCGCCACCCCATATACGAACCATATTCATATTGGCTTCCTTCATGTCACGGAACAAAGTCTGATAGCGTTCCGTAGTAACATTAGGCAACAGTGCATCCTGAGGAATATAATTAGCTCCTTTGGCAAACATCGGTATGCCATTGACTTCAAAATAAAAAGATTCTCCGTCCTTATCTTTTTCATTTACCACACGAATCGTTCGTAAACCAATCCGATGAGATTGTTCCGCAACAATCCGATCTCCACAAGCTATCTGAGCCGAGAAATCATACAGAGTCGGAGTTCCCCAACCATTGGGCATCCATCGTACAGGATTCGTCACGTCAGTAGGAAGAGTGATATGATTTATCCCGGGTTGCAGTGTCACCTGCTGTTTTACTTCTGTAATGGTAGTTCCATTCAACGATACATTGACCCTTACTTCAGCCGGAGTTTTCTGAGGAACGATCTGGTTTACAATCAGTTCATTAGACAGACGAGCGTTTTCATCTGTCAGCAATAATTGTCTGACATGGTAGTCAGATATGGTAGCTATGTCGTAAAAACGAAGAGTAACCGGGCGCCAGACACCACTTGTCACCATTCGGATGCCCCAGTCCCAACCGTAACTATACGGAGCCTTACGGCTGAACACACTAAGATGTTTCTCGTGATGATCGTTATCCGCTGGATAATTGAAGTCATTGGAAGCATATTGTGGCAACGTTTGCCGAATAGGTGAATGGAAATAAATATATAAGTGATTCTCGCCCTTCCGCAACACAGATTTTACAGGAAGTGTATACCCCCACAAACATATTATCAGCCTTCAGCAGTAATGAGCCGTTGAGATATACGTCTGCATAGGTATCAAGACCTTCGAAAATAAGTTGGATTCCGTCACGATTCAATTGCTCTTCGGAGACTATAAAGGAGGTTCTATATTCCCAGTCCTCATTCTCCACCCATTGAATTTTCTTTTCATTCATCCCATAAAAGGGATTCGGCAGTAATTCATGACTGATCAGGTCCTGATGAACCGTACCAGGAACCGTGGCTCGCATCCACTTTTCAGTCCCTGATTGAGAAAATTCCCAACCGGTATCCAGTAGCATGACTTCCGAAGTGTCATTACCTTGAGCATAAACCATACTACAGCAACATAGCAATCCACATGCTATCGGGGCTATCTTTCCTGTCAAATTTAAGATCATAGTGGGGGCATTAGATATTAACGGAGTAAAGATATTGCTTTTTTGTTAAATATTTCCTATTGAAGCCACAAAATATCTCATTTCATCGAAAATTCGGCACGAAATGTCGAAGCAGGCAGTCCTTCCCGATTGATCAGATTAGCCCGCGTAAAAGGTTGCCAGCCATAACGTACATAGCGGGGATTTTGCACTTCTTTACTATACACCTTCACCTGTTCTCCTACAACCTCAGCCGTTGCCGGATAATAGATACCATCATATTCCGCTACTTCAAAGCATTGTAAGGGGCTTTCCGTCCGAGCTCCGCATCCCTTTTCCATAATCAAAAGACAAAAAAAAGACTTTCCCACCGCGAACGTTTGCACCACGAAATAAAGGACCGGAAGGAATGACATTTTTCTGATACGTTTTATTCAAAGCCCATCGCGCCAAACGCTCTCCCACGGGTTTCTTACAGGTAGGATGCACATCCAGAGAATCACCATGATCGCTGGATACAGCCATTCCGATATGAGAAATTTCATTCAACATTCTACGCTGACTATCACGGAACCAAGGCCAAGAAGGGCGATTCAAACTGGATAATTGTACATAATAAAAAGGCAGGCAGGCATCATTCCAATTCTTTCGCCAACTATTCACGAGCAGTTTAAATAATTTTTCATGGGCTTCCCAATTATGCGCATTCGATTCTCCCTGATACCAGATTACTCCTCGTATCGGATACTGTTCCAAAGGCCGAATCCCCGACTCATAATAAATAACAAGGCTCATACGGATGCCTCTGCTGGCTATTTGCTGACTTTTTTATATTCAAAGCAGCCCGTCCGCGCACCCATTCCTGAATAAAATCATTTTTAGTCCAGTCTTTTTAAAATGGCGGGAAACTGATATTCCAAACTAGCTCTATCTACCCAGGCTTCTGTAGGTGATCCTCCAACGGCATTGCAAATCAATCCAACCGGAACCTTCAGACTATCTCTTAGCATCTTACCAAAATAGTATGCAATTGCCGAGAAATCAGAAGCTGTCGCCGGAGTACAATTTTTCCATTCCGTATCCTTATAATATTGGAGATGATTCAACGAGTCAAGTACGGTCGCCTCCCATTCGACGGCATTTGTGCGCCAACGTGCTTTCATATCATACAAACGAAGTTGCTGATCTGCGGCACGTGGAATATCGTCTCGGGCAGTCGAAGCCTGTTTCAGCATAAACTCCATATTTGACTGACCGGAACAAAGCCAGACTTCACCCGCTAACACATTTTGATATTGAAGGTCTGTCTCATCCGTTGAGATCTTTAAGGTATAAGGACCACCCGCCTTTAAAGGAGGCAGCGTTACCGACCATTTTCCATTCAGACCTGCTTTTGTTTTCATTTGCCGGTCGGCTATGCTTACAGTAACCCGGTCCCCGGCATTGGCAATTCCTTGAACCGTCAACGGAACATCCCGTTGCAATACCATATTGTCTGTATAAAGCAACGACATTTTCAGTCCGCCATAATCTCCGGTAATGGCGGAATATACGGTCTGAGCCATAATAAACGCTCCTTCGGAATCAGGGTGTACGGCGTCCGTCAATATGAAAGGGTATGGATACAACGGCTCATGAAAGTCGATCAACTGTACTCCGGTATAGCGTGCCACATTCTCAATAGCCAATTGTATTTCTCCATGCCAGTCACGTGTCCCTGACAGGAAACGAGGATGCCGATCGGCAATAGGCGTAAGTCTGGCAATCATAATCCGGACTTTAGAATTAGCCGCCCGAAAAGAATCGATCAATTCAATGTAATCTTTCACAAAGAAATCACGATAATCGGGCCAATCACGGGGATCTGTATCATTGATGCCCAAATGAATAACCACAATATCTCCGCCGAAGTCGATCGCTCTGCGAAACTCATCTTGCTGCATATAAGGCCGGTGCCCTTTATTCAACAAGGTAGCACCCGATTTGCCGAAGTTTTCGACTTGATAAGACTCTCCCAACATCTTCTGTAATTGCGCCGGATACGATTGTGTAGTCCGGTCGGGCAATCCATAACCATAGGTGATACTATTCCCAATGCAGGCAACTTTAATACGATGTTGTTGCGCATTAGCTGATGCAATAAACAAGGCTGCAACAACAATCAATAATACATTTTTCATCATATAAAAGTCTATTACATTTTCTTTTCCGGAGAATAGATCAGTCCTTCTACGGCCTTATCGCCGTCAGGAGTAACAAATACTGCAGTAAACATCCATTTAACCAATCGTACTTCATTCGTTGAGAATTTGCCGACAGGCAGTTTCAGCAATACCTTATTCCAGCCTTTATGCAAATGAACCCGTAGTGGCGGACGTGCCACACAATTCTCATTACCTAAGGCTGTTTCCGAACTTTTCACGCGATGAGTAGCAGACCATACCGGGGGCAGTATTTCCTGATCATTAATCCAAATACGGCTTTCTTTATAATCCCACTTTCCCGGCAATGGCGGCAGGTCATTCTCTGAACGTCCATAATTCTGAAATTCAGCCCATAAGCCTACTTCCTGTGTTTTAGAAGAATAGACATACGTGTAGGCATAAGCAGTATGATTCTCCTGCGGGTCTTTATAAAAAGCCGGCACAATTTTCCCCCATACGTGTCGGAGATAGATACCGGCTCCTATGGCAGGGTGCACTCCATATTGCTTCCCTTCATAGGTATATGAATCTTTCAACTCTTCTTCTTCCGGTGGAAAAACTTTAGTCAAGATCCCCCTCATTCGGAAAAGCATCTGTAATGTTCCATTTTACATGAGTCTGTTTGACATAGGCAAATGGATACCCTTTTAAACAGATGTTCTTTATACCATAACATACGACTTTCGAAGTCCTCAAAATTACGAAAGACCTCAGAGTTTATTCATCTACAGGAAGAATTGTTCCCTGCTTATCGAAATATTCAGTTCCTCCTCCCCGCCATGAACGCTCTGCGATAGCCAGCATATTCGGATAAAAGTTATTTTCCAGAACCATATTCCACTCTTTGTCGATTAAACGATCATTCCAGATACCCATAATGACTCCGGCAAGATCATCACTTCCCATATCTGCATTATAAATCCGACTATTATATAGAGCAATTATATCGCCGAACGTATCAAAATGATTCAAATAATGGAAACGGGAGTCAATAGCGGGAATACCTTGTTGGGCTTTGCCACGATAGCTCCAAAGTTGCATCATGTCGATCTCACCCGTCTTATACTTCTCCATCCGGGATTCCAGGAAATCACTTTTTTCCCTTTGTCACGGATATAAGCCACCATTTCGGGCACAAACTGCGGATTAGTAAAATGCACTTCGTCTGTTCCAATATGGAGATATGGAACATCAAACGTTTCACAAATCTCATCCAGCAGGAGTTTCAGGATCTTCATTCCTTCCGGACTTTGCATATCATGACGGAAAGTACGGATAAATGCCGCACTATGTCCGGGCATATCAATCTCCGGAATCAACAGTACCTGATGAGCTTTTTACAGAACTTGGTCAACTCTCTCGCTTCCTCCAACGTGTAATATTTACCCGCCATACGAGTCATATTCGCACTATCATTCAACATCGGAAAGATTTTACTTTCCAGACGCCATGCCTGATTTTCCGTCAAGTGCCAATGAAAGGTATTGATTTTAAATCGGGATAATATGGCTATCTCACGTTTCAACTCCTCCAAAGACAAGTAGCTACGCCCTACATCCTGCATGAAACCCCCGAATCCTGAAAGCCGGCCAATCAGTGATAGTACCACATTGCAGTCGGATTTTCTTTCCCTTTTTCTTCTTTTAGTTGATATAGCGTCTGCATCGCCCAATATACTCCACGCTCTGCTACAGCCTCCACAGTAATTGCCTTTGGAGTAATAGTCAGACGATAAGCCTCTTCCTGATTGACAGGTACATTGTCAATCGCGTCAACCAATTTTATATTGATAGAGGATACCGACTGATCAGTCAGAGTACCTCCCATTTCCGTCACAAGCTGCTTCCATTCCTGCGAAAGCACAGGAGTGGAAAGCTGCATTTTCCCCACGACAAAATATCCTTTTGCAAGCACACATTGCTGAGGTTGGGGAAGCAGACGCAAATGATCTGCTCCCCAATATATATAAGGTATGGAATAAAAAATGCAATCCCCAAAAGATTCGAAGACTTTTCATCGAATCAAATCTTTCAGTTTTACAGCTTGAAATGTCATGTGGGCTGCACTTCTACTACTCTCATACAAGATACCAATCGTTTCCCGATCAATCATTGTCAGACAGCTATATCCCCAGCCTTCTCCTTCATCCAGCATTAACTGATGTTCGGGAAGCCAGGTCAGCCCATCGTCCAGGCTAGCTTTAATAGTTATATGATTGCGTCCTCTGGTCGTATTCGGATTCGAGAACAAAAGAATATCTTTATCAAGTACATTATCTTTAGCTTCCACATGGATCAAACTAGCCATACATACAGGTTCCTGCAAGGCCTTCCGAGAGGAAGGATGTTCTGTCCATGTCTTGCCCAGATCTTTTGTTATTGCCACAGCACGGCTTCCTCCACGGTTATCCCGCATATTCAGCATCAGCACTCCGGGCTCTATTTCTACTACTTGCGCTTCGGTTGTATTGGTGCGTGCCATGTTGTGCATCTGCCATGTTTTTCCGCGGTCTTTACTATACATGATACCGGCATTAGGTACACGGGTAGAGTCGATAAACTGAGTAGGGAATACTAAAGTTCCATCACTCATTGTTATTCCCCGTCCCGGTCCCTGAAGCAAGAAATACCAAGAAGGGTCTTTTACTTGTTCGGTTATATTAATCGGTTTCGACCAGGTTTTACCGTCATCCGTACTTTTTGCCATCACCAGTTGTGCCGTTTGATATAGATCCATTCCGGGATGAGAACTCCACCAGGCACGTTGATTACCCATTCCGTGTGTCCATGCGGCAACAACCCATATTGTATTCGTTTGGGTATCTACCAGAATAGAAGGGTCCCCCTACCCCATTCTGTGCAGCAGGCAAACCATCGTATTCGCCGAACGAAAGAGGAAGGCGCATCTTTTCCCATGTTTTACCGCCATCCGTGCTTCGGCTCAAACCGACATCTACATATTCCTGCAGATCGACACTGCTATTATAACGGACATCATATACGCCAAGCAGCGTTCCTTTATTTGAAGTTACCAATCCGGGAATACGGAAAGAAGCCGAACCGTCATCACCGGCGTGGCGGACACCCACTGCCATTCGATGAATAATGTCTTTCGGTGACCGTTCTTCACAAATGGCTTTTTACCATCTATCTTCACTGATTGAAGTTCGGAACTTATTTTCGTGAATAGAGAAGTCTCCGGCTTCATCTGCAAGCTGATCCAAAAGAAATTAATCCCCGGGAACAACTTATAATGACTCTTCAAAACTACTTTTGCAGAAGGCTGCAAGACTTCCGCACATTTTATCGAATAAGATGGTATTGCTGCCAATGTATTCCCCGGACGGTGACTGGAGATATAATCAACAGGTGCAAATCTGTTCTTTCCTCTATCTTGTAAAGCTTCCGTACCGCCATAATAGAGTTTGACTGCCTGTACATCCGACAGATTGACACTCTTTCCAAAATCCAAAACGATCTCATCCATCATCCGGCTTTCTTTTGCATCTAAACGAAAGTAGAACAATACGTTATCCTGCCGCTCAATTAAAATAGGAATTTGCGTCTGATGTACAAAAACGGTGTCTGAAGCTTTCACAAAGATAGAGCACCCTAACAAGAGAACAAGGGTAAGTAAATAATGATTTCTTTTCATAAATGGGGGTATTAGTTAGTTTAACGAAAGCAAAGATAAGATTTTCTCAGCATATATTTAACAGTCAAAGCGACAAACTTGCGTTTTTTACCAAGTTCTCGTAGGACTAGTCAACACTCTGACCACCGTTCTTGCTCTTGTGATCATTGACAGGGTCGGCCGCAAGAAACTGGTCTATTACGGAGTTTCGGGTATGGTTGTCTCCCTCCTGCTGATCGGCGTTTACTTCCTCTTCGGTGATTCCTGGGGAGTATCCAGCCTCTTCCTGCTCGTTTTCTTCCCCTGTTCTATGTATTCTGCTGTGCCGTCTCCATCTGTGCCGTAGTGTTCGTGCTCCTCTCAGAGATGTACCCCACCAAGGTGCGCGGACTGGCGATGTCCATTGCAGGATTCGCCCTGTGGATAGGAACGTACCTGATCGGACAGTTAACCCCCTGGATGCTCCAGAATCTTACCCCCGCCGGAACATTCTTCCTGTTCGCAATCATGTGTGTGCCGTATATGCTCATCGTATGGAAACTTGTTCCGGAGACCACAGGAAAGTCTTTGGAAGAGATTGAAAGATACTGGACCCGGTCGGAACAGTAGAAGAAAGAAAGAGACCTTAATAACAGTAAACTAACAACAACTGAGAAGTATAGAGAAGCCGCAGGCGGTTTTCTGCATGGCCATTCAAGAAACGTTTCCCCGCCTTCGGTGTACCCTATACCTATCTATAATAAAAACAATATTATGGATTTTAAGAAACTAGCGAATCAGTACCGGGATGAATTGTTGGACAATGTCCTTCCATTCTGGCTCGAGCACTCCCAAGATCTTGAGTTTGGCGGTTATTTCAGCTGCCTGGACCGTGAAGGGAAGGTTTTCGATACGGATAAGTTCATCTGGTTGCAGGGACGTGAGGTATGGATGTTCTCCATGCTTTACAACAAAGTGGAAAAACGACAGGAATGGCTGGATTGTGCCGTTCAGGGTGGTGAATTCTTGAAAAAATACGGACATGACGGGAATTATAACTGGTACTTTTCACTCGACCGTTCGGGTAGACCACTGGTAGAACCATACAATATTTTCTCATATACTTTCGCCACGATGGCCTTCGGACAGCTGAGTTTAGCAACTGGTAATCAAGAATATGCGGACATAGCAAAAAAAAAGACTTTCGAGATCATTTTGTCCAAAGTAAGCAACCCGAAAGGCAAGTGGAACAAGCTTCATCCGGTACTCGTAATCTGAAGAACTTCGCCCTCCCGATGATCCTCTGTAATCTGGCTTTGGAGATCGAACATCTCCTGGATCCCGGTTATCTGGAACAGACGATGGAAACCTGTATCCATGAAGTGATGGATGTCTTTTTATCGTCCGGAGCTGGGTGGTATCATTGTTGAGAATGTCGATATGGACGGTAATCTGGTGGATTGCTTCGAAGGACGCCAAGTGACTCCCGGTCATGCTATCGAAGCGATGTGGTTTATCATGGATCTGGGCAAAAGGCTGAACCGACCGGAGCTCATACAACAAGCAATGTTAACCACCTTAACAATGCTTGATTACGGTTGGGACAAGCAATGTGGAGGTATCTATTACTTTATGGACCGTAACGGTTGTCCTCCCCCAGCAATTGGAGTGGGATCAGAAACTTTGGTGGGTACACATTGAATCTTTGATTTCATTATTGAAAGGTTATCAGCTGACCGGAGATGAAAGATGTCTGGAATGGTTTGAGAAGGTACATGACTACACATGGACACACTTCAAAGATCCGGAATATGCTGAATGGTACGGCTATCTGAATAGGCAGAGGAGAGGTGTTGCTACCATTAAAAGGTGGGAAATGGAAAGGATGTTTCCATGTACCCAGAGGACTGTATCAATGCTGGACAGTGCTGGAAAATTTATAAACCCTTATTTAAATAGAACGATATGGACGGACGACGTAATTTTCTAAAAACCGCATTTGCCACATGTTCATTGCTAGCAGGCAGCAAACTTCTGACGGCATGCACTCCCATCAAAAAAGGGCAGCATCTGAAGAAGAAGAAACATTTGAGACATTTGCCACTCCCAATGCCTTGAAAGGGATGCCTATCAAAGCTACCTTTCTGGACGAAATCAGTTGGGATATTCCGCACCAGAATTGGGGTACAAAAGAATGGGATAAGGATTTTAAAGCTATGAAAAAGATGGGAATCAATACCGTAGTGTTGATTCGTGCTGGTCTTGGTAAATGGATTGCTTCTCCTTTTCAATGCCTGTTGGGAAAAAGAAGATGTGTATTATCCGCCTGTAGACTTGGTCGAGATGTTTCTGACACTGGCCGATAAATACGACATGGCTTTCTATTTTGGTATGTACGATTCCGGGAAGTACTGGCAGGAAGGATTATTTCAGAAAGAAATAGATTTGAACATGGCTCTGATTGATGAAGTATGGAAGAAATATGGTCATCATAAATCTTTTTCAGGGATGGTATTTATCTCAGGAAATCAGCCGCCGGACGAAAAACATGTCTAAGATTTATGCGGAAGTCGGAAAGCACGCCAAGAGTGTCTCTGGCAATCTGACGACTTTAGTTTCTCCATACATACATGGAGTAAAGACAGACCAGGTAATGGCGGGTGACAAAGCCTTGTCAGTGAAAGAACACGAAGAAGAATGGGACGAAATATTGGATAATGTAAAGGGAGCAGTCGATATCATGGCATTTCAGGATGGTCAGGTAGACTATCATGAATTATATGATTATCTGGTTATTAACAAAAAACTGGCTGATAAATACAATATGAAATGCTGGACCAATATCGAATCTTTTGACCGGGACATGCCTATTCGTTTCCTACCCATTAAATGGGAAAAGCTATTGTTGAAACTGGACGCTGCGCGAAGAGCGGGAATGGAAAATGCAATCACGTTTGAGTTTTCTCATTTCATGAGCCCCTAATTCGGCTTATCTGCAAGCCGGACACTTATACGAACGATATTGTGAACACTTTATTCTATAAACCTATCTAATATTGTAATGCAAGAAAAAAAGAATCAAATGGAATCCGAGGTTTATTACCTCATTATTTATTGCGTTCATGTGCACACTCAACTGTATGGCACAAAACGTAATAAAGGGATCAGTCAATGATGGTAGTGGCGAACCATTACCTGGAGTATCTGTAGCTGTAAAAGGTACAACCAGCGGTACTATCACAGACTTGGATGGAAAGTTCAGTATCAATGCCCGAAATAATGATGTATTGATATTCTCTTATGTTGGCATGAATACACAGGACATCAAGGTAAACAACCAGCGTTTCATCTCAGTAACTATGAAAGACGACGTTGCTTCACTGGATGAAGTAGTTGTTGTGGGATACGGTACTCAAAAACGTGGAAGCATCACTGCAGCAATTTCTACCGTATCGGACAAAGAATTGCTGAAAGCTCCGACGATGAGTATCAGTAACGTAGTTGGCGCACGTATTGCCGGAGTGGCAGCCGTTCAGTCCAGTGGTCAGCCGGGGTCTGACAATGCAACATTGACCATGCGCGGACAAACGGGTATAGTATACGTAATCGATGGAATCCGCCGTACATCAGCCGACTTCAACGGACTGGACCCCTAACGAAATAGAATCGGTATCTATTCTGAAAGACGCTTCGGCTGTAGCCGTTTACGGTTTGGATGCCAATGGTGTTTTCATCGTTACCACGAAACAGGGTAAGGCAGAAAAAATGTCTATCACTTATACAGGTTCTGTCGGTTTCAGCCAGAATGCGGAACAACAGGAATGGCTGGATGGACCCGGTTATGCTTATTGGTATAATAAAGCACGCGAACTGCAAGGAGACTCTCAGGTATTTACAGCAGAGATGGTGCAGAAGATGAGAGACGGAGTTGATGGTTGGGGAAACACAAACTGGTATGATAAGGTATATGGTACCGGCACCCGTACACACCATAACATTTCAGCAACCGGAGGTAGTGACAGAGTGCGATTCTTTGCATCTATCGGTTATCTGAATGAAGATGGTAACATAGACAACTATGGTTACAACCGTTTGAATCTTCGTTCCAATATTGATGCAAAGTTAACCAAGAGCCTCACTTTCACCTTAGGAGTATCCGGTCGTATTGAGAAAAGAGATTCGCCGCGCTATTCTGCCGATCCGAATGCCTGGCATAATGTTCCGCAACAAATCATTCGTGCCCTGCCTTATGTGCCTGACACTTATGAATATGAAGGAAAAACATATAATGTATCCACTCCGACGGCTTCCTCTCCGGTGGCTCCGGTGGCATCTATCAATGAATCCGGATACAGCAAATCCAACTATTCCTATATTCAGTCCAATTTCAGTCTGAAATATGACGCACCTTGGCTGAAAGGATTAAGTTTCAAATTTCAAAGGGGCTTATGACCTGACATATAATTTCAGCAAGATTCTCAGCAATCCCTATGAAGTAATGATCATGAATCTTCCGACTATTGAAAGCACCTCATTAACTTATTATAAAGGCACTGATGCATCGGGCAATTCAATCAGTCTGAGTGAATCTGCTTCCCGGGGATATACATTTACCACACAGTCAAGTGTGACGTATGACAATAAGTTCGGGAAACATACTGTAGGAGCTATGTTCTGGCAGAAACCCGTGAAAACAAAAAGTAATGCATTAAGTGCCACCGGTTATGGGCTGGACTTTATTCAATTGGATGAACTCAATCAGATCACGAATAAGACAGGAAACGGAGCAGAAAAATTCCCATCTATCGGAGGATATAGCGGACATACCAGAGTAGCAGGTTTCGTAGGTCGTGTGAACTATAATTATGATGATAAGTATTATTTGGAAGCTTCTCTTCGTCACGATGGTAGTTATCTGTTTGGAGGTATGAATAAACGTTTGGGTAACATTACCCGGTGTTTCTGCAGGTTGGAGACTCAACAATGAAAGTTGGTTCAATGCTCCCTGGGTCAATAATCTGAAACTGAGAGCCGGTATTGGTAAAACAGCCACCAGCGGCGTAAAAGTGCCTTCCAATGGAGAAATACAATGGGAATCAGCAAAAATGCAGTTGTTATTGGCGGCAGCAGTCAGACCATGATGTATGCTTCCGTATTAGGTAATCCCAACTTGTCATGGGCACAGTGCCTGAACTATAATGTCGGTGTCGACGCAACGATGTGGAATGGTTTGTTAGAGTTGAATTTGACGTATTCTATAAATACGAGTATGATAAACTGGCCACTGTGACCGGAGCATACGCACCTTCAAGAGGTGGATATTATTTCAGTTCTGCCAATGTGAACAAGACTGATTATAAAGGTTTCGACGTTACTTTGACTCATTATAACCATATCAACAAGTTTAATTATGGTGCCAAGTTGATCTGGTCATATGCATACGGTCGTTGGCTGAAGTATGTAGGCGACTCAGACAATGCTCCTGAATATCAGCGTTTGACAGGAAAGCAAATCGGTTCTAAATATGGTTTTATCGCAAATGGTCTGTTTCAGAGCGAGGAAGAGATAGCAAATTCAGCAACAGTTAAAGGCTATAAGGCATTACCGGGATACATTAAGTATGTAGACAGAAATGGTGATGGTATTATTACAGCAGCACAAGACCAAGGCTATGTAGGCAAAAGTGCTACTCGAAGCATACCGGTTCTTTGAATTTATTCGGTAATTGGAAAGGATTTGACTTTGACTTATTATTCTCTTGGGGATTGGGCAATGTAGTTGCACTGACAGGGCAATATACAGCTAGTGGTTCTGAAGGTACACAAGATAATACCTCATTTACGAAGCCTTTCTATCATGGTGGAAACTCACCGACTTTCCTGGTAGAGAACTCATGGACACCTGATCACACTAACGCGGAATTTCCACGTCTGGAAATCACAGGTCCGAGTAACAACAATGGGTACTCTTCAACTTTCTGGTACAGGAATGGTAACTATATGCGTTTGAAGACTGCACAGATAGGTTACAACTTCCCGAAAAAGTGGTTAAATCCGGCAGGTATAGAAGGACTAAGACTTTATGTAGAAGGATATAACCTATTGACCTTCAGTGGACTTACCAAATACAATATCGACCCGGAATCACCGGCGGTGAACAATGGTTATTATCCGCAACAGAGAACATATACGCTAGGTGTAAAACTAACATTCTAAAAAACGGAAGCATATGAAAAAAAATATTATTAAATATATCATTAGCACTGGCACTAGGCTTTAGTATAAGTTCGTGCAATGACTGGCTGGACGGTGTGGAGCAAACCTCGACCGTTAGTGATGAAATTGTTTGGCAAGATGAAGCATACGTGGATAAATACGTCAATGCATTCTATACATATCTAAACAAATACGGACAATTTGGTGAAGCTCAGTTCTCAGGAAAGTTTAACAGAAAGTTTGACCGAGACATTCAAATACGGTTCAGTAGCTTTAGGAGACAGAGCCGGACATCCGAACAATTACGTAACTAATCCGGATGTTATCAGTCCGGACGGACGCCGTTACAACATTTGGGATAAGGATTTGGCTTATGGCAATATCCGTCAGATGAATCACTTTCTGGTTATGCAGAAGAAATACTCTACATTCCCGGATGATAAGAATCTGAAATGGGAAGCTCAGGTACGCTTCTTCCGTGCTTATGTTTATTTTCAGTTAGCCAAACGACATGGTGGAGTCATTCTGTATGACGACCTCCCTACCTCTAACGACAAAGCACGCAGCACGGCAGCGGAAACATGGCAATTCATTGCAGATGACCTGGATTTTGCGGCAACCAATCTTCCTAAAGAATGGGATGCAGCCAACAAAGGACGAGTGACAAAAGGTGCGGCTTACGCATTGAAATCACGTGCTATGCTATATGCTGAGCGTTGGCAGGATGCTTATGACGCAGCTGATGAAGTAGAAAAGTTACAGTTGTATGATTTGGTGGACAACTATGCAGATGCTTGGAAAGGCAATAATAAAGAAGCTATTTTGGAATTTGACTACAATAAAGACAGTGGCCCGAACCATACCTTCGACCAGTATTACGTTCCGCAATGTGACGGCTACGACTTTGGTGCGCTGGGTATCCGACACAGGAAATGGTAGAATCTTATGAAGATAAAAACGGAAACAAAGTAGACTGGTCCGAATGGCATGGCACTACCACCAAAGAACCTCCTTATGATCAGTTGGAACCTCGTTTTGCGGCTACTATTATTTATCGTGGCTGTACGTGGAAAGGCAGAGTGATGGATTGTAGCGTAGGTGGAACAAACGGTGCTTTCATGGCTTATCGTGAACAGTCATACTCCTATGGTAAAACAACAACCGGTTACTTCCTGCGTAAACTGTTGGATGAGAAACTGATTGACGTCAAAGGAACCAAAAAGTTCTCTCAGGCATGGGTAGAAATCCGATTTGCCGAAGTTCTGTTGAATAAGGCTGAGGCAGCATACAGACTTAACAAAACCACTGAAGCACAGTCCTTAATGAATCGCGTCCGCGGACGTCAGGAGTAAATCTGCCGGGCAAATCTTCCAGTGGTGAAGCATGGTTCAATGATTATCGCAACGAACGTAAGATTGAGCTTGCATACGAAGGACATCTGTTTTGGGATATGCGCCGTTGGAGACTTGCACACATTGAATATAATAACTATCGCTGCCACGGTCTCAAGATTACGAACGGTACGTACGAATACATTGATTGCGACGGACAAGATCGTAAGTTCCCACAGAAGTTATACGTTTTACCGGTGCCGACTTCTGAAATAAAGAATAATGCGTTAATTGAGCAATATGATGAATGGAAATAACTAAAAAGCTTAATACAATGAAAAATAAAATATTATCAATTATTTCAGTCATTGCGTTTCTAATGGGTATAAGCGCATGCCATAGCCCGGAAGAATTCAATCCGACTGTTGAAAGGAACATAATCAATAACTTGACAGCATCCTTCCCGGATGATGACAGTGATGACAATAGTTTCACCAGTGAGATAGATTATACAAACCATGTGATTACCGTTGTATTTCCATATAACTATCCCAAACTTTCGGACAATGTCCTGCAACTGTCTGATCTGAAAAAAATGCGTGTGATTGCTGATCTGGACAATAATGTATATGTATATCCTACATTATTATTTATGGATATGACGAAGGATAACTTTATAACTGTGAAAGACCAGACGGGCGCAAGCACCGAATATAAAGTTGTGGCAGAAATTCGAAAAAGTAATGAGTGCGCAATTACAAAATTCAATATTACGAGTCTGGGATTATCAGGCATTATCAACGAAAGTACCAAAACTATTTCTCTGATTAGCCTGGAAAGTATAGGTGAAGTATTAGCAGATATATCGATCTCTCACGGAGCAACGATCTCACCTGATCCAAGAACAGTCGCATTAAATTACGACCAAGACCAGAAAATTACTGTGACCGCACAAAACGGCACAACTAAGTCTACGTATACTGTCAAGAAAGAAATCCCAGAAAAGATTGCTGCCGGCTTACGCGCAAACAGTGCTAAACTTATTTGGGCTAAGAAACTTACAGACATAGGTATTTCAAGTTCTGATATGACAACTGGTATTGCTGTAACAAATGATTATGTAGTTATTAATGAACGCGCCAAAAATCCTATATACCTGAACGCCAAGAATGGAGAAAAAGCAGGGACAATGAATATTAGTTTTGCAGGTAGTCTGACAAACTTCTATACAACATCAGACAAGGACGGTAATATCCTGTTCACGAATCTGACTCCAAATGCTGGACCAGCCTTTACCGTATGGAAAGCCTCGGGAGTAGACCAAGCACCGGAAAAATACATAGAATTTACTACTTCACTGGCTATGGGTAGAAAACTGTCAGTATCTGGCAGCCTGAACAATAATGCTATTATAACCGCTCCTATCTATGCTACTTCAGGACAGTTTGCCCGTTGGCAGGTAGAAAATGGTGTACTTAAATCACAGACGCCGGATATTATTACAGCACAAGGAATAGGTGCCTGGGGGTACAAATGCCGATGTCATTTACTCCGATCCGACAGACCTGACCAGTGATTATTTTACTACATTCTACGCCGAACCACGCAACCTATGCTGGATGGATGGAAAAACCAATTCAATCAAGAACAAGGGAGTGGCACTTGATGGAAACTACGTACCAAATGCAGTTGATCATGCTGTATTTAATAAGGTGGAATATGTAGCTTCAAATCTGGTAAATCCATGGAGTTGGGGAACTGCCGACAATATATACTGTTTGATCTTTCATCAGGTTCATTAGGAACTCAGGCTATTGACTTCGGAAGTACCGGTCTGGGAATCAATGGAAACTATGGGTCTAAGATTCTTGGAAACACAAACGGTAATTATTGTGGTGATGTAGTATTGAAAGTTTCAGATGACGGTTATTATATGTACATCTACTTCATGTTCTGCAATGGATATGTAGGTTGTGTACAGTGCGACTGTATCGACATGTAAATACCATCTTTATGCAGAAGCCTGTACCTCTTTCAGGTACAGGCTTCTTACTTCAACTATTAAGTCGTATAAAATGAATATTAAGAAAAATATAATAAAAACATTTATGGGGGGAATAGCTGCCTGCTTGTGCATGGCATGTGGCGGCAACGACTCAAAAGATTATTGGGGAGACACCAGCGGAGGAGAAGACGAAGAACCGACAGAGAATCCTAATGCTTCCAAACCCCGTTATATCTGGATTGACGCTGCTGCCAACTTTCCCGATTTTGCCAACAGCAAAAAGAAAATATAGCTCGTGATCTGGCTTTAGCCAAAGATGCCGGTTTCACAGATATTGTAGTAGACGTACGTCCAACTACCGGCGATGTTCTATTTAAAACAAATCTTTGTAGATCAAGTCAAATTTATGTATGCCTGGATCGGAAGCAACTATACTAAAGTAGAAAGAACGGCAACATGGGACTATCTGCAAGCCTTCGTTGACGAAGCACGCAAACAGGGGCTTCGTATTCATGCTGCCATCAATACTTTTGTCGGTGGAAATCAGATTGACGGAGGCACAGAGGACTATTGTATAGAGACCAGTCTAAGGCAGAGTGGGCAACACAGATGAACATGCAGGTAGGGATTACAAGCGTAATGAATACCAGTGAAAGTACCAAGTTTTTCAATCCCGCCCATCCGGAAGTACAAACGTTCCTTTGTGACTTGCTGAAGGATCTTGCAGGTTATGATCTGGACGGTATATTCTTAGACCGTGGACGTTTCCTCAATTTACAAGCAGACTTTTCCGAAGAATCCCGCAAACAATTTGAAGAATATATGGGAGGCATCAGAATTCAAAACTACCCGAACGACATCCTGGCACCGGGTGCTTCCAGTCTTCCTGCCACCTATCCTAAATATCTGACTAAGTGGTTGGAATTCCGTGCAAAAGTGATTTATGACTTTATGCAGAAAGCACGCACTGCTGTAAAAGGAGTGAAACCCGGCATCAAATTCGGAGTTTATGTAGGCGGCTGGTATTCTACCTATTATGATGTAGGTGTCAACTGGGCAGCTTCCACTTATGATACCTCGCGTTATTACAACCTGGGCGACAAGCAAATATAAAAAAATTACGGCTATGCCGCCTGTATGGATCAAATACTGATCGGTGCCTATGCCTCACCGCTAAAGGTACACGGTACGACGGAATGGACTATGGAAGGTTTCTGTTCATTGGCTAAAGATAAAATAAAAGGAGAATGCCCCATTGTAGCCGGAGGTCGGATGTAGGAAACTGGGATACCAATAATCAGGCTACTCAGGAACAAGAAAATCAGGCAATCGTACAATCCGTAAAGGCCTGTATGAATGTTTGTGACGGATATTTTCTGTTCGACATGATTCATCTGAAGAAAGCCGATCAATGGCAATATGCCAAAGAAGGCATCAAACTCGCAATTGAATAAAAAAGAATAACCGACTCTTTAGAATATGATCGTATGAGAAAAATAACAATAGTACTTTTATCAAGTCTGTTAATCATTGCATTGGGAGCATGCAAAAACGCAACTCCCCAAGTAGAAAATGCCAAGCCCGCTTTGATGTGGTTTGATGCGGAAGCAAACTTTGAACGCTTCAGCAATCCTGACTCCATTGATTATTATCTGACAAAAATAAAATCATTAGGTTTCACCCATGCTATCGTTGATGTACGTCCCATCACCGGAGAAGTACTGTTCGATACGGAGTTTGCTCTAAAATGCGTGAATGGCATGGATATGAACGCAAAGACTTCGATTACTTGGGACATTTCATCAAAAAAAGCCCATGAACTGGGTATAGAAGTACATGCTTCACTCAATGTCTTTGTCGCAGGACACAATTATTTCGACCGTGGATTAGTCTATTCCACGCATCCTGAATGGGCATCGACAGTATACACTCCGGAAGGAATCACTTCCATCACCAACGAAAAGAAGAAATATTCGGCAATGGTTAATCCTGTCAATGAAGAGTTTCAGACACATATATTGAATGTTCTCAAGGATTTAGTGAAACGTTATCCCGATCTGGACGGATTGATGCTGGACCGTGTACGCTATGATGGTATAACGGCAGACTTTTCAGACCTCTCTCTCAGAAGTTCGAGGCGTATATCGGGCAGAAAGTAGAAAAGTTTCCGGAAGACATCTTCGAATGGAAAAAGGATGAGAATGATAAATACTATCCCGAACGCGGAAAACATTTCCTGAAATGGATTGAATGGCGCACCAAGAACATCTACGACTTCATGGCCCGTGCCCGGAATGAAGTAAAGAAAGTGAATCGGATATTTCTTTCGGTACATACACCGGAGCATGGTATCCTTCTTATTATGAAGTAGGCGTAAACTTTGCGGAGCAAGAAATACGATCCGAGTGAAGATTTTGACTGGGCTACTTCCGAATATAAGAATTACGGTTATGCCGAACTGATGGACTTATATACTACCGGTAATTATTATACCGATATCACCATAGAAGAATCTCTGAAAAACAAGAAGAGCGTATGGAACGAAACAGATTCACAGGCACAAAGCGGCACGTGGTATTCTGTTGAAGGTTCTTGTCAGAAATTACGCAATATCATGAAACATAATAAATTTATGGGTGGTGTTCTGGTGGACCAATTCTATGACAATCCCGCCAAATTATCCGCAACCATAGAAATGAACCTGAAAGCTTCCGACGGACTGATGGTATTCGACATTGTACATATCATCAACAAAGGATTATGGAAAGAAGTTGAAAACGGAATGAGAGCCGGAGGAGCTCTGAAGTAAAATCGAAAAGAATACGCTATGAATATGAAAAAGATTCTCAATTATCTCCCTTTTGTTATGGATAGGCATTCTGGCATTTGCCTCAGGAAAGCCAAAAAAGTAATGTGGTTGGACTGTTCGGCTAATTTCCAACGTTTCAGCTACCCCGATTCAATCCGCTTCTATGTAGACAAATGTCATGAAGCAGGTATCACGCATCTGGTATTGGACATTAAAGACAATACGGGTGAAGTATTATATCCCAGCAAATATGCCGCACAGAAGAAGAATTGGAAAAACTTCGACCGTCCGGATTTTTGACTTTATCGGTACCTTTATCGAAGCTGCTCATGCCCGCAATATGATCATCTTTGCTGGAATGAATATATTTGCTGACGGACAGAATATCGTGAAACGTGGTGCCATCTTCGATAAACACAAAAAGTGGCAGGCTATCAATTATGTACCGCGCAAAGGACTGCTCCTGTAACGGAAATAGAAGGAAAGCCTACCATGTTCCTGAATCCGGCACTGAAAGAGGTGCAGAAGTATGAGATTGATGTGATCAAAGAAGTTGTTCGGAATTATGCATTTGACGGCATCATGCTTGACCGTGCACGATATGATTGTATTGATTCGGACTTTTCTCCTGAGTCAAAGAAGATGTTTGAGAAATTCATCGGAAAGAAAGTTGAGAAGTTTCCGGAGGATATTTTTGAATGGCGCCCTAATGCCGAAGGAGGCATAGACCGTGTGGGTGGCCCATACTATCATCAATGGCTGACGTGGAGAGCTTCTGTTATATATAACTTTATAAAAGATGTACGTACTTCCATCAAAAAGATAAAGCCGGAATGTATGTTGGCTGCTTATACCGGTGCATGGTATCCTACTTACTTTGAGGTAGGTGTCAACTGGGCAAGCCGTAATTATGATGTCAGCAAGGACTTCAGTTGGGCTACTCCCGACTATAAAAATTATGGCTTTGCAGAGTTACTGGATTTCTATACGAATGGCAATTACTACTGGAATGTAACGCTGGACGATTATTATAAATCTTCCGGTAAATTTAAGAATGAAACAGACAGCGAGTTTTCTACCGGAGAATATTTATGTGTAGAAGGCGGTTGCAAATATTCAAATACTTGCTGAAAGATGCGGTGCCAGTATGCGGCGGTCTGTATGTAGAAGACTACAAACGGGACGTAAACCAATTCCAGAAAGCAGTCCGTATGAACTTGAAAGAATCGGACGGTGTGATGATTTTCGACATTGTACACATTATCCGCAACGGATGGTGGGACGAACTAAAAGAAGCACTGGACGAAACTAAGCCGGATGAAGCGCGAATGATCAAAGGAACCGTTACTTGCGATGGCAAAAGGTATAGCCAATGTGGTAGTGACAGACGGACAGCGTTGTGTCACTACAGACAAGAATGGTATTTACCATCTACCCAATCTCGGAAACACACGCTTTGTATATATCACGACTCCTGCCGGATACTTGACGGATTGTGAACAGACGATTCCCCGATTCTATCAGGAAATTGACCTGAACGAGACGAATGAATATAATTTCCGTCTGAAGAAGAATCCCTAAAGACGACAGTAAACACTTGTTTGTGTTGGAGGCGGATGTACAGGCCGGTCTGAAAGAGCACTGGGATCTGTACGCTCCCATTGTCGATGACTATAAACAGTTAATCGATCAGTATTCGGATCGTGATGTATTCGGACTGAATTGTGGAGACATCTTTTGGGACACACCGGCCACATTCTTTCCACCTTATATCGATAAGGCAAAAGAAACTGGATATCCCCCATATATCGTGCAATCGGTAATCATGATATGGATTGTAATGGAGCTACTCATGAAACGTCGTACCGGACTTTCGAAGGATATTTCGGCCCTACCCAATACTCATTCAATAAAGGAAATGCCCACTATATTGTTATCAACAACAACTTTTATGTAGGACGTGAATACTTCTATATCGGCTATGTAGATGAAACAACTTTTAAATGGTTGGAAGAAGATCTGTCTTATGTCCCTAAAGGTACATTAGTCTTTTTCATAACGCATATTCCTACGAGAATAATAACGGAACAAAAAAGGCCATTTAATTACGATTATGCCATGTTGGCAGGAGAAACGATCAATGCTGAGGCGGTTCATCAATTATTGGATGGCTATGAAACACACTTTCTGACGGGTCATCTTCATTCCAACTCGAACATTGTATTCAACGATCACCAAATGGAGCACAATACGACTGCCGTATGTGGTATCTGGTGGCATGCGGATGTCTGCATCGACGGCACCCCACAAGGATACGGAGTCTACGAAGTAGACGGAAACCAAGTGAAATGGTACTATAAAAGTGCCGGTCATCCGAAAGACTACCAGTTTCGAAGCTATGCTGCAGGAACATCTAAGGAATTCCCCAAAGATATTATTGCCAATGTCTGGAACTGGGATAAAAAATTGGAAAGTAGAATGGCTGGAAAACGGAAAAGTGATGGGTACCATGACTCAATATACCGGAGTCGACCCGTATGCGCATCAAGTATGTACAGACAAAAAAAGAACCATGCAGAGCTGGATATCAGCAGCAAGTACAGGACATATGTTCCGTGCCACTCCCCGTAATCCGAAAGCTAAAATAGAGATCAGAGTAACAGACCGTTTCGGTAAAGTGTATCAGCAAAACGTTTCTAAATAAAGATTCATGAAGTATATCATATACCACCTATGGATTATCAGCCTGCTATTCCCATTGGGAATGCAGGCCAAAGTCAGGTTAACTTCGATCTGGGGTGATAACATGGTGTTGCAACAACAATCGGAAGTGACCTTCCACGGCAAAGCCTCTGCCAATAGTAAAATTACGATTGAAGCATCATGGAATCATCGGAAGCTAACAACCCGAAGTGACCAGCATGGAAATTGGAACATTCAACTTCCTACTCCGGCAGCAGGGGGGTCCCTATACTATTACATTCTCTGACGGTGAGGCGCTTACATTAAATAATATCTTACTGGGGGAAGTCTGGTTCTGTTCCGGCCAATCGAATATGGAAATGCCTGTCAGAGGCTTTCGGGGACAGCCGGTTTATGGTTCACAACCCTATATCGTAGCTGCCGACTCCAAACGGGAATTACGTTTGTTTACAGTCAAAAAGAGATTGGAGCACGACTCTAAGGAAGAAGGTATTACGGGATATTGGTCGGAACTTTCTCCCAAAGAAGTCGGAGACTTTAGTGCTACCGCTTATTTTTTCGGAGATTTACTACAACGTTCATTGGATATTCTGTCGGACTGATTCATTGCTCATGGAGTGCTTCCAAGATAGAGACTTGGATGGATAAAGAGACACTGTCACAATTTCCGGAAATTCAATTACCGGATATTGAACAAACCAAGTTCGACTGGCCTGCGGGTACACCTACTTTATTATGGAATGCAATGGTAAATCCGTGGAAGGGATTTCCTGTCAAAGGAGTCATCTGGTATCAGGGAGAGTCCAATTCTGCTGATCCCGCTCTTTATAAAAAGCTCTTTCCCGCAATGGTCGCTCAGTGGAGAGAATTCTTTCATAATCCTGCAATGCCTGTATACTATGTCCAGATCACTCCATGGCAGGCCGAAGGTAAAGATAGGCTTGATCGTGCATGGTTCCGTCAATGCCAGCTGGAATTAATGCAAGAAGTTCCTAATGTTGGTATGGTTACAACGACGGATGCAGGAAGTGAAAAATTCATTCATCCTCCCTACAAAATTAAAGTCGGTCAGCGCCTTGCTTACTGGGCTCTGGCCAAGACTTATGGCAAAGAAGGTTTTCTGTATGCAGGCCCTTTGTATAAAAAGCCATCAATTGAAAGAGAATGTAGTAGAAATCACTTTTGAACATGGCAGTGATGGACTGATCCCTGAAAATCAAAAGTTGCGGGGATTTGAACTTGTAGACGAAAAGGGAAATATCGTACCGGCAGAAGCGGAAATAATCAATGGTTCTGCCCGTGTGAAAGTATGGAATGATTCGGTGCCTCATCCTGTAGAAGTGCGTTATTGTTTCCGCAATTATATGGAAGGTGATCTTTTCAATAATGCGGAAATACCTGCTTCTCCATTTCGGGTCGTAATACATTAATTAAACGAAAATTATGAATAACAACAGTACACGAGCTTCTTCTTTGGATGCCCTGCGTGGGTATGCTATTCTGACAATGGTTCTCTCCGGCAGCGTTGCACGGGAGTGCTTCCCGGATGGATGTATCATGCTCAGGTAGGTCCCCGCTCCAACTTTGTGTTTGATGGTTCTATATATGGGATCACTTGGGTTGACTGGTGTTTCCTTTTTCCTGTTTGCCATGGGAGCTGCCTTCCCTTTTTCAATAGGTAACAAATACAGAAAAGGCAGCTCCCTGCCGGAGAATTATATACGACAGCCTTTTAAGAGGTTTCCGGCTGACTTTCTTCGCTATTTTTATTCAGCATATATATCCGTGGGTAGTATCTTCTCCTCAGGATGTTCGCTCATGGCTCATTGCATTGGGAGGTTTTGCCTTGATGTTTCCCATGTTCATGAGGATTCCGTTCAAAATGCCGGAATACGTAAGGATGCTGATTAAAATACTGGCTTATGCAACGGGAGTGTTCATGCTGCTGAATATCAACTATGCCGATGGACGGACATTCAGTCTAGGCTACAGTAATATTATCATTCTGGTATTGGCCAATATGGCCATTTTCGGCTCACTGATTTATACATTAACGATCAATAAGCCATGGATTCGTATAGCAATATTGCCTTTTATCATGGCAGTGTTCTTGGGAAATGAAAACGCAGAATCATGGAATCATAGCCTGATGGCATTCTCGCCCCTTACCGTGGATGTATAAGTGCTCCTATCTGAAGTATCTGTTTATCGTAATTCCCGGCAGCATTGCCGGAGAATATCTGCATGAGTGGTTACACTGCAAAAACACGATGCCCGTAAACGACAATAAAGACGAACGCAAAAGAATGCCATGGATACTCTTATTGACCATCGGACTGATCGTATTCAATTTATACGGACTTTATATGCGTTATCTTATTCTCAATTTAGTGGGTACAATCGCTATATTATGCGTTCTCTACATTCTCTTGCAAGTGGAAGGAAAAAACACCGGTTACTGGTATAAACTCTTCAGAGCAGGAACTTATCTGATATTATTAGGGCTGGCTTTTTTGAAGCTTACGAAGGGGGAATCCGGAAAGATCCTTCTACGTACAGTTATTACTTCCTTGCATCGGGACTTGCCTTTATGGCGATGATTGCATTTTCTATTATGTGCGACATTTATTCTTGGTCCCGATTGACCCGTCCATTGGAATATGCAGGGCAGAATCCGATGATTGCATACGTATCCACCCAGTTGGTAGTATTACCTCTATTGAATCTGGCAGGACTGGGAACCTATCTTTCCTATCTGGATCAAAATGCCTGGCTGGGCTTTTTACGGGGAGTCATCATAACTTCTCTGGCTTTATTAATAACCATATTATTTACTAAATTAAAATGTTTTTGGAGGACTTGAATCATGTTAATCAAACGTCTATATTTTATAACAACAGCACTGCTTGCCTTCTCTATATGTTCATGTGGAGAAAGCTATCCTGATCATCCGTGGGAATGGGATCAGGAAACTGAAGAGGAAGAATCGAATCCTGATATAGTATCACAAGGATGGACGACAGCCGATAATTTCGGAAGTCTTCCGGACTATATTCACATCTATAAATCACCTGAAAATCTGGCGGGAAAGAAGGCGATTGCCTACATAGCTGTCGCAGATATGAGTAAAGCTAAATTTGAAGTTCTGGGCGACATCGCTTTCTCACAGGAAGCCAATGGATATGGAGGTAAATCGATACATACCCCTTCGGAGTTTTATGAATCTTCCAAAGCACCGGTAGTCATCAATGGAGGATTGTTTTTTTACAGTGCCGGATTCTATTATTCGCAAAATCTAGTGATTCGTGAAGGGCAGTTACTGGCACCCAATCAGAACTACTATTCAAAAAAGACTGGGTAACTATGTGGTATCCGACTTTAGGAGCCTTCTGCCAAATGAAGGACGGAACATTTCAAACGACATGGACTTATCAAGCATCCGACGGAATTAATTATTGCTATCCCGCCCCTGCTGATAACGATATAAACAAGGATCCGTTGCAGGCTCCGTCATCTACTTTCCCCAACGGCGCAAAAGCATTGGAGGCTACCACCGGTATCGGAGGTGTCACAGTTTTACTGCGTGCCGGAGAGATTAAAAACACGTATGTAGAAGAAATGCTGGATATTTCTGCAGCTTCCAATCAACCTCGCACCGCAATTGGTATAACAACTAACAAAAAAATGATTATCTTTGTGTGCGAAGGCAGAAAACATGACAGAAGGAGTAGCAGGACTGACCACTGCCAACGTAGCTAAAGTAATGAAAGATCTGGGATGTACGGAAGCGCTGAATCTTGACGGAGGCGGTTCATCGTGCATGCTGGTCAATGGCAAAGAAACCATTAAAGGCAGTGACGGCAAAACAAAGGAAAGTGCTGACCGCTGTCGGAATTAAATAGATGATGAAACAATTCTTTTTTTTCACAATGTTGTGCCCTGTTCGGCATTCAGTTACAGGCACAACAAATGACGTACCATGATGCGTCATGCTTTCCTCTTTTTAGGAAAAGCAACACAAGACACAGGGGGCAAGATATGAGAGACTACCGGATTCTCTCAAAAACATTTCTCGTCCCCTTTATGGAATTTGAGTCGTAATTCGGCAGGAATGGCGATACGATTTCGTAGTAACTCTACCCGAATAGCGTTGAAATGGGAGAATCTCTTTAATAACCATATGAATCATATGACCGATGTAGGAATAAAAGGTCTTGATTTATATTGTTGGGAAGAGAACGGTCAGTGGAGATTTGTCAATAGTGCACGTCCTAATGGAAAAACAAATCAAGCTACCGTTATCGCCAATATGCAGCCTAAAGAAAGGGAATATATGCTATATCTTCCTCTTTATGACGGACTTGTTGTGTCACTGTCTATAGGAGTCGATTCTTTATCTTCCATTGATCAGCCTCAGATTAATTATCCGATCCGTGAGAAACCAATTGTATTCTATGGAACCAGCATCCTGCAAGGAGGCTGTGCTTCACGTCCCGGAATGGCACATACCAATATCATATCAAGAAGGTTGAACCGAGAATGCATTAATCTTGGTTTTAGTGGTAACGGACAACTTGACCTTGAAGTCGCAAGAGTCATGGCGGAAGTGGATGCCGGTGTCTTCGTTTTGGATTTTGTACCCAATGCTTCAGTAGAACAGATGAAAGAACGTATGGAAACTTTTTACCGGATCATTCGCAACAAGCATCCGAAAACTCCGATTGTATTTATAGAAGACCCTATTTTCACTCATACATTATTTGATCAGAGAGTAGCTCATGAAGTAACAAGGAAGAATCAAACATTGAATGAGATTTTCAATTCACTCAAGAAGAAGGGGAAAAAGATATATATTTGATTCATTCGGGAAAAGATGATAGGAGAAGATGGTGAGGCTACGGTTGATGGCATTCATTTTACCGACTTGGGAATGATGAGATATGCCAATTTGATAACTCCATTCATAAAAAAAAAAATGATAAAGCGATAGGGTCTATGAATTTATCGTTTTCATCCGGCTACATTTTAAGCATTAAAACAGTAGATTTATAAGATGTTATTTAATCTACTGTTTTAATTTTCTGAATATCTCTCAACGCATATCAACTCAACCTAAATGAATATTCATGGCTGATTCTACGAAATTCGAAACCTTCGGCATTTATTGAAGGATGTTCCAATAAAGCTCCATTTTCTCCAGTTTCTCTAGATTCAATCAGCTTATATCTTCCAAAGGATTTTTTGGGCGCTTGAAACCTTTGAATCTTGATCAGGTTTAATAAGATATGACATCAAGCATACTTTACGCTTATATCGATTTATAAAAGCAGAAATAGAAGGAACAGCCCTGATTGTTCTTAACGTTTCCAACAATTGTATTTCCGCTTTTTCATATTTTCCACCGGGATAGATCACGTTTTTATCCTTATCAAGTATAGGCTTAGATAAGTTCTCAATATTTTTTTGGTAGATGTTTGTTCGTTTAAGATATAAAAACTATCACAACTGCCTCCTGTCTCGTGCAAAATAAAATCACACCTCTTCCTTCCGGTTTCAAATTTTGTTCCCTTCAGGCCTATTAGATACGCTTCATAATTAATAACCTGAACTTCTGTCCGATTACTATGATCGAAAGAAATATTCCCAGTCTTATAATCCACGATAGATGTCAGACCTCTGTCTGTCAAATCAAAGTGCTCTTCAGCAGTAATCTCATATGGAACATCAACAATGGTACGATGTAATTTATAATGTGACGGTAGTTCCCGTTTTAGTAAGTCAATCATTGTATCTCATCTAATTTATCGTACTCATTGTATATCTCGTTAATATCATCCGATAGGTAATCCGTGTTTATCAGATGGGCATTTTTTGAACTTTAATGCTTTTTACCATCCCATGCTCTACTACATATACCTCAGTCTTATGATAGTCCAATGCTGCATTTTCTATTTTCACCCCTTTGTCAAATGCTTTAAGCAAAAGATTCAAATGATTAATGATATATGGACTATGAGTAGCCAAAGTCAATGTCATATATTTATTTCCGTTCAAGCATTTATCTATAAGCATATTTAATGATGAACGCTGGGCTGTAGGAAACATACTCAGTTCCGGTTCTTCAATCATCAGATGTATGGAACGGTTGGCAATATCACCGATATTCATATCATGTCTGAAAGATGATAAACTATCATTTTTGCCCAATAGAGTAACTATAGAAGAATTAAATCCGTGTACCAGATCAAAATGTTTTGAGAAATATTCAGCGATCACAGCAAGGGGTGTCATCGTTTGAATGCCAGAAGATGCATCTTCAAAATGAATTTTATAAGTGTCATTTACATTGCTGATAAAGAATTGTCTGCTTCCATTCTGAGCTTTCTTTTCATAGTAGCGAACACCTAAATAAGGCATTTCCAGCTCCTTTATCACTTCTGTAGCTTTTTTAAAGTCTTGAAAGGTCTCGGTAAAATAGAATCCCAACGCTGCTCCATCACTCAAATTTGCTAATAAAGGAGCTATAGCTCCCCGTTTATCAGAGAAAAATGAGATCTTCTCCAATGATAAATTCTCGCTGCTGATTATTTTTCTTGTTCCTTTTAGTCCTTTCTGTGGAGTATAGGTTATATTACAATCTCCTTTGCTATAAACTATTTCAGTATCATTTTTGACATAATCTGTCATCCCACCATTACGTAGATATTCAGAAATGCTTAAATCTATGGTTTTATCAATAACATTACCCAATTTCAAGTATGAACGAAGATTTATTTGCTTACACATATGTCTCATCATAGCCAGCACCTTTAAAATGGTACTTTTTCCACTACCTGATTCACCAATAAAGAAAGTGAATGGTTTGATATTATCTAATTTGACATCCTTTATTGGACCAAAGGATTTAATACTGAGATATTCTTTTTTTGTTCCATTATTTATATAATTCTTTATTATAGAGTAAAAGGTAGTCTTTTTTTTCGAGAACAACTTCATTTCAATGTTACTAAAATGATTCTACAAAAATAATAAAAAACTTTTTAGCTATAATTACTTTCATTTTTTTGCAACGGACAAAACATACATAGTAAAATAAAAACTCATAACAAATAGTTTCTGTTTATTGACTTATTATCAACAATACTCAGTTGATCCCAGAATCTTTTTACTAAAAATTTCAAACTGACATTCTATATCACAGGGAAAGTTAGTTACATCGTATATATAAATTGACAATTTTATATATATTCATGTTTTTTATCGAGTAATTTGAATATAACGATAAAAAGTAACAAATTACACTTATATACATTTTACCTTCTTATTTTTCTATATTTAACTAAAAAAGAGAAGTTTTACTAGCTTCAAAATCTGTATACTATAGTTAATTTAAGCCAAGTTCTCGTAGGACTAGTCAACACTCTGACCACCGTTCTTGCTCTTGTGATCATCGACAGGGTCGGCCGCAAGCAACTGGTCTATTACGGAGTTTCGGGGATGGTTGTCTCCCTCCTGCTGATCGGCATTTACTTCCTCTTCGGTGATTCCTGGGGAGTATCCAGCCTCTTCCTGCTCGTGTTTTCTTCCTGTTCTATGTATTCTGCTGTGCCGTCTCCATCTGTGCCGTGGTGTTCGTGCTCCTCTCGGAGATGTACCCCACCAAGGTGCGCGGGCTGGCGATGTCCATTGCAGGATTCGCCCTGTGGATAGGAACGTACCTGATCGGACAGTTAACCCCTGGATGCTCCAGAATCTCACCCCGCCGGAACATTCTTCCTGTTCGCAGTCATGTGCGTGCCGTATATGCTCATCGTATGGAAACTAGTCCCGGAGACGACCGGGAAGTCACTGGAGGAAATTGAAAGATACTGGAACCGTTCGGAACAGTAGAAGAAAGAAAGAGACCTTAATAACAGTAAACTAACAACAACTGAGAAGTATAGAGAAGCCGCAGGCGGTTTTCTGCATGGCCATTCAAGAAACGTTTCCCCGCCTTCGGTGTACCCTATACCTATCTATAATAAAAACAATATTATGGATTTTAAAAAACTATCGGACCAATACAGGGATGAATTGTTGAACAATGTTCTTCCATTCTGGCTCGAGCACTCCCAAGATCTTGAGTTTGGCGGCTATTTCACCTGTCTGGATCGTGAAGGCAAAGTATTCGATACAGACAAGTTTATCTGGCTGCAAGGGCGTGAGGTATGGATGTTCTCCATGCTTTACAACAAAGTGGAAAAACGACAGGAATGGCTGGATTGTGCCGTTCAGGGTGGTGAATTCTTGAAAAAATACGGACATGACGGGAATTATAACTGGTACTTTTCACTCGACCGTTCGGGTAGACCACTGGTAGAACCATACAATATTTTCTCATATACTTTCGCCACGATGGCCTTTGGACAGCTGAGTCTTGCTACGGGAAATCAGGAGTATGCGGACATAGCAAAGAAGACCTTTTGAAATCATCCTTTCTAAGGTTGATAATCCGAAGGGTAAGTGGAATAAACTGCATCCGGTACGCGAGATTTGAAAAACTTCGCTCTCCCGATGATTCTATGTAATCTGGCTTTGGAAATCGAACATCTTCTGGATCCCGGTTATCTGGAACAGACGATGGAAACCTGTATCCATGAAGTGATGGATGTCTTTTATTGTCCGGAGCTGGGGGGCATCATTGTTGAGAATGTCGATATGGACGGTAATCTGGTGGATTGCTTCGAAGGACGCCAGGTGACTCCCGGTCATGCTATTGAAGCGATGTGGTTCATCATGGATTTGGGCAAACGCCTGAATCGTCCGAAATTGATAGAAAAAGCAAAAAAGACGTAACCCTGACAATGCTCGACTATGGTTGGGACAAGCAATATGGAGGTATCTATTACTTTATGGACCGTAACGGTTGTCCTCCCCAACAATTGGAATGGGATCAGAAACTTTGGTGGGTGCATATTGAATCTCTGATATCACTGCTGAAAGGTTATCAGCTGACCGGAGACAGGAAATGTCTGGAATGGTTTGAAAAAGTGCATGACTACACATGGTCGCACTTCAAAGATCCGGAATATCCGGAATGGTTCGGTTATCTGAATCGGCAGGGAGAAGTATTGCTGCCACTCAAAGGTGGGAAATGGAAAGGCTGCTTTCATGTACCAAGGGGATTATTTCAATGCTGGAAAGTATTAGAACAGCTATAGAAACAATGAATTATTATGTTAACCAATCTTATTAATAATCTAAAAATTAATTCTATGACAGAGTTTAACTCAAAAAAAATTAAGCAAAACTCTCGCATATTGAAGATATTTCTTTTCTCAATATGCGCACTTTTTGCATGTGCTATCAATGCTCATGCACAGGAGTTTGGTGCAAGGTACTGTTACTGATGAGACAGGAGAATCTCTACCTGGTGTAAGTGTTGTAGTAAAGGGGACTACTAATGGTACAGTTACAGATGTTAATGGAAAATACAGCATTCAGGCGACTTCAAAAGATATATTGTCTTTCACATATGTAGGTATGGCGGAACAAGATATAAAAGTTGCCGGACAGAAAACGATCAATGTGGTGATGAAGGATGATGTGGCATCTCTGGATGAAGTGATTGTTGTTGGTTATGGTACTGCAAAAAAACAATCCCTGACAGGAGCGGTTTCTGCGGTCAAAGGCGACGAACTGTTAAAGGCACCGGCAACCAATGTATCAAGTTTGTTAGGCGGACGTTTGCCGGGCATTTCTTCTGTTCAAGTCTCTGGAGAACCGGGTGATGACCAAGCAGTATTGCGGGTTCGTGGTTCTATTTACAATGTTACTTATATTGTAGATGGTATGCCTCGTTCCATCAATGACATTGATCCTAATGATATTGAGAGTGTATCTGTCTTGAAAGATGGAGCTTCTGCGGCTGTGTACGGTTTGAAAGGCGCAGGTGGTGTTATCATCGTTACAACAAAGAGAGGACAGGAAGGAAAGTCAAGAATCACATATAACGGTTCAATAGGAGCATCTATGAATGCAAACTTTCCGCAGTTTATGAATGGTCCCCAGTTTGCATATTATTATAATATGGCTGATATGATGGATAAGCTGGCTAACGGAAGTATTGCGGACATGAAACAATATACACCGGTATTCACAAAAGCAAATGTGGAAGCGATGTTGAACGGCGATCCTACTGATGGGTGGGATAATGTCAATTATATTGATAAAGTATTTGGCACAGGTATCAATCAGAAGCATAACATCACCGTACAGGGTGGTAGTGACAAAATGCGTTATTTCACGTCTGTCGGCTATTTGGGACAGGATGGTAATATTGATAACTTTACTTATAGACGGTACAACTTAAGAACCAACATTGAAACTCAGCTGGCCAAGAATTTCCAGTTAAGTTTGGGAGTTGCCGGAAATGTAGGAAAACGTGAAACTCCGGGATATGCCTCCGGTGGTACAGATTCTAATTCCACATTGGGAGAACAAGGTTGGTTATCCGTTGCTCACCAGACTATCATGATGCATCCGTATTTACCGGAAAAATATGATGGACTTTATACCGCTACTACACAGAATAATACAAGCTTACCGAATAGTCCGCTAGCAGCTATTTATGAATCCGGCTACAAACATACCAATAGCTTTGATTTGCAGACTAACCTCTCTTTACAATATAATCTGCCTTGGGTAAAAGGATTAAGTGTAAAGGTTACCGGAGCTTATGACTACAAGACCTCACATAATAAGAACCTAAATACACCTTATTCTACTTATATCAATAAAATGCCGACCTCCACTACGGACTGGACTTGGACTAAAGCGGATGATCCTCGTGGAACTGCAAATGGAATAAATTTAGGTGAAGGACAATTCAGTTCCCGTCAAATGGTAGGCCAGGGAAGCATCAATTATGCGAATTCTTTCGGTAAGCATAATGTAGAAGCCATGGTACTTGCGGAAATCCGTGATTATAAAGAAAACAGTTTCTCCGGATATAATAAGAATATGAGTTTTACAGAACTTCCGGAACTGAGTTTCGGACAACCGGCAGACTCCCCATTTCCGGATATAGCGATGCCAATCGTAGCATTGGTTACGTTTTCCGTTTGAAATACGACTATGACAATAAGTATCTGGCAGAATTTACAGGACGATATGACGGTTCGTATAAGTTTGCGGGCAATGTAAGTGGAAAACGTTGGGCATTTTTCCCATCAGCATCAGTAGCGTGGAGAATATCTAAAGAAAACTTTATGTCCGATCTGACTTTTCTAGATGATATGAAAATACGTGCATCTATCGGTTTGTTGGGTAATGACGATGTGAGTCCGTATGCATTCCTTAGTACTTATAACCTGATGGACGGTAACAAAAATGCGTACCAGACAATTCTGAACGGAAAAGTCATGCAGGCGCTGCGTGCATCTGTAATTGCAAATCCTACTCTGACGTGGGAAAACACGTTAACTTACAATGCAGGTTTCGACTTTACCATGTGGAATGGTTTACTGGGTATGGAATTTGATGCATTCTATAACTATACCTATGATATTCTGACAGCAATGGGAGGCGATTATCCACCATCAATGGGAGGATATTATTATACATATGCCAATTATAACAAGGTAGACAGCAAGGGAGTTGAAATCACAGTGAGTCATCGTAATAAATTAAATCTGGCAGGGAAACCATTTTTCTTATGGAGCCAGTTTCAACTTGACTTTTGCAAGAAATCGCTATCTTCGTTATCCGGATAGTCCCAATACTGTAGAATGGAGAAAACGTACAGGTCGCAGTGTAGACGCTTCAGTCGTATGGGTGGCAGAAGGTTTGTTCCGTTCGGAAGAAGAAATTGATAATTCCGCATGGTATGGAACCCGTCCTAATGTAGGTGACATCAAATATAAGGATTTAAATGGCGATGGCAAAATAGATGAAGATGACAGAACACGTGTAGGACGGGGCAATCGTCCGGAACTGACTTATGGTCTGAACTTGAATTGTGCCTGGAACGGATTTGATTTAAGCGCACAATTTACTGGAGGCGCATTGTTCGATGTATCATTAACCGGAACTTACTATAATGGTTATGATGACAATACGGTCTGGACACAAGCATTCAAAGAAGGTGCCAACTCACCTTTATATCTGGTTCAGAATGCGTATACCACGGAAAATCCGAATGGAACATTCCCACGTCTGACTCTGGGAAATCAAGGACATGGAGGAGACAATGGATTAGCTTCTACCTTCTGGTTGCGTAATGGCAGATACCTTCGTCTCAAATCGGCACAGCTAGGTTATACATTCCCTAAAAAAGTGGATGAGCCCCTGTGGGAATTCAGAATCTTAGAATTTATGTAGAAAGGTTCCAATTTATTCACGATCTCCGGTCTTCCCTGATGGAATCGACCCCGAATCTCCGGGAGTGAATAACGGATATTATCCTCAACAACGCACAATCATGGGCGGTATAACTCTGACTTTCTAAACCTTTAAAAGATTTATTATGAAAACAAAATTTATAAGTATCATATTGTTGGGAGCCTCTTTTAGGGCTTGGTTCATGTAGTGATTATCTAGACATGACACCGACGGACAAAGCATCAGATAAACTAGTATGGAGTAAACTGGAATATGCCGAACAAGCTGTCAACGATTTCTACCGTTATATCGATTATTTAGGAGTTTATCGTGACGGACAATGCCTGGCAGGCATGACGGAAGCGTTGACAGACCAACTCAAATACGGTTCCTATAACTATATGTCTAAATGCCAGATACCTAGCGAAATCGCTTATGGAGGATCCGTTCTGACAGTAAGTTATGTCAGCACTTATTTAGGCAATTGGGGAACGATGTATGAATATGTACGCCGTGTCAATGAAGGTCTCAATAAACTGAAAAAATACGCCTCATTCGGTCAGACGGAACAAGAACGGCTGGAAGCGGAAATGCGCTTCTTCAGAGGATATTTATATACCGACTTGGTAAAAACGTTATAAGGGAAGTCATTATATATGATGAAGATCTGGATAATATAAAGAAGGATATGCCGGTCAGTTCCGAAGCAGAAGGATGGAACTTTGTATATGAGGACCTGAAGTTTGCGGGCGAACATTTACCGGTTGATAAAACCCCTAATGGACGTCTGACTAGCGGAGCAGCTTATGCAATGCTGTCACGGGCAATGCTTTATGCAGAAAGATGGGATGATGCCCGGATCGCTGCCGAAGAAGTGATGGGCATGGGATATAAGCTGGAAGAAAAAAGAGAATTATTCTAATGCATTTAAAGCAGGAAGTCAGGAAGCGATTCTGCAATATTGCTATGACAAGAGTTCTACTGTAACTCATGATTTTGACGGCTATATGGCTCCCGGAGGTGATAAAGCATTGGATGGTAATTCAATGACCGGAGGATTCGGAACTCCGACACAAGAAATGGTAGAATCTTATGAATATGCGGACGGTAGCGGTTTTCCGGATTGGAGTACCTGGCATACTGCAGAAGGAACAACGGCAACTCCTCCATACGATAAACTTGAACCACGCTTCAAAGCAACCATTCTTTATAATGGCGCTATGTGGAAAGGCAGAACGATCGCATCTTATGTCAATGGTACTGATGGTTGGGCTGCATGGAAAACGGATGCCAAACCAGAAGGACGTTCTACCACAGGTTATTATTTGCGTAAGCTGGTGGATGAGACTCATAGTTTCACTTCTGTGCAGGCAAGTACACAGCCATGGACCGAAATTCGTTATGCCGAAGTGTTACTAAATCATGCCGAGGCTTGCTATCATTTGAGTGGCTATGCCGATAAAGCCAATAAAGACATCAAAGACATTCGTAACAGAGTCGGCTTGCCTTATTCGGACAAGAGTGGAGAAGACCTGATGAAAGCGATTCGTCAGGAACGTAAAGTCGAATTAGCTTATGAAGGACACTATTATTGGGATATGCGTCGCTGGAGACTATCTGCAACGGCATTCACCGGTATCCGTCTTCATGGACTTAAGATAGAACAGAATGCAAACGGTTCGTTCAATTACATTTATGTAGAGTGTGATGACAAAGATCGTAACTTCCCGACTAAGATGTACCGTTTCCCTATGCCACAGGCGGAGTTGGACAATAACGGTGCGGTAACTCAATATGCAGAATGGCAATAAATCTAAAATGAAAACAATTATGAAAAAAGAATATACAATATTTACTATTAGGAGTATTGGCATTAATGAGTTCCTGCCAAGATCCGGAATATGTACTTCCAACTGCTGAGCGGCAGGGAATCACAAGCTTGACCGCACTTTTTTTACATCAGGTCCTTATGTGGACAAAGAAGCTGTTGTCTACACAATTGCGGATGCGTCTGTAGATAAATATGTGATTCCTATACCATGGTTTTATCCGGAAGACAGTGAAAATGAAACGGCGGAATATATGAAGACAATGAGGGTCCAGGCAAAGTTAGCTCCTAACTGTACTATTAACCCTGTTTTGACGATATTGGATTTGACTAAAGAAAATTACTTCACTTATACAGATGCGCAGGGATATAAGAAACAAATCTGCATTACGGGTGAAAGAGTGAAATCCAATAAATGTCAGTTATTAAGTTTCTCAATACCGACCGAAGATATTAGTGGAATTATTGATGAAGAGCATAAGACGGTATCTCTGATTTCTGCAGAAGATTTATCTTCCTGTCTGGCAGAATATTCACTTTCCTCTCATGCGACAATGTCGCCGGATCCTAAGACAGAGGCGCTTGACTTCAATTCACCTGTAGAACTGACGGTCATCGCTCACGATGGAGTGACGAAGCAGACGTACACAGTTCAGAAGGCAGTGCCGGATAAGATCCCTTATGGATATAGAAAAGGCAGTGAGACAGAATTGTTTAAATTGGATATGGGAGTTATAGGTTTGCCCTGGACTTCAGCCAACTCACCTTCACTGGCCGTTAATGGCAATAATTTAGTTGTTTGCTTAGGGGACGGTTCTACTGCTCCTACCTATTATAATGCCTCTACAGGAAGTAAGATTGGCAATATGGGTTTGGGAAGTGTAGGTGTTGCATCTTTAGGTTGTGTGACAAGTGATAGTAAAGGAAACATATTGTTGGCAACAAAAGCAGCTAATGGTAAATCCTTCTCTATCTATAAGACTTCTTCTGTAACCACAGTTCCAACTTTATTGATATCTTATACCAACAATACAAGTTTGGATATGGGTACCAAAGTATCTGTACAGGGTGATATCAATACAAATGCCGCTATCATTGCTACATGTGACGGGACAGCCTCGTCCGGTTCTAATACGTTTGTTCGCTGGATTATAACAGACGGTGTATTGGGAAGTCCTGAAGTAGTATCGGTAAATGGTGTTGGCTATTGGGGATCTCCTGTGTCAAATACCAAGGTTGTCACCAAAGGAACTACTGCACAAAGCGATTATTTCTTATCCTATTATGATCCTAACGTACTTTATTGGGTGAATGGAACAAGTAATAATGCGTCCAAGTCTTTATCCAACTCGGACAATGGCAATTCCTGGGCAATGAATAATAACTGTCTGGATGCAAGAACGTTCAATAATGCGCAGTATCTTGTATTGGTATCTACGGCTCACTTCCCGCAATGGGGCGGCACTCCGTATTTATATATGTACGATGTAACCTCGGACGGATCGTTCACTGGTACGGTATCTACTTCAGATGCTTTGACATTCAATCCTTCACTTTCTTCGTTCGGTTCTGCAGATGGTGTAGCGGCAACAGGTGATGTATTGCTTGCTCCAACTACAGATGGATATAAACTTCGTCTCTACTATGTTGACAACAACTGTAAGATTATCGGAGGGTATGAATTTGATTGTATCGACAAATAATTAATGTGTTTCAAAAGAGTTACTGACATTAATAAACATATATAATATGAGAAATCTTTTTTAAAATATTATTATTGACGTTTTGCGGAATGGTTGCTATCACTTCATGTAGTGATGATTCTGATGGAATCCCCGGATGGCCCCTGGAATGATAATTCAACAGAGGGACCGGAAAATCCGGATGTAACAGAAATCAAGCCACGCTATGTCTGGATTGATGCGGCAGCTAATTTTCCGGATTATGCGAATAATAAGGAGAATATCTCCACAGATATGGTGAAAGTAAAAAAACGCAGGGTTTACTGATATCATTGTTGACGTGCGTCCCACTACAGGAGATGTTTTGTTCAACACTACTGCAGTAGATCAGGTGAAGCGAATGGATGTGTGGGGAAGTTCGGGTTATGTATATTATGAACGTACTGAAACATGGGATTACCTGCAGGCATTTATAGATGCAGCCAGAAGTCAGGGGCTGAAAGTACATGCGTCAGTCAATACTTTCGTCGGTGGTTACTTATGTCCCTATAACCTCGGATCAGATGGAATACTGTTCCGTGATGACTCGAAGAAGGAATGGGCAAGTGTGGCTAATCTCGCTGACGGTCTGACAAATACGATGGATTTGTTGAATGACGAGACCGATTATGGAGCTAAATTTTTGAATCCGGCTAACGATGATGTGCAGAACTTCGTTTTGCAGTTACTGGGTGACCTGGCTAAATATGACTTGGATGGAATAATTCTGGACCGTTGCCGTTATGACGATTATGGCTTGGAAAGTGATTTCTCGGCTGTTTCTAAACAGAAGTTTGAAGAGTACATTGGGGAAACAGTTGCTCATTTTCCGGAAGACATTATGGCACCAGGCACAGATAAGATACCTTCAGATCAGCCTGCCTATTTCAAGAAATGGTTGGAATTTCGGGTAAAAGTGATTCACGACTTTATCGTCAAAGCACGTGAGAAAGTAAAATCCGTAAATTCAGAAATCAATTTTGGAGTGTATGTAGGCGCATGGTATTCCAGTTATTATACTTCGGGAGTAAATTGGGCAAGTCCTAAATATGACACCTCAGCTTACTATCCTAAATGGGCTACAGCAGATTATAAGAACTATGGTTATGCCGATCATCTGGATTATATATTCTTAGGTGCTTATGCATCTGTCGATAAGATTTATGGTAGCGGCGAATGGACAATGGAGGGATTTTGCAAAAACGGTCGCGAGTTGCTGAAAGGTGACGTTCCCTTCTCCGGAGGTCCGGACATAGGCAATGGTACCGGATGGACTAACGGTGGACAAGCCGCTAAAATACCTGATGCCATCGACGCATGTATAAACAATAGCGACGGCTTCTTCGCATTCGACCTCTGTCATATCAAGATGTACGACTATTGGAACGCTTTCAAGACAGGATTTGATAACTATCTGGAGTCCGTTCAAAAATAGGAAGTTGATAATTCAATCTGAGAATATACTCAATACAAGTATTCTCCTTTCTATTCATAGCACTAAGTCTGAGCCGCAAGGTTCAGACTTAATGTTAATGAATTGCCTTATTTGTATAAAGAACAATAGATAACTATGAAAATATATTTATTACAACTTGTCATTTTGATGAGTTTGAGTTTGAACTTGCAGGCTCAAAATTTATCCGGTACTATTCGTGGAAAGGTAACCTGTCATGGGAAAGGACTTCAAGGAGTAGTTGTAACGGACGGAATCGACTGTGTTCTGACTAATAAGTCAGGCGAATACGTGCTTGCTCCTCAAAGGGATGCCCGGTTTGTTTACTTGTCCGTGCCTTCCGGTTATCAGCCGAAAACAGAAAAAGACCATTCCCTTATTCCATCAACAAATAGAGATGGATAAACAAGACGGATATAATTTTGAGTTGATGAAAAATCCTCAGAATGATGCGAATCATCTGTTTCTGGTGCAGGCTGATGTGCAAGTCACTTCCGGGCAAAGACGATGTGAAAGCCTATGGCAGATTCCTGCAGGATATAAAAAGAATATGTACAGCCTTATTCGGGAAAAAGAGACATATTCGGTATTGATTGTGGAGACATCGTGGGTGATACCCCCTCTTTGTATCCATCTTACATTAATACCGTATCTACTTTGGACTTTCCCGTTTATCGTGCTATCGGCAACCATGACATGACCTACGGAGGACGTACTTTTGAGTACTCGTACCGTACTTTTGAAAGTTATTTCGGCCCCATCTACTATTCGTTTAATAAAGGAAAAGCCCATTACATTGTACTCGACAATTGTTTCTATGTCAATCGTGACTACCAGTACATCGGATATATTGATGAACGGACTTTTGCATGGCTGGAAAAAGACCTTTCGTATGTGTCCAGGGATAAGCTGGTATTTGTGGTCATGCACATTCCCTCCAGCCTTCAGAAAAAGTTAAGATATAATACTTTGGATCAGGATGAAACAGTGAATACAGCTGCACTATATAAACTCTTGGAGGGCTATAATGCGCATATCATTTCCGGGCATACCCATTTCAATACGAACGTTTGTTTCAATGATTCGTTGATGGAGCATAATACGGCAGCAGTGTGTGGCACTTGGTGGCGTGCAGACATCAATGTAGACGGAACTCCCAGAGGTTACGGTATATATGAAGTGAACGGAGATCAATTGAAGTGGATTTATAAAAGCGCAGGTTATCCGCTGGAACACCAGTTTCATGCTTATCCGGCAGGATCGTCGGATGAATATCCTTCTGATATCATAGCCAATGTATGGAACTGGGATGATCTGTGGAAGGTAGAATGGTATGAAAATGGACAAAGGATGGGCGAAATGCAAAAGTACAAAGGATATGATCCTATGGCAAAAGTCATCTGTTCAGATAAGGAAAAGGTGAAATATGACTGGATATCTCCGGTTCTCACCGAGCATCTCTTTCATGCAACTCCTCATGACCCAAACGCAAGGCTAGAGATTAAGGTGACTGACCGTTTTTTGGTAATGTATATACTCAAACTATTGAAAACAAATAAACTAAAATCATATGTTCAGAAACAGATACTTTTGGCTACTTATAAGTTTGTTCTTTGTTCTGAAAACAGAAGCTAAAGTAACCTTGACCTCCATTTGGGGGAGACAACATGGTGTTGCAGCAACAAGCAGAAGTTACTTTTCGTGGAAAGGCTACTCCCGGAAAACGTGTATATGCTTCCGCTTCATGGAATCATCGGAAAATCTATGCAGATTGTGACCGGAACGGACAATGGACACTGGCTCTTCCGACTCCGGAAGCCGGCGGACCATATACCATTTTTTCGGACGGAGAAGAGCTGACCTTAAAAAATATCCTGATCGGTGAAGTCTGGTTCTGCTCCGGACAGTCGAATATGGAAATGCCGGTAAAAGGGTTCCGCGGACAACCGGTCTATGGTTCGCAGCCCTATATCGTGTCCGCTAATCCTAAACGACCATTAAGACTTTACACCGTAAAGAACAATTGGAGCACGACTCCGAAAGAAGAAGGAATAGACGGACAATGGAGTGAAGCATCTTCGGAAGAAGTGGCCGATTTCAGTGCAACAGCTTATTTCTTCGGCAATCTGTTGCAACAATCCTTGACGTGCCTGTAGGATTAATACATTGCTCCTGAGTATGTCAAAGATCGAAGCATGGATGGACAAAGAAACCTTATCTCATTTTTTTTCCGAAGTAACCTTGCCGGATACAAATCAGGATAAATTCGAATGGGCTGCCGGGACGCCTACTCTGTTGTGGAACGCAATGGTAAATCCGTGGAAAGGATTCCCTGTCAAAGGAGTTATCTGGTATCAGGGCGAGGCGAATACTCCCGATCCTGCTCTTTATAAAAAAGCTTTTTTCCCGCCATGGTCTCTCAATGGAGAGATTTCTTTCATAATGCTGAAATGCCATTTTATTATGTCCAGATTGCTCCCTGGAAGTCCGAAGGGAATGACAAGTTGGATTGGGCATGGTTCCGTCAATGTCAGTTGGAGCTGATGAAGGAAGTTCCCGGAGTGGGAATGGTGACCACCGGAGATGCAGGCAGTGAACTCTTTATACATTCACCTTATAAGATTAAGGTTGGAGAGCGGTTAGCTTATTGGGCACTGGCCCAGACTTACGGCCGAAAAGGATTCCAATATTCCGGTCCTGTCTACAAGACCTATCGTATCCAGGGAAATGCCGTAGAAATAGACTTTGAATATGGAGAGGAAGGACTGACTCCGGAAAATCAGAATGTGAAAGGTTTTGAGATCGTAGGTTCCGATGGTATATTCCGACCTGCAAAGGCGGAGGTCATCAATGGCACATCTACTGTGAAAGTATGGAATGATTCTGTTAGTGCCCCGACAGAAGTCCGCTACTGCTTCCGGAATTATATGCAGGGGGAATTATGCAATAATGCCGGGCTTCCGGCTTCTCCTTTCCGGATCGTTATCAAAAAGAAACCGGCCTTAATGTGGATTGATGCCGAAGCAAACTTTGAGCGCTTCAGTCATAAAGATTCGATTGATTATTACTTGGAAAAAATCAAATCGCTGGGCTTTACACATGCGGTTGTCGACATTCGTCCGATCACGAGGGGAAGTTTTATATAAAGTGAATATGCTCCGCAAATGAAAGAATGGAAAGGAGCCAAAGCCGGTGATTTTGACTATCTGGGATACTTTATCAAAAAAAGGGCACGAACTGGGGCTGGAGATACACGCCTCATTGAATGTATTCTGTGCCGGACACAACTATTTTGACCGTGGAATGGTATATAGCGGACATCCGGAATGGGCTTCGATGGTGTACACTCCCGATAAAGGAATCATTCCAATCACCGAAGAGAAGCATAAATATGGTGCCATGATCAATCCTTTGAACGAAGAATATCGTACCCATATCCTGAATGTTCTGAAAGAAGTCGTGACCAAATATCCCGACCTGGACGGTCTGATGCTCTCGACCGGGTACGTTACGATGGAATAACCGCTGATTTTTTTCTTCATTGTCACGTGAGAAGTTTGAAGAATACATCGGTAAAAAGTCGCAAACTTCCCCGAAGATATTTTCCGTTGGACTAAAAATGCAGATGGGAAATACACAACGCAACCAGGAAAATATTTCCGGAAATGGCTGGAATGGCGAACTAAAAACATTACTGATTTCATGGCGCTTGCCCGTAAAGAAGTCAAGGCAGCCAACCCTGACGTTTCTTTTCGGCACGTACACCGGTGCCCTGGTATCCATCTTATTATGAAGTAGGCGTAAACTTTGCCAGCAAAGAATATGATCCGGGCAAAGATTTCAGCTGGGCAACACCCGAATATAAAAAATTATGGCTATGCCGAGCTGATAGACCTTTATGCTACCGGTAATTATTATACGGACATAACCATCAAGGAATACAGAAAAACGAACCGGAGTATCTGGAACGAAACAGATTCGCAGGCTCAATCCGGTACGTGGTATTGTGTAGAAGGCTCTTGTCAGCATTTACGTCAGATATTGAAAGGTAATAAATTTATGGGAGGTATTCTGGTGGACCAATTCTATGACAACCCTGCCAAACTTTCGGAAACGATAGAGATGAACCTTCGCCGTTCGGACGGATTAATGGTATTTGACATCGTACATATCATTACCAAAAATCTGTGGAAAGAAGTAGAGGAAGGAATGAAAAGAGGAGGCTCCTTATGAATAACCGGGCCTATGCATTAGACGCTTTGAGAGGATATGCGATTATTACGATGGTACTTTCTGCTACCATCGTAACGCAGGTGCTCCCCGGTTGGATGAGTCATGCGCAGACGCCGCCACCTGATCATATATTCAATCCTTCTTTGCCCGGCATTACATGGGTAGACCTTGTTTTTCCTTTCTTTCTGTTTGCAATGGGAGCAGCTTTCCCTTTTTCCATAGGTAAGCGTGCAGAGAAAGGTGACTCTAAACTGAAATTAATATATGAAGCGGTGAAACGTGGAGTACAACTGACTTTCTTTGCCATCTTCATTCAGCATTTTTATCCGTATGTGTTGAGTTCTCCGCAGGACATCAGATCCTGGTTGCTGGCTATTCTTTGCTTTGCGGTTCTGTTTCCGATGTTCATGCGCATTCCTTTGAAAATGCCGGACTGGGCACATACCGGCATAAAGATAGCCGCATACGGAATTGCGGTAATCATGATGCTTACTACTTCTTATGCCGATGGAAGAACGTTCAGTCTGTATTTTAGTAATGTGATTATTCTGTTGTTAGCCAATATGGCCATCTTCGGTTCTGCCCTCTACATTTTTACGATGCATAACCGATGGTTGCGTTTGGGAGTTTTATTGCTGCTGATGGCTGTCATTTTGGGAAGTACTGTCGAAGGTTCCTGGACACAGGTGGTGTTCAATTATACTCCTTTGCCCTGGATGTATCGGTTTGATTATCTGAAATATCTGTTTATTGTAATTCCCGGCAGTATTGCCGGTGAGTACTTGATGGAATGGATGAAGGGCCGAAAAGATACCGAACAGCCAGCTTCACCGCAATACCGTAAGATAGGAATTGCGTTACTGATATTGACTATGGTGATTATTTTATTCAATCTCTATGGGCTTTATACCCGTATGCTGACAGTGAATTTATTAGCGACACTTGTGCTGTTATTGATTGGCAAATTGGTATTCTTACGTCCGACAGAAGGAATCGCTTTGTTATGGAAAAAGCTATTTAATGCCGGAGCATATCTTCTTCTTTTTGGGGCTATGTTTTGAACCTTTTCAAGAAGGTATCAAGAAAGATCCTGCCACTTTTAGCTATTTCTTTGTAACTTCCGGTCTGGCATTCCTTGCGCTCTTATTCTTAAGTATTGTTTGTGATTATTTCAGATGTGTGCGAAGTAGCCGCTTTCTTGTTATGTCGGGGCAGAATCCGATGATCGCTTACGTGGTTGGTGATTTATTCATTATGCCGTTGGCTAATATACTGGGAGTTGCCTCGCTGTTGTCTTACTTCCAGCAGAATGCGTGGCTCGGATTCCTTCGGGGAGTAATCATTACGTCTTTAGCTGTCTTGGTAACGATGTTTTTTTTACTAAGATCAAGTGGTTTTGGAGAACTTGACATCATTCAATAGATATACCGACAGTATAATAACAGGCATTAAAAATAAATTGAGTAGAAAGCAAAATGATAGATAAACTGCAAAAAATAGGAAACATAATTTCCTTATTTTCCTTGTTTTTGCTATTTCTATCTTTTGATAGATGAGTAAAGATAGAAAGAGATATGCATAAAATCATGAATTAATATGCATGATTATGAATAAACGAGCGGTCATTTGCATAAAAAACGCCGTATAGTTTGAAATAAACATAAGGTTGATTGAGCTAAAATATAAGGTTGATTGTAAATAAACATAAGGTTGCTTTTAAAGGAACGTCCCATTGCTTTTTAAAAGGAACGCTGAGTCCGTTTAAAAGGAACATATTTTAGCTCTAAAATGATGGGTATCTTATTTATTAGACTTTGTTTTAGGATGAAAAAATATTAATCAGAATGATGCAAAGTAATATAAAAAGAGAAAGATATTACAGAATAGTGTGAAAAATAACACAAAAAGAATACATCTAGATGTATATTCGCAACAAAGTGATTTCCCGTAACGGCAAATCTCTGTCATTTTATTCTCTATCCTATGAAACGATGGAAATACGCCCGTTAGAGAGTTTATAATTATCAAAATGACAAAATGCCATTTTGATAATTATATAACATGGTAAGTCTTAATAAAACGATTCCTTTTTCAATGGCCATCCTGTGATAGTTGACATATAAGGAATCAATGACATAGCCATTTTCATTTGACCTTTGTAATTTGGATGCCATACTGCTCCTAGGTCTGTAGTCGGATCGCAAAGGCCTTCGGGAAGAACTGCTATATAAACTTTCTTATCATTCAAGTCTTTGCGCATACGCTCCATGTATTGAACGATCTGCCGTTGAGTAATAGCCGGACTGATGCATAATATAGGGACATCTCCGTAATTTGCACGAAGACGGCTTATTAGTAGCTTATAAGCATGAATAAACTCATCTTCCAACGGATATATATTGGTGGAAAAATCATTAGTTCCTAAATTAACAACCACCAAATCGGGCTTGTATGTTTTAAAGTCCCATTTCTTATCCAAATTCATATCAAATGTATTCAGCATACGGTCTTTCATTGTCACGGCAGATATTCGGACGGAATCTCCATAATTGCGGACTACCCCGCGTCCGGAATGTGCAATAAGCGTATAATCGGCATTAAAATAGCGGGCGATAATAGTGGCATAAGATAAGTTGCAATTCTCCGTTTCAGCTTTATAAGGTTCGCTACGGTCTTTCCCTTCTACACCATAGCCACACGTCAGCGAGTTACCGATAAATTCGATATGTCTGGACGGGCACTCCGTTTCTTTCATCAGCTTTCCTTCATTATGAAGCACAAATTGATGAATGGTTGTCTTTCCCCATTCCCCTTCCGTACGTTTTTGAATCAACACATGATGGATGCTTTTATCCATGCCGGAAATGAAATTAATCAAAGTATCTTTACCGGATACTTTTACCGTTTTGTGTAAAAGGCTGTCTACAAAAACATTGTAATAATTAATACCAGTATCTGAAATCTTCATAGACAATTCTCCTCCCGAAAGTCGGGTACGAAGATAAGTACCGGTCCAGTCGAAAGAAACGGAGCCATCACTCTGTATTTCCGTACGTCCCACGTAAGAAACGTTTTCATCATTAGCTTTATAGTATCTGTTCTTGGTAGTTTGAGCATTTACATCTTCAAACAACAGACAGAGGCTAACCAGAACTAACACATTTTTTCCACATATCGTTTTCTAAATTAATCAAAGGTAATCACACAACTTCCGGACCCGTCGGATACAATTCTAAGTCCTTTGGCTGTTACTTTATTACCGGTAATTGTTATTGATTTACTTTTCTCTATAATCGTAAAAGACTTCTTTGTATAATCGACAGGCAACTGTATTGTCCTGTCGACGCTCTTCTTGCAATCTATAAAAAGGACCTTTTTTATTATCTATAACACCTTCATAACACAGCAAATCATCATCATCAGAAACAGGAGACTTAAACCAGGTATACACTCCGCTCCAATGAATAATATCCCCCTTTTTGTGTTCTCTATCAGCTATAATCTTGTGGTACGTCTTATTGCTGGAATTTCCTATGAATATAATATCATCATCTGATATTTCTTCATGATTTCCCAATCCGTCGGCAAACAGATAAGAAGATTGATACGCATTTGCGCTTTTCTCAATGAAACGGCGAAATGACGGATACTCTTTCTTTGTAAAGGTAGAAACATCCTTTTTTGTACTGTCCAGTCCACATACTTGCCATTGGCAGTTAATGTATGTGTCTCTTTGTCAAACATAGATTGCATTCCGTAATACATTTGTACTGTCACGGGAGACTCATTTTGAAATTCATGAGTAACCAAGACTTGAATGTTATTTCTATAAATAGAATAATTGACAGTCTCAATACATAAGATCTCATTCAGAAGTGTTTTTCCACTACTGGTATCGGCTTTGGAAGGGTTCATTATTTCATTGATTACTTCAATCTTTATCTCTTTTGTCAGAGTCGATAAATCTGTCTTTATTTCTTTTCCGTCTATATAAATACGATAACCGATATTGCGGGCAGTTTGAGTAACTTCATCCAGGTAGGGATGATTTCCTCCACACCACCCGTATCCGGTTATATTAAAAGGACCGATATTGTCACTGTAAGCCAGATTCAGAAGAGAAGTCGGAGAAGCATCTGGCAGAGTAGCAGGAGTAGGCATATTGTTGTCAATTGTTCCTACTCTATAAAATGTGAACAGTTCATTGAACATACACTTCTTGAACCAATAAAGAATATCGGTTTTGGCATCTAACTTGGCTGATATATATAAATCTTCGCCGGTTATTTTCACTCTCATTTCTTCGGATATCGTTTCAGTCCCGGGAGAGTCTTTTCCGCAGAAGGCTTATCCGGGAGTCCGGAAGAAATTCCCGAATCTCCATTCGAGCAGGCTACTAAGTGCCAGGATAAAAATACGAATGCAAGGATTAAACGTTTCGTCATGGCTTCTATCTTTATTTTAATTCAAATTTGAGAACATCTTTTGATATCCATAGCTGATGCTGCTATGATAGCTTCAAATTTGCCCGGTTCACAAATCCATTCATGTTTTTCCGCATCAAAAAGCTTAATGCCTCTTTATCAATAGACAAAGAAACTATTTTTTTCTTCACCCGGCATTAATTTTACTTTCTTAAATCTCTTTAATTCTTTCACCGAGCGGGGAAGAGAAGACTTTATGTCTCTGATATAAAGCTGAACAATTTCCTGTCCTTCACGGTTCCCTGTGTTCTTGACAGCTAAACTGAAAGTTATTGTTTCGTCAACTGACATGACTTTCTTGTTTGCTGTTAGTTTTCCATACGCCTACCACTCTGTCTCCAATGGGGTGATTCACATCTTGATAAACAGGAGCTTGCATCATGAAAGATGATGCCAGAAAAGGCATGATTGCTATGATATTAATTGATTTCATTGTTTTGTTATTCTTGTCCGTATAAACAGTATAAATATAATATGCTGATGGTAAATTCCATCAGCATATTATCCAAATGATTATTATAAGCCTAAGAAAGCTGTCGGTGCATCTGTGGTTATCAGATCAAAACCATTGTCAATACACCATTGCATCTCAGAAGGGATATTTACAGTCCATACATTGGAGGTCATCCCTGAATTTTTCAGATCTTTCAACCAATCCGGATTTTTATGATAAGCCCAATAATTGTAATCTGCCCCGGTAGCTCCCAATTGTTTCAGTTCCTTGGGCGAAATATCCTGTCCCAAATACAAAATTGGAGTTTTAGGAGGTGCCAGACGTATAAACTCACACATCACATGACGGGAAAAAGAGATGTATTCTACTCTGTGAGTCAATTTTTTCTCTTCCACCAACTTTAGGATCATTTCAACGGCTTTCGTTTCACGTTCCGAGTACTGAGGGGTTTCATCTCCAGTATCAGATGTATTTTAAGTTTCTTCGCTTTATCAAGGAACTGCTCTAAAGTTGGCATATTCTCCCCATTGCTTAACTTTAAAGTGCGTAGCACGTCAGAAGATGTTTTCTCCAGAGAGTATCCGTCATGCCATCCGTCATGATTCAACATCAACTCATCGTCAGCTGTCAGCCATACATCAAATTCCGAACCGTAACAACCTATTGAATCAGCTTTCACTAAAGCTGCTAGCGAGTTCTGTGCAGATCCGGGTGTATTCCAGAATCCACGATGGGCAATAACTTTGGTCTGATGAGATTCTTTTTTTTGCTTGCCACGTCTTGATACAATCAGATTAGCCAGTCTGTCCATGACTTCATGATCTTTCGGGTTCGTTGATTTATACATATCAAGAACAGCATGATTGCCACTATAATAGGCCATTGCAGATGTACGGAAGGCTTGTTGTCTTTCAAAATGATCAATATACGCTACTAGACGATTATAAAACGAGTCCTTGGCATCAAACAATGCTCTTTCGTCAAATTCAAGTTCCATCCCCATGTTCAGAGTGGCGGCAGATTGACATGCTTCTTCCAATCTTTTATCGGGAATAGAGGCTTTAAAAAAGTGGTTCGGTTGTTGATAAGCAATATCAAAGCCTAATTCTTTCCATTGGTTGTAGCCTTTTTGCCTGCCAATACGGAATCCAGCAAAATGTTTTGTTCATTGAATGAATATACTTACTTAATGGAACTGACAGATCTTTAGTGAAATCAATATCCTCTGCCAGCCAGTAGAAACCTGATAGTTTCAGATGTTTGTATTTTGCCTGTTTGAATCGCTTCATTAACTCATCGATATACCAACGGGTGGACTTCACCTGATCCTCTTGTCTGGAAAAGTCCATTGGCTCGCCATCCACTTCTCCCCAATCTTTTTGTCCGGGAAGAACTTCCGGAAGACATAGTACTATCTGATGAGTAAAATCCGGTTTTCCAATTTCTTTAATCTGTGTTCCGATACATCGATCTAAGGCAGACAGCGCTTTTCCATCTTCAAAAAAGACGATCTAATAACCATAGCCATTCTTTTTTTTCTTGCATTTTTTTATCTGAGTAGCGTGTTGCAAAGCCACAGCCTTTCCCATCTGTGAACTCCAAAAACAAGAATCCGTCAAATAACCAGTCTTTATGTCCATCTGCAAACTGATGTACCACATAGGGGAGAAATTGATCCGAAGTCCAGTCAATACGATGCACTCCTCCCTGGTAAATAAGTGCCAGATCTTTTATTTTATTCTGTCTATATCCTTTATCTATGGATAGCGCATGACTATCCATAGTAATAAATAACAGACAAGAAACATATCAATCCTTTTTAGATATAGTGAGAAATAGTTCATAATTTTCATGTTTTTTAGTTACATACCCCAAGCATAAACTTCACCAAGACTAACTCTCAGCCCGTCATAAGTCGGATAGGTATCAGTTATTACAAAACGAATGTATCGGGCTTGTGTCGATATTAACGTTGGGTTCTCCGATTTTGGGAGAAGTCCAGTCTTTTAATTTAACCCAATTCTCGTTATCAATACTAGCTTCTACATAACCGGCTTTCGATGTGCCTGCCCAAACGTGTGCTGCTGGTGCAACAGGGTTAGCAAATCCAAATCTGAATAATGTATATTCTTTCCCCATGTCAAATACAAAGTCATAGGGCAAGGGCTCTTTTTTACATCCCATCGGCATAGCCATTGTGTGCCAGGATTATTGTCTATCAATGATTCCACTCCCCCATCCCATATTCAGATACCATCCGCCGTCTTGGGTACAACAGTTGTTGAAATCTATAACACTCCCATCCTTTCTTGTCTATTGGGTCCGGTTGGAATTTAACTGTGTACAGTTTGGACGCAGCATCAGGACTTATACCATATTTTGAAACGGAAGTAATGCGTAGTGGAAGTACATAGTCACCAAATAAATAAGTACCCTCTTCCGGTATTAACCCTTTCTTGTGGTATTTAATTTTTAATGAATGTTTCCTTCATGCCTGTTAATATAACTCCTTTATTATCTACAGTAAAGGAACTCTCCGGCAACATTTTATAAGCCGTGCCATGAGCGGTATTATAATCAATGACTAACTGAGGATCGACTTCAATCTGAAATGAAATATCTTCGTCATTAGAATAATTAGTTCTTATCTTTACGAACAGTTCTCTTTCATTCAAATCGCCGAAAGTCGGCATAAAATCAGTAACCGGACTCATACCAGGAACATCCATTTGCAAATAAGGTTCCTTAATAGTAGGTACAATAATGGTTTTTAGTCGCTCATCATCTGCAGAGATAAAATTTTGCACCACACTCATTTGTATGGGCAAGCCATATTCCTTTCCCGTAGAAAGAAGATCGGATAGACGGTCGGCATTCCATTTAATATCAAAAGCTTTCCGATAGTCGGAATCGTTGAGACGCAGAGCAGGCTGAAGAATGGTATAACAATCGGAAGGTAATAATTGGATCGATGTTCCATTATCCGTATTATAACTCTGAAGAACAGTCTCGTCAACAGAAATGGAAACTTCTGTCTCCTGCTTTCCTTTCCCACTTTTGATAACAAATAATTGATAGGGGGTATCCATACCACGGAATATCTCCGTTTCTGTATAGGTAGAATGCAATAGTCCGATTTGATCATTAACCATGAGATTATCACGATCATCAGTACATGCCGATGCAATAAAAAGTGCAGCAACTATGAATTGTATTGTCTTATGTTTTTTCATATTTATATCCATTACATATATTTACCATCCGTAATTCTGAGTAATATTCTTCATTTCACTCAATTGTTCTTGATTGATAGGGAAGAAATAATGCTTAGGCTCAAATACCCGAGGACCACCTTTCCAAACATTTGATGTCCGCGACCAAGAATCTTCGTATGAAGTGGCCAATAAATTAAGAGAATATTCCGGTCCGGGAAACTCTTGTTGAGCAATCATCCAGCGACGGGCATCATAATATCGGTGTCCCTCAAAGGCTAATTCTACCATGCGTTCCTTTTGAATCAGCATCCGCAACAAATCCTTATTGCCTTTCACTTCCGGATACGCTGTTTCGAGGGCATTTAAACCGGAACGTTCGCGAACAAGGTTAATATACTTCAATGCTTCCGTTTCATTGCGTTCGGGCTTCTCATTGCAAGCTTCAGCATAGTCAAGATATATTTCGGCCAAACGGAAATAGGGCCAGAATACGGTTCCCCAACTGCCACTTTCTGTATTAAGAGCAGGATCGAGTGGGCGTCTCCACAGATATCCGACTTTGACACAATCTCCGGATTCTAAAGTACGAGGACGATCCTCCCGTAAAAAGGTAACTTGTTTTATGCCTTTATATTGATTGATCCAATAAAAACCATTTGGAAATACAGAAGCATAAAAACGGGCGTCACGTCCGACACAGCTATTATGCGCTTTAAATCCAGGTGCAAAACTGACTCCCGGCTGCTTGAAATTTTCTGTAAAACCGGTATTTGTATATCCCGATTGCTCATCAATTACAGGATTCCCGTTATTGTCATATCCGGTAACAGGATATCTTCCGGATTTAGCCATCGGATAAGTATCTACTAATTTCAGAGACGGGCAGAAACCACCGACACCCAATTCACAAACTCTAGGAGGCATGCACCGGCTATACAGATAGAAACCTATAGCTCCGAGTCCAGTATTAGTAGGATTACGTCCCCAGGCACCCCAGATCGTCTCTTTATTCCACTCTTCAAAAAAGAACTCCTTGATAAGATTTGATGGCACGCAGTAAAGGGTCTGCTTCAGTCTGGTCTTCTTTGTACAATTCATAGATGTTCATATCTATAACGTCTTTGGCAGCTTTAGCGGCTTTTTCCCATTTTTGAGGATCGGGACTTTGTGGAAAAAGGAAATCACCATACAGATTCTTCATTTGTCCTTTATAAAGATCGCATCCATTATACAATGGACTGGCGGCATAGAGCATTAAGCGCGCTTTGGCAGCCATTGCCGCTCCCTTTGGTGATACGTCCTGCCCATTTTGTGAAATCGCTGATCTCTGCAGGAAGTTCTGCAATAGCCTTATCATATTCTTCAGCTATGAAATTTACGTTTTCATCAACTGTATGACGGTCTATCGTTTCCGGTTTTATAAGTTCATCCGAATCGATGTCTTCCCAGATATACACAGGACCATATTGACGGAATAGTTCAAAGTAATAATAAGCTCGCAGAAAACGTGCTTCTGCTTTCATTATACGTCTCGTTTCAGAGTCAATCTCCAAGCATTCGTCAACATGGTTCATGAATATACTAGCTTGCTTTATGCCTGTATACTTTGCTTTCCAAATATTATAGTTTGGAGTAGAAGGTCCCCATGATCCATTATTGAAAGAGAGGTAGTTGACCCACTGATACCGGAGAACATGGCTTCATCACTACGGGGAACTGCGCTTTCCTTCTTCCAGATATTCATATTCCCGTGGCAAGTAGCTATAAACATGCGCTAAATACTGTTCGGTAGAGACACGCTTACTAAAGGTTTCGTCTTGTGTAAGCTGGTCGAGCAAAGTCACATCAGATAATCGTTGCATGATACAAAGCTGAATGCAACGGTGAAGTATAGGAATATTCCTAAAATTCGTATCTTTTTATTCATAGTTCTAATATACTTTAAAAGTTAAGATTAAGACCTAAGGTGATTGTTCTCATCTGAGGATATATATTTCCATAGTTGGAATCGAGTTCGGGATCCCACAATTTGAATTTGCTGAATGTCAAAAGGTTGACACCCTGTGCATAAACACGAATTGATGACATGCCCAGACGTTTATAAATATGCTTCGGAAGGGTATATCCTATCTCCACATTTTTCAAACGAAGAAAACTCATATTACGTTGCCAGTAGGTGGAGGGTTGAAGATTATTCTCTACCTTGCTCATAGAAAGCCGTGGATAAGTAGCATTAGGATTAGGATTGCTGGTTGTCCAACGTTTTTCGGCTACATCTGCGTAAATCTGTCCTAAACGCTCTATATTATCAGAGGCACCATAAAGAGCGTCTCCACCGATAATACGAGTCACATTTCCTACTCCCTGCATAAACAGAGAAGCGTCAAATCCTTTCCAGCCCAGACTAATACCAAATCCATAATTTATTTCCGGTACGTCCGTATAGCCAATCGCTACCTTATCGTATGCGTCGATAACGTTATCACCATTGATGTCTTTATATTTAATATCACCAGGACGAACGTTTCCAAAGTTTTGTTTGGGGCTATTGGCTATATCTTCTTCTGACTCAAAAAGACCTAGAGCTATAAGACCGCGTTGCTGACGATAGGCAAATCCAGCTTCACTTTGGTAGGGCCATATAGGAGTCGGTTTATCATCATACAACTTTTTATTTCGATTGTAAGTGAAATTGGCACGGGCAGAGACATACCAGTCATTAAATCGTTGTTCATACTCCATAGAACCATCGAAACCTTGATTCTTCATTTCTCCAAGATTCACATACCGGGTTTCATTGAGACCGACGATTGAAGGAACACTTTCTTGCTGAATATAGATACCGGTACGCTTTTCATAAAAATAATCAAGTTGGAATTTAAGCTGGTCAAATAAGCCAAGTTCCAGTCCCACATTCGCTTTTTTTGAGCTTTCTCCCATGAAACATTCAGGTTTCCCGGAATACCTGTAGAAATACCTACGATACTTCCACTACCGGGATTCGTTCCGAAAATATAGCCGTATTGTCCTTCTTTCATGGTGGAGTTGAATGCAAAACGTCTGTTTCCGCCAATCTGGTCAAATTACCTATTTCTCCATACGAACCTTTGATTTTCAACAGGTGGATAGTAGAACGCAACGGATCCCAGAAAGCTTCGTTGCTTAGCATATATCCTATAGCAAAAGAGGGGAAAGAAACCAAAACGTTTGTCAGGTGCGAAATTCTCAGAGCCATTGTATCCGAAGTTAAATTCAGCAAAATAACGGTCGTAATATGAATAAGTAGCTCTACCGGCAATACCGATGTTTTTGTGGGCAAAAGCGTCTACATAATTACCCGGGAAATTGTCTGTATAGTTACGCATACTAAAAAGAAACAAGGCTCCAACACGGTGCTTTTCTCCAAAGAGGCGGTCGTAATTGGCTGAGGCTTCAAAGTTGATAGTACGTGTGCCCGAATTCGTCCGTGTGAGTTTCATATAATCACTACCTTCAGTACTCCTTACAAAGTCAAGATTTCCTTCTTCATCACGTCCTGTTGCATAGTAGGTAGATGGTGTTACAATGCGGTTTAGTGTATGCGCAATTGTAGGCGTCCCATGAGAACTTAACATTGGCTTTTAATCCCGGAGTTACCATTTTTGAGAAATCCTGTGTAAGCGAAATAAGTGATTGCGCATTGTTGAAGAAATCCTGCGAGTACCCAGAGTTATTCAGGCTGTTATAAGGATTGGTACCCGTACTTGGTTTAGCTAAAGTGCCATCTGAATAAATAGTAGGAGTAGCTATCGGAGAAGTTCGGATCATATAAGCATACAAATCTGATAGTGAACCATAAGGACGGTTCTTGGTCTCATATTGATTGGACAGTGAGAGACTCAGCTCAGTAGATGAAGTTACATTGATATCAATATTTGAACGAAAACTAAACTTGTTATAGCGCATTGAAGCATCGTAGCGGTCTTTATCCGAAATATTGAATACACTGCCTTCCGAATAAAAGGAGCCGCCTACATAATAACGTATTTTAGGAGATCCCCCGGTAACGTTGATATTCACGCGTGTGGTGTTGGAGAAGTCTTTAAAACAATGTTTGCATCCAGTCGACATTCGGGTAAAGATCCGGATCTGTATTATTCAGGTATTTTGCTTTTTCTTCAGGTTGTATAGCCAAGCGTCCGGATGATTCCAGAGTAATATCATTATAATAATTGATCCATTGTTCCGTATTAGCCAATTCGGGCATACGTACCGGATTGGTAAAACCGTATTCTACCCGTGCATTAATCTTAGGCGCTGATTCGGTTCCACGTTTTGTCGTGATAAGTACAATACCATTGGCTCCGCGCACTCCATATAATGCTGTTGCGGTAGCGTCTTTCAGAATAGAGAAAGAAGCGATATCCTCAACATCCACAAGGTCCATACTACGTTCTACTCCATCAACCAGCACTAAAGGTTTGTTGCCTGCACCAAAAGTATTGATACCCCGAATCCAAAAATCAGCACCTGCACCCGGTTCACCTGAACGTTGCATGACAACTATACCAGCTAACTGTCCCGCCAAACCGGAACTCAATTTAGCAACAGGCATTTTCAGTTCATTCATCGAAACCGTATTGATGGCACCGATAACACTTGCTTTTCGCTGTTTACCATATGCTACTACGGTAACTTCGTCAAGCTCCGCTGTTTGGGGTTGCATTTTAACTACGATATTTGTTTGCTTACCTACTAAAATAGTCTGTGTTTCCATTCCCAGAAAAGAAACGACCAGTTTATCTGTTGGCAAGACTTCTATCACAAATGTTCCGTCCAAGTCAGTGATAACTCCCCTTGAACGTCCTTCTACCAATATCGATGCACTGGGGATAGGTTCTCCAAATTCATCCAATACTTTTCCTGTGACTTTCTTGCCAGAAGGATTGTCCTTTACTTCTTTGATCTCATCTTTTTGTAAAGAATGCGCAAAGAGCATTACTAGCGTTCATGTTTACTAGTGATAATAAACAGAATGTCGTAACAGTCCAGATTTTAATTGAAAAAAATGTTTTTTCGTAAGTCCGACATCATACATTAATAATTTAAAGTTAAGTAATTCTGTATTTTTTTTTCTTCTTTAGATTTGATAATTCCACTAATTACAAGTTTGGTATTATATTCATAGGCTGTTTTGTTTTATAATTTATAATTATTTTGAGGTATGTACTTAATAAAAATATTGCATATATTTCTCAGATAATGTTCTTGGCCAACAATATCGGGTTCTCTCCAGAAATTATAGGATGGTGCTCTTTGGATAATGTCCACTCATATTCGAAGTCAGTAATTGATTGATAAAATTGTTTTTCGTCAAACTTCTGGCCGGATAATGAAGCGGTTATTACTTCTGTTGTAAAGCGCTTCCAACGCTTACGATAGTAACTGTTAGTTAATCCACCCCAGCCCCTGTTTGCATAGTCATTTAATTGAGTTGCTTTTTTGTCCCCATACTGTCAGGATACAACGTGCATTTTCCTCATAATATTCTTTTTTTCAGCTTCTGTTTTTCCAAAAGAACGTGCATCGTCAATCCACTTACCGATTGAGAAATTAGTTTCACAGGATAACAGACGGTCTGTATCTATCAATAGTGAATCCATTTGATTGGCCCATTTCTTCATGCCATCTATGTCTTTCTCTGAATAGCATTGAGTAAAATGATCTCTAAACAAGGAAAAAAGATTTCCTAATACTTGCCGTCCTACATTTATTACATCAAATCGATATCCAGTATTGTCTATATGACTGGCTTTCAACATTTCTGTCCAAATATCCCATAAGTCACGATTGTTGTAAGTGATGTCCGGATAGGTATTCCAACTATCTGTGCCCACTAACATTGGACGTGCATTCATTAAAACGGCTTGCCCTGCTGTTGCATGCTTTTTTATATATTTTTTATGTAATGAATCCCATGCTTTCAGAATATGTTCGTCTTGATTTCCCCCTCTGCATTTTGCCCAGTTTAGAATCCATTGATCAGTTGTTAACGGATAATCCCATGCCTGGTCAAATACAAATTCATACATAAAAGGATTCACATCGAAGCCTTCCAGGGTAGCTCTAAGCCATATACATTCTCACCACCTTCTGCAAAGAGTCCTTTTGATTTTGCTATCAACATCATCCAGATTTCCGACCATCATGGAGTTTCCACCGAAATTGCCCAAGTAACACCATATATATGGTTTCCCATAGTACTTTTCCGTATTCCTCCATATTTCTGTACTGTCACAATAGTAATCCAACAGTATGAGTTTGTCATCTGGCACAGCCTCCAGGAAAGAACGGATTCTGGGTTGTGTCCATTTCTTTTTTTGATCATGGTAAAACATCCATGTCATTTGCAACCACTTAGCCTCAGCATCTACTTGATAAATGGACTCATATATCTTCTTAGAAACCTTTGCCAGGAAATCTTCATTCCAATTTGGAGAATCAACCTCATTAAAAGGATCAATTCCATAAATATGATCTGTACCGTATATTGCCGTCTGCTCTTCCAAATACATTTTTTGAATGATGTTGAACAGAGAGTCCATTGGTTCTATAAAATGACTGCGATATTTTGAATCATATCCTCCCCATTGACTCATTTCGTGAATTTTGGCATCCGGATAGATTGCTTTAAGTTCTTTAGGTACGTGGCCAGAAAATGCAGGTAAAACAGGGGTCATATTAAAGTCGCGTTCTCTCTTTAATATTTGTTTCTGTAATACTTCTTGTTGCTCCAACCATGATTTCGGCAGGGGACTTTGCCAATAATCGACATTAGACATACGATGCCAGGGCAAGTGCGCAGGTCCTGTGAAATATGAACGTATTTGTTCATCGTTTAATCCTAATTTGCTCCAGACCTTATACCATACTGTCTCTTGTCCACTGATAGCTAATGGCATCGTAATTCCATTTAATGCCATCCAGTCAATCAACCTTTCCCAATCAGACCATTTCCAATAAGGCATTGTATATCCAAATGTACAGTAGTTCAAGAAGAAACGATTGTCACACTTAGAACGGATAGATATTGGTTGAGGAATTACTGGTAACTCTTCGGGCATATCAATGCTATCAGAGGCATACCAAGATACATTCGTATGGCAGTAATATTTCAGATAATGGTTAAGACCTACGGCCAAAGAATTATTATTATTTCCTTTTATGCAAATTTTCTTGTGTGCCGATTCTAGTATAAAACGATCCATCTGGTTTGAGTCATTTAATAATTCAAATTCAAAAGAATCTGCATGTTGAGGAAATAATCTCTGGCACATCTGTTCTAATACTGGGTTACTTGATCCAGTATCCTTTCTACAACCTGTAAAAAAAAGAAAAATTGTAAGTATTATATAGAAGTATTGTCTGTTCATATCAGGGTAATAAAAATAAGAATGTGTATTATATGTTAGATATGTGATTTTCATGGATGTATAATTTCATTTGTTTCTCGTAACTCTTCCAGTACTTTCCAGCATTGGTACAATCCTCTTGGTACATGGAAACATCCTTTCCATTTCCCGCCTTTGAGTGGCAGCAATACTTCTCCCTGCCGATTCAGATAACCGAACCATTCCGGATATTCCGTATCTTTGAAGTGTGTCCACGTGTAGTCATGTACTTTTTCAAACCATTCCAGACATCTTTTATCTCCGGTCAACTGATAGCCTTTCAATAATGAAATCAAAGATTCAATGTGTACCCACCAGAGTTTCTGATCCCATTCCAATTGTTGGGGGAGGACAACCGTTACGGTCCATAAAGTAATAGATGCCTTCACATTGCTTGTCCCAACCGTAATCAAGCATTGTTAAGGTGGTTAACATTGCTTGTTGTATGAGCTCCGGTCGGTTCAGCCTTTTGCCTAGATCCATGATAAACCACATCGCTTCAATAGCATGACCGGGAGTCACTTGGCGTCCTTCGAAACAATCCACCAGATTACCATCCACATCGACATTCTCAACAATGATACCACCCAACTCCGGACGATAAAAGACATTCATCACTTCATGGATGCAGGTTTCCATCGTCTGTTCCAGATAACCGGGATCCAGAAGATGTTCGATCTCCAAAGCCAGATTACAGAGGATCATCGGGAGGGCGAAGTTCTTCAGATTACGAGTACCAGGATGAACCTTGTTCCACTTGCCTTTCGGATTATCAACTTTAGAGAGTATGATTTCAAAAGTTTTCTTTGCTATGTCTGCATATTCCTGACTTCCGGTAGCAAGACTCAACTGCCCGAAGGCCATCGTGGCGAAAGTATATGAGAAAATATTGTATGGTTCTACCAGTGGTCTACCCGAACGATCGAGTGAAAAATACCAGTTGTAATCTCCATTATGTCCACATTTTTTTAAGAACTCACCACCCAGAACGGCACAATCCAGCCATTCCTGCCGTTTTTCCACTTTGTTGTAAAGCATGGAGAACATCCATACCTCACGTCCCTGCAACCAGATGAATTTATCTGTATCAAAAACTCCTCCTTTGCGGTCTAAGCAGGTGAAATAACCGCCAAACTCAAGATCTTGAGAGTGTTCGAGCCAGAATGGAAGGACATTATCCAATAATTCATTCCGATATTGATTGGCTAGTATGTTTTAAAATCCATATATCTTTAAGTGTTAAGTTATTAAGGTTTCTTTCTTCTACTGTTCCGACCGGGTCCAGTATCTTTCGATCTCTTCCAGTGACTTTCCTGTAGTCTCCGGCACGAGTTTCCATACGATGAGCATATACGGCACGCACATGACTGCGAACAGGAAGAATGTTCCGGCGGGGGGTGAGGTTCTGGAGCATCCAAGGGGTTAACTGTCCGATCAGGTACGTTCCTATCCACAGGGGGCAAATCCTGCGATGGACATCGCCAGCCCGCGTACCTTGGTGGGGTACATCTCCGAAAGGAGCACGAACACCACGGCACAGATGGAGACGGCACAGCAGAATACATAGAACAGGAAGAAAACAAGCAGGAAGAGGCTGGATACTCCCAGGGAATCTCCGAAGAGGAAGTAAATGCCACCGATCAGCAGGAGGGAGACAACCATCCCCGAAACTCCGTAATAGACCAGTTGCTTGCGGCCGACCCTGTGTCGATGATCACAAGAGCAAGAACCGTGGTCAAAGTATTGACTAGTCCTACCAGAACTTGGTAAAACAAGAGAATCACCTCCTGAAAGTCCTGCATTCTCGAAAAAAATAGAAGGACCATAATAAAGTACAGCATTCACACCCATGAACTGTCCCAAAAAATAGCAATGCATACACCAATGATGACCGCTTTAAAAATTCCGGGTTTCATTAACATAGCCCATTCAGATTTTGTTTCAGACGTCAATACAGATTTCGTTTCTTTTAATTGACTTGCAGCCTCTGAAACTGAATTATATATCCTTTCTAATATATTGACAGCTTTTTTTCTTCTTTTCCTCTTACGATCAGCCAACGAGGACTCTCCGGAATAAAGAAGATAATGATGAAGAATAACACAGCCGGCAATGTTTCCATTCCCAACATTCCTCGCCAGACCTTCAGTAACAAATATCTTATTCAACCAGTCCATACTTAACTGATTACCACTTTCAGCATAAGCCAGCAATTGATAGTTAATCAAATAAGCTCCTAAAAAAATCCAACTGTCACAGCCAATTGATATAAAGATACCAAACGCCCTCTATATTGTGCCACAGCCACTTCAGATATATACAAAGGAGAAACAATCGACACAACACCAATACCAACTCCACCAATAATACGATAGACTACCAATTGGGTGAAGTCTGCGGAGATCGCACAACCTAAAGCCGATGTAGAAAACAGAGTCGCTGAAATAATCATCGTCATTTTTCGTCCCAGCTTATCACTCAGGATACCGGCAAAAAGAACACCGACGATAGAACCTATTAAAGCACATCCCACATACCACCCCTGTTGCAACGTATCCAGTTGAAAAAGTTGAGTAACCTGAGCGATTGTTCCGGATATAACAGCAGTATCATATCCGAACAAAAATCCTCCCAAAGCTGCTACAACAGAAAGGAAAATAAGATAGCCAAAGTTAATTGTAGACTTCATATCACTCATTTAATTTCAAAATATTCTCTGTATCTATCATATAAATGTCCGGCCTGCAAGTAGGCAGATTGAGGACTCATAAAATGAGAAAATTCGAAAGTAATAGCTTTATCATATCCTGCACGTTTGGCAGCTTCCAATTTCATCCGAAGTTTATCAAACTTAATGGGTAGAAAACGAATAGGCATATCACGATCAAAAGATTCGGCATTTGTCCAGCATTGCATCCCATACTTATCTGCTAAGTTTTTTATTGACAGAAAAGAAAGCATCCAATTCATCATAGTCAATGTGCCCATCTTGAAAAGCACATGCATCAACTACCTCGTGAATTCCATCAAAAATTTCATTCCATTCTTTTTCGTGTTGTTGTACAGAAACCGCATCTTCTCTTGTCAGTTTCCCTGTTCCCATAATAGCCTTTTTGCCATCAATCCACGGAGAGATAAAAGTCGGGAGTCCGTTCGATACATCTTTACATTGCTTTCCCATTGCGCGGAAAGCATCAATAGCCCCTTTCGTGGCACGGCTAATCTCGCCGCTGATGTACCAGCCTCCAAAACTTTTATACTTCTCTCCGTACATCTTCCAAACCTCATCAATCACATACTTGTTATCCTCAATCTCCCAACTTAAATCACCTGTATCCCAATACCGTCCTGAATCATACAAACCAAAATAAAATTTCATGTTATACTTCTCCGCCAGACGCAAATACATATCTACCAAATCAACCGACGGCATATAACATCCTTTTTTCAGCAAATAAGGTGAAGGGTAAGTTATAAATTTACGATAACCGGAACGAATCATAATCACTGTATCGATACCGATTCTTTTCATATGCTGAAAATCCAGATCCCATTCTTTCTCACCCCAGTTCTGATGAGGAATATCATGAGATATTTCATCCAGAAAAGTTCCTGTAATTTTTAAGCCATTATTTTTTGGGGAACAATCAATTTGCTTTCCAAATCGCCAGCCTTGATCTTCGGGGAGAGTTCCCCTCTCCCCTCTCCGTCAGCTGCAAATAATGAAGGGGCAACCAAAGCGGAAGCTCCGGCCAAAGCTGCCTTCTTTAAGAAATCTCTACGATTATTAGTTTCCATAGTTTTATTTTTTTGTTTTTACTTGGATATATGTTAACCTATTGAATATACTTACCAGTGATATCGATCTGTTTTTTTATTGAAAGGATCCAATACCTGATCAATCATTACAGCCATCTCCCCTCTCAAAATATTCCGTTTCAAATCCGGTTCTTGCATTCCGTATGCTTTCCAAAGCGCTTGCGGATCAACAGTAGTATGTAGTTTTTCCGTTTCTGCTATCTTCTGAACAAGTTGAACTGCCTCCTCAATACTTAATTTATCCGCTCCTGTTTTTTTGAATTCATCTTTGGCAGCCGGATACACTTCAAACAGACCATCCAGTTCTGACGCCAGCAATACCGTATCCGCTCTCAACCAAGTCTGATTGGACCAGTCCACATTCTTACCGACTCCTTTGAGAATCCCCGTAGAACCAATCCGCTGATAAGAAGCAAACTTCACATCCGAGACAGGAACATCCAGATAAGGAAGCAAATATCCTTTAGCATCCAGAATAGCATTCTGAACATCACGAACAGAAACATCACTTATCTTCTGATTATTCTTCACAGCAAGTGCAGCCAAAGCTCCTGCCGCCTGACCGATCTGCAGTACAACCGGTTGCAAACGAGTCGTTCCATTCATAATATTCGATACGGAAATAGATTTCTCTGCAACAATCAGCCCGTCTACCTCCTGAGGAATCAATGTACCTAACGGCAACCCATACGAAGGGATCGGATGAAAATACAGATTAGGCAACTCTTCATAACCATGATAGCGGGTATGGTGATGATCTACCGGATAATCTCCCACAGCAATACAAGTACGGTACAGCTTTTCATCCTGTGTATATGGATTGAGTGCATGATTCAAGTTAAAGCGGACTAATCCGTGAATTCTTCTGGACTCTCTATGATAAGGGATAAAAGGTAACTTATCCTCTGTCGGATATTCATCATCCGCCAATCCAAGTGTATTATACCCCAGTTCATGTTGCAGGAAGTAAACAAAACACATCGTATAATGTTTCGCATATTCCAACGCTTTCAAGCGCTCTTCCGGAGTCATTTCAATCAGATTAATATAATAATCATTACCTTCTATCGGCCAATTAATCATATATTTATGATTTGGTAACCGCCCGTAGGTAATCATCATATCTTTAGACCAGACGCGATCCGGCTCTTTAGGAGTTATGCATACCGGACTGGCAGGCACAGGCAAATTCTTTAGGATCGTATCCTTCAGGTTCCGGAATAGTCACATCCTTACCATAATCTTTTAATATGGCAACATAAGTAATATCCTGCACAATATTATTCTTCTTTTCCGGAGCAATATCCTCGTGCGTGTGTCATCTCTGCTTTCCATACCAATATCGTACTTCACTCCACACATTTTTGCCACATCACCCAGTTCGGTGGCATCAATCATGACCTTCGCCCGAACCGTTTTCACACCTTGTCCTTCCACCTTCACTTTAGCGACCCACTCATCTCCCGTCCTTTTTACTTCTTCAAGGCAAGCCTGTTTCCAGACTTTTAGATTATTTTCCGCCGCTACCATTTCGTGAAGAATCTTATTTCCAACTGACGGTTCAAACAATACGTTACTTACCCAACCCGTCTTCAAAGAATCCAGCCCGCCATAATAATCAGACAATCTATTCTTAAATTCTCCCCAAAGTCCGGCAGGCAATCTGTAATTTCCATCCACAGCACTCACACCGGCAGAAGTCAGCATCCCACCCAACCAGGTGCTTTCTTCGAGAATCAGTGTATTGGCTCCCATACGAGCAGACTGGATGCCGGATGTTACACCACTGGCACCTCCACCTATAATAAGTACATCTACCTTATCTTCCTCTGAGTGCATACAAGAAGAGTATGATACTACCAGAAACAGCCCACAGAGTATTTGGAATAAGTTTTTTCATCATAATACGATTTGGTTACGGTACATCTTAATTAATATCACGGTACAAATATAGCTATATTTATTAAATAAACAATAGATAATAAAATATTTTATTAATAAAGTTGATTTTCGCTTCTTTATTCATTAATAAGACTATAAATATGAAGCTATTCAGATAAGTACCCTTATTACCTTATTATATAAGAAGATTTCAAATAACTATCAATGAGAGAATTCACTTTCTATAAGGAATCAGCACAGCATCATCTCAGATTCAATTCTAATTTTTTTCGTCAAGAACCTTATTAGTTAATAAAAAAAATTAATTATCTTTGTAGATATTACCAAAAATATAACAAACATATGAACCAACAATTCTTGAAAGAAATAGAAAAGGGGTCTAAGAATGCCCTCGTTCAAAAAGAGGATTATTACACATTATATATATAATGGTAGTTCTACAATTCCCGATCTTTCAAAAGAACTAGATCTAAGCGTGCCCACAGTCACCAAATTTATCGGTGAAATGTGTGAGGACGGATATATCAATGATTACGGAAAACTGGAAACCAGCGGTGGACGCCACCCGAATCTCTATGGATTGAATCCGGAATCCGGTTATTTTATAGGTGTAGACATCAAAAGATTTGCAGTCAATATCGGACTGATCAATTTTAAAGGTGATATGGTAGAGTTAAAAATGAATATCCCCTTATAAATTTGAGAATTCGATAGAAGGGATGAACGAAGTTGTGCAAACTCATTCTCAACTTCATCAAAAAACTTCCTATTAATAAGGAGAAGATTTTAAATATCAATGTAAATGTATCGGGACGGGTAAATCCGGAATCCGGATATAGTTTCAGCCAGTTCAATTTTGAGGAACGCCCGTTGGCGGATGTCCTGTCGGAAAAGCTGGGTCATAAAGTAACCATTTGACAACGACACCCGTGCCATGACATACGGAGAATATATGCAAGGGTGTGTAAAAGGAGAAAAAGATATTATTTTCGTCAACGTCAGCTGGGGAGTCGGCATCGGAATTATTATCGACGGCAAAGTCTACACAGGAAAATCCGGTTTCTCGGGAGAGTTCGGTCACGTCAATGCATACGACAATGAAATCATCTGCCATTGCGGCAAAAAAGGGTGTCTGGAAACAGAAGCATCCGGCTCTGCCCTTCATCGCATTCTTTTGGAGCGTATTAAAAGCGGAGAAAGCTCTATTCTTTCCACCCGAATATCTGGTGAAGAAGACCCCATCACGCTTTGACGAAATCATCACAGCCGTCAACAAGGAAGATCTGCTTTGTATTGAAATTGTAGAAGAAATAGGCCAAAAACTTAGGAAAACAGATTGCAGGATTAATTAATATCTTTAATCCGGAACTAGTTATAATAGGAGGAACCTTATCTTTAACGGGAGATTATATTTCACCCAACCTATCAAAACAGCGGTACGTAAAGTATTCACTCAATCTGGTCAACAAAGACTCTGCCATCATTACATCCAAATTGAAGGATAAAGCAGGTATTGTAGGCGCGTGTATGCTGGCACGCAGCAGAATGTTCGAAAGTTAAACTACCGTTACTTTATGCAAAGAGTTATGGTAAAGGAAGATTTTAAATTAAAGCTCAAAAAATATTCAGAATCCTTTTGTTTTCTCAAATAAAGCTGTAATTTTGCACGCCGTAAACGAGAGACAAACCGCCGCTATAGCTCAGTTGGTAGAGCAACGCATTCGTAACGCGTAGGTCGCCAGTTCAAGTCTGGCTAGCGGCTCTTGACAATAAAGCGCTAACTACAGAATAGTTAGCGCTTTTCTTATTAATTGAACCCCCAAAGCAAATCGCATGAAACGAGGTAAGAGCAGGAGATTATTTAAGAAAAAGAAGTCACATTCCAATCAAAGATTAGGGTGTATTATCGCTATTGTTATACTTATTACCTGTTCTTTATGGTGTCTATTTGTATTGCCAACAGTTTAATGACCCAAACGCAAAAAGCAACGAACCGCAGATAGAGACTTCCGTTTCCCTCCCCACTCCATCCGGCAAAGATTTAGAGATTCCCATTTCATTGATTCCCCGTCAGGAGCAGATCATTCGTCATAAAGGTTATACGGTTTCCTACAATAAAGACCTAAAGATTCCGAATTGGGTTTCTTACGAGCTGACCCGCCAGGAAACCAAAGGAAAAGAAAAGAGAGGTGACAACTTCATCGCCGATCCTTTAGTAAAAGGCGCCATTGCGACCAATGCGGATTATGCACGCTCAGGATATGATAAAGGACACATGGCACCGGCCACCGACATGAAATGGAGTCCGGATGCCATGAAAGAATCCTTCTATTTCAGCAATATGTGTCCGCAACATCCACAACTAAACAGAAGAGGCTGGAAAAATCTGGAAGAAAAAATAAGAGACTGGGCGGTAGCCGATAGTGCCATCATCATCATATGCGGCCCTATCATCGACAAGCCGTCCAAGACCATCGGAAAAAATAAGGTGGCAGTGCCCGAACGATTCTTCAAAGTAATCCTCTCTCCTTTTGTCAAACCGGCTCGTGGCATCGGGTTCTTATTCAACAACAGACAGGCAGTAGAGCCCCCTTTCCACCTATGCAGTATCAATTGACAGCATCGAGAAACTTACCCATATGGACTTCTTCTCTCCCCTGCCCGATGAAATAGCAAAAAATGCAGTCGAAGCCAATGCCGATTATTACCAGTGGCCACGCTAATAGTTGACAAAATCAGCCGAATTTCAACTATTCACCGTTGAAAGGAATCGCTCCTATCCAAAATCTTCCTATCTTTGACGCAATTTTTAAAGTTACGTCACAAGATGAAAAAGAAAACAAGAAATATCTTATTATCCGTTCTGACCGGAGCTCTCCTTCTTTGCGCCATTGCCGGAGGAACAGTCTATTATTATCTCTTTGCTCCTCAGTTTCATCCCTCCAAAACCGTCTATGTATATGTAGACCGGGATGACACGGCAGATTCAATCTACAATAAGATCAGACAAACCGGTCATGTCAACAAATTCACCGGATTTCAATGGATGGCAAAATATAGAAAATTCGACCAGAATATACATACCGGACGTTATGCCATCCGCCCCAACGAAAACGTATACCATGTATTCAGCCGCTTCTTCAGAGGTTATCAGGAACCGATGAATCTCACTATCGGAAGCGTACGGACACTAGACCGGCTGGCGCGAAGCATCGGCAAGCAACTGATGATCGACTCCGCCGAAATAGCCCGCCAACTATTCGATTCCGCTTTTCAGGCCGAAATGGGGGTATACGCCGGTCACCATGCCCTGTCTTTTTCATCCCCGAGACCTATCAGGTATATTGGGATATGAGTGTCGACGATCTTCTTCAAACGTATGCAGACAGAACACAAACAATTCTGGAATGACGAACGTCTTGCCCAGGCAACCGCTATCGGCATGACACCGGAAGAAGTCTGCACCCTCGCCTCCATTGTTGAAGAAGAAACCAACAACAACGAAGAAAAGCCGATGGTAGCCGGACTATACATCAACCGCCTGCACACAGGTATGCCCCTGCAGGCAGACCCTACCATCAAGTTCGCTTTACAGGATTTCGGGCTGCGACGCATCACCAATGAGCATCTGAAAGTCAACTCGCCCTACAACACTTATATCAACAGTGGTTTACCTCCGGGACCTATCCGCATCCCCTCTAAAAAGGGCTTGGACAGCGTATTGAACTATACCAAACATAACTACATTTACATGTGTGCTAAAGAAGATTTCTCAGGAACTCACAATTTTGCTTCCAATTATGCTGATCACATGAAAAATGCCAGAAAATATTGGAAAGCACTTAATGAAAGAAAGATTTTCAAGTAAATTTGTGATAAAACGAAGCGGAAAAGCCTATCTTTGCCCGATAGATTAACAAACTGTGATCAACACTAAATAAAGGAAATATATGAGCAAGCAACTCTTACTTGGCGATGAAGCCATTGCACAAGCTGCACTGGATGCCGGACTTTCAGGTGTATACGCCTATCCTGGTACTCCTTCAACTGAAATTACTGAATATATTCAAATGGCCCCAATAACCACTGAGCAGAACATACACAATCGTTGGTGTGCCAACGAAAAAACTGCGATGGAAGCCGCACTGGGTATGTCATTGTAGGCAAACGCGCCTTAGTGTGTATGAAGCACGTAGGTATGAATGTGGCTGCAGACTGTTTCGTCAACTCTGCCATCACGGGTGTGAAAGGTGGACTGATTGTGATAGCAGCAGACGACCCCAGTATGCACTCTTCTCAGAACGAACAAGATAGCCGTTTCTACGGAGATTTCTCACTTATACCCATGTACGAACCCAGCAATCAACAGGAAGCATATGATATGGTTTATAATGGATTCGCATTCTCTGAAGATTGGCGAACCGGTATTGATGCGTATGGTCACCCGTCTCGCACACTCCCGTTCCGGTGTAGAGCGCAAAGAGCAGAAGCCACAGAACAGCATTTCATTCAGTGAAGATCCTCGTCAGTTCATCCTGTTGCCGGGAAATGCCCGCAAACGCTATAAAGTATTGCTTGCCCGCCAGGACGAATTCATCAAAGCTTCCGAGGAATCTCCTTACAACAAATACATAGACGGCCCTAACAAAAAACTGGGAATCGTCGCTTGCGGTATCGGCTACAACTATCTGATGGAAAACTATCCTGAAGGTTGCGAATATCCGGTACTTAAAATCGGCCAGTATCCATTGCCTAAAAAGCAATTACATCAATTGATTGAATCCTGTGACGAAATCCTCGTTCTGGAAGACGGACAGCCATTCGTTGAAAAACATCTGAAAGGTTATCTGGGCATTGGTATCAAAGTAAAAGGACGCTTGGACGGCACACTGTCACAAGACGGAGAATTAAATCCGGACTCTGTAGCACGCGCGGTCGGCAAAGAAAACAAATCGGAATTCGGCGTCCCTTCTGTAGTCGAAATGCGTCCTCCCGCACTGTGTGAAGGATGCGGACACCGTGATATGTACATCACACTAACCGAAGTACTCAAAGAAGAATACCCGTCTCACAAAGTATTCAGCGATATCGGCTGCTATACGCTGGGAGCCAACGCTCCGTTCAACGCCATCAATTCATGCGTAGACATGGGAGCTTCCATCACAATGGCAAAAAGGTGCGGCCGACGGAGGTCTTCATCCGTCCGTAGCTGTAATCGGTGACTCTACATTTACTCACTCCGGAATGACAGGTTTACTGGATTGCGTCAACGAAAATGCCAATGTCGTTATTGTCATTTCAGACAATGAGACAACAGCAATGACCGGTGGTCAGGACTCTGCGGGCACAGGACGTATTGAATCCATCTGTATCGGTTTAGGAGTCGACCCTGCCCATATCCAGGTGTCGTTGTTCCATTGAAGAAGAACCACGAGGAAATGAGACAGATCATACGCGAAGAAATCGAATACAATGGCGTATCCGTTATCATCCCGCGCAGAGAGTGTATTCAAACATTAGCACGCAAAAAAAGAAGTAAGTAAGCCATGAAAAAAGACATTATATTATCAGGAGTAGGTGGACAGGGTATTTTGTCCATCGCTACAGTTATTCGGTAAAGCTGCTTTGAAAGAAGGACTTTACATGAAGCAAGCAGAAGTACACGGAATGAGCCAGCGTGGCGGAGACGTTCAGTCCAACCTCCGCATCAGCGACAAACCGATTGCTTCGGATCTGATACCATCCGGCAAATGCGACCTTATCATTTCGCTCGAACCGATGGAAGGTCTGCGCTATCTCCCCTATCTCAGCCCCGAAGGCTGGCTGGTAACCAACGAAACTCCGTTTGTCAACATCCCCAATTATCCGGAAGAAGACAAAGTAATGGCAGAAATCAACAAATTGCCGCATAAGATCGTGTTGAACGTGGATAAAGTAGCCAAAGAAGTAGGTTCCGCACGCGTTGCCAATATCGTCTTACTGGGAGCAACAATTCCATTCCTCGGCATTGATTACGAGAAAGTGCAAGACAGCATTCGTGAAATCTTTCTGCGCAAAGGAGAAGCAATTGTAGAAATGAATCTTAAAGCACTGGCTGCCGGCAAGGAAATTGCAGAAAAGCTAATGCAATAACTATCACAATCATGAGTACACAATACTGGGAAGAAGAAATAGAAACCATGAGTCGCGAGAAGTTGCAGGAATTGCAACTTCAACGACTCAAAAAAACGATTAACATAGCCGCAAACTCACCTTATTACAAAGAGGTTTTCAGCAAAAACGGCATCACCGGAGATAGTATCCAATCACTGGACGACATCCGCAAAATTCCTTTCACCACTAAATCGGACATGCGTGCCAACTATCCCTTCGGGCTAGTGGCCGGCGACATGAAAAGAGACGGTGTACGTATCCACTCTTCCAGTGGAACTACAGGAAACCCTACAGTCATCGTACATTCACAACATGACCTCGACTCATGGGCAAATCTGGTAGCCCGTTGCCTTTACATGGTGGGGATCCGCAAGACAGATGTCTTCCAGAACAGCTCCGGATATGGAATGTTTACAGGTGGATTAGGTTTCCAATATGGTGCAGAACGCCTTGGCTGCCTTACCGTACCTGCCGCAGCCGGAAACAGTAAACGGCAAATTAAATTCATCAGTGACTTTAAGACTACCGCCTTACACGCCATCCCAAGCTACGCTATCCGTCTTGCCGAAGTATTTCAGGAAGAAGGTATCGACCCGAGAGAAACAACCCTGAAAACCTTGGTGATCGGCGCCGAACCGCATACTGACGAACAGCGCCGTAAAATAGAACGGATGCTCAATGTGAAAGCATATAATAGTTTCGGTATGACGGAAATGAACGGCCCCGGTGTTGCCTTCGAATGCCAGGAGCAGAACGGAATGCACTTCTGGGAAGATTGCTATCTGGTCGAAATAATTGATCCTGAAACAGGAGAACCCGTTCCGGATGGAGAAATCGGCGAGTTGGTACTCACCACACTTGATCGCGAAATGATGCCGCTTATACGTTATCGTACCCGCGACCTTACCCGTATTCTTCCCGGAGAATGTCCTTGCGGCCGTACACACCTCCGCATCGACCGTATCAAGGGACGCAGCGATGATATGTTTATCATTAAGGGAGTAAATATCTTCCCAATGCAAGTTGAAAAGATACTCGTACAATTTCCCGAATTAGGCAGCAATTACCTGATTACACTGGAAACAGTCAACAACCAAGACGAGATGATCGTCGAAGTTGAATTAAGCGATCTTTCTACAGACAACTATATTGAACTGGAAAAGATCCGCAAGGATATTACCCGTCAATTAAAAGATGAAATACTGGTTACCCCGAAAGTAAAACTAGTAAAGAAAGGGTCTCTCCCGCAGAGCGAGGGAAAAGCCGTCAGAGTGAAGGACTTAAGAGACAACAAATAAATATTCAAATGCCCGATGTGCTAATATGCCAACCCAATACTGTATGATATCAGTAACAAATGGCATATTAGCACATTATTTAATTATCAGATTATAATGCAATTACTAAAAAAAAGAATTCTGCAGGACGGAAAATGCTACGAAGGAGGCATCCTTAAAGTAGATGGTTTTATCAATCACCAGATGGACCCCGTCCTGATGAAATCAATCGGGGTTGAGTTTGTCCGCCGCTTTGCAGCCACAAACGTAAATAAAATCATGACTATAGAAGCAAGCGGTATCGCTCCCGCCATCATGACGGGCTATCTCATGGACTTACCGGTTGTATTCGCCAAAAAGAAATCACCCAAAACCATTCAGAACGCACTAAGCACTACCGTACACTCGTTCACCAAAGACCGTGATTATGAAGTAGTGATCAGTGCCGATTTTCTGACTCCAAATGACAATGTTCTTTTTGTTGATGATTTCCTTGCCTACGGAAATGCCGCATTAGGCATTCTCGACCTCATCAAGCAATCCGGAGCAAATTTGGTAGGAATGGGCTTCATTATTGAAAAAGCCTTCCAGAATGGCCGCAAAGTGCTCGAAGAACAAGGTGTCAGAGTAGAAAGTCTGGCCATCATTGAAGACTTATCCAACTGCTGTATTAAAATAAAAGATCAATAAGCTGAGTCGGGGGTTAAAATAATGCCCCTTGCCTTTTGTCTTTTTACCATATTGCACCGCATGCTGCGGACAACACATGATAACATGCCAGGCATGAGGTGCAATCCATTCCCCAAACCGGTCTTCTTTCCTTCATCGTTATATTCCCTACCGGACAACTTTTTTTTCACAGCGCTTGCACCCGATGCACTCATCGTTGCATGGAAAGGTTTGGGAGACATCTGATAACGAACAAATAACGGATTGATGATCCTCGTCTTGATAAAAGGCAAACTCCCCTCCTTGCATGCAAAGACAGTTTCTCTCCCGGTTATCAGTCTACTGATCTTTTTCAAGAGCCGGAACCGCTTCTGCCAGTTTTTTTCTTTTCCAGTTCCTTGCTATCCACATCAAATCCGGGGAACAACACATAGTTATTGGGCATAATTACAGAAAAGCCTGCATTACATCTCCATCCCCTCGCAGCCAATGCCTTTTCCATCACCTGCCGGGTCAGCCCCGTATCGTCTCCACACGAACACACAAAGAACAGATATTGCTGCTGATACCCCTTCAGAACCAGCTTCCGAATAAACTCCTGTACAATCACGGGAGGCGCCCACGAATAGACCGGAAAGACAAAACCGATCTTCTCATCCTCCCGCAAAGAGAACTCCCATGTGTCATTCTTCCATGCGTTCGGGATAAAAAACAAATCTTCTGTTGTTCTTTAGAAAGCTGATTAGCAATCCACTTAGAATTACCTGTACCGGAGAAATAAAATATCATAGAAAGTATAAAAAAAGCCGCATCGACGATGTGATGAAACTCTGATAGAACAAGATTTGAGCGCTCGCCCTCTTTGTAATCCACCGGCTTAAAGCTGTCCCGAAGGATGTGGCCCGCCATTGAAGATCGAAGCTTTCTCGGTATATCAGATTAATTTGAAGAGTTTCCCGATCCAGTCGATACGGCTAATATTTTTGTATCACAAATATAATAAGAATCCAGGAGACTAGCAAGAAAAAAAAAGGATTTTGTTTGCCTACTAACATTTTTTTTTTCATCCTTTTATCTGCCTAACAAAAGAAAAAGTGTCAGTTACCGGTTAAGTAACTGACACTTTGTAAATCCTAAACTGTTGAAACTTAAGCAGCTTTTGCTTTTGCAACTACAGCTTTGAAAGCTTCCGGGTGATTCACCGCTAAATCAGCCAAAACCTTACGATTTATTTCGATACCGGCTTTGTGCAGACCGCCCATCAATTTAGAATAAGACATTCCTTCAAGACGTGCAGCAGCGTTGATACGTTGTATCCAAAGAGCGCGGAAGTTTCTTTTCTTATTTCTACGGTCACGGAACGCGTAAGTCAAACCCTTTTCCCAGGTGTTTTTAGCTACGGTCCATACATTCTTTCTTGCACCAAAGTAACCTCTGGTCAATTTCAAAATTTTCTTTCTTCTTGCTTTTGAAGCAACATGATTTACTGATCTTGGCATAGTTTTACTTTTTTTGAATGTTAGCGCCGCTACTTCACGCAGCGAACTTCAAGCTAATGCATTCGGTTAATACTTTAATAATACTTTTACGCTTTTGATTACTTCATTGCTAAGAGTTCCTTAACCTGGCTTACATTTGTTGTATCAACAGTTGTAGAGTAGCACAGATTTCTTTTTCTCTTCTTCGATTTCTTAGTCAAAATGTGACTGTGAAAAGCGTGCTTTCTTTTGATTTTACCTGTTCCGGTAAGGGTAAACCTTTTTTTAGAACCGGAGTTAGTCTTCATCTTTGGCATCTTACTTGTTTTTAAATTATTAAATATATAATGGCAACGCACTATACCTGCGCGCCACGCATTCATTCTTTTTTATTCTTCCTCGCCCGTCTTCCGGCTTTTCAGCCTTCTGTCCCTGAGTTACCGGTTTGGGAGCCGCCGGCTTTTTAGGCATTTCCTTCTTCTTCGGAGAAAGCTGGATAGTCATACGCTTACCTTCGAGTACCGGCATCTGATCCACCTTTGCAAAATCTTCAAGATCGTTGGCAAAACGAAGCAATAACACTTCACCTTGTTCCTTGAAAAGGATAGAACGACTTAAAGAATACATAAGCCTTCACTTTATCACCGTCTTCCAAGAATCCTCTAGCATGTTTCAGCTTAAAGTTGTAATCATGATCGTCAGTCTGGGGACCAAAACGAATCTCCTTCACATTAACTTTTACCTGCTTCGCTTTCTGTTCCTTCTGACGTTTCTTTAACTGATAAAGAAATTTAGAGTAATCAATAACACGACAAACAGGGAGGTTGAGCATTAGGGGAAATTTCAACTAGATCCAATTCTTTTTCTTCAGCCATTTTCAGAGCCTGAAAGATTGGATATACTTTCGGTTCAATCTCATCGCTTACTATGCGAACTTCCTTGGCACGAATCTGTTCGTTGATTCTGTATTGCCCTTTTAGAGTGTCATTCTTCATTAAAAACGTTTACTTCCTAGTTTGATCTTTTTATTGTTATACTAAATATTTATTCTGAAACGGCTGCAAAGTTACCATTTATTTATCATATTCTGAACTTCTTCGTTCAAAATTTTAGCAAATTCTTCATATTTCATGGTTCCCTTGTCACCTTCGCCCTGTCTACGAACAGAAACTTCTCCGTTTTCTGCTTCTTTTTCGCCTACAATCAGCATATAAGGAATGCGTTTCATTTCATTATCACGAATCTTGCGGCCGATCTTCTCATTACGATCATCCACAATAGCACGGATTTCATGCATTTTCAGATACATCTTCACTTGCTCTGCATAATCATTGAACTTCTCACTGATCGGCAGGATAGCTACCTGATCCGGAGTCAGCCACAACGGGAACTTACCGGCAGTGTGTTCGATCAATACAGCCACAAAACGCTCCATTGATCCGAATGGTGCACGGTGAATCATCACCGGACGGTGCTTCTGATTATCAGAACCCATATATTCCAGTTCGAAGCGTTCCGGCAAGTTATAGTCTACCTGGATAGTACCCAACTGCCAACGACGGCCGATAGCATCTTTCACCATAAAGTCGAGCTTAGGACCATAGAAAGCAGCTTCTCCATACTCAATCTTAGCAGGCAAGCCTTCTTCCCCGCACAAGCCTCGATAATAGCCTGTTCCGCTTTTTCCCAGTTATCATCGCTACCAATATACTTCTCACGGTTCACTTTATCACGCAAAGATATCTGTGCTTCAAAATTCTGGAAATCCATAGAACGGAACACAATAGATATAATATCCATCACGCGAAGGAATTCATCTTTCACCTGGTCCGGACGGCAGAAGATATGCGCGTCATCCTGAGTAAAACTACGTACACGAGTCAAACCGTGCAAGTTCACCACTCTGCTCATAACGGCAAACAGTACCAAATTCAGCAATACGCAACGGAAGATCCTTGTAAGAGCGCGGGAAGTTCTTATATATCTCGCAGTGATGCGGGCAGTTCATCGGTTTCAGGAAATACTCCTCACCTTCTTCCGGAGTATGGATAGGCTGGAATGCATCCTTACCATATTTAGCATAGTGGCCGGATGTCACATACAATAGCTTATTACCAATAGGTGGAGTTATTACTTCCTGGTAGTCATAGCGAGTCTGAATGCGACGTAAGAAATCTTGCAGACGCAAACGCAATGCAGTACCCTTCGGGAGCCACATCGGGAGCCCTTACCTACCGTTTCAGAGAACATGAACAATTGCATTTCCTTACCAATCTTACGATGGTCACGTTTCTTGGCTTCTTCCAGTACAACCAGATATTCATCCAGCATTTTCTTTTTCGGGAATGTGATACCATAGATACGCGTCATCATCTTACGATCTTCATGTCCGCGCCAGTATGCACCAGCCACAGTTGTCACTTAATAGCCTTGATCGGAGCAGTCGTCATCAAGTGAGGACCACGACAAAGGTCAGTAAATGCACCCTGGGTGTAAGTCGTAATGTGTCCGTCTTCCAGTTCAGAAATCAATTCACATTTTATACGTTTCGCCACGGTCACCAAACATTTTCAGAGCGTCCGTCTTCGCGATACTTTCTCTGACTACCGCTTCTTTCTTTGCCGACAATTCAAGCATCTTTGCTTCGATGGCAGGCAGGTCACTTTCTTTAATCACAGCTTCTCCCGGATCCACATCATAGTAGAAACCGTTTTCGATAGCCGGTCCGATACCAAACTGGATACCCGGATAAAGTTCCTGCAAAGCTTCAGCCAGCAAGTGGGCGCTTGTGTGCCAAAATGCATGTTTACCTTCTTCATCGTCCCATTTGTAAAGTACGAAATCAGCATCTTCATTAATAGGACGTCCTAAATCATAAGTCTCACCGTTCACGCCACATGCAAGTACATCCTGTGCCAAGCGCGAGCTGATACTTTCAGCAATCTGTAAACCGTTTACTCCTTCGTTGTACTCACGAACAGAGCCATCGGGAAATGTTATCTTTATCATAATATGATTATGTTATATTTTCACAATGAGAACGCAAAAGTAACGAAATCTTTTGAGTTTTCTATTTTTTATCAAAAAAATGTTATTCTGTCTGATCTGTGAAACGCTTGATTACGTTGTAAGCGGAAACAACTCCTAATTCTCCGGCCTTGCTCAAATCAGAGATATCCAGTTTATTATTACCCAAGAAGATATGAGTAAGTCCGCGGTTGAAATAAGCGTCAGCAAAGTCCGGAGACAGCTGAATCGCCTTATCGTAATCGACAATCGCAGCCCTGTAATCTTTCAGCATAGCCGCCACATTGGCACGGTTATAATAAGCGTAAACGAAGTCCGGAGCCAGAGTTATCACCTTATCCAGGTCCTTTCTGACAACTTCATAATCCACCGCACTCACTTCCTCTTGGGCAGCAGCGCCACTCGGCATATCCGCTTCGGCAGCCTGTTCAGCCTTCTGATATTCCAACTGTTTGCAACGAATCAGTGCACGCATGAAATATGCCAGGGAAGAAATCTCCGTCCAGCAAGTATCGCCTGAGTCAAGGTCGGCAACCGCACTGGAGAAATCCTGTACCAGATAAAAGTCAATGGCACGGGCAAAACGCTTCGGAGCACTCTTGTCATCGTCCACAATAGCCGATGTGTGTGTATCAATCAGGCAAAATGGAATTTCACCTGTTCTTCCGTCAACGGAGCTTCCATATTTGTAATACGAAGACGTTTCGGAAGTACATTCGACAGATTCAGGTCTTCAATAAACTTATGGAAATTCACCGAACGTTTCACGTCACTCATCTTCTCATAATAAGTCAAAGCGAACATCGGTTCCAGTGTTATATTCACATTCTTATCCTGTACACGTCCACGATAATCACTTGTATAGCGTTGTTCCGCTTCAGAATCATCGGCAATCACAATCTTGCGATAGTTGTTCATGTTCTTGTCAGACTTCTTACGAGTTTTTCCTTCCTCGCTTTCGTCACCGTTCTCGCCGCTCTGGTTTTCTTTATCCTTATTCTGATTCTGGGCAACGTCTTTGTTCGTCCCTCCATTCTGCTTGTCAAGCTGAGCCTTCAACAGTTTGAAGTCATCCTGTTCGGCCCCCTTCTTGTCGCCGATCTTCTTGCGGGCTTCCGCACGATGATAATATCCTGCGAGGAAGTTCGGATACTGGTCGATAACTGTCGTATAGTCTTTGATAGCACCCCGGTAATCTCCCGTCTGAGCGCGAAGCAACGCACGGTTAAAGATAGCCATCATATTATCCGGTTCCATCTGAATCACAAAATCGAAGTCCTCGATAGCGCGGTTGTCATCCCCGACACGGGCACGAAGCAAACCACGGTTATAATGCCCGATAAAGTTATTGGGATCAATATCCAAAGCCAGGTCATAATCGCTCATAGCACCCCTCAGATTATTCTGATGGAACCTGGCCAAAGCACGGTTTATATAATTACCCGCGTTCTTCGCGCTCAGATGAATCGCACGGTCCAGATCCGATTCCGCTTCTGCATAGTTGGACTGCTGCAAGCGGACAATAGCCCTTGCCGACCATGCGTCCGGATCATACTTATCCAGTTCGAGAGCCGTATTAAAGTCCTTCAGTGCCGCAACCGTATCCTTCTGCTGCAAAGAAACCTCTCCCCTCATCAGATAAGCACGTGTATAGCGCGGAGACACTTTCAGCAAGCTCTCCAAATCTCCTTTGCCGCGTCATAATCTTTCTTCTGAATATGTGATAATGTCAGATTGTGCCACAAGTAATGTTTTCCGGATCATAATGCAACGCTTTCTGATAATCCTCAATCGCCCCGTCGAATTTACTCTGACGAATCCGTGCCAGTCCACGAACCTGATATGCACCTACTACAAACGGATTCCGTTTAATAGCCGCGTCACAATCCGCTTCCGCTCCTTGATAATCTTCCAGATTCACCTTTGCCAGCGCCCTGAAGAAATAAGGCTCATACAAATATGGCTTAGCATTAATTACCTGGTTGAAATACTGAATAGAAAGCACGTAGTCCTCAAAATACAGCGCATTGCGGGCAATAGTCATCACCCGGTCCGTATTTATCTGAGCACACACCAACGTTGGGAACAGTAATAAAACTGTTAGTATTCTTTTTATCATTGATATTTTATGCTTGTAAACGAAGCAAAAATAATGCTTTTCGCTTACTTAACAGGGATATAAACGTTTTTTATCTTTATTTCACCTGTTTCATCTTATAGGAACTGCGTGCTTTCCCTTTCAACATCGTATTCAATTTTCCTCTAATCATTTGTTTACGAAGCGGAGAGAGGTGGTCGATAAACATCTTACCGTCCAAATGGTCGAACTCATGTTGCATCACCCGTGCCAGATAACCTTCCACCACTTCTTCATGCTCCACAAATTCTCGTCCATATATTTCACACGGATCTTATCTCCTCTTTTCACGGTCTCATGAATGCCGGGCAGACTCAGACAGCCTTCTTCCATACTGACTTCCTCCCCACCCACTTCGATGATATGAGGATTGATATAAGCTTTATTAAAATCCTTAAATTCCGGATAGTCTTCCGAAAGCGGGTCCAATGTAATCGTAACCACACGAATAGGCAAGCCGATCTGCGGAGCAGCCAGTCCTACGCCATCGGCATGCACCATTGTTTCAAACATGTTCGCTATCAATTCTTTCAGATTCGGATACTCCGGGGTTATGTCCTCTGCCACCTTTCTCAAAACAGGCTGGCCATATACATAAATTGGTAAAATCATACTTTATACTCTACTAAAAAATTAAATTATTCTCTGTCTTATTATTAAAAACGTTTACTCTCCAAATATGTTTGCAGAATAATAGTGGCACTTATCTCATCCACCAATGCTTTGTTTTGCCGGTCTTTTCTTTTTCAGTCCGGCTTCCAGCATCGTACGGTGTGCGAGAACCGATGTAAAACGTTCATCCACATATTCAACCGGAATATCCGGGAAGCGTTTTTTCAATGAACGAACAAAGGGTTCGATGTTTTTCATATTTTCCGAAGCTTCATTATTCATCTGCTTGGGCAATCCTATAATAATCCGCTCTACCGGTTCTTTTGCCACATACCCACCGATAAAATTCAGAAGTTCATGCGTGGGTACAGTTGTCAACCCGTTTGCAATCAGTTGCAACGTATCGCTCACAGCTATCCCTGTACGCTTTCCTTCCATAATCTATAGCTACTATCCTGCTCATATGGGGCACAAAAATACAAAAAAGACAAGACGCTTCCTATGAAAGGAAACGTCTCTTTTATTCTATTATTTCAAATGTATATTATTCTTCCAACGATAGCTACACGGCTTAACTTAGCATCATCGTAGAACATGTTGCCTACACCACCCTTGTAATCAACCTTCATTGAGAAGCAGGTACACCAAATTCATTAACCATCAGGTCACGAACAGCTTCAGCTCTCTTCTTACTCAACTTCATGTTGTACTCAGCAGAACCAGTACCCTTATCAGCATATCCTGTAACAGTAAATGTCTTGTCGGATTAGCCTTGATACCCTTAGCCATAGCTTCAATGTTCATGTACTCTCTCTTGCTGATGTTGCTCTTACCAATGTTGAATACAACAACCAGACGTGGAACGAATCCGCCTTCTTTCTTAACGATTACTTCCGGCTTCTTGTTACGTGCTTCAACCAAGTCACGTTTCAGAGATTCGTTTTCACCCTTCAGAGAGTTCAGTCTGTCTCTCATGTCGTCCAACTGGCTTTCCGGTACCATCGGTACAGTAGGAACAGCATTGAATCCGCGTTTTCTTGAACTTGTAAGTTACACCTACAGTTACACCGGCCATACTTTCTTTAGAAGTTCCGCCGAATGCATCCTTCATCAAAAGGCCACGCAATTCAAGGTTGATATCCCAAAGCATCCGACTACACGGAAGCGGTTGATCAAACCGGCATTGATACCTAAGTTTTGTTGATGAGGTTCTGACCTGAAAGAGCCACACCTGCACCTACATAAGGAATAAATGAATAAAGACGATCCTCGTTGTAACCGCAGAACATGTTAGAAAGGTTGAAGAGAACATCACCATGGAAGTTAGCCATGTTCCATTTCTGTTTGTAGTAACCGTTAGAATACTTGCCACCTTTTTGTATACAAGTCATTAGCACTAGGAGCTGCTCCCTTTAGCTTGAAGACCATTGTATGCAAGACGCAATCCGATTCCCGGAGTAAACCACTTACCTACGGCAATATCAAGTGCCGGAGCAATGCGTTTTCCGAAATCAGCTTTACCGTCATTGTCGCCAAAGTACATTTGTGCGCCAATACCACCACTAATGAACCAATTAGCACCGAAACGATTAGTTTCTACGGTGTAGGCTTTACCTTCTGTTTTTCCTTTTTCCTGAGCAGGCAGGCATACAGAGGCCGCTGCCAATAAAATAAACAATAAACCCTTTTTCATCTCAATTTATTTTAGTAAATAATATAATGCAGTTTGTGTTACAGGCTATAACACAACTCTACAGGCTCTAAATCTTAAACAAAGAGACATAAATCTCTACCCTTTTTCTTTAAATTTAGTGCAAATATAGATATTTATTGTAATACACACAAAAAAACTCGTAAAAAAACATTTCTTCGTGATATTTATATGGGATGATAAAAGTGTTGGATAGCCTACAAAGGGTATAGCCAACATTTTTGAAAGAAAAATAAAAGCAAAAAAAATAACCAATGATATCGATTCATTGGTTTATTTTATTTTTCCTAGCTACCTTTAAATTAATATACCAGTTTTACATTATCAATCCACAATGAATTTCCGGGTGAACCGACGTAAGCTCCGCCATGACTGGATGTGAACTGGAGATACAGATGAGTCGGCTCATCATTTTCATCCCCCCATGCCACTTCGTGGATAGGCACGCTTTCACCTTTGCTGTTGACTGTATAGTTCTCAGTCGCCTGCAAACGCATCATGTGCGACTTATATTCGGGACGATTCGTGATGTCACCGTACATAATTTCATAGGTCGCATTATTTTTCCAGTCTGTAGAGTGATAATAATAAGTCACCATAGTCCCTATCCGCTTGGCATAAACATTTCCGTTCGCATCTCCCAGCGTTTCTGCAAAAAGAATAGCTGCCGGATAATCTCTTCCCGCTACATCCGTAATCTTACTGAAACCGGTAGCGCGAATACGTTTCTCCCGGTCCGACATCTTCACTTTATAGTCAAACTGAAGAGCCACCGGCTTCTTGGTAAACGGAATACCCGTCTGAAGCATCTTCTGCGGGTTTTTGGTACCCTTGATCGGTTCGTGCACAGATCCCGTAAAGATAGAGCCGGCAGCCAATACGGTTATATTGACAAGCCCCAGTACCTTCACACTCTCCATACGCGTATCCAGGCGTGCACAGTAACCGTCTCCCCGTTTCTCCGGAAAAACCGACGTATTTGTCTTGGTAATACCTGCCACTTTCGCCATCACATTCGAAGTCGCCCACGGTGAGCCACCCATATTCTTATACACCTGATCTCCCTTAATTACAGTCGTCGGACCAATCTCATACACATTCTTCGTGTTCCCTCCGATAATCCCCGACTCTTTTATCTGGCGGTCCACCCATTGGTCCATATCCCCGAAGGGGACCATCTCCACTTTATGCTGCGCCATCAAAGACAAGGAAGAAAAAAATGCAACGAAGCCTGTCAGAAACAGGCGATGAACCATTTTCTTAATCATCAATACTTATCCTTTCTTTTATAAATTATAGTTCCATTGTTTCAAAGCAAAATCCCAGTTTTCCTCTACCAATCGAATCGTCCGGTCATCATATTTATACTTATTCTTCTTATATCCCTTCTTGCCGCCGACATATTTTTCGATATCTCCTTGTGCTTCGGCGAAGCCGGGGATAGAAAGAGACTGATAAATATTCTCCGTCATTCCCATCGCATCCGCTTCAAATCTTCAAATTTCACTTCCATCAAGTTACCTTCCGGAATGAATTTCTTATCCGATTCATACTTATGATAGAGCTTCGCATAGATAGAAAGGACATTTTCCTCAATTGTTCATTTCCGATATCCTGCAACTTTAACGGTTGGATCGTATTTGTAAAGAAACTGCGTGTAGATTCGAATACGGTATAAGGATTACGCATCAGTAGATAAACTTAGCATTCGGGAACATCTTGACACTCCTTCACACGTCCGGTATGAGGCGGATTCTTACTAAGAAACTGAGTTCCCTTCGTATTCCAAAGAGAGATTTTTATCAATTTGACGAAAGTCTCCTCAAACACTTTCAGTTCTTTCGTCCGTGATATCATCAAACAGCAGATACTTGTCCGCATATTCCTGTTGATATTCGGCAGGAACCAGAAATTATAATAGGTGTAGGGCATCATATTTGCCAAAGCAAACTCCTCTTCTTGCGGAAGGTCGACGGCAAGCTCCATATTGTCCGTGGGGCGTTTGTCCGGCATCAGCCAGCTCATGTTCTTCTTGAAGAAAGGCTGCCCCCACATCATAAGATGCGGAAATACAGTCTGGTATGTCGTGTTGTAGCCGAAATGCTTGTCGCAGGAGAAAACATTATGCACAAACGTAGTCCCGCTACGCCAATGTCCCAAAATGAATACCGGATCATGCTCCAGGGGCTTATCTGCCAGGAGCTTTTCATAGCGTCTGTCCTGCAGAG
>VOFJ01001068.1_pt1 | contig 155243 bp, 167 predicted proteins | sample 5384081 | NCBI WGS metagenome assembly VOFJ01 (sample SAMN12384729, study PRJNA508395) | human gut metagenome | isolation source: healthy gut I | host: Homo sapiens
CCCGTCTTCTCCGATGGCTGACTCTGTGGACCAGTGGTCTGCAGCCGGCCAGAAGAACATCTTCGGCAACCAGGTCAAGGTCGTTGAGATGGAGTCCGAGGCCGGCGCCGCTGGTGCTGTCCACGGCTCTCTGGGTGCAGGTGCTGTTACCACTACCTTCACCGCTTCTCAGGGCCTGCTGCTGATGATCCCCAATATGTACAAGATCGCTGCTGAGCAGCTGCCCTGCGTGTTCGATGTTTCTGCACGTACCGTTGCTACCCAGTCCCTGAACATCTTTGGTGATCACAGCGACGTTATGGCTTGCCGCCAGACCGGCTTTGCAATGCTGGTCGAGAGCAGCGTGCAGGAAGTTATGGATCTGTCCCCTGTCGCACATCTGTGCGCCATCGAGGGCAAGGTTCCCTTCCTGCACTTCTTCGATGGCTTCCGTACCTCCCACGAGATCCAGAAGATCGAGAAGTGGGACTACGCTGATCTGAAGGAAATGTGCAACATGAGGAGGCTGTTGAGGAGTTCCGCAAGAAGGCTCTGAACCCCGAAAGCCCCAAGATGCGCGGTTCCCACGAGAACGGCGACGTGTTCTTCCAGTCCCGGGAGGCCTGCAACAGCGTTTACAACGCTCTGCCGGCTGTTGTTGAGAAGTACATGGCTAAGATCAACGCAAAGCTGGGCACCAACTACGATCTGTTCAACTACTACGGCGCAGCCGATGCTGACCGCGTGATCGTGGCTATGGGTTCCATCTGCGACGTTGCTGACGAGGTCATCGACTACCTGAACGCCAAGGGCGAGAAGGTCGGTATCATCAAGGTCCGCCTGTACCGTCCTTGGGTGTCCTCCGCTCTGCTGAAGGTCCTGCCCAAGACCGCCAAGAAGGTAGCTGTGCTGGACCGCACCAAGGAGCCCGGCTCCCTGGGCGAGCCGCTGTACCTGGATGTTGCCGCTACCCTGCGTGAGGCTGGCCTGAACGATATCGTTCTGACCGGCGGCCGCTACGGTCTGGGCAGCAAGGACACTCCCCCGTCCTCCATCTTCGCTCTGTACAAGGAGCTGGAGAAGGATCAGCCGAAGGAGCGTTTCACTCTGGGTATCACCGATGATGTCACCTTCCTGTCCCTGCCGGAAGTCAAGCCCGCTCCCATCACCGCAGCTGCTGGCACCAAGGAGTGCAAGTTCTGGGGTCTGGGCGGCGACGGCACCGTCGGCGCGAACAAGAACTCCATCAAGATCATCGGCGACCATACCGACAAGTATGTTCAGGCATACTTCCAGTATGACTCCAAGAAGACCGGCGGCGTGACCATCAGCCACCTGCGTTTCGGCGACAAGCCCATCCGCAGCCCCTACTACATCAACCAGGCTGACTTCGTGGCCTGCCACAACCCCGCTTACATCCACATGGGCATGAAGATGGTCCAGGATGTCAAGCCCGGCGGCGTGTTCATGATCAACTGCCAGTGGTCCGATGAGGAGCTGGGCCAGCACCTGAACGCCGAGGCAAAGAAAAGAAGTATATCGCTGACAACAACATCCAGCTGTATACCATCAACGCCATCGACAAGGCTATCGAGATCGGCATGGGCAAGCGCACCAACACCATCCTGCAGTCTGCATTCTTCAAGCTGGCTGACGTCATGCCCATTGAGGATGCCGTCAACTTCATGAAGCAGGCAGCTCAGAAGAGCTACGGCAAGAAGGGCCAGGACGTCGTTGAGATGAACTGGAAGGCTATCGATGCAGGCGTTGACGCTATCCACAAGGTAGACGTGCCCGCATCCTGGTCCAACCCCGAGGCTGATCCCGCACCCAAGGCTCTGGCTGGCCGTCCGGAACTGGTCAAGCAGATCCGCGACGTCATGGAGCCCATTGCCCGTATGGACGGCGACAGCCTGCCTGTCTCCTCCTTCGTGGCAAATGCAAACGGCGAGTGGGAGCAGGGCGCTTCTGCATACGAGAAGCGCGGCACCGCTGTCAACGTCCCCGAGTGGGATGCTGCAAAGTGCGCGTTGGCTGCAACCAGTGTGCATTCGTGTGCTCTCATGCAACCATCCGTCCCTTCCTGCTGACCGCTGACGAGCTGGCAGCTGCTCCTGCCCAGACCAAGAGCCGCGATAACAAGCTGACCCCCGAGTACAAGTTTGTTATGGCTGTTTCTCCGCTGGACTGCATGGGCTGCGGCGAGTGCGTCACCGTCTGCCCCACCAAGGCTATCACCATGGTTCCTCAGGACAGCCAGGCCGATCAGCAGGCAGTCTTTGACTACTGCGTGGCCAACATCTCCAAGAAGGCTACCAAGATGGCCGATGACACCGTTATGGGCTCTCAGTTCAAGCAGCCCCTGCTGGAGTTCTCCGGCTCCTGCGCAGGCTGTGCTGAGACCTCTTACGCTCGCCTGATCACTCAGCTGTTCGGCGAGAAGATGTACATCTCCAACGCTACCGGCTGCTCCTCTATCTGGGGCGGCACCGCTTCCATCTCTCCGTACACCGTCAACAAGGACAGAGCGGCCATGGCCCCGCATGGTGCAACTCCCTGTTCGAGGATAACGCTGAGCACGGTCTGGGCCTGTACATCGGCCAGAAGACCATCCGCGAGAACCTGATCAAGGAGATCGCAGAGGTTGCTGGTTCCGACAAGGCTTCTGCTGAGCTGAAGGCTGCTTACGAGCAGTTCATCGCAACCAAAAACAACACCAAGGCTAACGACGAGCCCGCAAAGGCCCTGATCGCTGAGCTGGAGAAGGCTGCTGCTGCCGGCTGCGAGAAGTCTGCAGAGATCCTGAAGAGCAAGCAGTACATCGCCAAGAAGTCCGTCTGGATCTTCGGTGGTGACGGCTGGGCATACGACATCGGCTTCGGTGGTCTGGACCACGTTCTGGCTTCCGGCGAGGATGTCAACGTGATGGTCTTCGATACTGAGATGTACTCCAACACCGGTGGACAGGCTTCCAAGGCCTCCAACATCGGCGAGGTCTGCCAGTTCGCTGCTGCAGGTAAGGAGATCAGCAAGAAGAGCCTGTCCGAGATCGCAATGACCTACGGCTACATCTATGTTGCTCAGATCGCTCTGGGCGCTAACATGAACCAGGCTGTCAAGGCTATTGCCGAGGCTGAGGCTTACCCCGGCCCCTCTCTGATCATCGGCTACGCTCCCTGCGAGCTGCACGGTGTCAAGGGCGGCATGACCAACTGCCAGAACGAGATGAAGAAGGCAGTCGAGGCTGGCTACTGGAACCTGTTCACCTTCAACCCCGCCAACAAGGCACAGGGCAAGAACCCCTTCACCCTGACCTCCAAGGCTGTGGACAACGAGAAGTATCAGGCTCTGCTGGCAAACGAGACCCGTTACAGCCGTCTGACCCGCGCCTTCCCCGAGCGTGCTAAGGAGCTGTTCGCTCGCAACCAGGAGGTTGCAAACGACCGCTACGAGCACCTGACCCGTCTGGTCGAGCTGTACAAGTAAGCTGTTTTTAAGCAGCGGCAGAGACACCAAATGAACCAGCGGCTCCTGCTCTTTCCCGTGTGAAGAGTGGCAGCCCCGCATCGGCGGTTACTGCGCAATGCAGCGGTGCGGAACTGTGAATTTGCCTTTGCCGTGCACAGAACAGGCTGAACGTTTTGCCCTGTACCTGACAGAACGGTCGAAAAACCTGATTTCATTCCCCTCCTTTTGCGCAGGGGCTTGAGATACCAAAGCGCCCGCGAGGGCCCTTGAGAGCACACCCCGCGTGTGTCAGGAGCATAAGGTCTGCGTGCAGATACCTTGCTCCGCCTGCGGCATAAGACCTGCTGTGCAGGGATCTTGCCTCAGTGAAAAAACTGCATCAGTTTTTAGCGCCCCGCTCACCGCAAGGTGACCGGGGCGTATTTTTGTGTAAATGAAACTATAAGCCCGGAGCGTCCGCAGACGCTCCGGGCTTATATATTGACGAAATAAAAGTTATTTGTTCGTCACAAATTCAATTTTGACGTTCATCCCCATACCAGCGGCAAGGCGCTGCAAGGTGCGCAGAGAAGGGTTTGCATTTCCCCGTTCCAGTTTGCTGATATCGGCCTGTGCAATGCCGGTGCGCTCTGAAAGCTGTTTCTGGGTCAGACCGCTTTCCTTCCGGGCATCGATCATAGCTTGCGCAATGGTAAGCTCCGGCTGAAGAGCATCCCATTCGGCCTTAAAAGAAGGCCGCTGTAATTGTTCATTCAAATAATTCCGAAAATCACTCATGAGGAACTCTCCTTTCGATAAAAATAGTCCGCACGATATTTTTGCGCCAGTGCAATTTCCTCCGGCGGTGTTTTTTGTGTCTTTTTGACAAAGCCATTTGTCAGGATGATCTGATGCCCGACTACGAAGAAATATAAAATGCGCGTTATGTTGCTGCTTTGCTTGGCACGCAATTCAAAAATGCCATCTCCCAATGATTTGGAATAAGGCTCCCGCAGTTGTGTGCCATTGGTTTCCAATAGGGAGATCGTGCCTAAAAGCTTTGCCAGCATTTTGTTGTCCAGTGTATCCAGAAAATCACGAACCGGGCAGCTGCCGTCTGCTTTATAATAAAAATTTACTTCAAAAGCAGACATTTTCAGCATCCTTTCCGTTTGGTGGTATCCTACTATTATAATATAGGATAAAACAAATATTGTCAAGAAGATTTTTTATCACAAAATCTTCCAGAATTTTCCGCTTCCTTTTTACAGTTTCTTCATAGCTTCTTAACGAAATGAATTGTGAAAGCTGTTATACTTTTGCCATGGGAAGCGGGGCCGCAACCACTTCCCAAGTAACATGATTCCTCCTCACACCAAGGCAATATCCAAGCAAAACACCCTTCTCTGTGCGCCGCAACACGGAGAAGGGTGTTTTGTTTCTGTAAGACACCGTAAAAATCTTTGCAAAACTTCGCTTTAGGGTTGACCCCATTTTTTTGCGGCGCTATAATAAAAAAGGATATAGCCAGTGCAGTGCCCGGCGCGGGTGCTGCGGCTGTGGAATTTACGAAAACTGGGAGGTGAACGCAGGACAATGGACCCTGATCATAGTCGAAGTAGATCCACCGATGCGGTAGATCGGACAACAAAAAGTACTGCGTTCGCCTTTTTGCATCCGGCGGCTTAAAAAGCCCCCGGCATAGGAAAGGCGCGGCTTTGCGTGCGCGGAAACGGCTGCTTTTGCGGCATTCCGGCACCGGGCGGCGCGTTTTTTGTTTCCCGACCTGCTGCATCCTCCGGCGCGGAGAAAGCCCTCCGTGCCGTATAGTACCCAGAGGAGGTAGCCCATGGATATGGAAGAAAAGAAGCTGGAAACCAACACGGAACAGAACCTGCCGGTGCAGGAACTGCCCGCCGATATCCCCGCCGAGGTGCGTCAGAAACTGGCGGAGGATCTGAACGAGGAAGCCACCGAGGACCTGAAGCAGGATATGCGGGAGGCAGAGCGGGAGGAAGCCAACGACGAAGAGGTCAAGGCAAACCCCGAGATGCTGACTAAGAGCCGTCTGCTGAAGCTGCTGATCAAAAAGCAGTACGTCAAGCTGCGCGAGGTGACCGAGGAAGAGCAGCCCGCCGACCTTGCCGAGCTGCTGGAGGAGCTGGACGAGAACAACCGTCTGGTGGTGTTCCGTCTGCTGAAAAAGGAAGTTGCCACCGAAGCCTTTGCCTATATGTCCGACGAAGCCCGGGACGATCTGGTGAACGCCTTCTCGGACGTGGAACTGGTGAGCGCCATCGAGGAGATGAGCCTGGACGACGCCGCCGACCTGCTGGAAGATATGCCCGCGGGCGTGGTCAAGCGGGTGCTGGAAAAGTCGTCCCGCCAGACCCGCGAGAGCCTGAACAAGCTACTGAACTACCCGGAAAGCTCTGCCGGCAGCCTGATGACCCCGGAATATGTGCGTCTGCGCATGGATATGACGGTGGAACAGGCCTTTGCCGCCATCCGCAAGCAGGGCGAGAACGCCGAGACCGTCTACACCTGCTATGTGGTGGAGAGCAACCGGCTGCAGGGCGTTGTCTCTGCCCGCAATCTGCTGCTGGCCGACCCCAAGACCCCCATCACGGAGATCATGGAGGACAATCTGGTCACCGTGAAGGTCACCGACGATCAGGAGTTCGTGGCCCGTGAGATGCAGCGCTACGACTTTACCGCCATGCCCGTTCTGGACAACGAGGGGATGTTCGTGGGTATCATCACCATCGACGATGCCATTGACGTTCTGACCGACGAGAGCACCGAGGATATGCAGAAGATGGCCGCCATTCTCCCGGATGACGACGCCACCACCTACTTTGGCACCAGCGTGTGGACCCACGCCAAGCAGCGCATCCCCTGGCTGCTGATTTTGATGCTGTCCGCTACCTTTACCGGTATGGTCACCACCCACTACGAGGAAGCCTTTGTCAGCCTGCCGCTGCTGGTCTCCTTCATGCCCATGCTGATGGATACCGCCGGCAACTGCGGCAACCAGATCAGCACCCTGATGGTGCGCGGTCTGGCACTGGGCGAGGTAGAGCCCGCCGACTTTATGCGGGTGCTGGCCAAGGAGCTGCGGGTGTCTGCCATCGTGGGCGCAGTGCTGGGCATCGTGAACGGCCTGCGCATCTACCTGATGTACACTTTCCTCTTCCCCGGTCAGTACGCCAACGTGATGGGCTACGCCATCGTGGTCAGCGTGTCGCTGTTCTTCAGCGTCATTCTGGCAAAGCTGGTGGGCGGTATGCTGCCGCTTGCCGCCAAAAAGCTGGGTGCCGACCCCGCCATTATGGCTACCCCCTTCATCACCACCATCGTGGACGCCTGCAGCCTGATCCTCTATTTCCAGATCGCACAGCTGGTGTTCCGCAATATGATGTAAAGAAAAAAGCAATGCCGGACGGTCTGCGGACCGCCCGGCATTTTTTGCATCCAACCCTTTGGCGCATTTGCCCAAAAGGACGGCAATATTTTATATGCTCTGTCAATTGACACACCACGGGTGTGATGATGTAAAATAATAAAAAGAGGTCGTTTGAGTTCCAGTACGTTGGATAGAACCTGTATTTTTGTTACCGGAGGTGTATCATGAAAAAGACAAGACGCTTTGTAGCACTTTTACTGGCCGCGGTGCTGGCCTTGGCATTGTTCACCGCCTGCGGCGCAGCAGAACAACCTCAGTCTGCCATTGGCAAGGTATACGAAGATTGGTTTGTAGAGCAAATCAACAGCAAGCGGCCGGGCAAACCGGTACAAAAAGTTGACGTCAAACACTCGGATATGATGGTTGCTCTGGAGAAAATCAGCGAGGACGGGAAGTTCAAAGCCAGAGACGGCGGGGATCATGAGGCGAACGGGCGCGGATTTGGGGAGAGCTGGTATTGGATGATCCTCTCAGACCCGATAGCATTGAATGTTTCGGGCGAAAGTACCGTTGAGGCAGTTAAGCTGACCCTGGAAAATCTGACGCAGTACGGACCTGTTTACTTTATTGATGAACAGCAGTTGTACCGGATCGATGAGTATGATATTGTTACCCGTGTTATGGATGACAAGACCTACGTTGCGGTGTATCTCCACTTAGAGGAAGCGAAAATCTGACCCCTGCGCCGCTGCATACCCTAGTGTGCGCTGCTGCTAAGGCATAAAATATGGTTTTATAAGCCCTCTCAGGCACTTTGTCTGCCCGAGAGGGCTTATTTTTGCATCCAACCCTCTCAGTCTGCTCCCGATGGTCGCCGCAGGCGACTGAGAGGGTTCAGCCGGGATAAAAACAGTGTGGAAAATCACCGTTTGTGTCCGTTTTCCACACCGGGCTTTTCTCCCCGGCGGTTTGTGGAAAACTGCCCGGGGTAAGATTCCAGATTGGAGAAAAGCAAACCCGTAAGCCGGAGTAAACTGTAAAAACAAAAGAAAAACCTTCGACTTTCTTTTTTATAAAAGGCAGAATGCCCACATTTTTGCCCACAAATTTCCAGAATGCGGCGGCATCCATTACGGCTTGTATAGGACTTTCCTCCACTGGATGTGGAAAACTATGTGGAAAAGGTGGAAAACATCGTTGGAAACTGCGCTTCTTTTTCACAAAAACGGTGGAAAACCCGGTGGAAAAAGTGAAAAGTTCATTCCAGAACGGATAGTCCATACAATTTTCGGTTGTCGTTTTGGGACTTAAAACCCGCATGAATGCTGTGCTTTTCCCGCCTTTTCCACACCCCGGCGGCTGCGGTGTGAAAAAACTGCGCGTGCAGCCTGTCTGCCGGGAAAGAAAGTGCAGTTTCAACGCCTTCCGCGTGGATTTTCTTGAATGCGGGGGACTGTCATGGTAAAATAGGGGTAACATGAAACTGGCGGGGCAACCCGCAACGGAGGCGAAACACATGAACAACTGGCTGAATAAGCTGGAGCGCAAGTATGGCCGCTACGGAATCCCGAATCTGACCAATATTCTGGTGGCGGGGCAGATCTTAGTGCTGGCCATCGAGCTGTTTATTGACCGTACCATCACGGGCTGGCTGGGGCTGAACCGGTTCCTTCTGCTGCAAGGGCAGGTCTGGCGGGTGATCAGCTTTATATTCATCCCCTTTTCCGGCGGCAGCATCCTCAGCGTGGTGCTGGGCATCTACTTCACATGGTTCATCGGCACGGCGCTGGAACGGGAGTGGGGCGATTTCCGCTACACGGTGTATCTGCTGTCCGGCGTGCTGGGCACGGTGCTGGGCTGCCTGCTCACCGGTGTGACCGCCAGCACCTACTGCCTGTCTCTTTCGCTGCTGCTGGCTTTTGCCATGCTCTACCCGGAGGTGCAGCTGCTGCTCTTCTTCGTCATCCCCATCCGGGTAAAATATTTCGGCGTTTTCGCAGCGGTGCTGTGGGTGTTCAGCTTTCTGGGCGCTTCCCTGCCCGGCAAGCTGGACTACCTGTTGTCCATGCTCAACGTCTGGCTCTTTTTTGCCCCCATGGCCTACCGCTCCCTCCGCGCATGGGTGCGCCGGGAGCAGTGGAAACGGAAGAACAGGAGATAAACCCTCCCGTGAAAATGCGTTTGGAGCGCTCCGCAGAGCGCGACAAACGCGAAATTATAAATAATCTTTCCTTGAATCATGCCCAGAGCAACGCGGAGGGCATTTTAAATCGTTTTACCGTTTCACAAAAGGAGTACTCCCATCATGATGCTGGACCGCATGGAAGGCAACGCAGAACTGAAAACCAGCGTGCAGCAGATGCTGGCCACCCGGCGGCTGACCCATAGCGTTTTGCTGGTGGGCGAAGCCGGTCTTGGCACCGGCTTTGCCGCCCGCTGCATCGCCGCCGACTACCTCTACCCCGCCGGCGGTGCCGCCGCCGAAGCCCTTTTGCGGGGCGAGTGCTGCCGCGCCGTGGCAAAGCCGGTAAGCGCGACAGCGGCACGGTGGAGACCGGCATCGTGCGGGAAGCCATTTCAGTGTCCGGCATGGGCAGCGGCGGAAAGTATCTGGTGGGTCAGGTCACCGCCATGCGCAGCGAAATTTTCAACACCAGCCTCTCCGCCGAGGGGCGCGCGGTGCTTTTGTACCATGTGGAGCGCATGAACGAGGAATCTGCCAACGCCCTGCTCAAGGTCATGGAGGAGCCCCCGGAGGGGGTGCTGTTTCTGCTCACGGCGGATTCGCTGGCCAGCGTGCTGCCCACCATCCGCAGCCGCTGCGTCAGCTTTGCGGTGGCACCGGTGTCCCCCGCCGACTGCACCCGCTACTGCGCGGCGCAGGGGGTGGACAAAAAAACAGCCGCACTGTACAGTGAGCTGTTCGATGGTCATATTGGCACGGTGCTGGCGGTCGCCCGGGACGAAGCCCGCGCCGCACAGGTGGAAAAGGCGCTGGAGCTTGCCCGCGCCGCTGCCGCCCGCGATAGCTACACCGCCGCTGTGCTGCTTGCCGCCTACGAAAAGGACAAGGCGGCGGCTTCTGCCCTGCTGACCGATTTCCGCGCCGTGGCAGCGGCAGGTCTGCGCAGCAGCCCCCGCGCCCCGGTGCAGGGCACACAGGCACGGCAGGCGGTGCGTCTGGCAGACGCCGCATTGCAGCGGCTGGGCGCACAGGTGAACCCCAAGGTGGTGCTTTCAGTGTTCGCGGCAAAGCTGCGTACCCTTTAAAAATAACGAAACAACAAGAAACCCCTCCGGCGCTTGCGGTACACCGGAGGGATTTCTTGTTTGGGGTATTGCTTTGGTGTGAGGAGGAATCATGTGCGGGGAAGTGGTTGCGGCCCCACTGTCCCTGCAAGATACAGTATACCCGATTTTACGAAAAAAGTCATTACATTTCTGTGAAAAATCAAAAAAGTTCTTGAAACTTTGTACCGCACTGCGAAAAAAATACAAAATGAAACGTTTGAGGAAGCCCTCACCCGTTTTTCATCTGCTCTGCGTGCAGCTTTCCGTGCTCTACATAATGCGCGGCGTTGTGCAGATTGGCTTCCACCTGCGCGGCACTCACCTGCTTGATGACCCGGGCGGGCACGCCCACCGCCACCGAGTTGTCCGGAATGACCATGCCCTCCGGCACCAGCGCCCCTGCCCCGATGATGCAGTTTTTGCCTACCACGCAGTGGTTCAGCAATGTGGCGTGCATCCCGATTAAACTGCCGTCCCCTACGGTGCAGCCGTGCACCAGTGCGCAGTGCCCTACCGTGACGTTTTCGCCAAGGGTCACGCAGCCGCCGATGTCGCAGTGCAGCACCGCGTTATCCTGTACATTGCTGTTTTTGCCGATGGTCAACGTGCCGTCATCCCCGCGCAGCACCGCACCGTACCAGACGGTGGAACCGGGCTTTAAAACCACATCTCCCTGCACGGTAGCGCTGGGGGCTACAAAAGCTGCGCCCTCATCGCGGGGCGTTTTTCCACAAAAGGATAAGAACATTGTTAAAAACCACCTTTCTCTTTTGGTTCTTTTATGGTATTCTTTCTTATAAGTAAGGAACAAAAATGTGCGCGCCGGTTTTGCCGGAGCGGGATTCAAGGGGGTACCTTCATGCTTCACAACACGTTCTGCCGCCGTCTGGCGGCGCTGGTGCTCACATTGGCAGTGGCTCTTTCGGCAGCGCTGCCGGGGTTTGCGGCATACCCCATGCCCGTCCAGACCGCTACCGAGACCGAGTCGGTGTATCTGTTCAACGCGGACACCGGCAAGACCATCCTGAGCCAGAACGCCGACCAGCAGAAATATGTGGCAAGCCTGACCAAACTGATGACCGCCCTGCTGCTGGTGGAAAGCGGCAAGGACCTGAACGGTGAAGTGACCGTGCCCACCGACCTGACGCAGGAGTTCAAGGATATCCAGAACGCCAACGGCACCACCATAGGGCTGCGCATCGGCGAGACCGTGCGCCGCATCGACCTGCTGAACGCCATGCTCATCGTCAGCGCCAACGACGCCGCCAGCGTCATTGCGTGGGACGTGGGGGGCAGCGTGATGGGCTTTGTGCAGCAGATGAACGCCAAGGCGGCAGAACTGGGCTGCACCGGCACGAACTTTACCTGTGCCCACGGCCTGTTTGACTACGGCAACGTGTCCACCGCGCAGGATCTGGCAAAGATCGCCGCCGCCTGCGCGGAGAACCAGACCTTTGCACAGGTGGCGGGCACTGCCAGCTACGTGCTGCCTGCCACCAATCTGCGCAAGGCTGAGCGCACCATCAGCAGCTCCAACAGCCTGATGAACAGCGAAAGCTCAAACTACCGGGAGTACGTCCAGTGGGTCAAGGGCGGCTTTACCACGCTGGCAGGCCGCTGCACCGTGGCCTTTGCCCAGCAGGACGGCCACAGCTATGGGCTGGTGATCCTTGGCTGCGACACGCTGGAGCACCTGTTTACCGAGTGTGACGACCTGTTCGACTGGGCGTTTGCCAGCTTTGCCGACCGTCCGCTGGTGGATACCCAGACCGTGCTGACCACCGTAGACCTGAACAAGTGCCGCACCGAGCCGGCTGTGGAGCTGTACGCCGCCGCCCCGGTCAGCGGCTACGGCCACAGCGATGATAAGGTAAGCTATTCCTTCGACCTGCCCGAGAGCGTCTCCGCTACCGTCAAGGAAGGCCAGAAGCTGGGCACCGCTACCGTCTATCTGGACGGCTACGAGGTGGGACAGGTAGACCTTGTGACCCACCGGGAGTATGTGTCGGACTTCCGCACCGATATCAAAGCCACCCTGCTGCTGCTCTGCGCCCTGATTTTGATCCTGTGCGCACTGGGCTTTGTCACCCTGCGCTGCGGCGGCGGGCTGACCCTCAACCAGCGCCGCCGTCAGATGAAACGGAGAAGATAAAAAATAACTCCCTCAGTCAAAACCTGCCGGTTTTGCCAGCTCCCTCGGAGAGGGAGCCTCTGGCGCACCCGCAAACTTTGCACTTTATCCGGAAACTTTACCGCCATGCCAAAGGCCCCATCCCAGAGGGGGCTGTCTGCGTAGCAGACTGGGGGAGTTCAGGCAAGAACCCCTTCCGTCATCGCCTGCGGCGCGCATTCCAAATCGTCAAAGATAAAAGGGGCTGGTGCACGGTTGTGCATCTGCCCCTTTTTATAATTTATACTGCTCCATAAATGCCGTGCACCGACACTTCCCCGGTGAAAACGTGCTGTTCCCCGGCGTCGGTGCGTACCACTAAACGCCCTTCGGCGTCCACATCCACGGCTTCGCCTGCGCCCTGACTGTCGTCCGGCAGGTCAAAGGTGACCCGGCGGCCCAGATTGACACAGGCGGCTTTGTACTCCTCCCGGAAGGGCGCAAAGCCGTCCCGGGCAAAGGTGTACAGGTTGCGGTCAAAGCCGAAGTCTGTCAGGCCCTCGGCCAGCCATGCGGGGTCGGTGGCAAGATCCACCTTTGCGCCCTGCAGTGCCAGCGAGGTGCCGTTGGGCAGGTCGGCGGCGTCAAAATAGCTCTGGGGCTGGGCCAGGTTGATGCCGATGCCGCACAGAATGCCCCGGCCCTGCTGCTGGTAGCCGTAGCTCACGCTCTCGCACAGGATGCCCACGATCTTTTTGCCGTTCAGCAGCAGGTCGTTGGGCCACTTGATCTGGCAGTCCACGCCGTAGCGCAGCGGCAGCTGGCGGCGCACGGCAAGGCTTGCCAGCAGCGGCAGGGTGGCGGGCTGCGCCAGCGGCTCCCGGATGGCGACTGTGTAGTACAGCGCCTTGCCCTCGGCGTTGACCCAGCTGCGGCCCAGGCGGCCCCGCCCGGCGGTCTGGTTGTCGGTATACACCGCCCCCACCGGGCCGAACTCTTCAAAATGCTCTTTCACATAGGCGTTGGTGCTGCCGCATTCGGGCAGATAGCGCACCTCATTGATGCTCATTGCTTGGGTACCTCTTTGTGCTCATAGGCGGTCACTGCGCCGTTTTCCAGCGTCAACAGACCGTAGGTGTCCGGGCCGGTGTAGCAGCGCCCGCAGGAGCCGGGGTTGAACAAAAATACATTGCCCCGCTGCTCTGCGTGGGGAATGTGGGAGTGACCGAACAGCGCCACCTCTGCGCCCCGGGCGGCGGCAGCGTCTGCCAGCGTATCCAGATCGTATTTTACACCGTACATATGGCCATGTGTATAGAAAACCACCGTCTGATCGAAGCCTGCCAAGCCGTCCAGCGGCTCCAGTGCACCAAAATCGCAGTTGCCGGCCACGGAATACACCCGCAGATGGGGGAAAAAGGCCAGCGTCTGTTCCAGATCCCGCAGGCCGTCCCCCAAAAAGATCACGGCGTCCACGTTGTTCTGCTCTTTGTTCAAAATGCGCTCAATGGCGCCACGCGCGCCGTGGCTGTCGCTCAGGACCAGTAGTTTTGTCACGGAAAGATATCCTCCTCTATCCTCATTCAGCAGTCTGCTGCAACAACAGCAGCTGCTTGTAAACTTCGCTCTTGGAATAGGCCGTGCCCTGCGCAGCAGCCTTGGCGGCGGCAGAAGCGCTGAAGCCCTCGCTGGTCAGCGCAAAGGCGCGCTGCGCCGCCTGTTCCAGGGTCAGCTCCTCTTCCTCGGCGGCACCGGCGGGCGCACCCGCCATCACCAGCACATACTCGCCCCGGGGCTCGGCGGCGCGGTAGTGCTCCACGGCTTCGCCCAAGGTGGTTTTCCAGATCTCCTCGTGGAGCTTGGTCAGCTCCCGGCACAGGGTGATGCTGCGCTCTGCGCCAAAGGCGGCGGTCAGATCGTCCAGCGTGGTGCGCAGCTTGTGGGGCGCTTCGTAAAAGATGACGGTGCGCTTTTCCTGCAAAAGCTCGGCCAGACGCTCTTTTTTCTGCTTGCGGTTCACGGGCAGAAAGCCCTCGAACACCCAGCGGGAGGTGTCCTGCCCGGAGACGGCCAGCGCCGTGACGCAGGCGGAAGCCGCCGGCACGGGCACTACCTTGATGCCCCGGGCCAGCGCGTCCCGCACGATGACCTCGCCCGGGTCGGACACGCAGGGCATCCCGGCGTCACTGCACAAAGCGCAGCTCTCCCCTGCCTCGATGCGCTGCAAAATGGCTTCGCCCTTCTGCAAAGCGTGCTCGTAGTAGCTGACCATGGGCTTTTTCAGCCCCAGAAAGTTCAGCAGCTTCATGGTCACGCGGGTGTCCTCGGCGGCAATAAAGTCTGCCGCGCCAAAGGTGGCAGCCACCCGGGGCGGCATATCCTCCAGATTGCCGATGGGGGTCGCCACGATGTAGAGAGTTCCTGCCATAATTACCTCCTGAATTTATCGTCCGTACAGCGCCGCACCGGCGCGGATGAGCACGTCCGGCTCCACCCGCAGGCCGGTCTTGCGGTTCTTCTGGGCTTCCACAAGGAACAGCCACGGGGCATTTTCCGGGGCGTTCTTCACAAAGGCCAGCCGCTTGGGTTCCAGCCGGTGGGCGCGCAGCACCGCCAGCACCTCGGCCAGCCGCTCGGGGCGGTGGCACAGCGCCAGCCGCCCGCCGTCCTTCAAAAGACGGAAGCCGCAGGCACAGACATCCTCCAAAGCGCAGGTGTTTTCGTGCCGGGCAAGGGCGTGGGCGGCGTTTTTACTCTGCGGCCCCTCGGTAAAATAAGGGGGATTGCACGCGCACACGTCAAATTGTCCTTCGTCCTGCCGCCATGTGCGCAGGTCGGCACAGGCGGGGGTGATGTGGGTGAGCTGCTGCTCTTCCACCGCTGCTGCCAGCAGGGCGCTGCCCTCGGGCTGCAGTTCCAGCGCCGTGCAGGGGCCGCGGTGGCCGCGGTCGTGCCATTCCAGCGCCACGATGCCGCAGCCGGAGCACAGGTCTGCGGCCTTCTGGGCGCGCTTGGCTCACAGAAACGGGCCAGCAGCAGCGCGTCCGAGCCGAAACGATGCTCCGGCGAGCAATAAACCATAGTTCTATTATACAAGACTTCGGTAGAATGTTCCATAGACAGTGTGCCGTTTCCCTTCCAAAAAATGCAGGGTATTTTCCTGCGGAATTTGTGCATGAAACAAAAAGCGGGGCGGCTGCGCAGTGTTTTGCGCAGTGCCTCTTTTGCGGTGGACGATTGGAAAATATTTTTGATTTCGCGGGAAGGAGCGATTTTACTTTATGATACCACAAAAAAGGACTGCTGCACAGATGTGCAGCAGTCTTTTTGATGCGTTTTCAGCAAAAACTACTGATTATTCAGCAGCGATAGCACCGGTGGGGCAAGCACCCTCGCAAGCGCCGCAATCGATGCAAGCGTCTGCGTTCACAACTGCAACACCGTTCTCAATGGTGACAGCACCAACGGGGCAAGCGCCCTCGCAAGCGCCGCAGCCAACACATGCGTCAGAAACCTTGTGTGCCATAATAAACTCTCCTTTTTTATCCCGTGCCGATGTAATTATGAAGAAACGTACCTTGGCACGGCCACGCACGCCCCCCGGAATTTGTATCCTTGTCTGCATTCTAACAAAGCAGGCCGGAAAAGGCAAGACTAACCGTGTTGCCACAACCACAAAATAAAATATTTTGTGGGGTTGCACAAAAGCACGACCTAACTTATAGCCAAAATTGCCGGAGATTTTTAGCGAAAATCACGAAGCGCAGTTAGTTTTATGATACTAACCGCCCGGATGATATCTCATTCATTCTTCTCGGAACTATTGCGGCGGCGGGGGCAGGCGGGGCGCTTTTCGTCGTCGGAACTTGCCACCACCGGGGCCGGGTTGCGCACGCCGGAATAATCGTCGTCCGGGTCCGGGCGGCGGGGCGCACGCTTGCCGCCGCTCATATATTCACACACACCCACCTTATAGTAACGGGGCGAAAGACTCTCGGTGCCGCAGCGCACCCGCAGGTAGCCGGAGACCGGGTTCACTTCCAGCACGGTGCCAAGACCGTCCGGCGTGCGCACGGTGCTGCCCACCATGGGCATGATGCTGTTTAGGTACTCGTAGGCGCTTTCCTCGTAGGAAAGGCAGCACATCAGCCGGCCGCAGGCACCGCTGATCTTGGTGGGATTCAGGGAAAGCCCCTGCTCCTTTGCCATCTTGATGGAGACGGGCTGGAAGTCCTTCAGGAAGCGGCTGCAGCAGAAGGCTGGCCGCAGATGCCCAGACCGCCGATCATCTTGCTCTCGTCCCGCACGCCGATCTGGCGCAGCTCGATGCGGGTGTGGAACACGCCTGCCAGATCCTTCACCAGCTCGCGGAAGTCCACGCGGCCGTCGGCGGTGAAGTAGAACATGATCTTGGAGCGGTCAAGCGTATACTCGGCCTCCACCAGCTTCATTTCCAGGCCGTGGCGGGCAATGCACTCCTGGCAGGTGTGGTAGGCGCGCTTTTCGTCCTCGCGGTTCTGGCGCATCCGGCGCACATCCACGCTGTCGGCCATGCGGGTGATGGGCTTCAGCGCCTTGGGGACGGCGGCATCCGCCAGTTCCAGCACGCCCTGCACCACCTCGCCGCACTCCACGCCGCGGGCGGTCTCCACGATCACATACTCCCCGGCATGGATGACAGCCTCACCGGGATCAAAATAATAGCTTTTGCCGTTTTCCTTGAAACGGACCGAAATGACTTTTTTCATAGTGTTCCTCGTTTTTGTATCGGATAAGCCCCGCAAGGGGCAGCTTTTTCAGTCTGCTGTTAGTATACCATAATCAAAAGCACATTTCTATGCAAAAAGAAAAGTCTTTATATCCCCTGAATTTTCCCTCCCCTGCAATGATCCGCCCCGCTCAACCGTATGCAGTATGGAAAAGGTGTCGAAATTTTGTCCGGCGGCAGAAGGGAGGAAAGCGGACAGAATGCCGGTTTTGGGGCGGCAAAGTTGTGCGTTTCGCAGATTTTGACAAAACTTTCGCAAAAAGATTCGCCGCACCTCTATTGAAAGCGCGCGCCTTGCGTGTATAATAGGAATGTTAGGAACCCATTGCCCCCAAAGAGGGAGGAACTGTTGCGCCGGGCGGTGCGGCAGAGAAACGGTAGGATAAGATGGAAAAATTCAGTGTCAAAAAACCGTTTACGGTGCTGGTTGCAGTCATCATGGTGCTGATGCTCGGCTTTGTGTCGATCACCAAGATGAATACGAACCTGCTGCCCGACATGAACACACCGTACCTGATGGTGGTCACCGTCTACCCCGGTGCCAGCCCGGAGCGTGTGGAGACCGAGGTCTCCGACGTGCTGCAAAACGCGCTTACGGTGCCGGGTGTTTCAAAGATCACCGCCACCTCGGCTGAAAACTACAGCCTGCTGCTGATGCAGTTCGTGGATGACACGGATATGGACAGCGCACTGGTGCAGGTGTCCAACAAGCTGGATCAGGCCAAGAGCGACCTGCCGGAGACGGCGCTGACTCCCTCTGTGATACAGTACAGCATGAACATGAACGCCTTTATGACCGTGGCTGTCAGCCGCGAGGGCAGTTCGGTGTACGAGCTTTCTGATTTTATCAAGAACACCATGACCCCCCTACGTCCAGCGCCAAGGGCGGCGTGTCCAGCGTATCCTCCAGCGGCCTTGTGGAGCAGCTGGTGCAGGTGCAGCTGAATCAGGAAAAGGTGGACGCCATCAACGAAAAGCTGATGGAGCTTATCGACACTCAGCTGGAAGTGGCGCACACACAGTTGGAGGAGGCCGAGGCCAAGATCAAGGCCGGCCGCGCAGAATACGATAAGCAGTTCAAAAACTTCGGCAATACCGTGTCCAACACGGTCATGGGCACCCTCAGCTCCGAGGTCGGCGAAGCCGTAGAAGTAGTGCGCAAGCAGGCGGAGGCGCTGCTGCAAAGCGTCAACAACCTGATCGCCGTGGTCAAGGAGCCCGAGGTGCAGCAGGCACTCATCGAAGTGCAGGCCGGCTTGCAGCGGGTGCTGGACAAGTTCAACAGCACCGGTATGCGGGATATCGACTCTTTGATCGAGATCGTGTCCGAGCTGCGGGATATCACCGATAAGCTCTCCTCTGCTTTGCAGACCCTGCAGAACCGCATCAACACCGAGACCGGTACGCAGGGCGAGGGCGCTGCTGATCTGGCAGACGAGCTGCAGCTGCAGGAAAGCCTGAAGGTGATCTATAACACGCTGGAAGATACCATCAAGGCCATGGACAATGTGCCCGGCATGATCAGCGAGTTCTCCAAAGCGCTGGGCAACTTTACCCAGCAGCAGATGGTCGCCTATATGCAGTTTACCGAAGCCCGCGAGCAGCTGAATGAGTACGAAAAGCAGCTCAGCGAGGCCAAGACCCAGTACGAGGCCGCCAAGGAAAAGGCGCTTGCCAGCGCCGATGTAACCAAGCAGCTGGATATCAAGACCCTTGCCACCCTCATCTACGCCCAGAACTTCTCCATGCCTGCCGGTTACGTCAAGGACGAAAGCGGCGAGTCGTGGCTGCTGAAGGTGGGCGAGGAATACGACAGCGTGGACGATATCCGCGGTGCACTGCTGCTCCATGTGGAGGGCTACGGCGACGTGCGCCTTTCTGATGTGGCGGATGTGGAGGTCATTGATAACTCCGCCGACAGCTACACCCGCCTGAACGGCGAGCAGGCCTCGGTGCTGAAAATTTACAAGGACGACAGTTCCAGCGCAGGTGACGTATCTGCCAACTGTCTGGACGCTTTCAAGGAGCTGGAAGCCCAGTACGAGGGTCTGCACGTTGTGGTGCTGTCCAATCAGGGCAACTACATCAGCATCCTCATCAAGAGCATCCTCACCAGTATGCTGGTGGGTGCCGCACTGGCCATCGTCGTGCTGGCCATCTTCCTGAAGGACGTCAAGCCCACCCTCGTGGTCGGCATCAGCATCCCGCTGTCCGTCCTGTTCGCCGTCGTGCTGATGTACTTCACCGGCCTGGATATGAACATCATGACGCTGGCGGGCCTCTCCCTCGGCATTGGTATGCTGGTGGATAACTCGGTCGTCGTCATCGAGAACATCTACCGTCTGCGCAGCCGCGGCGTGCCTGCGGCCCGCGCGGCGGTGCAGGGCACAAGGCAGGTGGGCATGTCGGTCGTGGCCTCCACCCTCACCTCGGTGTGCGTGTTCCTGCCGGCAGTGTTCTCTGCCAGCCTCATCCGCAGCCTGATGGGCCCCATGTCCCTGTGCATCGGCTACTGCCTGATGGCTTCCCTCATCGTGGCACTGACCGTGGTGCCCGCCGCCTCGGCTACCGTGCTGAAGAATGCCCAGCCCAAAAAGCTGGCATGGTTCGATAAGATCCAGAACGCCTATGGCCGCAGTCTGGAAAAGGCTTTGCAGAAGCGCTTTGTGCCGCTGGCAGCCGCCGTGCTGCTGCTGGTGTTCTGCTGCTGGCGGGTGGTCTCCATGGGCATCGTGCTGCTGCCCACCAGCACCAGCAACGAGGCCCTGATCACCCTTTCCACCACCGACACCCTCTCGAAGGAGGAGTCCTACGATGTAGCCGGTAAGGTGGTGCAGGCTGTGATGGCTGTGGACGGCGTGGAGGAGGTAGGCATTACCCCCGACAACACTGTGGCGGGCATGGATGTCTCCAACCTCGGCCTGCCCTCCACCATCACCGACCTGCTGAACGCCGCCAACGGCTACGGCAAGTATAAGATCAACGTCAAGCTCAACGAGGAGCTTTCCTCTTCCAAGATCGACGCCGCCTGCAAGGCCATGGAGGAAGCCGTTGCCGGCGTTGCGGATTGCACCGCCACCGTCCAGCAATATGGCATGACGGATGACCTGACCAGTCAGCTGTCCACCGGCCTGACCATCAAGATCTACGGCACTGACGCCGAGACCCTGACCGCCCTGTCCGAGAAGGTGGTAGACATCGTGAACAACACCGAGGGCTTCCAGAACGCCACCAACGGTCTGGGCGCGGGCGATTCCACCATCATCCTGCAGGTGGACCGCGACAAGGTGCGCGCCAACGGCCTGACCGTTGCGCAGGTGTACCAGCAGATCGCGGCAAAGCTGACCACCACCACCACGGCACAGACCCCTGTTACCGTGGACGGCACCACCATGGATGTGCAGATCAGCAACAATCTGGACCCCATGACCAAGGAAAACATGATGGATATGACCTTTACGACCTCCGTTATGGCCGCCGACGGCACCACCGCTACCGGCACCTGCAAGCTGTCGGATATCGCCAGCTGGACCACCGGCACCGCACCGGACTCCATCACCAGCGAGAACCGGAACCAGTTCGTCACCGTCACGGCCGAGACTGCCTGGGGCTACAACACCACGGTGCAGGCCCGTGCCGTGAAAAAAGGCGCTGGATGCTTTTGCCCTCACCGATGAGATGCCGGAGGGCTGCTCCTTCTCCATGGGCGGCGAGAGCGACAGCGTCAACTATATGACCGACGAGATGATCCAGTGGATGGCCCTGGCCCTGCCCTTTGTCTACTTTGTCATGGTGGCACAGTTCCAGAGCCTGCTGTCCCCCTTCATCGTGCTGTTCACGGTGCCGCTGGCCTTTACCGGCGGCCTGCTGGGCCTGCTGATCACCGGCCAGCAGCTGACCATGATCTCCCTGATGGGCTTCATCGTGCTGATGGGCACCGTTGTCAACAACGGCATCGTGTTCGTGGACTATGCAAACCAGCTGCGTCTGGGCGGCATGGAGCGCCGCGCGGCGCTGGTGGCCACCGGCCGGACCCGTATGCGTCCCATCCTCATGACCACCCTGACCACCGTGCTGGCCATGCTGCAGCTGGTGTTCAGCGGCGATATGGCAAGCCAGCTGATGAGCGGCATGGCCATCGTCATCATCTGCGGCCTGAGCTACGCTACCCTGATGACCCTGTATATCGTGCCTATCCTGTACGATATCCTGTTCAAGAAACCGCCGCTCAACGTGGATATCGGCAGCGATGAGGATTTGGACGACATCCCGGACGATGCCGCCGAGTTCATTGCCGCCCAGTCCTCTGCGGCACAGCCTCAGCCGGAAGCATAAGGCTTACAGCCTGTATCACCAAAGCGCGCCCCGCATTTCCATCGGAAGTGCGGGGCGCTTTTTGGTATTGTAGGCACTTTCGATGATTCTAACAAAAAATCGCCGCAAAAATTGGATGGTAATTCTAAAAGGATTCCAACACAAAACTGTAAAACTGTGATATAATCATAAATACAGACAAGATGCAAAAGGGGGGGGCAGTCTGCCCCTTTTGCATTTCCGAAAAAAGCTTTAGGAGGCGATGCCCAATGGCACAGATCCGCTCAAAGCCCTTCGGTGTGACCAAAGAGGGCGCTAATGTTACCGAGTACATCCTCTCGAACCCCGGCGGTATGTCCGTCAGTGTGCTGGATTACGGCTGCGTGATCAAAAATATCATCGTCCCGGCCAAAAACGGCCCGGTGGATGTGGTGCTGGGTCACGACACCATGGCAGATTACGAGGATGACTTCACGTCGTCCGGCAGCACCTGCTGCGGTGCGTTCGTGGGGCGCTACGCCAACCGCATCGAAAACGCCGTCTTTACCTTGGGCGGCAAGACCTATCAGCTGGAAAAAAACTGCGGCGAGCACCATCTGCACGGCTGTTTTTCCCGGAAAATCTATGAGGTGAAGTACTTCGGCGACACCCTGCTGATGGAGGCTGTAAGCCCTGACGGCGAGGACGGCTTTCCCGGCACCCTGAAGATCGCGGTGCGCTATACCCTCACTGACGACAACACCTTCCGCATGGACTACCGTGTGTCCTCGGACGCTGACACGATCGTAAACCTGACCAACCACAGCTACTTCAATCTGGACGGCGGCGGCGACGTGCTGAACCAGAAGCTGCGCATCTACGCCTCCCGCTATCTGGAGGGCAACAATACCACCTGCCCCACCGGCAACATCCTGCCCGTGGTGAACACCCCCATGGATTTTACTGCCGGTAAGACCATCGGCAAGGAGATCGACACCGGCTTCTCCCAGACCACCATGGTGGGCGGCGGCTATGACCACTGCTTTGTCATCGACAGGGGCCCCGGGGCTCCAGCCAGAGCCTGTGCGCCTGGGCCTCCAGCGAAAAGACCGGCATCAGCATGAAGCTGTACACCACCCAGCCGGGCATCCAGCTGTACACCGGCAACTTTTTGCAGGACTGCCCCGCCCCGGGCAAGGGCGGCGTGCCGCTGCGGAAGTACGGCGGCTTTGCGCTGGAGACCCAGCACTACCCCTGCAGCCCCTCCCACCCGGAGTTCCCCTCCACCGCCCTGCGGGCCGGGAAAGTGTTCCGTGCCAACACCACCCTGCGGTTCTTCACCGGCAAACAGTGCGGGAAGCTGTAAAAATGATACACCATGCAAAAACGTCTGCTCCGGCAGACGTTTTTTGCGTGACTGAGAAAGGGGTATCCTCCCTCTCCATTTCTATGTTTTGCACAAACGGCGCATTCTCTCCATGTGAAAAGTGCGAAAAAAAAATCTCTGTCAATCAAAAAGTGTAATGTGCGAAGATGCAACAAAAATATATCTGAATAAAGAAAGCGCCCCTTGCAGTCGGCGGCAAAAAGCGGTATGCTTTAAGCAGACCGGGCAGCGCCCGGCGCAAAGAGAAAAAGCAAGAAATACTATGTGAGAGAGGTACTCGGCTATGGCAATTTTGGTTTCCGGCGGTGCCGGCTACATCGGCAGCCACACCTGCATCGAACTGCTGAACGCTGGCTACGACATCGTGGTGGCAGATAACTATTACAACGCTTCCCCGGTGGTGCTGGATCGCGTCAAGCAGATCACCGGCAAGGACTTCCGGTTTTATCACGCCGATATGACACAGCACGAGGACGTGGAGAAGATCTTCACTGAATGCCCGGACATCACCGCAGTCATCCAGTTTGCTGCCTATAAGGCTGTGGGCGAGAGTGTTTCCAAGCCCATCGAGTACTACTATAACAACCTCAACTGCACGCTGGTCATTCTGGACGTGATGCGCCGCCACAACTGCCACAACTTCGTGTTCAGCTCCTCCGCCACCGTCTACGGCGACCCCGCCAGCGTGCCCATCACCGAGGACTTCCCTGTGGGTGCCACCACCAACCCCTACGGCACCACCAAGGCCATTACCGAGCGCATCCTGACCGATGTCTGCAAGGCTGACCCCACCCTGAACGTGGCCCTGCTGCGTTACTTCAACCCCATCGGCGCCCACGAGTCCGGCCTCATCGGCGAGGACCCCAACGGCATCCCCAACAACCTGATGCCCTACATCGCCAAGGTGGCCGTGGGCAAGCTGGAAAAGGTGCACGTCTTTGGCAACGACTACCCCACCCCGGACGGCACCGGCGTGCGCGACTACATCCACGTGGTGGATCTGGCCCGGGGCCATGTCTGCGCCATCAAGAAGCTGGAAACGAACTGCGGTCTGTTCATCTGCAATCTGGGCACCGGCAAGGGCTACAGCGTGCTGGATGTCATCCATGCCTTTGAGAAGGCCTGCGGCAAGAAGATCCCCTACGTCATCGACCCGCGCCGCCCCGGCGATATCGCCGAGTGCTACGCCGACCCCACCAAGGCCAAGAACGAGCTGGGCTGGGTGGCTGAGTACGGCATCGAGGAGATGTGTGCCGACAGCTGGAACTGGCAGAAGAACAACCCCGATGGCTACCACACCGTGAAGTAACAGAATTGTTTATAAAACCAAAAGCACCGCATATTCTCGCCTGAGAGTGTGCGGTGCTTTTTTATGTCTATATTCTCTATTGACATCCGCTGTCAGTTAGCCTATACTACATTTGTTAACACAGACTAACACATAAGAACAGTACATATAAAAAGAAGGCAACGGATATGACGTTAAAAGAGTTACAGATCGGCAAAAAAGCGCCATAGTGGATGCTGTGGGCGGTGCAGGCGCACTGCGCCAGCATTTTCTGGATATGGGTCTGATCCCCGGAGCAGAGGTCACGCTGGTAAAGCTGGCGCCCATGGGCGACCCCATGGAGCTGCGCATCCACGGCTATGAGCTGACCCTCCGGCTGGACGACGCGGCACAGATCACCGTGACCCCCACCGAAAAGACCCCGGCGGTGCACGCCCCGGTGGACGGAAAAATGGTGGAGCACCCGGGTCTTGGTGAGGGCGGCAAGTACCACAGCAAGGAGGGCGAGCATCCGCTGCCGGAGGATAAGACCCTGACCTTTGCGCTGGCGGGCAACCAGAACTGCGGCAAGACCACCCTGTTCAACCAGCTCACCGGTTCCAACCAGCACGTCGGCAATTTCCCGGGCGTGACGGTGGACCGCAAGAGCGGTGCCATCAAGGGCCACCCGGAGACCGAGGTCACTGACCTGCCGGGCATCTACTCCATGTCGCCCTATTCCAGCGAGGAGATCGTCACCCGGCAGTTCATCATCGGCGAAAAGCCTACGGGCATCATCAACATCGTGGATGCCACCAACATCGAGCGAAACCTGTACCTGACCATGCAGCTGCTGGAACTGGACATTCCCATGGTGGTGGCGCTGAACATGATGGACGAGGTGCGCGCCAACGGCGGCACGGTGCGCATCAACAAGATGGAGGCCATGCTGGGCATCCCGGTCGTTCCCATCTCCGCCGCCAAGAACGAGGGTGTGGATGAGCTGGTGGATCACGCTATCCATGTGGCAAAGTATCAGGAGCGGCCGGGCCGGATGGACTTCTGCGGCGAGGATGACCACGGCGGTGCGGTTCACCGCTGCATCCACGGCATCATCCACCTCATCGAGGACCACGCCCGGGCGGCGGGGATCCCGGTGCGCTTTGCCGCCACAAAGCTGGTGGAAGGCGACCCCCGCATTGAGGAGGCCCTGAAGCTGGACCAGAACGAAAAAGAGATGATCGAGCATATCATCGTGCAGATGGAGCAGGAGCGCGGGCTGGACCGCGCCGCCGCCATTGCGGATATGCGCTTCTCCTTCATTCAGGAGCTGGTGGCGCAGACGGTGGTCAAGCCCCACGAAAGCAAAGAGCAGCTGCGCTCCAACCGCATCGACAAATTCCTCACCGGCAAGTACACCGCCATCCCGGCCTTTATCGCCATCATGGGTCTGGTGTTCTTCCTCACCTTCAACGTCATCGGCCTGTTCTTCCAGAACCTGATGGAAACGGGCATCGACGCGTTGACCGGCATCGTGGACACGGCGCTTACCAACTGGAACGTCAATGATGCGGTGCATTCCTTGCTGATCGACGGCATCTTTACCGGCGTGGGCAGTGTGCTGAGCTTCCTGCCCATCATCGTGACCCTGTTCTTCTTCCTCTCCCTCCTGGAAGACACCGGCTATATGGCCCGCGTGGCCTTCGTGATGGACAAGCTTCTCCGGCGCATCGGTCTCTCGGGGCGCAGCATCGTGCCAATGCTCATCGGCTTCGGCTGCACGGTCCCCGGCGTCATGGCCAGCCGCACCCTGCCCTCGGAGCGCGACCGCAAAATGACCATCCTGCTCACCCCGTTCATGAGCTGCTCGGCAAAGCTGCCCATCTACAGCCTGTTTGCGGCGGCGTTCTTCCCCCAATATGCAGGGCTTGTGATGGTGCTGCTGTACTTCACCGGCATTCTGGTGGGCGTACTGGCGGCGCTGCTGCTCAAGAGCACCGTGTTCAAGGGCGAGGCGGTGCCCTTTGTCATGGAGCTGCCCAACTACCGCCTGCCCGGCCTGAAGAACGTGGCACAGCTGCTGTGGGAAAAGGCCCGGGACTTTTTGCAGAAGGCCTTCACGGTCATCTTTGCCGCTACCATCGTCATCTGGTTTTTGCAGAACTTTGACCTGCAGCTGCGGCTGACCGCCGACCCGCAGGCCAGCATCCTTGCGCGCATCGCGGGCGATATCGCCCCGCTGTTTGCCCCGCTGGGCTTTGCAGACTGGCGCATCTCCACCGCCCTCATCACCGGCTTCATGGCCAAGGAGAGCGTGGTGTCCTCGCTGCTCATCCTCTTCGGCTCTACCGCTGCCCTGACCGCAGCCCTCACCCCAGCGCAGGCTGCACCGCTGCTGGTGTTCTGCCTGCTGTACACCCCCTGCATCGCGGCAGTGGCCTCGGTCAAGCGGGAGCTTGGCGGCAAGTGGGCAACCATCATGGTGGTGAACCAGTGCGCCGTGGCATGGCTGTGCGCCCTGCTGGTGCGTCTGGTCGCCGTGGCACTGTTCTGAACGCAATCATCATATTGAAAAAGAGAACCGGCGCGTCCGCAGGACGTGCTGGTTCTCTTTTTCTCTTGACATCTCCCTGCATCTGCACTATAATACTTCAAAAATGAACTGTCCATAAAAAGACAAAAAGGAGCGCCGCATGAACCCTACCATAGAGATCAGCTTCAAGACCGCGCAGGCGTACAGCGCCATGTGCAAGCCGCTGTGTCAGGAACTCAAGCTGCCCCAGACCGCCTTTGACATCCTGATGTTTCTGGCAAACAACCCGGACTGCACCACTGCCCGGGATATCGTGGAGATCCGCAAGATCAAAGCGAACCTTGTGTCGGTAAACGTGGATCGTCTGGTGCAGGAGGGGTATCTGGAGCGCCGCGCCGTGGCGGGCGACCGCCGCAAGACCCAGCTGCTGTGCACCGAAAAGGCGCAGCCGGTCATCGCACGGGGGCGCGAGGTGCAGGAGCGCTTTTTTGCCCGCCTGCTGGACAACACGGACGCTCCCACCCGGGAGGCGTTCTTCCGCACCATGGAGGTCATCGGGAAAAATCTGGACGAGATCTTAAAGGAGAATGGATAAAATGCACTTGCTGTTTACGGTGCTTGTCACCTTTTTTGCCGGCATGGGGGCCGGCCTTGGCACCGGCTTTGCCGGTATGAGCGCGGCGGCGGTCATCAGCCCCATGCTCATCACCTTCCTGCACATGGACCCCTACATGGCGGTGGGCATTGCCCTTTCCTCGGATGTGCTGGCCAGTGCGGTGTCTGCCTATACCTACCATAAAAACAAGAATCTGGACATCAAAAACGGCCTGATCATGATGGCAAGCGTGCTTGCCTTTACGGTGGTGGGCAGCTGGGTGGCCAGCAAGGTGCCCTCCGCCACCATGGGCGGCTTCTCGGTGTTCATGACCTTCCTGCTGGGCGTCAAGTTCATCGTGCGGCCGGTGATGACCACCAAGGAGGCCATGCAGGGCGTCAGCGCCAGAAGCGGGCGGTGCAGTCGCTGGTCTGCGGCATGCTCATCGGCTTCATCTGCGGCTTCATCGGCGCAGGCGGCGGCATGATGATGCTGCTGATCCTCACCACCGTGCTGGGCTACGAGCTGAAAACGGCCGTGGGCACCAGCGTGTTCATCATGACCTTTACCGCCCTGACCGGTGCGGTGTCCCACTTTATGATCGGCGGCACGCCTGATTGGCTGGTATGGGGCTTGTGCGTGGTGTTCACCCTGCTGTGGGCGCGCATTGCCGCCGTGTTTGCCAACAAGGCCACTCCCAAGACCCTGAACCGCGCCACCGGCGTCGTGCTGGTGGTGCTGGGCGTGGTCATCATGGGCTTCAACCTTCTGACCTGAAAAACGATTTAAATGCGCGCCGCGCTGCTCTGCGCATAATCAGCGGAAGTATTATTCTTAAATAGATCAATGCCGGGCGGTCTGCGGACCGCCCGGCATTGCATTTTCACGGGAAAGGTCGTAAAGGAGAACTGCATTCCTTTCTGTGAAAAATGAACCGGGAAAATCCGCAGATTTTCCCGGTTCTCAAATTTAAAATTGTTTTTCCTCTATTGATGCGCAGCAACGACGACGACCGCCGCCAGTGGCGGAAACAGGGAGGAGTTGTTGGGGCAGCGGCCAGCAAGACGCGAGTGCCGCCCAAGGCACGATGCGGATGCTGGGTGCCGCAACCCGTAAGAAGCGGCGCGCATTCCAAACCGTCAGCGCTTACTTGCTCTCTACCTTTTCCTCGATGGTGGAGTGGTCGATGACCCAATCGGCAGCCTTGCGGATGCCCTCGTTGCGGCGCAGGGCAGCAACGTCGGTGCCTGCCTTGATCTCCTCCACCGTCTTTTTAGTCTTTTCGGCGCGCTCAGCCAGCTGCTTGTCGATCTCCTCATCGGTGGGCAGCAGGTTCTCCTGCTGTGCGATCTGCAGCAGAGCCATGCGGGCGCGGGTGTTCTTCTCTGCGGCGGCACGCACCTTGGCGGTAAAGCTCTCGCGGGTCTCGTGGATCTGGCTCAGATAGCTGTTCAGGGTCATGCGCTGCATCTGCAGCTGCTGCTGGATGTTCTGCATCTGCTGCTGGTAGGCGTTTTCCACCAGAATGCTGGGGATCTCGCCCTCTGCGGCATCAGCCAGCTGACCAAGGATCATGTCCTTGGCATGGTTCAGCGCACCGCCGTGGCGGCCGTCGAACAGCTGCTGCTTCACGAAGGCGCGGTACTCCTCCATGGTCTCCTTGCCCATCTTCTTGGCAAAATCGCTGTTCAGGGCGGGCAGCTGACGCACGCACACGTCATGCAGCTTGATCTTGAACACGACAGGCTTGCCGGCCAGCTCCTTGTTGGGGTAGTTCTGGGGGAAGGTGACGTTGATCTCGAATTCCTCGCCGCCCTTGTGGCCCAGAATGCCGTCCTCAAAGCCGGGGATCATGCGGCCGCTGCCCAGCTGCACCGACTGGTCCTTTGCCGTGCCGCCCTTAAAGGCCACACCGTCCAGAAGACCCTCAAAGTCCATGTGCACCACATTGCCCTTTACAGCGGGGCCCTTGTGGGGCACCAGCTCTGCGGCGTATTGCGGCGGCGCTCCAGCACGGCGTCGATCTCCTTATCGGTCACCTCCGGGGTGACGCACTGGGAGGTAAAGCCGGTGGTCTTGGTCAGCTTCAACTCGGGCTGCAGCGCCACGGTGGCGGTAGCCACAAAACCCTCGTCCTTTTTCACGCTTACCAGATCGTAGCTGGGATCATCCACCGGCGCAAAGCCGTGTTCCTTCAAAGCAGCCTCGTACAAAGCAGGCACATCCTGATCCATCAGGTCGTTGATGGCATCGTACCAGAAGGTGTGCTCGCCGCGGTCAGCCTCGATCTGTGCGCGGTCAGCCTCGCCCTTGGCAAAGCCCTTGATGGTATAAGTGGCGCGGGTGCGCTCATAGACCGCATTGGAGGCGGCCTCCAGTTCCTCAGCCGTAGCGCTGAAGGTCATTTTGCAGACACTCTTTTCGGGAGTTTCCACGCTTACCAGTTTCATAGGATCTACCCTCCGTGTTGTTCCCTTGGCGGCGGGGCGGCGCTGCAAGGCAGCAGCCGGAACGCCATTTTGGGGACATTTTCAAACATTAATAAAGTTATTATAGCACAAGTGCAGCAAAAGCGGTATAATAAACTTGATAAAAATGTGCCGTTTTGGCAATTTTAGTCCATTCAAGCAGGAAAAAAGCGCGTTTTGCGGCAGCAGCTGCCGCGCAAAAGTGGGAAAACCCTCAGGAAAGGAAGGCTGTCCCCTATGCGATTATTTGATGTTGGGCCCGGTGATGATCGGACCCTCTTCCAGCCACACCGCTGGTGCGGCAAAGATCGGCTATACTGCACAAAAGCTTCTGGGCGAGGTCCCGGTGCAGGCGGATATCGGCCTGTACGGCAGCTTTGCCACCACCGGCAAGGGGCACGGCACCGACCGCGCATTGGTGGCGGGGCTGCTGGGTCTGCGCCCGGACGACCCCCGCCTGCCGGACAGCTTTGCACTGGCCGCGCAGCGGGGGATGCAGTTCAGCATCCACCCGGTAGAGCTGCGCTCTGCCCACCCCAACACCGCCGTGCTCACCCTGACCAGCCGCACCGGGCGGCAGCTTTCGCTCAAGGCGGCGTCGGTGGGCGGCGGACGCATCCGCGTCACGGAAATTGACGGCGTCCCGGCGGATTTCGGCGGGGACAGCAACACCCTCATCATCCACAACGAGGACACCCCCGGCTGCATCGCCGAGGTGACCATGGCACTGGCACTGCGGCGCATCAATATCGCGTCCATGCAGGTGTTCCGCGCCGCTGCGGGCGGCTATGCGGTGATGGTGCTGGAGTGCGACTCCCACATCCCTCACGCGCTGGAGCGGCAGCTGGCGGTGATGCCGGGTCTGCTGAAGGTGACCTGCCTGAACGTGGACGAGCCGGAAGAAACGGAGGAATGAGCCATGGCATTTTTGTCCTGTGAAGAGATGCTGGCTGCTGCCCGCAGCCAGCAGATCACGCTGGCAGAAGCGGTGCTGCGCAGCGATTTGGAGGAGAGCCGCCTGACCGAGGCGCACAGCCGCGCCGCCATGCGGCATTTGTGGCAGGTGATGCAGGCCACCAGCCAGGAATACGACCCCGCGCAGCGCAGCCGCAGCGGCCTTTCCGGCGGCGATGCCGCCAAGGTGGAGCAGGCGTGGCAGCAGGGACGCCTGCTGGGCGATGACTATCTGGCCGCAGTAACAGCGGAAGCCCTGAAGACCGCCGAGTGCAACGCCTGCATGAAGCGCATCGTAGCCGCGCCCACGGCGGGCAGCTGCGGGGTGCTGCCGGCGGTGCTGCTGCCGTTGGCGCGCGCCGGGCAGGCAGACGAGGAGGCCGTCTGCGACGCTGTATGTGGCGGCGGGCTTCGGACAGGTCATCGCCGCCCGCGCCACGCTGGCGGGCGCGGAGGGCGGCTGTCAGGCCGAGGTGGGCGCTGCCAGCGCCATGGCCGCCGCCGCCCTGTGCAACCTGAAGGGCGGCACGCCGGAGCAGTGCGCCGCTGCCGCCGCCATGGCGCTGGGCAACCTGCTGGGCCTGGTCTGCGACCCTGTGGCGGGTCTGGTGGAGGTGCCCTGCATCAAGCGCAACGTTGTGGGCGCGGTGAACGCCGTCTCCTGCGCCAATATGGCGCTGGCCGGGGTGGACTACGCCATCCCCTGCGACGAGGTCATCGACGCCATGGGTCGCGTGGGCAGTCTGCTCTCCCCCGACCTGCGCGAGACCGGTCAGGGCGGTCTTGCCGCTACTCCCACCGGCGTAAAAGATTGCCCGTCAGCTGGCGCAGGAGGGCTGAGCGCCACGCCCACTCTCCCCCGCCCGGCGGAAAAAACCCGAAAAGACCGCTTTTTCGCGCCGATGGGACAGTAGAAAATTACAGAAAAACACAGTAAAATCAAAGAAAAGACGTTCTTTTTCGGAAAATATAAAATTATTTTAAAAAAGCTGTTGACAAACCTCGCACTTCGTGATAAAATACATCATGTTCCGAACGGAACGTATGCGTTGGTAGCTCAGCTGGATAGAGTGACTGACTACGAATCAGTAGGCCGGGGGTTCGAGTCCCTTCCATCGCACCAGAAAATGCCGTGAAATCGAAAGATTTCATGGCTTTTTTGTTTTGTAAGCCATGGCTGCACGGTTTCTGCACGGTTTTTGCACGGTCGGTGTTTTCCATGTCCGATGATGTAGGGCGCTGTATTGCTTTGCAATCAGTGCCCTTTTTTGCATCAGGTGAGCAGTGCTAAGCGGAGTTTTGCCTTCATTTCCGGGTCGGCATCCTTCAGCAATTCCAAAAGAGCCGTCATGGAGATGGTGGGTTCGCCTGCGGCGGGTACAGCCTGCGGGCTGGAGGTGTCGGGCTTGGCATAGAAGCCGCTTTCAAACTTCTTGCCCAGCTCTACACGGGAGGACTGCTGGATATGAGCGTAGGTGTTCACCAGCATATCCGCACTGGCGTGTCCTGTGGTCCCCTGCACCGCCTTGATGTCGCCGCCGGAGATCATCAACTGGTAAGTGGCACTGGAGTGGCGCAGACCGTGAAAGACGATGCGGGGGAACTCCGGGTGTGCGTCCTGCCATTTCAGGAACTTCTTACGGATGAGCACCGGCTCCACCGCCAGACCGTTGGGGAGCCGCAGCAGCATCCCGCTGTTGCGGTACCGCTCCGGGTCTTTTTTCTTCGTCCGCTTCAGCCGTTCCAGCCACTGCTTCAGTTCCTCCCGCAGGGCGGCGGTCATGAAGATGGTGCGGCAGGAGGCTTCGGTCTTGGTGTCTTTCAGGATGAGGGAGGTCTTGCTGCCCTCCAGCTTGTCCGGGAAGACCTTGAGGATGCAGCCATCGTCTACTTGGTTCAGGGCTTCTTTTCGCACCCGCTGCATGGATTTGTTGATACGGAATGTTCCGATACCGTCCGCAGCGTCAAAGTCAATGTCCTCTGGGGTCAGACCTGCCACCTCGCCCTCTCGCAGCGCACCCACCAGTGTCAGGTGCACCGCCAGATGCAGGATGGGGTCCTCCATGCTGTCCAGCGCTGCCCGCATCCTCTACCGTCCAGATGGTACGCTCCTGCGTGGACTTCTTGGGGCTGTCCACAGGAACAGGACTTTTGATCAGAATACCCCATTCCACGGCGTACTGGAACGCTGTACCCAGCAGCCGATGCACCTCATGGATCGGCGTGCCGGAAAGGAATCGCGCTTCTGCTGCTTTTCGGTCAGTTCCCTGCCGCTTTTTTCCCTCGATATACGAACCGCAGGGCGTTTTGCTCAGGGTCGTCGTATAGGGTTCTCCATGTGGTAGGGCTTGAGTTTCTGCATCTCCATGCTGCCGATATAAGGGATGATCAGATTCTGGATGAGGGCCAGATTGGACTGGTAGGTTTTCGGGGCCCACTTGTGCTTGCTGCACTGCTTGGGCAGCCAATCCATGAGGAACTCTGCTACCGTCACCGTGGACGGAATCAGGAAATTGCCGCTGCCAGTTCATGCTCGATCTGCTTCTGGCGTTTGACCGCCTCCTCTTTGGTAGGAAAGCTCTCCCATTTGTCGCAGCTCTTGCCGTGCTCGTCCTGATAGGTGTAGCGGACACTGTAAGAGCTGCCGCGTTTCGTGATATATGCCATAGTTTGCCTCCTTATCAAGCTGCCCGGTAGAGCCACGCATCGAAGCTGTCTTCGGTATGCGGATGCTTCCGCCTGCCCGCAGGACACGGAACTCGGTGGTGCTGTTGCACAGGTTGTAGACGCTGGCTGATGGCCAGCATCTGTGCGACCTCCTTCACCGTGTACACCAGCTTAGTGGTCTCAGGGCTGTTGGTCGGAGACTTGACGGCATTGGTTTGAGTGACCACCTTCATTGTAGCCGGATCCGAGTCCGACTGCAAGGACTTTTTCGTATAATCCAAAGATTTCACATTCTCGTACATTTTATTACACATAGGCATTGCTCCTTACTTATCATGGCGCATCGCAGGCTCCTGCGTGCGGTTCTCATAAAATCGAATGACCTCTGGCGGGATGCTGTCCAGCGTTTTCAGGGCGGCTTCATAGTCCTGCCGCAGCTTGGCATCCTCCAGACGCTTCAAGACGCTCCCTTCCTTCGCTTTGTCCAGCGAGGCAGAGAGCGTCTTGTTCTTCTCTTTCAGTTTTTCGTTTTCGGCGGCGGTCTCCGTAAAGGCGACCTGATAGCGGTTCAGTTCGGTGCGCATTTTGGACACTGCCGGGATATAGCTGTCCAGCACCTTGCTGATCTCTGCCGCACGGCTCTTGCCGTTGAAGGGGGTGATGCCCACCAACAGGGCATCCAACTGCTCCTTCTGCTTGGTCAGTTGGGTCATCTCCTTGAAGATGCGAGGCGGGATGTGCTCCCGCCCGGTCTGGCTGGCACTTTCACCCCGTTCCAGCTCCGGGTACTGCTTGACCATGTGCTGCCAGAACTCGTCCTGCCACTTCACAAGGTTCTTGCGGTTGCCGATGATCTCTTTCGCGCTCAGCCGTCCGTCAGCAGTCAGGGGCACGAAGCAGAGGTGCAGGTGGGGCGTTTTCTCGTCCATGTGGACAACAGCAGAGAGAAAGGTATCCGGGCACTGTCTGCCCTCCAAAAATTTCAGGGCGTACGCAAAGTACGCCCTGATCTCCCGGTTGGTCTTGTCCTTGAAAAACTCCGGGCTGGCGGTGACAAGAGCCTCCACCACCCGTACGCTGTCCTTGCGGACACGGCAGTGGGCGGCAGCTATCATGCGGTCAGCTTCTTCCCGGTACCTGCCCTGCGGCTGCACCAGATGGAGGTTGTAGCGGCTCCGGCTCGTGTCGATGTCCGGGTTGCTGGCGTACTGCTCCTTGGTGCGCTCGTTGTGGGCTTCGATGGGGCTGATGGCAGGCCCCTTGTACTTTTTGAACCTTAAAATGCCGTATTGGGCTTTCATAGATCACGCTCCTTCTTGGGGTGTACAAAAAATCTGTACGGACTTCAAATAACCTGTACGGTTCGTACGGTGTACGAAAATCCGAAATTTAAACGATACCACGTTTTAATTTGTCTCGATTTGCCGTACAGGTGCGTACAAGTACAGACCGTACAGGTTGTACGAACTTCTTCCGTGAAAAAATGCACTTTTTACGGGCAGGGGTGGACAAGCGGCTCGATGCCTACAAAGCCCCGCACCCTGCGGCCACCGGGCAGGTAGATGTTGTTGGTGGCTTCAAGGTTATAGCGGCGGTCATTCTGGCGCAGCTCTGCGCTGAAACGAATCGCCGATACGCTGTGGCATGCGTTGTCCTCGCACCACTGCTTATAAATGTCGTAGAACTCCTTGGAACTGATGGAGTAGTCCGCCTTGAAGCGGAAGTAGCCCTCGGACTCCATGAAGTCGATGACATTGTTGCTGCTGCGTTTGATGGTGTCCACGTTGGCGGCGGCTCGTTCGCTGACGGTAAAGCGGAAATCGTTCTGCACCAGCCGGTGCAGTCCTTCCAGACACCACAGCAGGATGCCTTCCAACTCGGCGCACATCTTCTCCACAAGGAAGGGATCATCCGTGCGGTCAGCAGGCTTGTCCTTGGTGGTCAGGATGAGCTGGCGGCGAAAGAAACCGTCCGAATGGTCGTACAGCGAAGTCAGCGCACCGTTGCCGAAACAGAGGAACCGGGCGTAGATGTCCCGCTGGTAACTCTGGACACCTTTGCGCTCCAAGTCCAGCTTGGCGCTTTCGGCGGTGACGATGGTCTTGATATAATTCGTTTTGGGCAGGGCGTTCATGTCCATATCATCGTCGATCATCAGCAGGCGGCGTTCCAGATCGGCACGGGCAAAACGGTTGTTCTCGACTTTCTGGACGCTGCCATTGCTGGCGGCATCTCCCATGAGCCGCTTCAGCACCAGCCCGATTCTGGATTTGCCCTCGCCGCCCTTGCCGACAATGAGCATCATCTTCTGCCCTTTGGTGCTGGGGATCAGGCAGTAGCCCAAATACTCCTGCAAGGTGGGGATGTCGGCATCGTCCAGCAGCTCGTGCAGAAAGGTCAGCCAGCGGTCAGGGCTGGCGGCTTTGGGGTCATACCTCACAGGTAGGCGGTTCTGACAGAACAGGCGGCTCTCCTGAAAAGAGCCGTCCGGCAGATGGTACACGCCGTTCTGGAGGTGGATGCAGTCCTGTTCAATGGGGAACGGGTCGGAAAAGGCCAGCAGCTTGATGGTTTCCAGAATGTTGGTGACCTTTTTGGACAGGCCGGAGGTGACATATTCCTCGATGTTTTCCAAGATGCGCTGCTTGATCTCGCTTTCGTCCTCCACCGGGCCGTCCAGCGTGTACAGCGTTCCGTTGACGCATTTCAGCGGCCACTGTTCCAGAAAGGCGCGGCCAAACTGGACTTCATCGATCTTCTTGCCGTTGTACCAGTCCGGCCATAAGGGATTGCGGGAAATGTTTTTTTCTTCATAGGGCAATTCTCCTTTGGGAAAGTGAAGTGGCGGGTCTCACGGTGAGCCCCACCACTTTGGGTGAATAAATTATCAGGCGCACTTTGCCAGAGCAAGGCGGTCGGTGCGCTCCTCCAGCATCAGCAGGTACGACCCGGACAGCAGCCGTGCAGCGGCATCGGCCTTCTGCTGGGGCGTCCCAAATGCAACGCAGTCCGTCAGGTGCTCGACGGTCTCGGTCATGTGGAGGGCTTCTTCAAACCGTGGGTCATGCGGCTCCTCCGGGGTGGCGGGCTTGTAGCGCTCCTGCCAGTCGTGCAGCAGGTCGAGATAATCGGTCAGCACCCGCAGGCAGTAGGCGATGTCTGCCCACTGCTCGTCTGTCAGGCCGCGCTTGGGCGGCAGCAGAGCGATGGCATTGGCGGGCGGCTTGTCCGGGTCAAGCCCGAAGTCGTGTATCAGCTTCTCGGCGGCTTGCCGGGGGTTCAGGTCAAACAGCTTGGCGGTGAGGTCGATGGCATCTCCATTGGCCCCGCAAGCGAAGCAATAATAGTAGGATTCGTTCAGCATCATACTGGGGTGGTTGTCGGAGTGGAACGGACAGCACACCATGCCATGGCGGTCGGGTCCCATGCCGTACATCTCTCCCACCTGCCGAACGGTGATGGCGGACTTGATCTTTTGATATAAACTCAAAATTTCTCCTTTGGTCAAAGGCTCTGGCACGGATCAATTTGATCCCTGCCACGTTCAAAAGCCGGTCTCCCTTGCTGCCTCCCGACAGGAAAATCTTTTTGGACTCTGTGTCGGCCCCATGCAGGGGGCGCTCGCTCCCCCGATGGGAGGTCTTGGCGGTCTGGGCAGTTCGGACGGTCATTCTGTTCTCAAGGTCCTGTTATGAAAGATATTTCAGAGGGCTTTCGCGGGAAGCCCTTAATATGTTCGCTGCTGGGGAAGTTATATGTTTTCTTTCTGTCTATAGGATAGCACCGCAACAGCCGCTGTGCCGTATATCCATAATGTCGGAAAACAGGTGCAGAAACTGCAAAATTCCGCGCTTATGGACAGGAACCGCCGGAAGTGGTATACTGTGCAAAAAACATCGGAGGTGCGACCATGAACATCAAGCTGACACTGGGAGAACGGCTCAAAGACCTGCGTGTGGAGCGGAATCTGAAGCTAGAAGCTCTGGCAGAGCAGACGGGTCTGTCCAAATCGGCACTGTCGAAATACGAGAGCGACGATGTGACCGACCTCAGCATTTACGCCGTGACAACACTGGCTGAGGTTCTATGGCGTGACCACGGACTACCTGCTGGGTGTGACAGAAAACAAAAAACGCCCAGATGCAGTCCTTTCGGACTTGCATCTGAGCGATGGCGCAGTGGATGTATTAAGGAATGGAAAATTCAATCATCGGCTGCTGTGCGAGCTGATCGTGCATGAGAATTTCCAGCGGTTCATGACCGATCTGGAAATCTATGTGGATGGATATGTCAGCGCAAACATTCAAAACCTCAATGCCGGTTTGGAAGCAACGCGGCAAATGCTGAAAAAAAGAAATATGCAGCAGATGAAAATGATCTGTACATGAGCACCTTGAAGCTGGGGCAGATCGATGAAGATGAGTACTTTGGTCGGGTCTTGTATGACGAGTTAGTGGCTATCCTGAAGAACATCAAGACGGAACACCGCAAGGACAAGACCACTTCGGATGGTTCAATGGTCGATAACTTGATGAAGGAACTGGAGGATGCACAGAAACTTGAAGGGTCTGCGGATGAAAAAGAAGATTCGAACGGCATTGAAGGCAATCGGCATCAACTACGATAAGCTGACAGAAGATGAAAGAAAGCTGATAAAGAAGATTCTTTATAAAACGGCAATGCTAAAACCGGGGACACTTGCAGGCAACCGGGGCAAGCACAGACGCTGATCATTTGCCCTGCGGCTTATAGGAGAAACGCTGCTGCGGCAGGACGGGAGAACGTACACCATTGGTTCCTCTGCAAGCCTGCGCTGGGCGGGGGCGGAGACCGTCAATAGCAACGCCCATCCGCGCATCCTTCTGCCACAGAACAGGTGCTTGCCGGAACCTCTCGCAGCCCCTTTTCCGCATCAGCCGGAACCAAGGTGTAACACACTAGACTTTGCAAGCAAAGTCGTGTGCCAACGAGCGTTCCGCCGCTCTTTGGATTCTTCCCGGCAGGGCACTGGAAAATGGGGTGCCCTGTGCAGCACGGGGCGCATCCGTTACCTCGCACAAAAAATTGACTGCAAGTTTTACTTGACAATTCGCGGAATATGCACTATCATAGCCATAAGATGAATATAATGTTTATAACGATATACTCAATTTGAGGGTGAGGTATTTCATGGCGATCAATGATAGTGCTGTCGTCCCGCTTTACCAGCAGGTAAAGGATGACATTCGTGCCGCGATCGAGAGCGGCAAGTACAAAACCAACGAGAAGATCCCCCCGGAGCCGGAACTGAGTGCAGAGTACTCGGTCAGCCGCATCACGGTGCGCCGTGCCGTGGAAGAGCTGTGCGCCGAAGGGTATCTGGTCAAAATGCAGTGGGGCGGGGCACCTTTGTCAGCAAGCCCCGCATCCATCGTAAGTTTGCCAGCGGCAGAGGAACTGCCAGCTTTACGGAGACCTGCAAAGAGTACGGCATGGTGCCGGGCGCCCGGCTGCTGAACCGTCAGATCGTGCCGGTGCGTAAGGATGAGGAAGCCTTCTTCCATGTAGGCCCGGAAGCCTTGCTCATCTATATCCAGCGTCTGCGCACCGCCGATGGTCAGCCGGTGTTTCTGGAAAATCTCTTCCTGCCCTACGAGCCCTACAAGAGCCTGATGAGCGAGAATCTCAATGATGTTTCCATGTTTGACACCATTGAGCGCATCTCCGGGCTGCGCCCTGCAACGACCTCCTGCCAGCGTATCGAGGCGGTACGGGCTTCGGCAGAACAGGCACAGCTGCTCAACCTTTCGCTGGGCGAGCCGCTGCTGTATCTGAACGCCTACTTCCATGACCAATATGACCACCCGCTGTGCATCGGGCGGCAGTATTACATTGGAAGCCGGTATATGTTTGAGTTTTGAGGGCAGCATTCTGTCCCCCAAGAGCGTCTTTTCCACCCGGAAAAGACGCTCTTTTTGTCGTTCCAAGGAGAATTGTTGGTGAAACTGCTAAAATATAGGGGAGATGCTTTGTGCACTTTACCAAAGTAAAGATTTTTTTAGAAAAACCTCTTGACGTCTGTGCAAAATGTGGTACTATTGTACATGACGATTATGACGTCTATAACGAATAAGATGATACAGACGCCGAAGAGATGAAGGAAACACAAGAAAGGTCGTAGATGCGTATGAACCGAATCATTCTTGCTTCGCACGGAGGGCTGTCTGCCGGAATGAAGGACACCGTGCAGATGATCCTTGGCGAGATGCCGAACCTTTATGCCCTTGCTACCCTGCGGGATGAGACCGAGCCTATCACGGTAGCGGCACGCCGGCTGCTGGAGGGCTTTGCAGCAGAGGATGCTGTGTACATCGTGACCGATGTGATGGGCGGCAGCGTGAACAACGAGATGCTGACCCTGCTGCCGGAGTATCCGGCTGTGCACCTGATCTGCGGCATGAACGCTTCTCTGGTGCTGACCCTTGCTTCCAACGACGAAGCCCTGACACAGGACGAACTGGCCGAGTGCATTGCAGATGCCAAGGCGCAGATTATTGATTGCAACCTGCTGCTGAAAAACGCAGCCCAAGATGAGGAGGATGACCTATGATCAAATTAGTACGTCTTGACTACCGTCTGCTGCACGGTCAGGTGGTGTTCTCGTGGACCGGCCATGTGGGCGCACAGCGCATCATCGTGGTGGACGATGACGCCGCCAACGACGAGATGAAAAAGTCTGCCCTGCTGCTGAGCAAGCCTGCCGGTGTCCGGGTGAACATCTTTACGGTGGACAAGGCCATCGCCAAGATGCCCAAGGTGGAGCAGTTGGACGAGAAGATCATGATGATCTTCGGCAACACCGCTGCGCTGCTCAAGTTCTGCCAGGCATACCCCAAGATCAAAGAGATCAACTACGGCGCTGTGGCAAATAAGCCCGGCTCCGTGGCCTTTGACCAGTCGGTATTCCTGACCCCGGAGGAGCAGGCAGACACCCAGAAGCTGCTGGATATGGGCATTAAGATCTACAGCCAGCAGACCCCCCACCTTTAAGGTAGTACCCATCGATCACACCTGATCGTAAGGAGATAAGAAGGAGGAATTGACCCATGTTTGTTACCGCACTGCTTCTGGGTCTGGTTGGCGTGTTCTGCATTCTGGACTCGCGCATTCTGGGCCGCATGAACTTCGAGCGTCCGCTCATCACCTGCACCATCGTCGGTGCGCTTCTGGGTGATCTGCAGACCGGCCTGACCCTTGGCGCATCCATCGAGCTGATGAGCCTTGGCATCGTGAACATCGGCGCAGCCGCACCCCCGGACATGAACATGGCTGCCATCATCTGCGCAGCTTTTGCCATCCTGACCGATGCTTCTGCCGAGACTGCACTGGCACTGGCCATCCCCATCGCCGTTCTGGGCCAGATGCTGGGCGTGCTGATGCGCACCATCCTGTCCAACCTGACCCACGTTGCCGACCACGCCATTGCAGAAGGTAAGTTCCGCAAGGCATGGAGCATGCACATCGTCTGGGGCACGCTGCTGTACAGCCTGATGTACTTCATCCCCATCTTCCTGTCCGTTTACTTCGGCACGGATGTGGTGCAGAAGATCGTGGCTTTCATCCCCGCATGGCTGACCGATGGCCTGAACCTCGGCAGTAAGTTCCTTACAGCTTACGGTATTGCCCTGCTGCTGTCCACCATGCTCAACCGCGACCTGACCGTCTACTTCCTGCTGGGCTTCTTCTTTGTGGGCTATCTGGGTCTGGATATCACCGCTGTGGCCATCTTCGCCGCAATTCTGGCTGTGATCCTGACTGGTCTGAAGTATGGCAAGGGCGCACCCGCCGCAGCCGCTGCCGGTGCAGCTGCTGCCAACCCGGACTACGACCCGCTGGAAGATGACGACGATCTTTGATAGGAGGAAGCTGAAATGAGCAACGCAACCAAGACTGCAAAGCGCAGCGACTTCAAGAAATACTTCCAGTTCATGTGGCGCTCCCTGAACATTCAGGCCTCCTGGAACTACGAACGTCAGATGAACATGGGCTTTTTTTGTACGGCATCGCTCCCACGCTGGACGAGCTGTACCCCGACGAGAACGACCCCGAGCAGCTGGCGCACAAAAAGGAAGCCTACGAGCGTGAGATGGCGTTCTACAACTGCACCCCCCAGACCAGTGCCTTTACGCTGGGTCTGGCTGCTTCCATGGAGGAGCAGTACGCCGCCGACCGTGAGAACTTCAACCCGGAGACCATCAACGCGGTCAAGACCTCCCTCATGGGTCCGCTTTCCGGCATCGGTGACTCCTTCTTCCAGGGCACTGTCCGCCTGATCGCTTTTGGTCTGGGCATCTCTCTGGCACAGCAGGGCAGCGTTCTGGGCCCCATTCTGGCTATGATCATCTCCATCGTCCCCTCTGTGCTGGTCACATGGTTTGCCGGTAAGCTGGGCTACACCATGGGCAGCAAGTACCTGACCAAGCTCAACGGCGGCATGATGGACAAGTTGATGTACGTCTGCGGCATCGTAGGCCTGATGGTCATTGGTGCCATGGTGGCAAGCATGGTGGGTTTGACTACCCCCATTACCTTCGCAAGCACCGGTCTGGTGCTGCAGGATGTGCTGAACAGCATTCTGCCGAACCTTCTGAACCTTGGCATCGTGATGCTGATGTACACCCTGATCCGCAAAAAGGTCAAGACCGGCTGGCTGCTGGGCATCTGCATCGTGGGCGGTGTTGCCATCAACGCCCTTGGTCTGTTGGTGTAACCGGGTTTCCGGCTTACATAGATATCCGTACGCCTGTAATTTGTGATTCATCAGAACAAAAAAAAGAAAAATAATTTGGAGGATTGCATTATGTATAACATTGATCTGGCAAACGTCAAGTCCATCGTGGCAGACATCGTGGCAAAGCACAACGTGGAGAACGTGGCCTTTGTTGGCTGCGGTGCTTCCAAGGCAGAGCTGTACCCCCGCAAAGTACTTCCTGGCAAACTGCAGCAAGAAGCTGCGTGTGGCACACTACACCGCCAACGAGTTCAACTACGATACCCCCGATTGGCTGGGCGACACCACCGTGGTCATCACCGCTTCTCTGGGCGGCAGCACCCCTGAGACCGTCAAGGCCAACAGCGTGGCAAAGGCTGCCGGTGCAACCGTTGTCAGCGTTACCCACGCTGCCGGTTCTGCCCTGACCAAGGAAGCTGACTACACCATCGTTCACGGCTTTGAGGCAAACTACGCCGCCAAGCTGGAGAAGATGGGCTACGTTCTGGCACTGGCTGTGGAGATCCTGCAGCAGGTGGAAGGCTTCGACAAGTACGACAAGATGATCGAGGGCCTGACCAACGTGTTCGAGGCTGCCGAGAACGCTGCCAACTCTGCCCGCAAGTCTGCCAAGGAGTTCGCTGAGAAGTACAAGGACGCTCCCGTCGTCTACGTCATGTCCAGCGGCGCTTCCATGGAGGTCGCTTACTCCACCTCCATCTGCCTGATGATGGAGATGCAGTGGGTCAACTCCGGCTCCTTCCACAGCGGCGAGTTCTTCCACGGCCCCTTCGAGATCGTGGACAAGGACGTGCCCTTCATCCTGCTGATGAACGACGGCAAGACCCGTCCCGTGGATGCCCGCGCACTGACCTTCCTGCACCGCTTCGATGCTCTGACCACTGTTGTGGATGCAAAGGATTACGGTCTGGGCAATGCTGTGGACAGCAGCGTCATCACCTACTTCAACCCGCTGATGCACACCGCCGTGTTCCGCGTCTATGCTGAGGAGCTGTCCTACGTCCGTCAGCATCCGCTGACCCTGCGCCGCTATATGTGGAAGCTGGAGTACTAAGCGATCGACTGGGATCAATAGACCCATGCTGGTGGGGGAGGGGCTTGCCCCTCCCCTTTTTTGATGAAGAGGGAAATGAAGAATGATTGAAGCAGTGATTTTTGATATGGATGGGGTGCTGGCAGATACAGAATATTACTACGAGAACCGCCGTAAAAACTTTCTGCTGGAAAACGGCATCCCCATCCCGGAGGGCAACTTCATCGGCTCTAACGAAAAAGCCATCTGGGAAGCCATTGTCCCCAACGACCCTGTGCGCCGTCAGGAGATGCTGATGGCTTACCGGGAGTACCGCAAGGCTCGCCCCACCCCTTACGGCAAGCTTACCGACCCGCAGGCAGAGCCGCTGATGAATGCGCTGCGCAGCCGGGGGCTGAAGGTGGCGGTGGCGTCCTCCAGCGCAGCACCGGATATCATGAAGATGCTCACGGAGGGCGGGCTGAAAGCGATGGTGGATTTTGCTTTCAGCGGCGAGGACTGCGCCGCCCATAAGCCTGCACCGGACATCTATCTCAAGGCGCTGAAGGCACTGGGGCTGACGGCAGACAAGGCCATTGCGGTGGAGGATTCTCCCACAGGCATTGCCTCCGCAAAGGCGGCAGGGCTGAAGGTGCTGGCACTGAAGCCCCGCCACGGCGAGCCGCTGGACCAGTCCGCCGCAGACTGCATCATCACCCGGCTGATGGATGTAAAGGAGCATCTGGACTGAGATGGAAGCGATCAAGAACGGTCTGCGCAAAAACCTGAACCCCAGCACAGCTGTGGAGCGGCGCACGCTTTTTTCTGCTGCTGAATCTGGGACTTATCATCTATGCAGTAGCACTGAACTTTTACTGTGCGCCCAACCACTTTGTATTTGGCGGCACTACCGGTCTTTCCATCGTTCTGGCCACCTGCTTTCCGGCTCTGAGCGTCAGCACCTTTATGTGGATCACCCATGCGGTGCTGGATGTGCTGGGCTGCGTCTTTCTGGGCATAAAGACCATGGGTTGGACACTGTACTCCTCCTTCATGCTCAGCTTTTATTCCAGTATGTGCGAAAAGATGTTTCCCGTGTCGCAGCCTTTGACGGATGACACTCTTCTGGAGCTGTGCTTTGCGGTGGCGCTGCCTGCCATTGCCAGCGGCATCGTATTCAACATCGGGGCATCCACCGGCGGCACCGAGATCGTGGCGATGATCCTGCACAAGTACATCAAGGTGGAGATCGGCAGGGCTCTGCTGCTCAGCGATATCGGCACAGTGCTGTTTGCGGCTTACCTCTACGGCCCGCAGACCGGGATGTACTGCGTGCTGGGACTCATCGGGCGCAGCACCATCGTGGATACAGCTATCGAGAGCCTGAATCTCCGCAAGGTGTGTACGGTCATCACCTCAAGGCCGGAGCCCATCCGGCATTTCGTTACGGAAACACTGGGACGCACAGCGACCCAGCAGAACGCCACCGGCGTGTACACCGGCGAGCCCCGCACCATGATTATGGTGGCGCTGACCCGGCGGCAGGCAGGGCTGCTGCGGGATTTCCTGCGCCGGGAGGACCCGGAGGCCTTTCTGACCATTGTCAACTCAAGCGAGATCATCGGCAAAGGGTTCCAGTCCATCTGAAAACGCAGAATGCCCGCCCACTGTGGCTTTCCACAGGTGGGCGGGCATTATTATATATGGTAAATGGTTGTTTACGCTGACTTCCCGGGATTTACGCTGAAAATACGCTGACTTGGCATGGTTTACGCTGAATTTACGCTGAAAACGCGCAATCGCGCGAACAAAGCGCGAATAAATCCGGCTGACCGCGAATAAACCGCGAACAAAGATCGCACGGGCGTGCATTCTTCATGCGTGGGAAGGTGCGACATGAAAGTGAGAACCTGCAAAAATAAACTGTAATACGATTGAATTTCGGAAAAGTGGAATCGCACGCTGGAATGCGCGCGTGCAATGTTGCCTGAATAAAAGTCAGCGATAAAAACGCGCGCCGCGCGATTAGCATTTTTGCCGCGCGTTTTCTAAGGCTCAATCTTCCAGCCTGCCGTGGTCACAGCCGAGGGAAAGATAATGCTCCATCTCCCCTCTCAGCACCATCTGTGCGTACTCCAAGGGCTTATTATACAGCAGCCAGTCCAGTTCTGCCCGCTGTGCCGGGGTGTTGCCGTACTCGTCCTCCACAGCGATGCAGTCAATGGCAACAGCAGAGCCATCCTCGAACCGGGCTTCCACCCGGTTGGTGTCCATGTTGTAGCGGCAGGAAAACAGTTTTGTCATAATAGTATCCTCCAAGACTTGATTTTTGGTGTGCGGTCACTCGAACCAATGCCGTCAAGTCGTTGTCGGATGAAGTGGTTTTTAGTTTGTCCGGGAGTAAGTGCACGGTTTCTGCACGGTTTTTGCACGGTTTCAAAACGTGCAAAGGGTGCAAATCGTTGCAAAATCGGACAAAGGGTGCAGAAACTCGAAACTAAAAATCTGCGATGTATCGCCGAGAAATAACGGTAAAACGTAACTTCCAAAAATTGAGAGAATCGCCCGGCGTGCGCTACGAATCAGTAGGCCGGGGGTTCGAGTCCCTTCCATCGCACCAAACAATGAAAATCCGAACATTTTCTCGATAGGAGAAGGGTTCGGATTTTTTGTTTTCTTCGGAAAGCAGAATGAAGGCTCTATCCAGCTGAGCTACGATCGCACATACTGATGCTGTCAGTATAAAACGGTATAGCACAGCCGCGCTAAAAATGCAAACGGAAATGTTCGCCCTGTTTTTCCGTTCTTCCTTTTGCTATAATAAGGACAGATATCGGGACAAGGAGGGAGCCTTTTCATGGAACTATTCACCCCGCAGCAGATCAAAAATCTGAACGAGTTGGAACTGCTGGTCTACCAGTACATCATCGAGCATCCGAACACGGTGCCCTTCATGCGCATCCGGGAGTTGGCAGCGGAAGCGCACGTTTCCACCACCACAGTGCTGCACTTCTGCAAAAAGGTGGGCTGTGACGGTTATGCGCAATTCAAATGGAAGCTGAAGGAGCAGGCCGGTTCCGCGCAGGGATCCCGTCTGCCGGACACGCTGGGCGAGTTGCAGAACTTTCTGTGGAAAGTCGGCACGCCGGAATACGATGCAGCGCTGGACGAAGCCGCCGGTATGATCGCACGGGCAGAGCGGGTGTTTCTGGTGGGCATCGGCAATTCCGGCAGCATAGCCGAGTATGGTGCACGGTATCTGTCCAATCTGGGCAAATTCGCGCTGGGCGTGACCGACCCGTTCTATCCCATCACCGTCACGCCCAACACCACCATCGCAGCCGTCATTCTTTCGGTATCCGGCGAAACGAAGCAGGTGCTGCATCTGGCCCGGCAGCTGAAGGAGAAAAACGCCGGACTGATCGCCATTACCTGTTCCGACCAGAGTTCTGCGGCAAAGCTTTCCGACATCACCCTGCCGTACTACAGTTCCGTGCACCGCGTGACCACCGAAAGCTACGACCTGACCAGTCAGATGCCTGCACTTTACCTGCTGGAAGCACTGGCCCGCCGGGTGTACAACCGCCTGCTGGAGTGACCGCAGAAACGCTCCGTCAATTTGTACAGATGTTTGTATCCATGTGCAGAAAAAACAAGCTGTTTTTTCTGCACATTTTTGTTTTTTGGCGCATCAAATCAGCTGACAATGCGGTTTTTCCTCTGTATAATGAGGACACAAGGCAAACCCGTGATCTGATGAAAAGGAGAGAACATCATGGCAAACAAAATCCGCGATTACACAAAGCTTGCCGCCGACATCTGTGCCGCCGTCGGCAAGGACAATATCCTCAGCGCGACCCACTGTGCCACCCGCCTGCGTCTGGTGCTGAGGGAAACACCCTCGGACGAAGTGACCAAACAGATCTCCGAGATGCCCGCCGTCATCAAGGTGATGGAAAGCGGCGGCCAGTATCAGGTGGTCATCGGCACCCATGCCAAGGACGTGTACGAAGCACTGGCCCAGCTGCTGGATCTGGACAACAGCACCGCTGCCGCGCCGGAAGTCAAGCAGGGCCTCGGCAGCCGCATCATCGCCACCATGTCCGCCGTGTTCGCACCCTTTGTGTACATTCTGGCCGCAGCCGGTCTGGTGCAAGGCGCACTGATCATCATTACCCACTTCTTCCCCGCTTTTGCGGCCACCGGTACGTATTCCGTGCTCAGCTTCATCAGCTGGACGCCCTTCACCTTCCTGCCGGTCATGATCGCCGTCACTGCTTCCAAGCACTTCAAGTGTAACACCTTCATTGCCATGTGGTGCTGCATGGCGCTGGTCAACCCGGACTGGGCTTCCATCGCTGCCCGCATCGCAGACGGTGAGGTCATCAAGTTCCTGGCCTTCCCCATGAGCCAGACCACCTACACCTCCACCGTGCTGCCGCCGCTGTTCCTGGTGCTGGTGCTCAGCTGGCTGGAGCACTGGCTGGACGAGCATCTGCCCGACATCATCAAGGCGCTGGCTGTGCCCTTTATCTGCACCATTGTTATGGTTCCCCTGACTATTCTGGTCATCGGCCCGGTGTCCAATGTGCTGGCAAACGCCATTGCTGCTGCCTACAACTTCCTTGCCAACAACGTTCCCGCACTGGCCGCCATTCTGGTGGGCGGCATCTGGCAGGTGTTCGTCATCTTCGGCGTGCACTGGGGCGTCACTCCCATGTGCCTTGCCAACTTTGCCAACTACGGCTGCGATTCCTTTCAGGCATTCCAGACCTGCGCCGTCATCGCACAGGCTGCTGCCTGCTTCGGCGTGTTCCTCAAGACCAAAAAGGCCGACATCAAGAACGTTTCCCTGTCCGCTGGCCTGACCGGCATCTTCGGCATCACCGAGCCCGCCATCTACGGCGTGACCCTACGCCTGAAGAAGCCCTTCGTCTGCGGCTGCATCGGCGGTGCCATCGGTGCGCTGATCATCAGCTTCTTCAACACCAAGTACTATGTATACGCTGGTCTGCCCGGCCTGTTGACCACCGTCAACGCCATGAGCGACGCCAATCCCTCTTCCTTTACCGGCATGATGATCGGCGTGCTGGCCACCATTATCATCACCATTGTTCTGGTGCAGGTGGTGGGCTGCGACGAAAAAGAATCCCAGAAAAACTGATATACATTTGACCAAGGAGAAAGAATATGCTTCCTGAAAACTTTTTGTGGGGCGGTGCCGTTGCTGCCCATCAGCTGGAAGGCGGCTGGAACGCCGATGGCCGCGGCCCGTCCGTCAGCGACGTGATGACCGGCGGTGCCAACGGTGTGGCCCGCCGCATCACCGATGGCATTGTGCCCGGCGAATTTTACCCCAACCACGAGGGCATCGACTTCTACCACACCTACAAGGAAGATGTGAAGCTGTTTGCCGAACTGGGCTTCAAGTGTTTCCGCACCTCCATCTCGTGGAGCCGCATCTTCCCCCGCGGGGACGAGCAGCAGCCCAACGAGGCCGGTCTGCAGTTCTACGACGATCTGTTTGACGAACTGCTCAAGTACGGCATCCAGCCGGTGATCACCCTGAGCCATTTTGAGATGCCCTACGCCCTTGCCAAGGAGTACGGCGGCTGGTACAACCGCAAGTGCATCGACTTCTTCGTGCACTACGCCGTCACTGTGATGGAGCGCTACAAACACAAGGTCAGGTACTGGATGACCTTCAACGAGATCAACAACCAGAGCAACACCACCAACGACATCTTTGGCTGGACCAACTCCGGCGTGCGGTTCTCCCAGTTCGAGAACAAGAAGAAGGCCCTGTATCAGGTGGTACACCACGAACTGGTGGCCTCGGCCCTCGTGGTCAAAAAGGGCCATGCCATCAACCCGGACTTCCAGATCGGTTGCATGTGCTCCTTTGTGCCGTACTATCCCTACTCCTGCAACCCGGACGACGTGATGCTGGCGCTGGAATCCATGCACGAGCGCTACTACTTTGCGGATGTGCACTGCCGCGGTCACTACCCCGCCTACGCTAAGAAGGAATGGGAGCGCGAGGGCACTGCCCCGGTGATGGAGCCGGGCGACGAGGCCATTCTGGCCGAGGGTGCTGTGGACTATCTGGGCTTCAGCTACTACATGAGCAACGCGGTGCGTTCGGACGTGGCCGTGGAGAGCGACGGCATCAGCGGCGGCAATGCCCACACCGTGCCGAACCCCTACGTCAAGGCCAGCGACTGGGGCTGGCAGATCGACCCGGTGGGCCTGCGCTACGCACTGGCCACCCTGTACGAGCGGTACGAGAAGCCGCTGTTTATCGTGGAGAACGGCTTCGGCGCCATCGACAAACTCCAGCCCGACCACACCTGTGACGACAGCTACCGCATCGACTACCTGCGCGCCCACATCGAGGAGATGAAAAAGGCCGTGGAGTTGGACGGCGTGGACCTGCTGGGCTACACCCCGTGGGGCTGCATCGACGTGGTGTCCTTTACCACCGGCGAACTACGCAAGCGGTACGGCTTTATCTACGTGGACCGCAACGACGACGGCTCCGGCACCGGGAACCGCTATAAGAAAAAGAGTTTTGACTGGTACAAGCAGGTCATTGCCACCAACGGTGAGGACCTGGGCTGAGATATTTTCCGCAAAAAACACGACGCCCCGCCGGGTGCCGTGTTTTTTTTGCGCCATTTTGCCGTTTCCATCTTGCAAAAGTAGCGTAGTGCCTTATAAAAGAGGCTGTGCCCCGGTGTGCGCGGGCACGGTTTAGGGATATATAGGATAAAGGGAAAAAGAGTATGAGTTCTCAAACGAATACGCTGACGGAAGGCCCTCTGGCCAAGCAGATCTTTCTGGTCAGTCTGCCGCTGGCGCTTTCCAACCTGCTGGTGGCGCGTTTTTACGGTGCGCGCCACCCCAAGGACGTGGAAAAGACCGTCCACTCGGCGGCCATTATCAGCGCCGTTGCCGGTGTGGTGCTGTTGCTCATCGGCCTGCTGGGCTCCCCTGCCATGCTGCGGCTGCTGCATGGCGGTGGTCCGTGCAGGAGAAGCAGCGGGCAAAATTCATCTGACCGTCACAGCAGATGATAGCGTTCAGAAGCGGCTGACGATTCTGATTCGGGAAGCAGAGGGCGGAATCTCAAAAAGTCGGTGAAGGCTCAAAATAAAAACAGGGTGCGTCCCTGAATAGGACGCACCCTGCCAAAGACCACAGACAATAGCGATATGTACAATAGGGCGTTCCCCGTCGGGAACACTCTGTTTCTCTCTATAAGTTGGAGGAATTGCGTCAAATTGACACAATTCCTCCTCGTCCGTTCTAAGCAGGGTTTGGGGCAGGCACGCCCCAACAAGATCACTTCGGAAATGCGGACGCATTGCAGAAGTGAAGTCCCGGATGGACAAAAAATTTTCAAGAATTGAAAATTTGTGGCCACGGGACGGTTCTTGCCCTCTACCGCTGCGCTCAAAACCGTTTCCGGGTAATTATTTCCGAATTGTTAAGACGCAAAAATAAGTAGAGGGTTCCGCTGCTCGTGTATGTTGATCGCCGTTTGCTCCGAACGAAGTTCCTGCCCCTGTTTGTGCAGCGGCGTTGACGAAAAGTCGGTATCACGTTCGGTCGGCTCATGAGATTTTCAAGGTGCGTTTCCCGTAAAGAAAAATACCGCCCACGCAGCATAGCGATGGATTTTGTCGGGTGAAACAGCGGCAAAATGAATCGGGTGTGTTGCGGGGCGGTAAATTCTTTTGCGGACTTTCCCTCGCTGAAGTGGTGGGTCTCACGGTGATAACCAACCACTTTCTGTGGCTGTGTTCAAAATGAACACGACCACATCTTGTGGATGAATTTGAACCAATCCACAAAATCAATGGGATTTACAAGAAAAATACCACGGCATGTAGAATGCGTCAAGAGGGTTTTGAAAAATTTATGGAAATAAAGTGGAGAGAGTAGGACTTCTTACGGCCTACTTTGGATTCAAATGGATAAAAACTGTGTCAGGACTTTTTCTTCGTTCAGGTCGGTGTCGATAAAACAAATACAGCTGCCATCCACGGAGATTGGCTCGATTTTCAATTCTCCAAGCACATATTGAACGAGCCGCAATCCATCCGCTGTTCGGACGATGCCCTGTAACCAGTACCACCGGAGCTTCTCTCAACGACATACAATAATCCTTTCTCTGCTGTGAAAAAATGAAAACAGGATCATTCTAATCGCAGAGGAACTTCAAATCAACTGGAGAATGCGATTCTTCGGATTTCTTTAGAGGGTCAGTTGCAGGATGTTTTTGAGATAGAAAAAATTTTACTTGCAATCTTCTGCAAACTGTGGTATACCCATTATACGAAACATTGCTTTGGAAGAACGTTCCACCGTTCAATGATGTAGAATGAGAGGTGTCCGTCATGACCGCCGTGATCTACGCCCGCTATTCCAGTGACAATCAGCGCGAAGAATCTATCGAAGGTCAGATTCGGGAATGTACGGCTTATGCCGAAAAGAATGGCATCACCATCGTCAAGCACTACATTGACCGTGCCATCTCTGCCAAGACGGACAACCGCCCGGAGTTTCAGCAGATGATCAAGGACAGTGACAAGAAGCTGTTCGACATTGTGCTGGTCTGGAAACTGGACCGCTTTGCCCGAAACCGCTACGACAGTGCCCGGTACAAGACTCAGTTAAAGAAGAATGGTGTCAAGCTTATGTCTGCCACCGAGGTCATCTCCGAGGGGCCGGAAGGCATCATTCTGGAATCGGTGCTGGAAGGTTATGCCGAGTATTATTCCGCTGACCTTGCCGAGAAGGTCGTGCGTGGACAGACCGAGAACATCCTGAAAGGCCGCTGCAACGGTGGACGTAGAACTTTTGGCTACACGCTGGATTCTGAGCGGAAGTTCCATATTGACCCTCTCACCTCACCTTTTGTGCTGGAATCGTTCAGGAAGTACAATGAAGGCTTCACTATGAAGGAGATCCGGGATTGGCTGAACGAAAATGGCATCAAGAACCCGGTGGGCGGTGCGTTTACATATAACAGCGTTGAACATATGCTCAAGAACCGGCGGTACATCGGAGAACTGAAATTCCGGGATGTGGTCGTGCCGGATGCTATCCCGCCCATCATTCCACTGGAACTGTTTGAGGATGTGCAGGAGAATATGTTGAAAAACAAGAAAGCCCCTGCCCGTAGAAAGGCAGAGGATGACTACCTGCTCACCACCAAGCTGTTCTGCGGCTACTGTGGGGCGTTGATGTTTGGCGAAAGCGGCACGAGCCGGACGGGCGAAGTCCACCGCTATTATAAATGTGCTACTGCCAAAAAGCACAAGGGCTGCAAGAAAAAGACTGTCCGTAAACAGTGGCTGGAAGATCTGGTGGTCAACCAGACCATGCAACTTGTGAAAGACGATGCCGCTATGGAATCCATCATTGCCAAGGTGATGGAACTGCAAAACAAGGAGAACACCAACATTCCCCTTTATGAGAAGCAGCTCCGGGATGCGGAATCGGGTATCCAGAATATGCTGAATGCGATTCAGGCCGGTATCCTGACCAGCTCCACCAAGGAGCGGTTGGAGCAGCTGGAAGAAACCAAGCGTGAGCTTGAAGCCCGCATTGCAGAAGAAAAGCTGGCAAAGCCCAAGGTCACAGAGGAGTTCATTCGCTTTTGGCTGCGGCGGTTCCGCAAGCTGGACATGAGCCTGAAAGACCAGCGGCAGGCACTGGTGGATACGTTCATCAATGCGATTTACCTGTATGATGATAAGGTTTTCATTACCTTCAACTATAAAGAAGGCACACAGACCGTCACCTTTGGAGAAGCGACAGAAGTCGCATCCGAGGGAAATGGTTCGGATTTGGATTGCTTTACTGCACCAGAAAATGCCGTGAAATCGAAAGATTTCATGGCTTTTTTGTTTTTCTGGCAAAGTCTGCACACTTTTGCACATCTCCTGCACACTTTACAAAAAAGCCATGTTATCTTTGCATCGCTTGCACAGCGTGTATTTCGCTGTACAAAAAAGAATCTTTTACGCGAAGAGCACCCGCGTCAGCTCGCGGCGCTCCTCTGCGTCCATCTGCCGGATGGCTTCAAGGATCATTTTGCCTGTGATTTTTGTTGCCACCGGCGTTTTGTTTTCCGGGAGTTCCTGCGGCTTCGCACCTGCCACATCCTGCGTGTAGAAGTCGGCTTCGATCTTCTCGGTCAACTCCAACCGGGGCTTGTCCTGCGTGTGAGCGTAGGTGTCCATCAGGACGGTGGCGGTTGCATGGCCGGTGTTGCCCTGCACCGACTTGAAGTCACCGCCAGACTGCAGCAGCTGGTAGGTGGCACTGGAATGGCGCAGACCATGGAACACGATCTTCTCAAACTCCGGGTGCTCTGCCCGCCACATACGGTACCACTTGGTCAGAACGTCCGGTGCAATGGGTAAGCCGTCTGGTAAGCGGAACAGCTGACCGCAGTTGCTGTACTTTTCCGGGGCGCTCTGCTCGTCCTGCTTCATCTTTTCCAGCCATGCCAGAAGCTCCTCTTTCAAGGGCTTGGTCATGTACAGGATGCGGTTGGACTTTTTAGTCTTGGTCCGCTTGAGGATCAGCGAGGACTTACCTCCCCTCCCGTCTGTCCGGGAAGGTGTGGTAGATCTGGGTGGGGTCGATCTTGGACAAGGCGACCTTGTCGGCACGCTGCAGGGCTTTGTTCACCGAGATGGTTCCCCGTCCGTCTGCTGCATCAAAGTCCAGATCACTCGGCTGTAAGCCGAGGATCTCACCCTCACGGAGCGAGAGGATCATGCTCATGTGCACCGCCAGATGCAGGGCGGGGTTCTCGATGGTCTGCAGCGCCGCCAACATGGTGCGCTCATCCCAGATGGTGCGTTCTTCGGTGTTGATCTTGGGGGCTTCACGGGGAGTAGGCGATTTGTGGATCAGATCCCAGTCAACGGCATACGAAAAGGCAGTTTTCAGGAGCGTGTGGACTTCGTGAATGGACGTGCTGGATAACAGCCGCTTCTTCTGATTTTCCGTCAGCTCCTGCTTCTCGCCGTGAACGTACTGGCCGCAAGGGGTCTGGCTCAGGGTGGCGTAGAACTGCTCGATGTCGTAGGTGCGGAGGTCTTGCACCTTCCGCTTTCCGATATACGGCACGATGAGGTTCTGCACCATCGACACAGATTGGGTGTAGGTCTTGGGAGACCACTTGTGTTTGCTGGACTGGACTGAATGGGGATCCATTTGTACAGCATCTCCTCCACCGTCATGGTGTCGGGCACGAGGAAGGTGCCATCCAGCAGTTCCTTCTCCACCGTGATCTTGCGCTCCTGCGCTTCGGCCTTGGTCTTGAAGGTTTCCCAGCCCTTGCAGGGCTTGCCAGCATGATCTTTGTAGTTGTATCGGACGGAATACGTGTTGCCACGTTTCATAATAGATGCCATAGATGTTCCCTCCCTCAGACCGCTGCAAACCAATCGTCAAAGCTCTGCTTGCTTACCCGGATGCTGGTACCGAGGCGGATCACCTTGAAGTCTTTCGTGGTGTTGCACAGATTGTACGCAGCGCGGTTGGAGATCGCCAAAAGCTGGGCAATCTCCTCTACCCGGTAAACGAGCGGGGCGTGTCGGACGGTTTTGCTGGTCTGGTCAGAAGGTTCTACGGCAGGGGTTTCGGACAGTTCCATTGTAGGGGATTCGGGCGCGATTTTCAAGTCCTCACGGGTCAGTTTGGCGGAATTTTTGCGGACATTCGTCATAGGCATGTCTCCTTTGCACTTCTCCAGACCCGGTGCAGCTCCGGTTGAACTGCACCCTTGTGGGCTGGTAAATATGTAAGGGCCTGCCGCTCCTGACCCGAAGCAGCAGCCCAAAAAAGTGCGAGAACTTGAATTTACGCGCCCCACGCGCCCCAAACTACACAAAAGTACCTTTCTGCGTGGATTTTACAGGGCGCATGGCTGGGATGGACGCGCCCTTTTGGGGCGCATCCGGGTTTCTTTCCCGCCCCGAAGGGCGCGTTGCCGCCCTGCATCCGCCCGGAAAGGGCAGATACGCGCCCGGAGAAAACAGCGATAACAAGTCAAAACCATGGCTTTAGGGCGCGTAGGGCGGGAGATTTTCACTTTTCGTGTGTTTTATGCCGCAGCAAAGGCGGGGTGGACGCATACGCCCCGGAAGCCGCGGTACTTTCCCTCGATGTGCTTGGAGAAGGTCAGGCCATACTTCCCGGCATTTTTCAGCAGGAACTGGCTGAACTTCTTTTGCGGAACAGGCGATTCCAGATTATCCTCGCACCACTTGGTGTAGGCGCGGTAGAGATAGGTGGAGCGTTCCTCGGTGTCGGGCTTGAAGCGGACATACGCCGTTGCCTGCATGAACTGGGTTAGGTTGTCGCTGTCCGCCATGGCTGCTTCGAGGTTCTGGATGGAGCGCTCGCTGATGGTAAACTGATAGCGGTTCGCCAGCAGACGGTGCAAACCTTCCAGCATCCACAGCAGGATGCCGGGTCGCTCCTCGGACAACTCTTCGATGAGGAACGGGTTATCCACCCGGGCAGGGTCACGGTCTTTCACCGTGATGAGGATCTGTCTGCGCCAGAAGCCGTCGCTATCATCGTGAGCGGCCACAAGGTTGCCATTGCCGAAGCAGATGAAACGAACGTACAGCAAGCCTTGGACAGCCTGCTTATTCTTCCGCTCGATGCACAAACGGTCCTCGGCGGTGACGATGGACTTGATGTTCCGTGTTTCGGGCAAAGCCACCATGTTCAGATCGTCATCGACCATGACCAGCTTATACTCCAGATTTGCACTGGCAAAGCGGTTCGTTTCGATGCGGAGGATGGATTCGGAGTGAGAGGCTTCCCCGAACAGCTTCTTCAGCAGCAAGCCGATGCGGGATTTTCCTTCGCCGCCCTTGCCGGTCATGACCAGCATCTTCTGCGCCTTGGTAGACGGGATCAGGAGATAGCCGAGATATTCCTGCAAGGTCAGAATGTCCTCCGGGATCAGCAGACCGTCCAGAAATTCCAGCCACTTGGTCGGTGCAGGGGCATCGGGCTGGTATTCCACAGGGAGCCGGTTCAGGCAGAGTTCCTTTTCCGGCACAAATCCCCGCTCGTCCAGAAAGTAGGTTCCGTTCTGGAGATGGATGCGGTCAAGCTGGGGTTTCCATTCAGGGGTATAGGTTTCGATACGGAGTGCGTCCAGAACCTGCTTCTCCTTCTTAGCAAGGTTGTCGAGCACAAAGTCACGGAGGTCGCTGTGGACTTCGTAGAGCAGTGCGTCCTCGTCCACCTCGCCGTTCTGGTCAAACAGCTTCTGTTTCAGGCACATCATGGGGTGCTTCTCTAAAAGGTACTGGCAGTAAGCGGTTTCACGCACTTTGCCCTTGCTGTCTACCCAAGGGCATTCGCATTCTTCCTCTTCTTCCAGTTCGTCCTCATCACGCCAATCTTCGTTCCTCTTTTTCCAGTCGCTCATGCAATCCCTCCCAATACTTCCGTAGCTCGTTTTCGGTCTGCGGGTCCGGAAACACCGAACAGTCCAGATAATATTCAACGATGTCAAGGTTCTTTATCGCTTCAAGAAAGCAGGGGTGAAGTTCTTCTGTGGGTGACTGCGGTGCATATCGGACCCGCCAACGCTGCAGACAGCGGTAATAGTCCAGCAGCTGCTGCCGAACGGTGGGCGGTCTGCGGGGAGCAAGCCGCACCTTGCCGTCGGCAAGTGCCATGCCGAAGTCCTCCTTCAACTTTTCCACAGCCTTGTAGGGAGAAAGTTGAAAAAGTCTGCCGACAAAATCGATCACATCGCCATCTGCCTGACAGGCAAAACAGTGGAAACGGCTGTCCACCTTCATGCTGGGGTGTTTATCCCCGTGGAAGGGGCAGCACATCATGCCGTTCCGGTTTACGGCGAAGCCGTACAGCTCCGCTGCCTGCCGGGTCGAGATGGCGTTTTTTACGTCCGAAAAGACAGAGGTGCTACCCTCCGTCCCAATGGCGCGGGGTACAGGCGAAAGGACGAAGCCCGGTGAGGGGCGTGGGTGAGGTTGGGTTTATTCACACATCGATCCGTCAGAGTGTTGTTCATTTGACCTCCTGCTGCGGTACGGCGTGGCTGCGCTCTTCCTTGCGGAAGAAGGCTTCCACGTTCTGTTGTGCGGTGCGGAGTTCACGCAGTTCGATCTGCGCTTTCTTGTAGCGGGTGTAGAACCCGTTTTTCTCCGAGGAAAGGGTCTGATATTCGGCATCCAGCTTTTTGAGGTCCGGCAGTGTCCTGAGCCCGTTGGCCTTGAAATAGGCGCAAGCGGCCTCGTACACAGTAAACTCTGCACGGTGCTGCTCCTTGAACTTGGCGGGATTCCGCACAGTCTGGAGCTTCTGTGCAAGAGGCTTATACTGCCGATAGACCACAAGATGCCCGCGCAGCTCCTTGAGGGAGACCACGCGGGCATCCATGTCTTTGACCACCGCCAGTGCATCGTCGTGCTGGGTTTTCAGTTCGACAATGCGCTGGTGGTTCAGGGCATCTTCGCTGAGCAGCTTTTTTTTCTCCTGCAGGAGACACAAGGTCTGCGACCAACGTTTGAGGTTGAACTTTTTCGCCCAACGCTCATAGCCGATGCCCTTACCCGCAGCAACGTTCGCCTGAATGTCAACCAGTTTCCTGATTTTATCCGGCTTCTTCTCGCTGCTGGGCTGTATGATGGCGGCAAGCTGGATGTTCTGGGAGAGGGCGGTCAGCACCTGCTCCTTTTCCAGCTTCTTGCTCAGTTTCTTGGCGGTGATGAACTTTGTCCGGCCGGGCGGGCAGTAGCTCAACCGGCCTCGGCTCTCCTTCACGGCGATGCCGTGTTTCTGCATGAGCAATGCAGAAAATTCCTCGAAGGTGGTAGTCTTGTTCAGCACAGCGTAGATCTGCTTTCGCAGCTTGTCCAGCTCGGTCTGGTAGACGGTCTGGGTGGGCTGCTGCCCTTCGGCGGCAAGTTTGGCGTTGGCATGGTCGAGGCGGCGTTGTCCGCGCCGCTGCGCCCAATACTCGCGCTCCGAAACATGGTCGCCTTGGGCTTCCAGCAGGTTGATCTGGTTCAGGTCGGCTTGCTCGCACATCTCCATGACTGCGACACGGAGGTGCCGGAGCATGGCAGAGGTGCAGCGGTGCTTCTTGCCCGCTTCCCAGTCGCACGGCTTGTCCATGAAGGTCTGCCGTTCCACGGTGCGGACACGCAAGCTGCCGATGACGATGTGGACGTGGATGTTCCCGGCACTGTTGTGACCGTCCGGGTGGGTGCAGACGATGGCGGGATGACCGGGGAAGTTGTCCTTGCAGAACTGCAAGCCAAGGGCTTGTGCCTTCTCCATGGTCAGGCCGTTCTCTACTGCGTCCTTCGGGTCGAAGCTCACGATATAATGATGGGTCTTCACGTCCTCCCGCCCGCCGTTCTTGCCGTACTTGCGATTGGCGATCAGGCAGGCCATAGCAAACGAAGATTCGCCGCACTCAAGAGTGTCGAGCAGGTACGAATCCCGTAGCTTGGGTCTGCCCTTCTCGTCCAGAATGGGCAGACCAGTGTACTCGTTGTGCTGAAAGGTGAGATAGCTTTCGGCGGCGGCGTAGTTAGAGTTCTTCGAGCTCAAATGCTTGATGGTTGCCATACAGTTCACCAACCGTTTCTTCGGCTTTCAGCCGAAAGTTCGTGAGTGCGGACAGTTCCTCCAGAATCTGCGCCCGGAGCTGCTCGGTGTCTTTGCCGCCGGAGTTGAAGTGCCGTGCAAGCTGGTTGAGGTTGCTTCCCACCTTGCTGCACTGGGCAGACAAGGTAGCAAGCGCCGCCAGTGCATCCTCGCTGCCCTGCGCCACCACAACGGTGTGCTTGACGTTTACGCCGTACAGGACACGGCGGACGAGTTCGGATTGGGTGAGGTGGAGTTCTTTACAGGCGTATGCGATCCGCAGTTTTTCTTCTGCGGTCACCCTGACTTTGATGATGTGTGTCTTTCGTTTTCGCGGCGTGTCATTGCGGTTCTTCTTTGCGTGTACGTTCGGACTTTTCATTTCAGCCATATTCGACCTCCTGTGAAAATGATAAATGCCCGCTCCGGGATGGAGAGGGCTATGTAATGCGACACGCCGCTTTTGCGCTGAAACCAGCGCAACGCTGGAGCAGGGTTTGGGGAAGGCACTCCCCAACAAGACCGCGGTTGCGCAGCAACGAAAGCCCCAGTGGGGCTTTCGAGTGGCAGCACGGTTTGCGTAGCAAATGGAGGAGTCTCACTCCGACAAGTGCTAGACCATGTGGACAGCAATTCTTCAAGCATTGAAAATTTGTGGCCACAGGTCGATACTTGCTTTCGCCCTTTCCGTGCAACACTGAAAATTTCAGAAGTCGAACCGCAATGCACGTTGAAAATTTTGCAGAACAAAACGTGTGAAAAGGCAAAGCCTCTGCTCATGGTCACCGTTCACACCGAACGCAGTTCCTGCCCCTGTTTGTGCAGCGGCGTTGTCCGGCTCGCCCACAGAAAGCGTGAGGTCATGGCGCAGTATCTCGTTCAGACGGCTTATGTAAGATTCAAGGTACAGTATGAAGAAAGCCGGACGCAGTGCAGACACTACAACCTGCTTCTTTCAAGCACAAGAATAACACTTTGCGGTTGTGCGGTCAACAACCAAAAAGAAATTTTGGTAGATTGAACAACTACATAAGATTTTATTTGTGAAAAAGAAAAATACCGCCCACGCAGCGCAGCGATGATTTTGTCGGATGAAGTAAGCGGCAAAATGAATCGGGTGTGTTGCGGGGCGGTAAAAATCTTCATGGGGAATAAATCCTCGCCGTTCTGTACTTTTCTGAAAGTCCGCGTTTGCGTAGCAATGAAAGCCCCAGTGGGGCTTTTAAGCGGCAGAGCGGTCTTGCGCAAGCAAGATGGAGGGGCATTGCCCCGACAAGCTCGGTGGGATTTGCGATAAAGGGTATCACGGATTGCGGCGAGCGTCAAGATGGTTTTGCAAATTTTATTGCAGTAAAGCAGTGATAGTAAGACTTATATTTAACACACGGCAAGAAACAATTTCCGTTTCGCACATTGTAATGTTCGCAGCAAAAAAACTTATAATGCTTTTTGAACCTGTAGGACACACAAAACGCGGAAAAGAGAGGGAATCATGAGAAAAACTGTTCCTTTTGGAAGATGATTTGAGCCTGATCAGTGGGCTGACCTTTGCATTCAAGAAACAGGGCTTTGCACTGGATACAGCCCGGACGCTGGCAGAAGCCGAGGTGCTGTGGTCAGACAGAAAATATGACCTGCTGGTGCTAGATGTTTCCCTGCCGGATGGCTCTGGCTTCGATTTCTGCCAGAAGGTGCGGCGCACATCCAACGTGCCGATTCTGTTCCTGACTGCTTCGGATGAGGAAATGAATATCATCATGGGGCTGGAACTGGGCGGGGATGATTACCTGACCAAGCCGTTCAAGCTGGGTGTCCTGTTGTCGCGGGTCAATGCACTGCTTCGCCGTGCAAATGCGTCCAGTGCAGGAGAACCCGTACTGGAATCGGGCAGCATCACCGTCCGGCTGTTGCAGGGGCAGGCGTACAAAAACGGAATCTTGCTGGAACTGACCGGCGCAGAGTACAAGCTGCTCTGCTTCTTTATGCAGCATCCGAATGCCGTGCTATCCAAGGAACAAATTCTGGTAATGCACTGTGGGACTGCGATGGGGATTACATTGACAGCAGTGCCTTAACAGTGTACATCCGGCGGCTGCGGATGAAGATTGAGGACGACCCCGGCAAACCGCAGATGCTGCTGACTGTCCGCGGCATGGGCTATAAATGGAATGGGTAAAGGTGCCGTATGAAAGTATTCGCAAACCGGGAGATCCGAAATTTGTTCCAAGCCGTGCTGGCGGTCTGGGCGGTGGCATTGGCGCTCACGCAGGGCATCGTATGGCATACGACGCATGTATTTTTTCTTTCGGGTTACTATTGGCTTTTTTCTGCTTCTGGGCGGCTGTCTCTTGGGCGTGCTTTTTCGCTATTTCCAAAGGCAGAGCGCGCTTCTGGAACAGGCAGTCCAGCAAATCCAAAGCTGTCTGGATGGCAACCCGGATGCACGACTGGACTGCGACCGGGAGGGAGAATTTTACCGTCTGTTTCACTCCGTTAATGCATTGACGGCAGTTCTGAGCGCACACGCAGACAACGAGCAGCGGGAGAAGCGTTTTTTGAAAAATACCATTGCAGATATTTCGCACCAGCTCAAAACACCGCTGGCGGCGTTGAATATCTACAACGGTCTGCTTCAGGACGAAGCTGTTTCGCCGTCTGAGGTTAAAGAGTTTGCAGACCTGTCCGAACAGGAGTTGGACCGCATCGAAACGCTGGTGCAAAATCTGCTCAAAATCACCCGGCTGGATGCCGGTTCGGTCGTCTTGGAGAAGGAAAACGAAAATGTTGCTGAAATGGTGCAAGACATCGCGCGGCAGTATAACTATCGTGCAGAACAGGAACAGAAAAAGCTTGTTTTGTCCGGCTCAGAGGCGGTTACACTTTGGTGCGACCGTGACTGGATGCAGGAAGCTGTGGACAATCTTGTAAAGAATGCCCTTGACCACACAAAGAGCGGAGATACGATTCAGGTAGAGTGGAATGCACTGCCGTCCATGGTTCAGATCAAAGTGCGCGACAACGGCAGCGGCATCCACCCGGAAGATTTGTACCATATCTTCAAACGGTTTTATCGCAGCCGCTTTTCACAGGATACACAGGGCATCGGGCTGGGTCTGCCGCTGGCAAAAGCCATTGTAGAAGCCCATCACGGCACCATTGAAGTAGACAGCGAGCTGGGAAAGGGCACGACCTTTACTCTGAATTTTCCGATTCCTACAAAATTGTAGGCTGAGTGTAGGCTTGCAGTAATGTTGATGTGTTATCCTTTTCTGCACAGACAGAGATAATCCGTCTGAATCGAAGGAACCTGCAAAGTGAGGGATACACTATGGAACTATTAGAAGTCAACCATCTCTGCAAGACCTACGGCAGCGGAGAAACCGCTGTCCATGCGCTGAAAGATGTTAGCTTTTCAGTGCCGAAAGGCGAATATGTGGCGGTCGTTGGCGAATCCGGCTCCGGCAAAAGCACCCTGCTCAACCTGATTGGTGGACTGGATACGCCGACTTTCGGCAAGGTGCTGATTGATGGCAAGGATGTTTTTGCCATGAAAGACCGGGAGCTGACGATCTTCCGCCGCCGCAATATCGGTTTTATCTTTCAGGCATTCAACCTCATCCCGGAACTGACCGTAGAACAGAACATCCTGTTCCCGGTGCTGCTGGACTACCAAAAGCCGGACAGGGCATATCTGGAAGAACTGCTGACCGTGTTGAATTTTAAAGACCGTCGGAAGCATCTGCCAAGCCAGCTTTCCGGTGGGCAGCAGCAACGGGTAGCCATTGGCCGCGCCCTGATGACCCGCCCTTCACTGATTTTGGCGGATGAGCCGACCGGCAATCTGGACACCCAGAACACCAGCGAGGTCATTGCCCTGCTAAAAGAAACATCCCGGAAATACGAGCAGACCATCCTGATGATCACCCACAACCGCAGCATTGCGCAGACGGCAGACCGGGTGTTGCAGGTATCGGACGGCTGCCTGACCGATTTTGGGAGGTGCCGGGAATGAGCAGCACAGAAATGAAAAGCTATCTGAGCCTGATCCCGATTTCTGCCAAGGTACGCAGACGGCAGAACCGCATGACGATTTTGTGCATCGTCCTTGCGGTGTTTCTGGTCACGGCGGTGTTCAGTATGGCAGATATGGCGATTCGGATGGAAACCTCAAACCAGCTGAACAAAAACGGAAACTGGCATATCATGGTAAAGAACATCTCCCCTGAAACAGCCGTAGAGCTTGCCGCACAGGAGGATGTTGCTGCATTTTCGGCGTATAGCGACATCAACGCTTCCCTTACGGAAAACTACTTTGCCGGAGATAAACGTGCCGCACTGGTAGGAGCAGATGATGCAATCCTTCAAATCTTTCCGGGAATGCAGTGTAGCACTGCCCCGGCGGATGGCGAAGTGCTCGTGACAGCAAACATCCGGGATTGGCTGGATGTTACGGTCGGTACAGCGATTCCGCTGACGCTCCCGGATGGACAGACCATTTCGCTTACTGTCGCAGGTTTCAATAAGGGATACCTCCGATGCGAACCAGTATGATGCTGTTGTGCTGGTGATGAACCGCAGTACATTTTCTCAGATTGCCGCACAGGTAGATGAATCCTTTGAAACACAGTATTTCATCCAGTTCAAGCCACATACCAATTTGCGGCAGTCAATTGTGAACATCGAAAACAAGTACGGAATTTCAGAAGAAAAAATCTCCGAAAATACTTACCTGATGGCGTTGAACGCAAGCAGCAACAACGATTATATTGTAGGCTTATATGCGGTAGCGGCTGTGTTGGCTGGCATGGTCGTCCTTGCCGGAATTTTTATGATCACAGGCAGCATCAACAGCAATGTAGCTCAGCGTACCAGCTATTATGGAATGCTGCGTTGTCTTGGGGCAGGAAAAAATCAGGTTCGGATGCTTGTCCGGCTGGAAGCCCTTTTCTGGTGTAAAACTGCTGTTCCAGCAGGATGTGTGCTGGGAATCGTTTCCACATGGGGATTGTGTTCCTTTCTGCGTGGATTTTTGTCGGCGATGAATTCAGCTCTTTGCCGGTGTTCGGAATAAGCCCGGTCGGCATTGTTTGCGGAATGGTATTGGGACTAGTCACGGTTTGGTTCGCGGCATCTTCTCCGGCACGGCGGGCGGCAAAAGCCTCTCCGATCACAGCAGCAACTGGGAATGCGGTGGAAAATGCAGCGGATTCTCCGTGTCATGCTCGGTTGTTTGGAAGTCGTGCAGAGCTTTCTTTGGGCGTGAGCCATGCAACCTCGTCCAAAAAGAACTTGCTTCTGATGACAGGTTCCTTTGCGTTAAGCATTCTCCTGTTTTTGAGCTTTTCGGTTTTGCTTCGTTGGGTTGGATTTGCGCTGAATCCGGTGCATTCCTACGCACCAGACTTATCGGTGGCTGAAACATCCGGGCAAAATGTCCTTGACCCGGTGCTGGTGGAGCAGCTGGAAGCTCTGCCGGAAGTCAAACACGCATTCGGGCGGATGTATTGCCCTCTCCCGGCGGAATATCAGGGAAAACAGGGGTCCATCGACCTGATTTCATACGATACTATACAGTTTGGCTGGGCGAAAAAAGACCTGATTGGCGGAACCCTTCCGCAGGAGCCGGAGGATGGCACATACCCTGTGCTGACGGTATTCGACAAAAGCAACTCCCTAACCGTGGGTGATACCATTCAGCTGGAGGATGCAAAGCTCACAGTCGTGGGTGTATTGAACGACAGCCCGTTCAGCAGTACCGATTCCCCCCGACGGTTATCTGTACCGAAGAAACCTTCCATCAGCTGACCGGGCAGAACCGCTATGCGGTGATCGATATTCAACTAGAAGATACCACAGCAGACGCAGCCATTGCACAAATACACACCCTGCTGAGCGACACGTTAAACAAGCAGGTTGTTTTTTCCAACCGAATCGAAGGAAATCGGATGATACAAAGCACCTACTGGGCGTTTCATCTGGTGGTCTATGCGTTTCTCATCGCGATTGCAGGAATCACCATTCTGAAACATCGTCAACAGCATTTCCATGAGCGTGTCGGCACGAATGAAGCAGTATGGCATCCTGCGTGCCATCGGGATGGATGATGCACAGCTGAAACGCATGATCTCTGCCGAAGCTGGCACCTATGCGGTATCCGGTCTTGTGGTGGGCATTGCGCTGGGTCTTGTGCTGAATCGGAAGCTGTATATCCTGATCATCACCCATTATTTCGGTGCAGCGTGGCAGGTGCCGTGGGGGTGTCTTGCCGTGATTGTCGTAGTCGTGCTGGCGGCTGTGGTGCTGGCAGTATATAACCCGGTCAGGCGAATCCTCATGCAGCCCATTACTGCAACCATCAGTGAATTATAAGCCAGAACAACAGATGCCCACCAGCTTATGGCGAAAACCATAGGTCGGTGGGTATCGTGTTCTTTATAAGGGCTTAATCTTCCAGTCTGCCGTGGTCACAGCCAAGCGACAGATAACGCTCCATCTCCCCTCTCAGCATCATCTGCGCGTACTCCAAGGGCTTGTTATAGAGCAGCCAGTCCAGCTCTGCCCGCTGTGCCGGGGTGTTGCCGTACTCGTCCTCCACAGCGATGCAGTCGATGGCAAGAGTGGTGCCATCCTCGAACCGAGCTTCCACCCGGTTGGTGTCCATATTGAAGCGGCAGGAAAGCAGTTTGTTCATGGTGAACCTCATTTCTATATCAAACGGTGTCTGTTCGGATGTCCTAAACCCTGCCATAGAACCGGTGTCTCATGTAAGATTGTTGTTTGGATAAAACTGGAAGATTTTGCACAATAAATACCGTTGAAATCCAGCTTTTGGGGCTGTGCGAAACAGCCTGTTTTCCCGGGCTGATTTTAGCTCTGCACACTTTTGCACATTTTCTGCACATTGCAAGAATGGATAACAGGTGCAAAGGCGTACAAGCAATGCAAAGGATGCAACAGAATAACAACGGCAAAATAACGGTGATTCGATTAGAATGACGTTTTAGCGTCAAATGATGAAATGGACAAAATGTGCCATTCGGTTCCTACGAATCAGTAGGCCGGGGGTTCGAGTCCCTTCCATCGCACCATGACGAATGTTCTTACAGCATTTAGCTGTCAAAGAACATTCGTCATTTTTTTATTTGCTAAATAGCGACATCACAGGGGGCGTAGTTCACAACTACGCCTTTTCTTTGTATTCACCGACACATCAGGTGTCGGCAAAGGAAGTGCGCTTGGAATCTCGATGGTGCCCACGCAGTTGTAGTGAATGCGGAGCCGCTGTTCCCATACACCGTTGACCTTTTCTGCATTGAACACTTCGATTTTTTCCACCAGTTCATTCAGCATCCGGGGTGTCAGCTTTTTTGCTCTGGTGTACTTGCGAACCAGACTGATGAACATATCCGTTGTCATAGTACGGCTGCTCTGCTTTTCGATTTCGGAGCGGAGCTGTTTGATTTTCTCGGTCAGCTCCTTTTGCTCGTCCTCATATCTCCGGGACATTCTGGAAAAGCGTTCGTCAGAGATCTTGCCGGAAACATTGTCCTCATAGATGCGCTCAAAGAGGCCATCCAGTTCTTCGTCACGGGCAAGGAGTGCTTTCAACTCTTTCTCTTTCAGCTTGCGGTCGGTTTCATCTGCCTGCTGGGAGTGCCCGATAACAGCTTTCAAGAAGTCGTCCTCGTAGAGGCTGGCAAACTTGGTCAGCCGCCGAATTTCGCCCAGCACCACTTCTTCAAGAAAGTCTACCCGGATGTAGTGGGTGGATTGGCAGGTGCCACGGTTGCCCTTGTAGTTGGCGCAGTTGAAATACTTGATTTCCGGGTTGCCCTGATTGAAGTGGAAGTGCAGATTGCAGCCGCAGTCTGCGCAGACAAGCAAGCCAGAGAACATATTGTGTTCTCCGTTGCTGGTACGGCGTTTGCGCATCTTTCCACGTTTCTGCTGTACCTGTTCAAACACGGCACGTTCAATAATGGGTTCGTAAACATTTTGGAACACTACCCAATTTTCTGGGTCGTTATGAATCCGCTTCTTGTTCTTGTAGGACTTGGAGTAGGTTTTGAAGTTCAGAACATCACCACAATACTCCTGCTGGTACAGAAGATGGGTAATCGTGGAGCCATTCCACTTGGTTGCTGGACGTATCTTGCTCCTTCCGGGACGGCCGATGCCTTTCTGAATCCAGTAGGCCTGCGGCGTCAGGATGCCTTCCTTTTCAAACTGGGTGGCAATCTGTTCCGTGCCAAAGCCCTCCAACGTCATATCAAAAATGCGCCGGACAACTTGTGCAGCTTCTTCATCAATGACCCAGTACTTGGGGTTGTTCGGGTCCTTGATATACCCATAGGGAGGAAGTCCCATCGGTTCGCCGGAGTTGCCTTTGATTTTATTACTGATACGGCGTTTCTTGCTGATGTCACGGGCATACCACTCATTGAACAGGTTTCGGATGGGTGCCAGTTCGTTTTCTCCCTCGGCCGTGTCGATGTTGTCCGAAACGGCAACAAGTCGGATGTCATGGTCCGGGAAAAATTCTTCTGTCAGCCGTCCGACCTCAATATAGTTTCGGCCCAGACGGGAAAGGTCTTTGACGAACACAGCAGAGGCTTTTTCCTTGTTCAAGTTGCTGCATCATTTCAACGAAACCGGGACGGTTCATGGTCACGCCGGAAATGCCATCATCCAGAAAGTGAACCAGATTGGTATAGCCTTTTTCCTTTGCAACTTTGGTGAGCAGTTTCTTTTGGTTGACGATGCTGTAACTCTCGCCCTCCAAATTATCATCACGGGAAAGACGCTCATAGAGAAAAGCGGTTGCTTCACGGGATTTCTTGTTACTCGACTGTTTCATACTCGCTCCCTTCTTGGGACAGTCGAATAGCAAATTCACTTGTACACCTATATTATAACACAATCCGCTTTCTCTGTCCGCTGCCTCCCGAAAGGTCATTATAATTTTTCGCTTTCGGATTTCATCAGCCGGAGAAGAACTTCTCCTAAGGTCTGGGAGCTTTCTTCTTTGAACACCGGCTCAACGATAAAGGAGCGATTGCCAATACGATAAGTCGAATCCAGAGTAAGCATCTCTGGATTTTTTGTTTTTTCAGGGTTTGTCTTTTTCGCTTGCATCGTAAAAATCCCCTTTCTTAAAATCAAAAAATGAGCCAACGGACGGCTGCTGGCAGCAGCCCACGGGAATCTCACCCCTGCATTCCTCATGCAGCCCTACTCATTGCCTGCGACGCTCTGAACGCTCGGACTTTGACGGTAAGGGAGTATCAGCCTGCCTGTATGTCATGGCCCGCAAGCAGCCGCGCTTGCATTGCGGCGGGGTGGTGATCGCTCCACTTTTTCAAAGAAAAGCATCGTGGCGCACCAACCGTCCGGCTCGATACAGACAGCAACGTATCCGTTTGCTCTATGATGCACCGCCATTGTCCTGCGGGCTTTCTTTGTCAAAGAACTAGAAAAGGCATCGTATGGAAAGGGGAACAGCACACGATGCCTTACGTTGAATCAGGTTAAGTCAAAATCAAGGATAGCAATTATCAGTTTTGCTTCCAGACGATTGCGCAGTTCTTCATCAACTTGCAGACGAGGATAGCCGTCAGAGCCATAGCTCGTCCGAGTTGACAGTGCAGCAATGTAGCTAGAATAATGCCGGACTACCCGGCTCACTGCTTCGGCGTCTCCTGCAACAGCGGCAGCGATTATCGGGTAAGGGATCAGCGATGCCCGCGTGCACGCAGATTTAGTCATCCGCTTCACCTCCCATCAGCTCTGTCAGCAGCCGATAGGCTTTTTGCCTGCGGGTATTGACCGTTCTTCTGGCCATGCCCATGCACTTTGCTATCTGTTCGTCTGTCATCCATAGAAACCAGTGCATCATAAAGATTTCCCGGTCTTTTGGTGACAGCCGTAGAAGTGCTGTGGCCAATCGGTCGTTCTCGATTAGCACAACAGCATTTCCCACGGGAAAAGCCGTATACTCCCATGAGTAACGATCGTAAACTGCAAGCTGGGCCATTTCTGCCTCGGACAGTTCTTCCAAAGATGTGAAACGCTTCTGGTGCCGGCTGATCTGGCGATAGCCGTTGCACGCCTCGCATTTCAGCACCTTCTTGCAGTAGCTGTCAAAGGCGTACTGCTTGTGTTCGTAGTGGCGGTCAGGTTTCAAGTTCTCACCTCCCTTCGTGCCGGGAGGCAGCTCTTTTCTTCCCCTTTCGCTCACTACTCGTTCACCAACGGGTTCATTTGGCTGATTTTTAAGATTGGTATGAAAATTTTTCCTGCCGTTCATAGAATTGTTCCTTTCGTTCTGTTCGGGTTTATAGGCCGGAGCAAAACGAGGCGGAGAACGGCATCCGATACCCAATCGTAGGTTGTCAAAATGCGGGGCTTTATCGGATGTGAATTGAAGTATATAAAAAGCGAGCCATAACTCACTTTCATGAGCATGGCTCGCTGCTGCGTTATTGGAATATTTTTTTTAATTGGTGTTAGGGGCTTTTCGAGTGGGCGGTAAGCCCCATTTTATTTTGAACTCCTTTATTTTGATACTCTTATCCATATAGCTCTTTGCTTCAAATTATGAGCTGTAACTCACACAATATGAGTTATATGGTTATTTATATGAGCGGAAGCACACCCTACAATGATGTAGAGGTGATGTGTAGTGAACAATCCGCTGGATTTATTTGCATGGAAGGTGCGGTCAGAACGGAAGCGCCAGCATTTGACACAGAAGCAGTTAGCTGAACGGCTCAATATGAACGCCCGCACAATCATAGATTTGGAAACCTGCCAGAGTAACCCCAAATTTGAAACGGTGGCTCTTGTCGCCAAAGAGTTAAATATCAGCGTGGATGCTGCCATTTTTCCAGACATGGTAAATCAGACAGTCTCGAAAACAGTCGTGGACTTCTTTGCCGGGAAAAGCGAAGCAGAGATCGAAAAATTTATCGCGCTCTGCAAACAGGCGGAAGCATTTCAAAAAGACGAATAACGCGGCCGGATATATCAATCCCGGCCGCGTTATTTTTTACCTATTTGTTTCTATGCGGACGGATTATGATATACGCACAATGGAACCTCCGCATCGCATACGCTGAATTTTGTTAAGCAAGGCTCCATCCAGCCGCATTCTTTCGGATGTTGACAAACTCCTGATAAATGCCGGGCTGCTTCAAAAGTTCTTCGTGCGTGCCCTGCTGTGCAATCTGGCCGTTGTCAATGACCAAAATCTGATCGGCATTCTGGATGGTATTCAGACGGTGGGCGATTACGAGAAGTGTCTTGCCCTTTACCAGTTCCGAGATGGCCTCCTGAATATAGCTTTCGTTATCAGTATCTACGCTTGCGGTAGCTTCATCCAAAATGATGATAGGGGCATCTTTCAAAATGCAGCGTGCAATCGAGATGCGCTGCTTTTCACCGCCGGAGAGTGTAGCACCGCCTTCACCAACTACGGTCTGGAATCCATCAGGCAACGCCGATGATGAAATCATAGCAGCGGGCCTTCTTAGCAGCTGCATAGACTTCTTCCTCTGTGGCGTCCGGTTTGCCTATGCTGATATTGTTGTAAATGGTATCTTGGAATAAGTACACTCGCTGGAATACCATGCTGATCTGCTCCATCAGCTCTGCCAAAGGCACGTTCCGAATGTCCATACCTCTTATTATTATGCTGCCAGATTTTACATCCCAAAGCCGAGCCAGCAAATTGGCAATAGTAGACTTTCCGCTGCCAGAAGGTCCGACTAAAGCAGTCATAGAATCTTTCTTCATGGCAAAGCTGATATGATGCAGAACTTCTTTGTCCTGATAAGCAAATACAACATCGTTAAACTGAACTTCTGGCTGTCCCGGCTGTGCCTGTGCAGGAAGATGCTGCTTGCCCGTGTCGGGAAGTTCAGGCTCATTTAGGACTGCTTCAATGCGGTCAAGAGCTGCATTCATAACGGTAAGGCGAGATGCTTCCCCATAAAGAGCTTTCAGCGGTCCAAAGAGGTCAAACACAAACAGCAGAACACCAAGCACATAGGCCAGCGGAAGTGCGCCGCGCTGTTCCAATACAATCGACAAGCCGAAAATCGCCGCAATACCAATGCCGTAAAGGATATTCAGACTCATTGTCCATGGTGTCATTTTCTGCTCAAAAGCAAGGGAGGTGTTTCTGGAACGCTGGAAATTGTCAGTCAGTTCTTCTGATTTTTCGCCCAGCAGGTTGTAGCTCTTGATGACGCCAATGCCCTCCACAAAGGATAGCACCGCATCGGTCAGCCGTTCGCTCTGCTCCTGCCGCTCTGCGGCTTCCCGCAGGGAAACCTTGTTCATTCCTTTTGACACCAGCCATGCCAGAACCGTGACGGCGGCAGCAATCAAACCAAGCTGTACGTTCAAATAAAACATGAATACCAGCAGAATCAAGGAGGACAGCAGATAGCCCATCATGTTGCCCAGCGTACTCATAGCGACTTCTTCAATGAATACCATATCCGTGCTAAGAACAGAGCTGATTTTGCCAATGTTGCCGGAAGTAAAATAGCCCATCGGAAGTTTCCGCAGATGGCTGCCCAGTTCCATGCGTTTATCCGCAAACATCAAATATCCTGCGGCACTTTGCAGGCTGTCGCTGAGGTAATGAACAAGCATTTGCACCAACACTGCTGCGGCAAGTCCAAGGCCGATATAAAGGCAAGTCTGGCTGGTCAGTGTGTCAGCTGCAAAGCGGCTTAAAACTACAAAGGCAAGAACAATTGGCATTTTTGACAAAATGGATTCCAAAAACGCACAAACGAATGCACCTTGAATACGGCCTTTATAACGGCCGGAGAGTTTCAAAATTCTTGAAAACATCGCAAACATTTAGGCTCCCTCCTTTGCAGTGTGTACTTTCCATTCGGCACTGTCCTGTGCGGCTTTCCACAATTTCTGATATTCAGGGCAGGAGCGAATCAAATCCTGATGCTTACCCGCTGCTACCAATTTTTCCGTGGTCGATGACACAAATTTGATCGGCATTCATAATGGCGGGCAGTTTGTGAGCAATCACCACGAGGGTCTTGCCTTTTACAAGTTCTGCAATGGCTGCTTCCATCTTTTTTTCTTCATTTTCGGGGTCAGCATAGGCTGTTGCTTCATCAAGAACCACAATGGGGGCATCCTTTAAGATTGCTCGCGCCAGAGAAATACGCTGACGCTGACCGCCGGAGAGCATTTTTCCGGCATCGCCTGCCATGGAGTGAATGCCCTGCGGAAGTTTTTCAATGAACTCCATGCACTGAGCTTTCTTTGCGGCCTCTATTACTTCTTCATCCGTTGCAGTCAACCGACCGAGCCGGATGTTTTCCAGCAGAGAAGTATTAAACAAATACTGATCCTGCGCCACATAGGAGATACGACTGTTCAATGCTTCAAGGCTCATATCGCAAAGTTTCTGTCCGCCGATGGAAATGCTGCCCTTTTGCGGGTCATAATAGTGAATCAGCAGTTTTGCCAAGGTACTCTTGCCTGAGCCAGATTCACCGACAAGAGCAGTTTTTTGTCCAGCCTTTGCCGTAAAGGAAATATCATGGAGAACTTCATCCTCAACCACCGCGGGCTTTCCATCCGGGCTGGGCTGTGTTGTCTGGTAAGCGAAAGAAACATGGTCGTAAGTAATGGTGTCATCTATTCCATGGAATCTATCATTCGTCTGCTGAAGTTCCGGCGCATCCAACACCTGCTCCAATGCGGAGATTTTATAGTTGAGCTGGGGCATGGTTGGCAGAAAGCCAAGAGATTTCAGCAGCGGCATACCGATACTCAAAGAAAGACACAGCACCAAAATCAAATTGGGCAGAGCCGACCAGCCGCAGAGGACAAACCATGCACCCACAGGCAGGGTCAGGATGATGGTACAAGGAAGCAGGCTGCTGTAAATCGCCATCCACGGCCATGCCGCCCTATACCATGCCAGTGTATAGTTCCGATAATCTGATATATCTTTTGCGGAACCGTTCGTAAGAATCTGCGTCTTTATTGAAAACCTTGACGACTTCCATACCGTTGATGTACTCAATAATGGTATTGTTCATCTTTTGCCCGGCCATATAGTAAGGTCCCATTTTCTTCATACCAACGGAATACATCGTCATCATGGCAACTAAGCTAAGCGGAATGGATGCCAAAGATAACAGTGCCAGCTTCCAGTCTACAAAGAACATTGCCACATAAACTGCAATGGGAACCATCAGGTTGGCGATGCCCTCCGGCATAGAGTGTGCCAGCAGAACTTCCAGACTGTCTACATCGTCCACGAACAGCTTTTTCACGGTGCCAGTGCCTTTGTCCTGAATAACACCCAGCGGCAGTTTTTCAAACCGTTTTTGCAGAGCCGTCCGCAGGCGGAGCAGCGTGTCATAAGCTGCTTTATGAGAGAGATTCAGGCCCCAGCCATAGAAAAGAGCTTGCAGCACCAGACATACCAAGACCAGTATGACATGCTGGATGATAAAGGAAGCAGTGATTGCCTCCCCCATGACCAGCGGTGCAATTACCTGATATGCCAGCACAAAGGGAAAAACACCCAGCAGAACACTGACCAGCACGATGGCTGTTGCAGCATAGAGGCCTTTTTATGAGGTCCGGCATATTCAAATACTTTTTGGAACATAAGTCCAACCTCCTATCAGGTAAAATATTTTTCAGAAAGAGATTTCAAAAAACCGTTGGTGATAACTGCTGATTTTGAATTGTTCCATCATCATCCAGCTGCACAACCTCTGTGCAGGTACGGACAATAAATTCAAAATCATGAGAAACCACGAACACGATTACCCCGGAATCGGAAAGCTGTTCGATCAGTTTGCTGACACGCACCATAGAATCATAGTCCAAACCACTGGTAGGCTCGTCAAAGTAGATTACCGGGCTGCCCTTTACGATTGCCGCACCGATAGTAACCCGTTGCTTTTGACCGCCTGAAAGCGACGCTGGATGTCTTTCCCGATAGGTCCGACAGTTCCAATGCGTTCAATACTGCATCTATTTTTTCTTTGCAATCTTCCTGCATTCCAAGGGAAAGCTCTTCTTCCACGCTGCTGGCAAAGAGTTGATAGTCTGTATCCTGCATAACAAGATAGGAAAGTGACCGCCGCTGCCGGGGTGTGAGCTTTTTTCCATCAAGACGAACTTCTCCATGCCGCTGTTTCAACAGGCCAGTCAGAATAGACAGGAGCGTTGTTTTTTCCGGCACCATTATGGCCTAAAATGCCTATCACGTCCCCTGAATGAGCTTCAAAGCTGACATTTCGGAATACATCCGGTCCTTTCTTGTAGGCAAAGCCTAAATCGTGGACTTCTAGTAAGTGCGTTGTATTTTGAGAATGCGACTTTTCCTGATAATGCTCCGCATCACGCTCCGGGTATGCTGTCCGCAGACCATAAGAAATTCGTGTTTCTTCGGGCAAAGAGCAAAACTGTTCCCTTGTGAACTCATGCTCAATTTTTCCATTCTGTATCAGAAAAGCTCTGTCAATCAAATCTCGCAGATAGTAAAAGCGGTGTTCTACTAACAAAAATGGTATAGCCGGCACTCTTGAGCTTTTCCATGATTTCAGCAAGCCGTTTGGTGGCGGCATAGTCCAGATTGGCCGATGGTTCATCAAAGATGTAGACCTTTGGGGCAAGCGCATAAACAGAGCCAATCGCAATCTGCTGTTTTTCTCCGCTGGATAACGCAAAAAAATACTTCGATTCAGGTATTCGACCAACTCCAATTCTTTGACTGCTCGTGCAATCCGGTCAATGGTTTCCTCACGGGCCAGTCCGAGATTTTCACAGCCGAACGCCAATTCTCGTGTGGTATCGGTCATAAAAAACTGTGAGCGTGGGTCTTGAAAGACAGTTCCTACCTGTCCGGCCAGTTCGGAGGGCTTCATTTCCAAAAGCGAATGTCCATCCATAAGCAGATCGCCTTTAATTTCACCGGGGTAAAAATGTGGAATAAGTCCATTGAGGGAACGAATCAACGTTGTCTTGCCGCAGCCACTTCGCCCGGTCAGAAGAATAAACTCGCCGGTCCGTACAGTCATGTCAATGCCGCGGAGGGTAAAATTTTTGCTTTCTTCATAACGAAAGCTGAAATTCTGGAATGAGATCATCGTCATACCCTCCACAAAATGATTTTGCCGATTTGGGTCTGGTCAATAAAAAGCAGTCCGACCAAAAAAAAAGAGGATACCAAGCAGTGATACCACAATTTCCGGCCATGCAAAACGAATCGGGCGCAGTGCATACCGCTTACATTCCAATTCCAGACCACGCGTTGTGCCGGAGGCCGCCAGTTCATCGGTGACTTTCAAGCACCGCATCAGCAGAGGTATCAAAATATATTCTACGGTTGCTAACGGATGGGATACCCGCTTCCACACGGTATCGCTGATACCGCGAATATCCATTGTGCTTCGGATTTGCCGATATTCAATCCGTAGGGTAGGAATATAACGGAACATGACCACAAGCGGAATCGTAACTGCCTGCGGCAGCCGCATTCTTTGGAGGGCTACCATCAAGTCATCCATATAAGTGGTCCGCAATATCCAGAGCCCCATCATTACAATGGGGATCAGTTTCAGAACCGTCACACCGAACACGCTCATAATCACACTCAAAACCGGCACCTGCACATAACGGAGCAAGGCATTAAGATAAGCGACAATGATATATGTTACTATCATTTTTGCGGCCCATTTTCCGCCATTACCCAAGGCGATGAACAATCCGTAAACCAGCATGAGTACAAGACTGACAACTTCTCCGGCCAGAAAATAACTGACAAAGCCGATGCAAACCAGGAGAAGGATCTTGCAGCGCGGGTCCAGAAGCGCAGTTCCATGAAGGGGCTGTCGCTCAATAATTTGTTTGATTTGTGTTTCATCCATTCTGATGCCTCCTTATCAACAGCAGAGCGCGGGACTACTTCCAGCCCCGCGCTCTGAAATCAGGCAGCCCCGTTTGCCTGCGTTTGTATGATGGATTTTCAGGGGGCTGATCCTGTTATTTTACTGAAACAAGTCCAGCTTTGATAAAGTGTTTTTTCAATGCTTTCTGACCGATAAAGCCACCAATCAGACCGCCCACCAATCCGGCAGCAACAATGACCACCAGCATGGGAACGGAAGTAATGTTCAACATTCCCTGAATGTACTCCGGAGCAATATTGTTTTTCTCCATTGCTCCGACAAACGCGCTTTGAAGAAATTTGATAGGGCAGATAGCACTAAAAGCAAAAATAGCACTGAACAGCGCATACGCTACCATCATGGACTTCATTGTGATTTCATTTCGGCCCATGATCAGAAAATCACAGATGACACCGCCAATTACCAAGCCGATGGGAATGAACTAGAAAGCACCTACCAGCAGGAACAGGATGGCCTGAATTGCGGCGCAAATGGTAAACACGCCTTTCTTCGGAACCTTAGCCAGCAGGAGCATCATAACGATGCCATTCGGATCGCAACAACGGACGGGTAAAATACATTTGTCACCGGGCCAGCCACGCTCATAATGGTGCTGATAACCATGCAGATAATCCACATGAGGGCCGTTAAAACACCGATGAGAATAAAGTCTTTCGCATTCAACTTTTGTTTCATTTTTATGCCTCCTCGCTTTTATCGGAAAATAAAAAATGCGATGTGGTTATTTGAAACTAACCACATCGCAAATTGTACCAATTTAGATTATCAAATCCAACCCAAAACCTACCCGCTTTGACCCAAAAACAGTCAGAAGCTACTTTTTATGGGTATCAAATCGGCTTTCACGGTAGTTCTTTGGTGCCACACCATATCGCTTTTTGAAAGCGGCGGCAAGATTGCTGGGCTTTCCGTAGCCAACGATTGCTGCAATCTCGCTTACATTTCGGTCCCCCTCCAATAGCAGCTGTGCTGCCTGTGTCAAACGCTGTTCAATTATGTATTGATGAATAGGCATACCATAAAATGGATGAAAAACCGCGTGTCAATTTTGTTGTGCTTAAATGCACCAGATGGGAAAGTTCTTCACAGGATGGGGCAAATGCAAGCTGACTGTCTATAATGCGCTTAGCTTCCATAATGGCAGTCCGTTCCGTTCTGGACATGGAAACATTTTTTTCCCATTAGAATATCCAATTCAAGGACTTCGCCTAAATAAATAGACAATAGCTCCAGAAGTTTTCCGTCAAGATATAAGTAACCCAATCCTCCACGGTATTGTGTAAATTGGCTTGTTTCCGCTAGAATTTGTTCCATGATGGGGGTCACAGGAACTTTTGAAATGCCATCAAGAAGTTTCTTTTCGTAAGCCGTTGCTTCCTGCCCATCAAAATAATCTGTGAGCAGCTGCGAGAAATAGGCAATCGGAATTTTTATACTCTTAAATGAAAAATTGCTATCCTTTTTATAGCAGGCATATTCGGTTCCACCATGTCCCGCATAGATGCAGGATTCATTTTTTTTGAATCGTAATGGAACGCTTTTCATCCATGATGCCCCAAGAGATTGCATCATTCAGGCAGAAGATAATCTGCATATAATCTTTACTGACGGTTCCCTGTACATTCATATCCGACTGGTAACACATTTGCCAATCCGAAAAGATGATGCCGTGCTTGATTTGGGTTTGTGCAATTCGTCCTTTCCCCATATCAGACGGAATATCTATTGAAATTGTTTGGGGCGAATTGGCTATCAGGTCGTTGTATAGCTTACCAAGATAGTGACTTCCATGCGTCATAGGATGAGGTTCACCTCCCATTTTGGTTAGTCTGTGCTAATTATGATACTTTATTTTTGCATCACAGTCAAGATGTAGCCAAAAGACAGGGTTTGAATTGTAGTATTAGTAGAGGGGACGGTTTAGGGGAGAACTTACAGAGCAAGCATAGGAAGTGTGTACCCACTTCCGTATTTTGCTCTGCAAAACAGCTTGTTGGGAAGTGTCCCAAACCCTCAAAACGGAAAGGAGAGTAAAACGAATGGAAGGCAGAAAACGAACCGTGCAGGTCAAATTTTATGTGACGGAAGAAGAACGGAGGTTGATTCGAGAAAAAATGAAATTGATACCAACCCGGAATATGGCCGCCTATCTGCGAAAGATGGCGATAGATGGTTATGTTGTCCACATCGACACCACCGACATCCGGGCGCAAACCGCCGAACTGCAAAAGATTGGTGTCAACGTCAATCAGATCGCGCGGCGGCTGAACAGCATGGGGCCGCTGTACACACAAGACGTTGCGGACATCAAGGGAGCATTGGCGCAGATATGGCAGTTACAAAGATACATCCTATCAAGTCAACGCTGAAAAAGGCATTGGACTACATCGAGAATCCGGCCAAGACGGACGAAAAAATGCTGGTGTCCTCCTTTGCCTGCTCCTACGAAACCGCCGACATCGAATTTGAACTGCTGCTGTCACAGGCCCATGCAGAAAGGCAACAATCTGGCCCACCACTTGATACAGTCTTTTGCGCCGGGCGAAACCACGCCGGAGCAGGCCCACGAAATTGGCCGGCAGCTTGCGGATGAAGTGCTGCAAGGAAAATATCCCTATGTGCTGACAACGCACATTGACAAAGGGCACGTCCACAACCACATCATCTTTTGCGCTGTGGACATGGTGAACCAGCGCAAGTATGTTTCCAACCGACAGAGTTATGCCTACATCCGGCGCACCAGTGACCGGCTGTGTAAGGAACATGGCCTGTCCGTGGTAATGTCCGGCCAAGACAGGGGCAAGAGCTATGCCGAGTGGGACGCGTACCGCAAGGGCACGAGTTGGAAGGCGAAGCTGAAAGCCGCCATAGATGCAGCCATCCCGCAGGCCAAGGATTTTGACGATTTTCTGCGGCTCCTGCAGGAGCAGGGCTACGAGGTCAAGTGGGGCAAGTATGTGTCGTTCCGCGCGCCCGGACAGGAACGGTTCACCCGCTGCAAAACGCTGGGCGAAGCCTACACCGAGGAAGCTATCACCGAGCGCATCAAAGGGCGGTTTGCGGAGCGGAAGCCCAAAGAAAACCGCAAAATTTCGCTGCGGATTGATTTGGAGAACAGCATCAAGGCCCAGCAGTCCGCAGGGTATGAGAAGTGGGCAAAACTCCACAATCTGAAACAGGCTGCCCGGACGCTGAACTTCCTGACGGAGCATGAAATTGATAGTTACCCGGATTTGGAAAGTCGGGTGGCCGAGATCACCGCCGCCAGCGCCGAGGCTGCCGCTGCGCTGAAAGCGGCCGAACGCCGGCTTGCAGAAATGGCCGTGCTGATAAAGGATGTCACCACCTGTAAGGAACTGCGCCCACTGTTGCAGGAGTATCAGCGGGCCGCTGACAAAAAGCAGTTCCGGCGCAGGCACGAAGGCACCTTGATTCTCTATGAAGCTGCGGCCAAGGCCCTGAAAGAGCAGGGCTTCCAAAAGCCACCCGACCTTTACGCGCTGAAAACCGAGTATAAGCTATTGGCCGAGCAGAAAAAGCAACTGCAACAGCAGTACGCCGAAGTCAAACGCCAGATGCAGGAGTATGGCATCATCAAACAAAATGTGGACGGCATCCTGCGGACAACACCGGGAAAAGAGCAGATGCAGGAACGGTAAGCTGCGCAAGTTTTCCTCGCAATCGGCTGACAGTTCAGACAATATCTGCTATAATTAAAACAATGATTCTTAGAAAAAATCCTCAGTTGGAAAGGAGATTTTTCAAATGGACAGCAACCTCATTCCGTATCAGCCTGTAATCTCCGATATTAAAAATTTGATTGCCGCAGGCCAGAATGTTGCCTATAATGCAGCTAACCGCGCAATGATTATGACCTACTGGAACATTGGAAAGCGCATTGTTGAAGAGGAACAGAGCGGTGCCGAGCGTGCAGAGTATGGCAAACGGCTGATTTCGATTCTGTCTGATGAACTTACGAAAGAGTTTGGAAGCAATTATTCTGGTAGAAGTCTCCGATACTACTACCGAAAATTTTATTTGTGCTTTCCTGACTTTGAGATTTGGAACACGCGTGTTCCAAATCTCAACTGGTCACATTTTCGTGCGTTGTTACGTGTTCCTGACGAAGATGCCCGTGTTTGGTATATGAATGAAGCTGCCAATGAAAATTGGAGTGTTCGTACCCTTGACCGTAATATTGGCACACAGTATTATTATCGGCTGCTCCGTTCTCCGAAAAAAGGAGCTGTGATGGCAGAGATGAAAGAGAAAACAGCGGCAGAACCCAAACACCAATTTGAACTTCTTAAAAGTCCCATTGTGGCAGAGTTTTTGGGCTTCCGCACCGAGGATTCCTTTGCAGAGTCCGATTTGGAGTCTGCAATCCTTTTCACATCCGGGACTTTCTTATGGAAATGGGCAAGGGCTTTGCTTTTGTGGCCCGGCAGCAGCATATTGTGACCGATACGGAAGATTATTACATCGACCTTGTGTTCTACAATATCGAACTGAAATGCTATGTTCTGATTGACTTAAAGATGGGCACAATCACCCATCAGGATGTCGGCCAGATTGATATGTATGTTCGAATGTACGATGAACTTAAATGCAAAGAGGGCGACAACCCCACAATCGGCATTCTGCTGTGTGGCGAAACCAGCGAGGACATTGCGAGATACTCCGTTCTTCACGATAACGACCACCTGTTCATGTCGAAGTATCTGACCTATCTGCCTACTAAAGAACAGCTGCGGGCTGAAATCGAACGGCAGAAGAATATTTTCTATATGCAGCATCCGAAGTTGGATGATACGGATAATTGCTAATTATCGGTGTTGCCTTAGAAACATATTGTAGTGTAATTTGTAAAGGAAGTTTTTTTTCGATGGACTGGCTGGAAGCTTCAAAAGTATCATATTATAAAAATGAGGAAGTCCAAAAAAAAATAATTGATGACATCAATCAACGAACTAATTCACAGATGCGCTGCTGTAGACGTGAATTGGTATGCTTGTTCTACGATTTTATTTGGAATTCTCCTTCTTGCTATTGGGACAATGATGTCTGTACACACTTTTCAAGTCGATTGACTACAATAGCTTCCCAGCACCCAGACATTATTATATCTGAAAGCATGATAGAGCACTTCCTTAGTGCTTGTAGTACATATTCTCAAATTACAAGTATCATAAATGTTTTGGATTCAATCAATGAAAGCGATTCAATAAAAAACCGATTATACCGTATTCCAACGTACACATCTATTGTTGAAGGTTGTCTAACAAACTTGTTTCGGTTTACAGTTTTACTAATTGATCAGTTTTCGGCACAAAACTATTCTACACAAAGGAAGCTTGAACCGCTGCGCACAGTTCTAATTAAAAATGGTTTTAGCAATGGCATCGAATCCGTTGATGTAAAAATCCGAAACTCAATCAATCACGGTGGCGTGATTTTTTCGAGAGGACGGACGTGTTATTGAATTTCACTATATGGAAAACAGCAAGAGCCTATCGAAAGAGTTGACGGTCTATGAATTTGATGATCTAATAAATAAAATGTACGACATAACGAGTGCAGTATTGTTAAGTGTTTGTCTTTTTCTAAACGAACACTGGGACAAAATATCCGTTAATATGTCTCAAAAAACATTTGTTTCCTTTGCACTTCTGAGCATGAAATTGAGTATTTCCTCTATTCGGTGCCAATTTATATCAGACACAGCTAGCAGTAAACAACTCAATGCAGATTTTTACATTGTTAAAACTGATAGAACCTTTATTGTTGAAACAGCTCTAAAAATTTCTTTAATGATCTACAGTGCTTATCCTGACTATGACCAATATTATTTGAGCTTTAGCAGCGAACGATTGCAAAAAAAGTTGGATTCGTTTTACAAATTCAGAACTAGCTCATGCTATTGCTACAGGGGATTTTGCAGGTATTGTAAAATCTGCCGCGAATCGTGGTGACATAATGGTTTTTGCCCCGTCTATAGAAAATGTGGACTTGCACGAAATAAAATACTTTCGTTTCCCTAACTATGTGTCGGATAAGTTTATTATCAATAAAATAGAGGATGCAAGTCTTGAAGATAGAAAAAGACTTAAATGTCACTTGTTTATTGGAGATACACAAGATAAGCAAGAAATTCTCAAAATTATTAAAGATGCTATTGACTGGCTGAACACCTTAAAAAATGTAGATTCACCTACTATTCATAGAAAAAATGGCAGTATGGAAGCGGATGCACTCTACATAAATGTATATAAACATGATACAAGACGCTCCAAGGCTCTCCATCCTGCAAATGAAAACTTTGTTTGCTTTGTTGATTATAATAAATTAGGAACAACTACTTTAGTTCATGGTGGTATTTTCCAAAAAAATCTTGGAATCAGCTATATCATGAGAAAATAGGGCTTCTTAATATTGCTTGGCGTGAGAAAAAATATGTAGTACGAAGAATTGTAAAAATTTCTGCTAATGCACCCTGTCCATGCGGGAGCGCGGAAAGAAATTCAAAAAAAATGTTGTCGAGAAAAGAATATTTTTGACTAGGAGAGTATGATGAGCATTGATTTAGAAAACTTGAAAGCACTAGAAAAAAGTATTTGAAAACAGCCGGACACAGTAGCCACAAGGCCACCGTGTCCGGCTATTTCTGTACCGACAATGACACATTACTTTTGCTAAAAATAATGTGTCATTGTCGAGCTTGCGGTATCACTCACCCGCAAAATTGAACCTCTGCCCGTCAAAGTCAGCATCGGTCATGCGCTCCAACTTTGCAATGGTGCTATTTGCCAGCCGCCGCATTTCCGTGTCCATATCCGACAGGGCAGCCAGCATCCGCGCCATCGTCCGGCGGCGGTCAGAAGTGTGGTACATACAAATCAAATTTTCTTCTTCCACGCTGAAATTCATGGTCAGACCTCCATTTCGTGTTGCTTATTGCGGGCCGCTGCCCTTTTCGGACTGGCGGCCTGTTTTGTTTTGGAAAGCTGCTTGCGAACGGAAGCACGGGGCTTACAGATGCCCTTGTCCCGATTCTCGTTTTTGTCAATCAGTGCGTAAATGCCAAAACGGTCTTTTACGCTGGACAGATGTAAAGACTCATACGGCAGCATGGCAAGCAGCTGGTCCGTGTCCCGGCTGGATGCCAGCTTGGTGAAGTAGGGCGATACTTCCACCATAAAATGATTCTTGTCCGGGCTGTTGGGAGCAGCCAGCCGCTTCATACCGGCCACAATGCGCTGTGCCTCGGCCTCGATCAGCCCGGTGTGCAGTTCGATAAGGTGTTCTTTGAAATCACCGGGCTGTGCAGATTCCCGACTGCGCTGCTCCTGCCGGATGGCCGCTTGCGGAAGTTCCGGGTCGCGGGGCTGCATTTCATACCGCACGAACTCCCCAAAATATTTATCCGGGCGGCTGTCGAAATGCTCTTTCGGGCCAATCTCCCGCATCCCGCTTTCGTAGATCAGGCGATTGGCACTCACGGGCAGGGCTGCATCCCGGATATGCTGGAAGTGCTGCTGATAGTCCAGTTCATACAGATTGCCTTGCACAGTTCCGTTGGCCGCACCGGTCGACTCCACCGCATAGGCAAGAATCCTGTCATGGGTCTGTTCACCGCAAAATTTCCATGTGTTGTAGGCTTGCGTGTCTTTGAGCAGCACGTCCCGTTCCCGGAAACAGAATGTTCCAGAGGGCCGGGACAGCCACAACAGCAGCTTATCTTCCGGCTGGTCGCTGCGGGCGGCCTCCCGCAGCATCTTAATGTCATAGGCAAAATCGCTCTGATAGTATGCGGTGTTCTGGTGCATGATGGCTTCCAGCGCAGCGATCAAGTCCATATTTTCAAACTTCTGCACGGTTTACACCTCCAATTCCTTTGCCTTTTCCCGTGGCAGCGTTTGCTTGCTCTGCTCCTTTTGCAGCGTCCAGCTGTGCCCGGATGGACGGCTTTTTCGGCTTGGCGGCGCGGGACTTCTTTGCTTAGTGCCTTTTCCTCGGCCTTGACTGCGGCGGCAAGGTCCGTCAGGGAGATTTGTTCTCCGGTCTTTGCTTTGGCTTCCAACTCGCCTAAAGAGGGCGCGTTGTTCAGAACACCGTCAATCATGTTTTCGTTCTGTTCGGTGGAAAGTTCTTCGGTGCGCAGCAGGTTTTCTCGTAAGAACTCTGGCACCTGCTGGAAGCCTACGCTGTCACAGTAGTGGGCGGTATCCTGCCCATTCTGATGCAGCACCACTACATCCGAAACAGACAACGAATGCCCTTGAAATCTGCCGGATGGTCCACATTGAATGTGCGGTAGATGTCCTCCAATGTAGTGCCAGCAGTCAGCGGTGCAGAGTACACCTCTGCATAATTGGACTTGTCTACGGTCAATCCAGCGGCTTGTAGGCGGTCGTATGGCTCAAAGCGGCAATCGCAGGTGAAATCCTCATTGCGCAGCTGGTAGATGGAAAATCTGTCCTGCTGCGGGGCCTCAAAGCCTGCCGCTGCGTGTTCCTCTACGGTCATTCCGTCAGCAGCCGCTTCCTGCGCAATCTCGGCCTGCACCTGTGCCTTGAAATCCTGCAAGCTCTGGTCAAAGTCAGCCAGCTTGGGCGGTTCCGGCAAGTTATACTGGCCTTGGTTAAGCAGTGGGCGGCAGTCCTGCACATAGGCCACAACAGTGTTATAATAGGCAGCCTGTTCCGGCGAAGCGTTCTGTTCCTCCCGCAAAGCAGTAGCTGCTTGCTCCATAGCGGAAAGGTTGCAATGTTGTTTGAGGTACGGGATAAACTCGGTCAGCACCATTTCCCGCTCTGCCTTGTCTTGTTCCCACGCTTCCGGGCCTTTGTTGTGCAGAACAAAATTTTTCCAGTTCTCGTCCTTAGCGTAGTATTCGTGGTAGTTCTGGATGTGCTGAACCAAAGAGCCCTCTCCGTCACCGAAATCCTGACGTCCCTCGTAGTTATTCGGCTGGCCATTCAGGGTAAAATCAATGCGGAAGGCGGTCTTGTCGTACCAGCCACCCTCGTAACCATCCTTTTCCCGGTCCGTGTGCTGGGCGGTGTCCAGTTCTTCAAAGACGCGGTTTGCCACAGACAGCGGCACGATTTCACCGTCCTGCAGCTTGTCACTTTCGCTCCACAGAATTGTGACCGTAGGCTCTGCGGCTGGGTCTGGAATTTTGACAGGCGCAGGAATTTCGTTGGCCTTTTCTGCCGCATCTTGGAATACCGCCAGCTTGTCACCCAACAAAATTTCCGACACTTTGGTTGTCTGCCCCAGCAGGTTGAGTGCTTCCTCTCCGACATCTGGCAGGGTCAGACCGGGCGCGTCCAGCTGGCCTCCATCCAGAGCCGTGTGGTCCGGGCTGTATAGAGTGTAGTCATAGCCGGAATCGCAGGTCTGGATGAACAGCGTGTTGCCATTATCCAATGCAAATGCGACCTCCTGTGTAGCAGAAAGGTCTGCTTCCCGCTGCTGGCGAAGTTCTGCCAGATGTTCGTCCAGCGCAGGAGATCAGCTCATGGGCTGTGCTGCGGATAACTTCCAGAGAGGCTTTCAGTTCCGCCAATTCTCGGCCAGAACTCCACCCAGCCACATAGCCAAACGAATACTCGGATGTGTCCAGCCCATAGTACTGGCAGACAGTATAGGCTACGCTTTCGGCCTGTACCTCGCGGGTGCGGCTGTCCGGGCGGTTGGTCTGTTCCGGGTCGTCCGGGTCGATGGCGTGAAGCTTAGCGTGGGCAATCTCGTGGATGGCCGTCTTGATGGTCTGCAACTGGCTCATGCCCTCTTGGATGGCAATGCGGTTGTCAAGCAGGTGGAAAGTAGCCGTGCGCGCCGCCCTCGATGTCCTCAAACCCGATGGGCACCGGGGAAGCTTGCTCCGACGCTTGAAAAAATCTTGATAGTCCTGCACGCTGCCGGACAGTTCATCCACAGCAATGGATGGCAGTGGCTCACCCTCAGTCTGGCTGACATCGAACACGGACACCACCTTGAAGGCCGGAATCTGCACCGTTTTTTCTTCGGTCAGCGGCTTGCCGTCCTTGTCCAGAATCGGCTTGCCCTGTTCGTCCAGCTTTTCCATCTTCTGCTTCACCTTGTACGGCGCAGGAGCAAGGATTTTGATGCCTTTTTCGCCTTCTTTACGGTGCGGTGGAACGTGTCTTTCCACTTGTTGAAACCCGCCACCAGTTGGCCGCCCTGCATGGCGATCAGCAAGGTGTTGTTGAAGCTGTAATTGTGAAACTTCGCCATCGTGGTGAGGTAGGCTTTGTAGCGGTCGCTGTCGAACAGCTCTTGAATCCCTGTTTCCAGCCGGTCCGTAATTTCTTTTTCATGCGCTCTACGCTGTCTTTGCCGTTCAGGATGATGGGGATAACTTTCTGCTCCATGATGTAAACTCCTTTTTTTGCTATCCTACGGATAGAGAGAGCCGGTTATGGCAAAATGAATGCTTCACCTTACCATAACCTGGTCCACCCCTCGTCGATTTTTGCCTTACTCTTTGCGCTCTACCCGGTAATTGACGTACTTGCCTCCCGTATCTGCTAGAAGCACCGTTGCATCATAGGTTTTGCCTGTCTTTCTCGGAGTAGAGGCCCTTGACGTTTGCCTTACCGTTTTTGAGCAGAGCGGAGGCGATCTTTGGTGTGAACGCCTTTTTGCGCTGCTCAAAGAAGCGGTCATTCTTCCACATCACGAACTGACAGCTACGATTCCCGCAGTAGAAATTCTTTTTGCCCTCATAGACGTTTTCACCACACCGGGGACACTTGCCGATGATAACCCGTTCCGACTGGAACAGGTTTTGTTTGTCCGCGCTGATGCAGGAATAGGTCTTGACCAGCTGACGCACCTGCGCTTAATTTCGGCCATAAACTCGTCCGCGTCTGCGCTGCCTTTGGCAATCTCGGTTAGGCGGTTTTCCCATTCAGCAGTCAGAGCGGGAGAGGTCAGACTTTCCGGCAGAATCACCGCCAGATTGATGCCGTCCTTGGTGGGGACAAGCTGCTTACCCTTGCGCTGCACAAAGCCCATTTGTACCAGCTTTTCCAGAATCGCGGCACGGGTGGCCGGGAGTGCCCAGCCCCTTGCGTTCCGCTTGGCCCAGGCCACCCTCTCTTGCTCCTGCGGAGCAATTCACATTGTCCTCCGGCATATCTTCGGCCCCGGCCCGCTCCATTGCCGACAGGAGCGTATCTTCGGTGTAGGCTTTCGGCGGGGACGTAAAGTGTTCCGAAATAGCCATCACGGAATAACTTTGTCCCTCGGTCGGTTCCGGCAGGGTGTTCAGCCGTTTCTTCCTCGGTATCCGCTTTCAGGTTGGAGCGGAACCGCTGGTCGATTTCTTTCCAACCGGGAACAAGCACCGTCTTTCCCTTGGCGGTGAACTCGTTCCCTGCACAGGAGAAGACAGCAGTCACCGTTTCGTACTCATGGGGTGCAGCTACGCGCAGAGCAGCTTGGAGCAGACAAGGTTCATCAGCTTGCTCTCACTTTCCGCAAGACCAGTGAACCCCTGCTTTACAAATTCGGCCGTGGGAAGGATGGCGTGGTGGTCCGATACCTTTTTGCTGTTCAGCACCCGGCCTACTTCCGCAGTCAGCGCAAGTCCTTGGGCAAAGGGCAGCAGCCCCAGCAGGTCAGACACAAGATGTTGTGCTGTCTGGCCCATGTCCTCGGTCAGATATTGGCTGTCGGTGCGGGGATAGGTCAGCAGTCTCTTCTCGTAAAGTTGCTGGGCATAATCAAGGTCTGCTTTGCCGTGAAACCGAACAGGCGGTTTGCCTCCCGCTGCAAGGTGGTCAGGTCATAGAGCTTGGGCGGCTGTTCTGTCTTTTTCTCCCGTTTGACAGAAGTACAGACGGGAACTGCACTGCCCGTGCATTTTTCTTTGAGAGAATTTGCGGTTTCTGCATCCGCAATGCACCCACTGTCCGCTTTCAAGCTGCCGGAATGGATGCCGACCGTGTAATACTTTTCTTTCTGAAAGCGCAGGATTTTTGCGTCCCGGTCCACCAACATTTTCAGTGTCGGTGTCTGCACCCGGCCTACCGTCAGGGTTTTGTGATACAGCACCGAAAAGAGTCGCGTTGCATTGATGCCCACCAGCCAATCTGCTTTTGCACGGCAGAGGGCCGATTGGTACAGCGCATCATAATCTGAATCCGGGCGCAGGTTCGCAAAGCCCTCCCGGATAGCTGCATCCTCCATGCTGGAAATCCAGAGCCGCTTTACGGGTTTTGTGCAGTCGGCCATTTGGTAGACGAAACGGAAAATCAGTTCTCCCTCCCGGCCTGCGTCGGTCGCAGCGGTCACACTGTCCACATCGGGGCGGTTGAGCAGGGCACGCAGAACTTCAAACTGCTGTTTCTTTTCATCCGGCACAATGAACTGCCACGGTTGGGGCAGAATGGGCAAGTCCTCATACTTCCACAGTATTTTTCATCGTACTGGCCCGCCTCTGCAAAGGACACCAGATGCCCGATGCACCAGCTGACCAAATAACCACCGCCCTGCCAATAGCCGGTTTGCTTTTCAGTGGCCCCAATCACGGCGGCAATGCTGCGGGCCACACTGGGTTTTTCGGCGATCACCAGCTGAAAGCTCATGTTTCGTCCTCCTGTCCGTCCTCCGAATGAATCTCGATTTCAGTTGGTTCCTCGTCTGCATCCTCGTCCTCGCCAAAATCGTATTCGTCCAGATCATCGTGCCCGGTGGTGTCGGCCTTGGGTTTGCGGAACTTGAAATAATAGAGGGCCGCGCCACCGCCAGCCAAAGCCAGCACCAGCAGGATCATCAGACTGCCCATGTTGGACTTCGGCTTTTCCTCCGGCGTTTCGACGTCGGTTTTCGCCGCTTCCGGGGCTGTGCAGTTGCGCAGGCTCTTTTCACACAAGGGGCAGTTTTCATTGACATCCGACATCACACTTCACGGTGCAGGTGCAGACCTCGGTTTTCTGCGGTTCTTCATCCAGCAGAGCCAGCAAGTCGGCATCATCCACTTGGTTCAGAAAGTGGACAGAAGTTTCCTTGTCCTCGTTGGCGCGGTCAATCAGGATGTAAAAATAATTCCCGGCTTGGTGGTCACAGTGATAAGCTGCTTGTCGCCGTAGAAATCATCCACCAGTGTTGCATTGCCTTTGGGCGTGATGGACACGCCCTCCGGCTCCATGCCGCCCGTAGTCGGTTCTTCCTCGGCAATTTCTGGCAGAGGTTCCGGGGCCGGGTCAGAGCCGCTTGCGAAGACAGGCATGGAGAACGAACAGAGGCAGAGCAGGATAGCCAGCAGCCCAGCTGCGAAGCGGTTCCAATCAGGTTTCATCGGCGGCATCCTCCTGTTTGTGGTACGGGGTGGCGGTAGGAGCAGCATTCAACGCACCGCTGCGCAGGAAGGCCGCAAACTCGTCCGGCTTCATGTTCATGCTGCGCACCAACTGAATGATCTGCAGGTTTTCCTGTTAAGTCTTTGCAGATTCCAGTTCTTTCAACTGCTGCTGGTATTCGGAGATTTTTTCTTTGAGCCGTTCGATGTCGCGCTCAATGCGGGAAAGTCTTTTTGCCATACAAAATCCTTTCTGGCGTCACGGTAAACGCCCATAGCTGTAAAAATGTTCTGCCAATATTTGAGTTGAGGTTTGTGTAAGAGATAGGGTCGCCGCAGTGCAGCATGATGGAATTGCCTACATAGATACCGCAATGGCTCACGCCGGGGGTATCGTAGGTTCCCTTGAAAAACACAAGGTCGCCCGGTTTGACCTGCGCCGTCGAAACAGGAGTACAGAGGTTGTAAAGGCCCTGTGCGGTCTGGCGGCCCACGTTCCAGCCGGAGTGATTCAGCACCCACGAAATGTAGCCGCTGCAATCAAAGCTGGTGCTGGGCGAACTGCCGCCCCACACATACGGGTAGCCGATGTACTTCGTGGCTTCCTCCATCATGGCGGCAAACCTATCATCCTTTAGTGCTTCCGGGGGAATATCGTAGTAGGTGGGCTGCTTGATGGTAGACGCATTGGGGTATTGCGCTTTGCCGAACAAATCCGGCCGGTTGCCCAGTGTGCGCATATAGAGCGAATAGGCACTGAGCTGTTCTTCGGTCAGCACTTCCACGGGTAGGTGGGACAAATCTTTGTTCTTCAGCTTGACCGTGCAGATGTAGTATTCATACGGTTCTTGATAGGTGATAACCTGCGGCACACCATACGGGCCAATAATGACCATCATTTTTGTACGGTAACGTATCTGCATGGTCACGGTCTCGGTCAGGATGTACTGCTTTTCAAAGAGCATTTCAAGTTCGCCCTGCACCTCGGCCAATGTAAAAACGCCGTCATGGAGCGCGGACAAAATCGAGATCAGCACATAGGGGTCATGCTCGATTTCGTCCAGATAAAAATGGTATTCATCGTAGTTGTGGGTGGCCTCGTAGGTGTCGAGATACCGTTGCAGTTTTTGTTCCAGCTTGGCGTAGGCTTTCTCTGCACCCAGCATATCCTTGTCCTTGGAAAAGTAAGAGGATGCCGTCACGCCGGTTCCAGCGGTGCCCGCCATCACGGTGCAGGACTGCAACCCTGTTATCAGGAGCAGAGCCAGCAGACCGAACACCGCCACGATCAGAATGGTTTTCCAATTCCGGGCCGCAAATTCGGCTACCCGTTCGCCGCCCTCGGCCGCCAGCTTTGTTACCCGGAAACCGTTCTCCACGGTGGCGGCTGCACCCTGCGCGGCGGCTTGGCCGGCCTGCCGTGCAGCTTTGGCATACTGCTGTTTGATACGCCGTTTCTGCCACATCCGGGAAATGGGGTTGCTGGCCGCCTGTGCAATTTGCGGATTGTCCCGCAAGGATTTCTGGTAAAAGTATTCTGCATTGGCAGACATGAGCTGACGCTCTGCCTTTTCCACGGCCTTGTAGGGCTTCATCTTGTGGTGCCGGATGCCGCTGCGGATGACCTTGGCGGTCTGATGCTCCACAAGTTCTTCACCTTGTGGCCGCCCTCCACGCCCACATTTTCGTGTTCGACCTCATGGATTTTTCCGTGAGCGAACAGCAATGCTTCCGACAGCGGGCGGCTGGCCGGGTTTGGTTTCAGGCTGGGCGGGCCTTTGTCCTGCTGCTCAAACCGCAGGGTGGATTTCGCCTTGCCGCTGGCGGCATCGTAAACTTTTTCCTTGACCGGGACACGTTTTTTCGGCAGAGCAGCGCGGGCCGCATCCAGCTTGTCGGCCTTTGCTTCCGCCTTGTGGATATACGGCTGCAATTCCGGGTCTGCCCGTTCTTCCTCGGTCAGTTCCAGACGGGCAGCGGAACGGTGCAGACCATCTTCACTTGGCGGTTTCCGCTGCTTGTCTGGCTGCCTTCTTCGCTTTCTTTTTATTTTTATGCCCGTCCTTGATGTCCTCGGCCCGTTCCAGAATTTTTTCGGCCTTGCCTTCGGCATCCGTGGAATAATCCTGTTCCGCTTCCCGGCAGGAAACATTCTCTACAGTACCGTCCGCCTGATTTTCTACCACCAGACCGTCACGGGTCATGGTCTGGGTGACTTTGGCTTTTGCCTGCAATTCTTTCAAGGTTCTTCACCTCCCATCGGACAGCGGCCCGTTTCAATGTCCGCAATGTATTTGAGAATCGGGAACACCTGCGGCGGCGAAACTGCATTGCCCAGTGTTTTCATCCGCTTGCTGCGGTTCGGCACATCCTCGGTCAGACGCGGGATGTCGGAGGGCTCTTTGGCCCAAAGGGAATGTCCGTCCATATTGCGCGGGAAACCCATCAGCCACTCTACCCAGTCCGGGTTGAGGTAGGGCTTTTCCAGCGTGTTGGGTGTCATTCGGTAGATCACATGAGAGAGCCGCGCTGTCCACGCCTTGCCATCCTTGTTCATCTTGCGGTAGTTGCCATTTGCAGAGATTTGGATGTCCAGTCCCTTGCCCACATCCCCGGTGTCGCTGGCAAGGGGCGTGGGAAACAGCGGAGCCGATGATGAATACTCGTTTCCGTTCGTGCCATGCGCCAACGGCAGCAGCAGGTAATACGAAAACCCGAACATCGTAACCTGCCTGCTCCAAGTCAATGAGCGTTTTGTCGAGCCCCATACGGAGGAAGCCAGCAACATTTTCTCCAAGCACCCAACGGGGCTGCAATTCCCGGATAACCCGCAGCATTTCGGGCCACAGATAGCGTTCATCGTGGAAGCCGCGCTGCCGCCCTGCGGTGGAGAACGGCTGGCACGGGAAACCACCTGAAATGAGGGTGACGGTGCGAAGTCCTGTTTTTTCAAAGAAAGCCTCCTTTGTTACGGTGGTGATGTCCTGAAAGCGGGGCACCTCCGGCCAGTGGCTTGCCAGCACAGCGGCGGGGAAGGCTGCCCACTCGCATGGCAGAGGTAAACCCGCTGCTTCTGCGGCAAGGTCGATGCCGCCGATGCCGGAAAACAAGCTGAAATGCGTTAGGCTCATAGCTCCACCACCTCGTTGAGCCGGGTGGTCATAATTTTATAGAGCTGGGTGTTTTTCGGAATAGGATTGGAAAACGGCAGCACCACGTTTTCAAAAATCAGCAGTCCTTCGCCCGGTTCCGAATTGTCAATGTACTTCTGCTGGTCTGCGGAGAGATTCAGCCGTTCCGAAAGGATTTTGCGGTCGCCGGATGCCTGATTCAGCAGCGTGATGAAGTCGCTGTTTTCCAGAATGTTCTCGATCTCCGGCGAAGAAAGAAGATCCTTCACATTCTGGGTGGCACCCGTGGGCACACCGCCCCATTTACGGAAGCGCTTCCAGATCTCTGCGGAATACGCAGCGGTCTGTTCCTCTTTCAGGAGAGCAAGTGGAACTCGTCTGCAAAATACCATGTAGCCCGGCCTTGGCTGCGGTTCTGGGTGACACGGCCCCATATCTGGTCTTGGATAATGAGCATCCCCAATTTCTTTAACTGCTTGCCACTCTTTGATGTCAAAGGCCACGAGCCGATTATGGATGTCCACATTCGTTTTGTGGTTAAAAACGTTCAGCGAGCCGGATACATACAGGTCGAGTGCCTGCGCCACCCGGTCCGCTTCCGGCAAGTGCTGGTCGAGCAGGGCTTGGTGGAGGTCAGACAAAATCGGCATATTCTCCGGGCTGGGATTCGCCAGATAGGGGCGGTAGATGGCTTTCACGGCACGGTCTATCACGGTGCGTTCAATCGCTTCCAGACCCGTTTTGCCGCCCATGACCAGTTCACAGAACGACAGCACAAAATCCGACTTCAAGGCCAGCGGGCTGTCATCTTCGGAATAATTCAGGTTGATGTCCAGAGGATTCACATAGTCCTTGCTGGTGGGCGAAAGTTTGATGACCTGCCCATGCAGCCGCTTGACCAGCGGATAATACTCGGCCTCTGGGTCTGAAATAAAAATATCGTCAGCAGTCGTTAAAAACACACTGACGATTTCGGACTTGCAGCTCATGGATTTGCCGCTGCCGGGCGTGCCCAGCTTCAAGCCGTTGGGACACCGGGCCTGCTTGCGGTCCAGCATGATCATGTTGTGGGATTTTGCGTTGATGCCGTAGTACATGGCCGCACCGCTCTGGAAAAGCTCCTGCGTGACAAAGGGCACAAACACCGCCACGTTGGAGGTGGTAAGGCTGCGCTGAATCCTTATCTGGTTGATGCCCAGCGGCAGACTGGACACAAGGCCCTGCTCCTGCTGGTAGTCCAGCCGGACAAGAGAGCAGTTGTACTTCTGGGCCACACCTGCCGCTTGGAACACATCGTTGCCCAGTTTTTGCTTGGTGTCGGCCACATTCAGCACAAAGAAAGGTCAGCATGAAAAGCCGTTCGTTCCGGGTCTGCAATTTGTTCAGCAGCTTTTTGGCGTCCTCGCCGTAGGTGGCAAGGTCACTGGGGAGGATATCCATGTCGTACCCGGAACGGACAGCCTTTTTCTGCTCCTGAATCTTCATGGCATCAAGGTCTGTGATTTTCCGCTTGATGGTTTTGATGGCCTCGGTCTGGTCGATGGTCTGCACATGGAGATTGACGAGAATGCCGCTTTCCGTTTTGAGAAAATCGGCCAGCATTTCATCCGAAAGTTCCGGCGCAAGGATTTGTAAAAAGCTCACAGCTCCATACTTGCCGCCCAGTCCAAAAGTCTTGGCCGTACCGAAACAGAGGGAGGACGGGGCCACAAAATCCTTAGTGGACAGGCCGGAGGGCGCCAGCCAGTCCCAGTCAAAGCGGAACGGTTCCCCGTCCGGGTGGAAGATGCCGTGCAGCACCTCCAAACGCTCCGCCCATCCATGACGTGTGCTACGCAACCCATGGTCTTGAAGTAGCCCAGCAGGTCAAGGCCAATGCGGGCCAGCCGCGCCCGTGCGGTTTTCAGGCTGTCAGCCTCGATGGTGAAGGTCAGGTACTTGGTTTTGACAATGCCGTTGTTGCCGCTGGCAAGCTGCTTTTGCAGGATGGCGGTGTACTCGGCGCGGATGTCGTCAAAATCATCCCCCTGCGGTGCGATCTCAAAACTTTTTGCGTACTGCACCGGGTCAACCTTGCGATTGAGAAACGAAAGCTGCACATGGATGGAGGCATCCACATAGTTGTAGAGGTCGCACAGGTGTTCAAAGATGGCGGTGCGGGTCTCCGGCTGAGCCAGCTGATAACTGATGTCCTCAAAGGCAATGCACTTGGAGAATGTGCGTCGGTCAATGCGGCACACACCGTCCGGGTAGATGGCCTCATACGGGATGGTAGCCTGCGCCGTGCGGGGCTTGCCGTCACCCTTGTACTTGCGGATAACGGCATCAATTTCTTTTTTCTGGGCGCGGGTGAGCTTTTTGGGCTTTTCGGTTTCGCGGGGTATCGTTTTTCTGGACAATGGCCTTTACCTCCTGTTCCATTTGGTATTGCCGCACAAGGGCGGCGTAAGCGTTGTTGGTCTGATACGGCCTTTCCTTGGGGCGCAGAAAGTAGCACTGAATCATTTGCTGAATCACTGCTTCAAGGGGCTGGCCGTGCCGCTCGAACAGAGCGAACAGCAGCCCCGGCAGCATGGCAAAAATCATCAGCAGGGCCGCCGCGCTGTTGGAAAGATAGTCCCGGGTCAAAAAATAAAGCGGCCCGCCCGTTAAAAGCGCACCGCCGAAGCAGACCAGCTGCCGCTTGGTCAGCCCGAATAAAACTTTGGATTTTACATGGGTCAAATCTTTGGGAACGGTCACATACGCCATTCAAACGCTCCTTTCTCAATGGGCACCGAACACGGATTTGCTGATGCTGCCGGTCTTGAACAGACAGAAGCAGAGTAGCACGGTGTAGCCCATGCAGCCCCAGATGGCCCCGGCAATGTCCGCTGCACCTGAAATGTTGCGTATCAGCACCGCATAGATGCCCACGACAATCATAATCAGAAACGCTTGGAAGCCCAGTGCCAGCAAAGACTTCAAATAATTCTGCCCGGTGCTGCGCCACTCGCTGCTGCCCATGGTCGCCAGCGGGATGGGCCCCAGTGCGGTCACAACATAAATCTCGATCATGCGGCCGTAGGTCACAAGGAAAATACAGATAGACAGGATGTTCATGGTCAGGCCCACCACAAGGGTCTGAAACCATAGGCTGAGCAGACTGCCGATGGTCATGCTTTCCAGTTGAAATTCCAGTCCGGGTATCAGGCGGTCAAAGTGGATGGATGTTTCACCAATGATCACGCCGGAACTTTGGTTGACAACGCTCTGGGTGGCATCGAACACGCCCATGACGATATTCCATGTGTTGCTGACAATGAGGATGGCAAAAGCAGACTTGAAAATCCAGCGGAAAAACATAGAAGTGTCGAAGTCGTGCATATTGTTCTTTTCGGTAATCATCTGGATAAGTTCATGGCACATCACAAGGGCAAGGATGGCCGCTGCAATGGGCAGCACTACCGTTTCAGAAAGATTACGCAGCATATTGAAAATGCCGCTGTTCCACGCCTGCGGGGTAGAACCAACGTCCGAAGCGATTTCGCCCACCTTGGCGTTCACGTTATCGAACAGGCCGGAGAGGTTGCCCGTGATGCCATCTATCAAAATGCCTTTTATCCATTTCTCGATGATCTCACTAATCAAGCAAAGATACCTCCTTTCCCGCGCCCTCCCATGTGAGCGGGAGAGCGCGGCGTAGGATTTTAAGTATTAGTCGTTCGGAAAATTGTGGGCAGCGGATATGCAGCTTAGCCCAGCAGGCCGGACAGCAGCGGGACAAGGGTCACGCCAATCAGGGCAACGCCGCCGCCCGCAACCAGCTGCTTGACGCCCTGGCTCTTGCTGCCGGGGTTATCCTGTCCGTAGCCCTCCAACAGGTTAATGCCGCCCCAGACACACAGGGCACCGCCCAGACCGACCACGATGGTCTGCAAAGTATCGACTGCGCTGTTGAAAAATTCCATAAGGTCCTCACTTTCTGCCGCTTGTTCTGCGGCACTCAAAAATTTTTTTAAAATTATTCGGCTGCATTTTCATCCGACAGGTCAATTTCATACAGGTCAAAACTTTCGTCCTGTGCGACTACCTGCTGCCGCTTCCGGCGCAGGGTGGATAAGAACCTGTCCACATCAAAGGTGTTTTTCTTGTCCGCGTCTGCAAGGTACTTGTAGTGCGGGTGCTTGGTGATGTCGAACTTCTCCGAGAAGAACGGTCTCACACCACGCAGCTGCAAAAAAATACATCTGCCGCCGTCCATGATTGCAATTTCGTCCTCTGACATCAACGCCTTTCCTAATTTTTGATAGTTCAGTCCGTGGGAGGTTTGAGAACCCCGGTTCTCGCTGGTGTTGAAACTGTCGATGGTCTCTTTCCCCAGCGCATCGGAGATCTCTTTGGCATTCTTACCCCGCCCACTCAAAAAGAGAACAGAATCGCAGTTGTCCGAAATGATTTCGGCCGCATCTTTGTAGATGGCTTTTAACTGCGACTGGCTCTGCAAAATGATGGATGCCGAGATTTCCCGGCTGCGGATGGTGGCGATCAGCTTGTCGAAGTTGGGAATCTGCCCGATGTTGGAGAATTCGTCCAGAATCAGCCGTACATGGACAGGCAGTCGGCCACCGTATTTATCATCCGCACTGTCACACAGCAGGTTGATAAGCTGGCTTTGGAGCATGGCGAGAATGAAGTTGAAGGTGGTGTCCGTGTCACTCATAATCAAAAACAGCACCGTTTTTTCATCCCCAATGGTGTCCAGCTCCATTTCATCGTCCTCCATCAGCTCCCGCACCTCCCGGATGTCAAATGGGGCTAAACGGGCACCGCAGCTTATCAAGATGGAGGAACGGGTCTTGCCTGCCGACAGCAGAAACTTTTTGTACTGCCGGACAGCGAAGTGGTCCGGGTCTTTCTGTTCCAGCCGCTCAAACATGAGGTCCACAGGGCTTTGAAAGTCCGGGTCATCTTCACGGGCTTCACTGGCGTTTATCATTTCCAGCAGGGTGGTGAAGTTCATTTCCTCTGCCGGGGCCTCGTACCAGATGTAGCCGATCAGAGCCGTGTAGAACAGCCGTTCCGACTTCACCCAATCTTCCGCTGACTTTTCGCCCTCGCCCTTGGTGTTGGCGATAAGGGTATTCACCAGCTTCAGCACGTCTTTTTCCGAGTGGATATAGACAAAGGGGTTGTACTTCATGGACTTGGAAAAGTTTATCGTGTTCAGTATTTTCACACGGTAGCCCGCCCGCTGGAACATTTGGCCCGTTTCGAGAACCAGTGTGCCTTTTGGGTCTGTGACTACGAATGAGATGGGATAGTCGGAAGTAGGAAAACATTGCATGAGGTATGAGGTAGGCACCCTGCGCCTTGCTGACCTTTCATCAGTAGGTTTCAGGGAGCCGCCTCCCAAACCGGACGTACACCTCTCAGCGTATCCGGCTTTCCATGAATCACCTTGATTCTTTGGTTTCGTGTAAGAGTTCAAAGCAGTCAGGGCAGAGAGCCAGAGATTTTCTTCTCATTTTCAGCATTTTCTGCTCAAATATATCCCTGCCTTTCAGCGATTTCAGCGTTCTTACGTGGTGCATACATAAATAGTCTGCATGTTCCCCGCAAATCTCGCATACTCCGGCTTTTATGCGGTTTACTATCGTGTGCCTGCTGTCATATTTCCTATAACTCGGCATAACGTCTGCCACATTGTCATAGCCGTCGCTGTGCTTTCTGAATCCATCATGGTAAAATTCGCAGTATTTACGTCCCTTAGTTGTATCGTATGGGATTCTCAGTACTCCGTTTACCATGTGCCGCTTCTTAATAACACTGACATTCGTTCTGTGCTTTCCTGCCAGAGTTTTTAACATGCTGTACCGCACCATGTAGTAATACTTGTGCAATGCACCTACATTTTCTGCAATCCGATAGAAGTTATATAACCCTCGAATTTCAGAATTGAAAGTAGACACAATCTCTGCGTCGTTGCGGTTCATCAGGTCTTTCCTCGGCATAGGACGCCACATTTCTTTGCCTGTGTCATTGTTGCGTTTCACCTGTATCGCTCCCCGTTCCATCGCTTTTTTAATCCATTTTTTTCTTTCGGCATATACAGGAATACTTTTCCATACCACACCCGTTTCATGTCGCCATTTTTACAACGCTTCATGTTCTTGGAATGGATTACTTTGAAATCGTACCCCAGATAGCGTACCGGCTTACTGGAATGGGTGACTTTCGTCTTTTCCTCGGACAATTCCAAATGCAGTTTTTCTTGGAGAAAGATTTTTACATCTTCCTTGATTTTTTTTCTGCGTCCTTTTTTGGAGCCGATAACGCCGATTACAAAATCATCGGCGTAACGGTTGTACTGGATTTTCTTGAAGCCTTCCTCAAACGGATTGTAATAGTGCTGATTCATCTTCTTCCTTCTGGAATCCTTAAATTCTTTTACCAGTTCAGGAGTTGATTTTTCTGCGCCCATTAACGCTTTACGTGCCTTTCTGTATCTCCGGGACGCCCGCTCGTATTCTCTGGTCGTCCTTCTGCGTTCTGGCTCGCAATCATACTTTTCTTTGTATTCCTGCATATAGTTGTCCAGTTCGCTGAGGTAGATGTTTGCACATATCGGACTGATACCGCTGCCCTGCGGAACACCGGAGTAGGTGCAGTTGTACTGCCATTGTTCCATATATCCGGCTTTCAGGAACTTCCAGATTAGACCGATAAAAGCCTCGTCTGAAATCCTTTTCCGCAGTAATTCAACCAACACATGATGGTCGAAGTTATCAAAGCACGCCTTAATGTCTCCCTCAACAATCCATGTAACACCTGTGAAGTTTTTCTTCACTTGCGTAAGTGCCGTGTGACAGCTTCTTTTTGGTCTGAAACCGTGTGAATTGTTGCTGAATGTCGGCTCATAGATTGCTTCAAGAATCATTCTGACCACTTCCTGCACTAACTTATCATCAGTAGAAGTGATTCCCAACGGGCGAAGTTTCCCGTTCTTTTTAGGAATGTACTTTCTTTTTGCAGGCTTTGGCTGATATGTCCTGTTGCGTATGGATTCAATAATCCGGTTAATTCTCGGCAGGCTCATGTTGTCCAGCGTCTGCCCGTCTACCCCCTGCGTCATGCTCCCCTGCGATTTCGCAATGTTCGCATATGCAAGGAGATAGAACTCTGGATTGTATAGGTTGCGATATAATCTTTCATATTTGTAGTTACTTACACTTGCCTTTTCTTCAAGGCTTTTCAAGACATGAATCGGATTTCTCATAGTGTCTCACACACCATCCTTTCTGTTTTGAAAATGATTCACTGTTCCCCTTTGCCATGTAGACGGCTTTCCCGTCCGCAGACTACTATGGGAACTCTGTTGCCATGGTGAATATTCAGAACCCCGCATTTCAGCGTTTTCATAGCCTTTCGGCATTTCACTTTAGGCAATCCCCGTTTAGTACGGTATAAACAAGCGTTCCACGTTGTCGGTATGTGACGTTCGCCTTTTTCCACTTTCCCGTGGCTGAGCCTGCTCCAGTATCAGCAGCCGCATAGCCGAACAATGCGACTGTCAGGACCACTGACGGGTACAACCTCTCTACGTCAGGGGTACGCTCTTGGTCCCGATTTCAGGCTGTCATTCAAGCAGTTTAGCTTCCATCCTCATACGTGGATTTTCATTCCGTCACGCCGGCGCTTCTGAGGCTTCAGCGCCCCGTGTCCTCCGTCATGCTATGGTCGCCCTCCGGTTTCCCTTTTTGGGGTAAGACGGGGAATGATAGGTTGCGGCACAATGCCGCTTGATACTTTTACCTACTACTTGCTCAAGGTAGGATTTATACCGCCCTTACGGGCGCACTGGGCTTCACATAGAAGCGGGTTTTGCCGCTGCCGGAGCCGCCGATCACCAGCACATTCTTGTTCCGGGCCGTCTTGGGGTCTTTGGGCCGCCCGGTCATGGTCAGGCGTTCGGTCTGGGTCAGCAGGATGTTGTTTTCAAACTTGGGGTCGATGTACGGGGCAATATCCTTGGCGGTGCCCCATCGGGCAGAGCCGTATTCTTCACCCTTGCGGTATTTCTTGGCGTTCTTGCCTTTGCTGTACACGATGAGCCGGACAGCCACCGCCCCGGCAACGCCCACGCACAGGTCAAACGGATGCAGGCTGGGTAGCGGGTTTGCAAAGGCGGCGGAGATGCCGCCCTGTCAGGTGAAGCAGCTTTGCCGAAGCATCCACGCCCGCAGCCAGACGGTACGCCTGCCCGCATTTGGCGAACAGGTACACGAACAGCAGATACGGCAGATTCAGCAACAGCAGCTTTTTCAGTTCAGGTTTCATCGTTCCAGCCCCCTTTGCTTGATTTTTTCCTTGGCACGTTTCGGTTGCTGGGCCGCTTTCTGCTTGGCTGCTGCCAGCACCTTGCGGATAGAGGGCCGCTGCTCCTTGGAGAGCGTTTTGGCCGTGAACTCCCGGAACGCCTGTTCCAGATTATCCGCATCCTTGGCCTTGAAGATCACGATGTAGTGGGGCGGCTGGGTGGTCTTGTCCTTGCGTAAGGCGAAGTCCACGCCGTACTTCTTGGCGCAGGGCTTAAACGCCCCGACGTTCGCCTCCGTGACTTCAATGTTGGTCAGAGCCGCACCGTGGGCTTTCAGCTGTTTCAGGCTTTGCTTGCCGTGGTGCAGCTTTGGCCCCTTGGCCCGGTGCTGCAAGTATTTTTTCAGTGCAGCTTGCAGCGCTTGGGCGGTGAGCTTGCCTGTTTTCATGGACAGGGCAATGGTTTTCTGGGTGACTTCCTCCTGCAATATGAATCCCTCCTTGTTGCAGAAAATTCAGAGCGGAAGCTAGGGTGGAACCACCAGCCGCCGCAGGTAAAGGGTTCTCATGGGTGGACGCTCCTTTCGGTCAGGTGTTGGGCGGGCGGCCCCAATCGGGCTGTGCCATGTCGTGCGCCACAAGGGACGCATAGTAGCTGTTGATGGTGCTGGGCGCGTTAAAAAGCATGGCCCGCAGGTATTGCTTGATGTTGCGGACTTTGGTGGTGTTGTCCCGCAGGCAGTCCATGACGAACTCGATGTGATGGCTGTCCAGCTTCAAGAATTTCGCCTTGACCAATTCTGCCGGGTAATCGTCCCCGGCCACCCGGATGGACTTGCGGGAAGTGCAGACCGTTTCCAGCAGGATGTCCACGATCTCGTCCAGCTGTTCCCGGTCTATCCGGGGATTCTGGGTGAGGGTGTCATACTCGATGTTCTCCAAAATCAGGCCCCGGTAGATTTGATAGGCCGTTTCCTTTCGGCTTCCCGTCCGTTCCGGCGGCGGTGCCTCTGCCTCGTCCTCGTCCAAAGGCAAGGGGTTTGGGGAATGGATAGGAATGGGATCGGTATTTAATCCCTCTTTCTTTTGTTTTTCTGTAATTAGTTTATCTTTATTTAATTGCATTGGATTTTCCAACGTAGGGTTTTCCTGCGTGGGATTCTCCAACGTTGGATTTTCCAATGTAGGTGAAACCGATGCAGGGACAGGCTGCGGCAGCTCGAAAATCACATAGTCTGCACCGCGCAGCCGCCCTTTCTCGTCCCGTTCTCTGGAACGCTGGATGTATCCCGCCTGTTCCAGTTCCCGGATGGCCTGCCGTATCGCGTCAATGCTTTCCCGGTTGATACGGGCCAGCCCTTGCAGGGTGTAGTCCCAATCTTCCGGCAGGGAGAGCATTTGGGATAGTAAGACCTTTGGCTTTCAGGGACAAGGCCCGGTTCCGCAGGTGGTGGTTTGACATGACCGTGTAGCCGCTGTTCTTTTCTACCCGAAATACTGCCATTTCACGGATGCCTCCTTTCGTTGCAAACAAAAAAGGCAGCGTCCATTTGCTCCCGGTGATGGGAGAAGTGAACGCTGCGCGTACTTGATAATTTTTGGGTTGTGTGGTATATAAAAGGCAGCTATTTTTTCAATACGGCTGCCCATGGGGGTGCGATACAAGCAAGTTGCTATCCGATGACCTCAAAAACAAATTGTACTACGATGGTTTTCAAAAAGTGCTGTATCACTACTCGCACCAAACAATGAAAATCCGAACCTTTTCTCAATAGGAGAAGGGTTCGGATTTTTTTTGTTTCTTCGGAAAGCAAAATGCCGCGTTTGCGCAGCAACAAAAGCCCCAGTGGGGCTTTTGAGCGACCGAACGGTCTTGCGTTAGCAAGATGGAGGGGCCTCCGCCCCGACAAGTGACCATAAAAAAGAAAAATACCGCCCACGCAGCGCAGCGATGGATTTTGTCGGGTGAAGTAAGCGGCAAAATGAATCGGGTGTGTTGCGGGACGGTAAGTTCTTTCGTGGACTTTTCCTCACGGAAGTGGTGGGTCTCACGGTGATAACCGACCACTTTCTGTGCCTGTGTTCAAAATGAACACGACCACATTTTGTGGGTGGTTTCAAACCAATCCACAAAGACGGTGGGATTTACAGGAAAAATACTACTGTATGTGAAATTCGTCAAGAGGGTTTTGGAAAACCCCTATTCTCACACTCATCCACCCTATCATGTGGGAAACCACGGGCATGATCTTGTGATCATGAGTTCTCCCAAAATGCTGACCCCAAATGAATACGATGTGTTTTTCAGCTTTCTGGAAAACACGGTGATGAAAAAAAACGCATACTGACAGTAAAACCGCTCCGAACGTTCTGCCCGGAGCGGTTTTGCGTCAGCAGTATTTATGCAGAATGGTCATAGACGGAGGGAGAAGTCATGCGTCCTTGCACAGCTTGGTCAATTCTTCGATGGCGGCATCCTCGTCCGGGCCATCGGCGGCGATGGTCACGGTCTCGCCGCACTTCACGGCCAGACCCATTACGGCAAAGATCTTCTTCATGTCGGCGACTTTGCCGTTCTTGGTCATAGTGACTTTGCTCTCAAAGCCTTTGGCAGCTTTGCTCAGGATACCGGCGGGACGGGCGTGCAGACCTTCTTTGTCCTGAATGGTGATATCGATGCTCTTCATAAAAATCTCTCCTTTTTGGAATCGTTATTGTAAGTGCTCCAGCACATAGTTCATATCGGAAGTGGTCTTGAGCTGTTCCAGCGCATCCTCGTCTTCCAAAATCTCGCAGACATTGCCCAGCAGGTCAAGATGGTCGTTGCCGACACCGGCAATGCCGAACACGAGGTAGGCTTTTTCATCGCCGAAGTCCACGCCCTGCGGATATTGCAGCAGGACAACGCCGGACTTTTTAACGGTGCCCTTCTTCTGGCTGGTGCCGTGGGGAATGGCTACGCCCATGCCCATGTAGGTGCTCACCAGCTTTTCGCGCTCCACCATGGCGTCGGCATAACTGTCATCCACATAGCCGCGCTTTGCCAGCAGCGCACCGGCGGCACGGATGGCCTCCTCCTTGGTGACGGAGGGCAGACCCAGCTGGATGTCCTCCGCCTGGATCTTCATCACGGAATCGTTGGCTTTGGAAGCCTCGGTCACGGCAGCCGCCAGAGGGGCTACGGCTGCGTTACGCAGGTCGGATACGATCTCCTCATTGGCGGCAGCTTCGGCCTTGGCATCCAGTGCCGGGGTAGTGGAGGTCAGTGCGTTGTACAATGCGTCCAGATGCGGATCTGCAAGGAAGTTATCCAATGTAACAAGCTGTGCCTGCGGGGCGCACTTGGCGGCACGGTCAGCCAGAACGCGCTGGCAGACCACCACGTCCGCGTCAGCGGGGATGGTGTCCACGCTGGAGTTGGTCACGGTCAGGTCGGGGCGCTCCGCCTTAATGCGGTTGTGGAACTTGGTAGCACCCATGGCGCTGGAACCCATACCGGCATCGCAGGCAAAGACGATCTTGCGGATCTGGCCGACATTCACGGCAGTAGGCTCGGGGATCTCGCCCTTAGCCTGTGCCTTCATCTCCTTCATTTCGTTCTGGGCGTCGGTCAGGCTCTTGGTGTGACCGGAGGTTGCTTTCAGAATGATCGAGGACAGAACAAAGGAAACAGCACCGGCGATGACAACGCCCAGCAGAACGGTGAGAATGGAATCCCGGGGAGCCATTGCCATGTAGGCGATGATGGAACCGGGAGAAGCAGGACCGGACAGACCTGCACCGGTCATAGAGTAGAACAGGATGGCGCAGAAGTTGCCCACGATGGGGGCGATGATGATCACGGGGTTCATCAGGATGTAGGGGAAGTAGATCTCGTGGATGCCGCCCAGCAGGTGGATGATCACAGCACCGGGAGCGGACTGGCGGGTGGTGTCGTCCTTGCAGAAGAAGCAGTAGGCCAGCAGGACACCAAGACCGGGACCGGGGTTGGCTTCCAGCATATACATGATGGAGCGGCCGGTCTCAGCAGCCTGACTTGCACCGATGGGGCTGAAGATGCCGTGGTTGATGGCGTTGTTCAGGAACAATACCTTGGCAGGCTCAATAAAGATGGACACCAGCGGCAGCAGGCTGTGCGCCACAAGGAAGTCCACACCGGCGGTCAGCACGGTGAGGATGGCAGTCATGAACGGGCCGATGACGTAGTAGCCGAGGATGGCCAGCAGCATACCCAGAATGCCGATGGAGAAGTTGTTGATCAGCATCTCGAAACCGGCGGGGATATGGCCTTCCACCTTCTTATCGAACTGCTTGATGACCCAGCCGGCCAGAGGGCCCATGACCATGGCGCCCATCAGCATGGTGTAGTCCGAGCCGCAGATGCAGCCCACCACAGCGATGGCGGCGATGACACGGCCACGGTCGCCTGCAATCATTTTGCCGCCCTGCCCTGCAATGAGGATGGGCAGCAGGTAGGTCAGCATCGGGGAGACCATGCTGGCCAGCTTTTCGTTGGGGAACCAGCCCGCTTCAATGAACAGAGCAGTGAGGAAGCCCCACGCGATGAATGCGCCGATATTCGGCATGACCATGCCGCTGAGGAACTTGCCAAAGCGGGAAACAGCGTTTTTCATTTGTAGCTCTCCTTTTTCACTTGAAAGGCAGGCGGTGCAGCTCCTGTGGCATGGGAGCTGCGGCCTGCGGACGGTTGTTCGGAGGAGCTTTCGTTTCGTTCTGGCACTATTCTAGCCGATACTGCGCCGGATTTCAATGGTGACAAGCGGTGGGGTTGTCACCGGAGGATGGTGACACCAGTGGGCTGATACGGCAACATTTCCAATGGATGCGCGGGTGATTTGTGCATATTTGCTGATGCACCGGGATACAAGACGGGAACAAGGAAGCTTTTGTCACCGGGCAATGGTGACAAAAAACACACAACTTCTTTTCTGCGTTGGGGGCTGGCAGACGGGGTGGCACTATGCTACAATAGAAGCAATGGGTAACTTTTTGGAAAAGGAGAAAAGCAACATGGGTGCGGTGTATCGTGAGGAACTGTCGGCAAATGCACGGAAGCTGATCGAGCAGCTGCTCAGCCTTCCGCAGGGCTGGGTGACGGCGGCGGCGCTGGCTGAAAGCATCGGGGTCAGCCGCCGCACCGTGCTGCGGGAGCTGCCCGCTGTGGAGCAGTGGATGCAGGCTGCCGGGGCGCATTTTGTGCGGAATCCCGGCAAGGGTCTGCTGCTGGATGAAGCGCCGGAGCGGCGAGACGCACTGCGCACCCAGCTGAACAGCGGCGACAGGAAAGAACTTTCCCGCGCAGAGCGGCGGCAGCAGCTTTTGACAAGGCTGCTCAGCGAGCAGGAGCCCTGCAAAACAGCGGTGCTTGCACGGGCGCTTGGCGTTTCGGAGAGCACGCTGTCTGCGGACTTGGATGAACTTGAGACCAAGCTGCACCCCTACCGGGTGGAGATGTTCCGCCGCCCCGGCGTGGGGGTCTGGCTGCAGGGGGATGCTTCTTCCTACCGGAGGGTGGTGTCTGCCCTGCTGCGCAGCAGTATGCCGGAAAAGGAACTGGCAGAGGTGCTCTGCGGACGGATGCCGGAAAACGAGATCTTCTCGACTCTGCTGGATACAAAAACGGCCGAAAAGGTCTGGGCGGCTTTGCAGCAGTTTGAACAGGAAGAACAGCTCCATCTGCCGGATGCAGGCTTTCTGGCGCTGGCGATCCATTGCACCCTGACCATTCAGCAGCTGCGGCAGGGCGGCGACAAGGGCATTGCCCCCAGAGGGCTGCGCCCGGCGGGCAATCATGCTGCCCGGCTGGTGGCGGCGCTGAACCGTGCCTTCGGGCTGACCCTGCCGCCTGAGGAAGCGCAGTATCTGGAACTGTATCTCTCCGCCTATCTGGGCGCAGAGGACCCTTGGGGCAGCGCACAGGAGATGGAGCTGCGGAATCTGGAAGCCGGCCTTATCCGGGAAATGGAAAAGGCGCTGCACACAGACCTTTCCGTTACACCTCCCTGCGGGATGACCTGTACTGCCACCTGCGACCCATGCTGCTGCGGGTGGAGCAGAACATTCGTACCGAAAACCCCCAGCTGGACACCATCCGCACCGCCTACCCCGGCCTGTGGAAAGCCACCCGCGCCGCCTGTGATGCGGTGCAGCAGCAATTCGTCCTGCCCGCCATCTCGGACGATGAAGCGGCCTACCTTGCCATGCACTTTGGTGCGGTGCTGGAACAGAATGCCATGTTCCGGCTGCGGCTGCGGGTGGTAGTGGCCTGTCCGCTGGGCATGGGTTCCAGCCGCTTTCTGGCTTCCCGGCTGGGAAACGAGTTTCCCTCTTTGCAGGTGGAGGGGTGCTGCTCGGTGCGGGAGCTGAACGCCGCCGACCTGCGCCGGAGAAAAATCGACTTCATTATCTCCACCGTGCCGCTGGAACTGGATTACCCGGCGGTGTGCATCAGCCCTTCCCTGCTGGAACCGGATCGTGCCGTGCTGAAGGACGCTATCACGCAGTACAGCCAGAACCGCGCAGAACCGGAACCGGCGGTGCAGCCTGTGCAGGATGCACCGCACGCAGGCTCCAAGCTGCAGTATTATGCGCGCCTGACCCGGTCCATGACCGGGCTGCTGGAACATCTGACCATCCAGCCCGTCAAGGCTCCCGGCAGCCGCGCTGCCCTCATCCATGCAGCGGCGCAGCTGTTCTGCCCGCAGGAAGCGGACGCCCGGCTGGTGGAGCAGCAGCTTCGCCGCCGTGAAACGCAGGGCGATACCTACATCAAACCCCTGTATGCCCTGCTGCTCCATTGCAGGACAAGTGCGGTAAAGGACTGCCGCTTGGGTTATCTGCAGGCACAGCCGCCGGTCTATGAGCCGGGGCGCATCGTGCTGGGGGCACTGGTGCTGCTGGCTCCGGACGACGGGAACGGCGTCCCGGTGGAGGTCATGCAGAATGTCAGCGGGCAGCTGATCGAAACGCCCCGGCTGATGGAGGCACTGCGCACAAGCGTGTGCATCCGGATGTAGCCGAGCACCCCGCCATCATGGGTCACGAGTTCGCCGGTGATATCGTCAAGGTGGGCAAGGCGCATCAGGACAAGTTCAAGCCCGGCATGAAGTTCACCCTGCAGCCCGCCCTGAACTACAAGGGCACCATGTGGAGCCCCGGCTACTCCTACGAGTTCTTCGGCGGCGACGCCACCTACTGCATCATCCCTGCCGAGGTCATGGAACTGGGCTGCCTGCTGGAGTACAAGGGCCGTGCTTACTACGAGGCTTCTCTGGCCGAGCCTATGAGCTGCTCCATCGGTGCTTTCAACGCCGCCTACCACACCAAGATGGGTGTGTACCATCACGATATGGGCATCAAGAAGGGTGGCAAGCTGGCGATTCTGGCCGGTGCAGGCCCCATGGGCCTGGGTGCTCTGACCTACGCACTGCACCGTGATGTGCGCCCCGGCATGGTGGTGGTCACCGATATCAACGAGGATCGTCTGGCCCGTGCGGAGTCCCTCTTCCCCCCGAAGGAGGTCAAGGAGAAGGACGGCATCGACCTGTACTTCGTCAATACCGCCAACATGGCAGACCCCGCTGCCGAGCTGCGGAAGCTGACCGGCGGTACCGGCTTTGATGATGTGTTCTGCTACGCCCCCATCGCGCCGGTGGTGGAGCTGTCCAGTGCTGTACTGGGTCGTGACGGCTGCCTGAACTTCTTTGCAGGCCCCACCGACAAGCAGTTCAGCGCCAAGATGAACTTCTACGATGTGCACTACAATTCTACCCATGTCATGGGCACCACCGGCGGTAATACCGCCGACATGATCGAGTCGCTGGAACTGACCGCCGCTAAGCGCATCGATCCGGCTGTGATGGTCACCCACATCGGCGGTCTGAACGCCGCTGCTGAGACCACCCTCAACCTGCCCAAGATCCCCGGCGGCAAAAAGCTGATCTACACCCACCTGACCATGCCCCTCATCGCCCTGACCGATCTGCGTGCCAAGGGCGAACAGGACAACGACCCCCGCTATACCGCACTGGCTGACATCGTGGATGCCCACAACGGCCTGTGGTGCCCGGAAGCAGAGGAATATCTGCTGGCAAACTTCAACCCGGAGGACTAAGCAGAACGTGCCATGGGACAGGACAAACGCAGACAGGAGGAATCCCCCATGGAACAACGCCGCAATCAAATCGTGGAGCTGGTGAACCGCAAAGGCAGCATTAGCTTTGCCCAGCTCAAGGAAGCTTTCCCTTCCGTTTCGGAAATGACCCTGCGCACCGACCTGAAAGCACTGGATGAAGCCCGCCGTGTGGTGCGGGTGCATGGCGGTGTCAAGTCGGTGGAGCAGGTGGTAGGCACAGACGACCTGCTGAGCCGCCGTGCCGCCCGCAATGCCGAAGCAAAGCAGATCATTGCCGAAAAAAGCCGCTGCTCTGCTGCGCCCCAACACCACCCTGTTTCTGGATTCCGGCAGCACCGCCACAGCAGTGGCCCGGTGCATCCCGGATCAGCCCATGCTCATCTACACCAGCGGCCTGAGCTGCGCCATGGAGCTGGCAAAGCTGGAAAAGCCCAATGTATCCCTGCCGGGCGGCAGACTGAACCGGTTCAGCCTGAGCGTCTGCGGTGCACAGAGCATCCAGACGATGGAGGGCATCAACTTTGATCTGCTGCTGCTGGGCGTGACCAGTTACAGCCCGGAAACCGGTTTTACCTGCGGCGTGGAGGATGAAGCACGGCTCAAGCAGACCGTGCTCCGCCGCTGTGACTGTGAGCAGAAAGCCGTGCTGCTGGATTCCTCCAAGATCGGACTGAAAAGTACATTCCACATCTGCGAGCTGTCCGATATTGATATTGTGATCTCGGACGGAAAGCTGCCCGTAGAATTTTTACAGGCCTGCCGGAACGCAGGCGTAACGGTACTATAAAAGGAGCGTTATTATGAAGATCATCCGCGCAAAAGATTATCAGGATATGTCCCGCAAAGCGGCCAACATCATCTCCGCACAGGTCATCATGAAGCCGGACTGTGTACTGGGTCTTGCCACCGGCGGCACCCCGGTGGGCACTTATGCCCAACTGGTGGACTGGTACAACAAAGGCGATTTGGATTTCTCCGAGGTCACTACTGTCAATCTGGACGAGTACCGCGGCCTGCCCAAGGAGCATCCCCAGAGCTACTGGTATTTCATGAATGAGAACCTGTTCAGCAAGGTGAATATCGACCCGGCCAAGACCAACCTGCCGGACGGCACCAATCTGGACACCGCCGCTGAGTGTGCCCGTTACAACGGTATCATCCACAAGCTGGGCGGCATCGACCTGCAGCTGCTGGGCATCGGCCCCAATGGTCATATCGGCTTCAATGAGCCGGGCGAAGCCTTTGAGCTGGAGACCCACTGCATCGACCTTGCTCCCACCACCATCGAAGCCAACAAGCGCTTCTTTGACGGCAACGAGGCCCTTGTCCCCAAACAGGCATACACCATGGGCATCAAGACCATCATGCAGGCACGCAAGGTGCTGGTGGTAGCCAACGGTAAAGCCAAGGCACAGGCCGTCAAGGACGCCGTGACCGGCCCTGTGACCCCTGCCTGCCCCGGCAGCATCCTGCAGCTGCATCCGGACTGCATCCTTGTGGCAGACGAGGAAGCACTGAGCCTGCTGTAAACTCCCAAAGCCAACTTCTTCATTTACCATAACTTTGCTTAAGATCCAACCAAAGCACAGAAAGGGCCGGACTCGTTGCACGGGTCCGGCTCTTTCTGTCAGAAATAAGATTTATCTTGCAATCTTACGCAAAGAGCAACTCCAAAAAAGAGCCGTCATGGAGATGGTGGGTTCGCCTGCTGCGGGATTTACGCTGAAAATACGCTGAAAAGAGGTCACCCCGATCGGTGGCCTCTTTTTTGCTGCCGCGAACTGTCTGGCTGCGGCAGCGGATAACAGCAATGTCCATTGCGCTTTGTTTTGCCCGGATGCGCACCCGCAGAAAGCTCTCCCTCGTCAAACTGCCCAAAATACGGCCTTAAAAGTTTACTTGACACAATTTTCAAATCAATATATAATTGGGTCAGAGACCAATTATAGAAAAGGATGATTTCCAATGGCGCGCAGATACGACAGCAAAGAAGCAAAACGGCGGATCCTGACCGCCTGTGTCCGGCTTTTTCTGGAAAAAGGCTACACGAACACCAAGGTGGCAGAAATTTTAAAGGAAGCAGATGTTTCCGCCGGGTCGTTCCAGAATATTTTCCGCACCAAGGACGGTGTGCTGACCGAGCTGATCGGCATGATGTTCAGCAGGCAGTTCGGCGCGGTAAGGCCGCTGGCGGCAAACGCCCCCTCGCCGGTGTACCTCTACGCGGTGGAGACGGCTTTGCAGCTGGCGGTGACCGAGCTGAGCGAGAATCTGCGGGATATCTATGTGGAAGCGTACACCTTCCCCGCCACGGCGGAGATCATCCACCGCAGCACCACGGCCGAGCTGCAGGCGGCGTTCAGCGCGTACCTGCCCGGGTGCGCCGAGTGCGATTTCTACGAGATGGAGCTGGGCACGGCGGGCATGATGCGCGGCTACATGGCACGGCGGTGCGACCCCTACTTTACACTGGAGCGCAAAATACGGCGCTATCTGAGTATGAGTCTGAGTGCGCTGCAGGTCCCCGCGCAGGAGCGCGAGCAGGTCATCGCTTTTGTGGCGGAGATCGATATGCTTGCCCAGGCGCGGAAGGTGGTAGATGCCGTGCTTGCATCGCTGTCCGTGCAGTTTGATCTGAAAGGATAACAAGGTTTGATGACAAGGAGGGAGTAACATGAAAAAATGGCTGATCCGGTGTTTGACGGTGCTGGCAATGGTGTGCCTGATACCGGGGATCGTGTTAAAAGCGGCGGCAGAAACAACCACGGTGCGCTGCAAAAACTGTGGGAGTACGGAGACACGTGAGATCCTCGGATACAGAAAATATGATTCGAACAGTCATAGGGTTTATGTAACTGAATGCCAGAACTGCCACAACGATGGCAATGTTTCGTATTTAAAGGTACATACCGGCGGTACCGAAACGCCCACCTGCACCAAAGGCAAAACCTGCGAAAAATGCGGCGCGGAATACGGCGAAAAAGACCCAAATAATCACGATTTGGTGCATCACGATGCAAAAGCCCCCAGCTGTACGGAAATCGGCTGGAACGCTTACGAAGCCTGCTCCCGTTGTAACTATACCACCACCTATCAGGAGCTGCCCGCACTGAACCATGATTTGGAGCAGCACGCAGCAAAAGCCCCTACCTGTACGGAAATCGGCTGGGATGCTTACGACACCTGTTCCCGCTGCAACTACACCACCTATGCGGAGCTGCCCGCACTGAACCATGATTTGGAGCAGCACGCAGCAAAAGCCCCTACCTGTACGGAAATCGGCTGGGATGCTTACGAAACCTGCTCCCGCTGCGACTATACCACCCGCAAAGAGCTGCCCGCACTGAACCATGCTCTGGAGCAGCACGCAGCAAAAGCTCCTACCTGTACGGAACCCGGCTGGGATGCTTACGAAACCTGCTCCCGCTGCGACTATACCACCCGCAAAGAGCTGCCCGCGCTGAATCATGCTCTGGAGCAGCACGCAGCAAAAGCCCCTACCTGTACGGAAATCGGCTGGGATGCTTACGAAGCCTGCTCCCGCTTCGGCTGCAACTATACCACCCGCAAAGAGCTGCCCGCGCTGAATCATGATTTGAAGCAATACGCAGCAAAAGCCCCTACCTGTACGGAAATCGGCTGGAATGCTTACGAAACCTGTTCCCGCTGCGACCATACCACCTATACAGAACTGCCCGCGCTGAACCATGATTATCAGGCTGTTACCGTAGCCCCCACCTGTGAAGCAGACGGCTATACTGTTTTTACCTGCAGCCGCTGCAAAGACAGCTACACCGCAGACCCGACCGATCAGCTGGGGCACCAGTTCGGTGCATGGTCCCCGAACGGAACCGGCTCTCAGAGCGCCAGTTGTCTGCGGCAGGGCTGCGCGCACACTGGCAGCACGGATTGCCGGAAGTTTACTTTCCGCACTGCGGAAGGCGAAACGCTGACCTTCTGCCCCGTGTGCGGGCAGGCAGAAAACGCCGCGCAGCTGGAAATGATCGAAGCGGCAACGGCGTGGGCTAACAGCGGCAGTCTTTCTGCGGAGGATGTGACCGCACGGACGAACGGGGAATACCTGAGTGTGGCCTTTGAAACCGCAGGCAGCCTGACGCAGCCCACCGGTCGGGTAAGGCTCGCGCTGCCCGCCGGATTGCTGGAAGGCAAAACGCTTGTGCGCATTGCCCCGGACGGCACACAGACGGAGATGCCTTTTGAAACAGAGCGCGGAAAGCTCATCTATACGCTGGATTTTGCAAACAGCGCGCTGCCCGTAATGCTCTTCCGGCTGGTACCCCAGCCCACCGCCCTCTGAAGGCTTTTACAGCGCGTAAACGATAAACCATAAAATGCCCGCCCACCGTGGGTCTCCACAGGTGGGCGGGCATTCTTTTGTGCCTTTTTGGGCATAAAAATACCCCCGGAGGATGCAGCGTTTTTTACGCTGTCTACTCTGGGGGCAGGATAGCAAGCGCTGCGCGGCAGCTCCCGGAAGCGGATACTGTCTTGCTGAAAAAGCACTTCCTAGCGCTGCTCCTCCGGCGGGCAGCAGCTCTCCCGGGGGATGAGCTTGTGCGGCACGATGATCTTTGTGGCCAGAAGGTTCGGGTTCTCGATGTGGTTGATGGTCTGGCTGGCGGCTTCCATGCCCAGCTGGTAGGGGTTCACGTCCACGGTGGTCAGCTGTGGGCTGCCCTGCCCTTTGTTGCGGAGTGCCCCTTGGCAAACCGGACGGGATTGCGCTATAATAGAGCCGTAACAGTTCCACAAAGGTGTGGTAAGGGAGGTGCGGCCATGATCCGGGTGGCGATCGTAGAGGACGACGCGGAGGTGCAGGGGGTATTGCAGGAGTATGTCCGGCGGTATACCCGGCAGTACGGGACAGAGTTTGAAGTGACAGTCTTTGCGGACGGCGTGGATATTCTGGAGGATTACCGCGCGGTCTACGACATTATTTTTCTGGATGTGGAGATGAAGCATCTGGACGGCATGACCACGGCAGAGCGCATCCGGCAGATGGATGCAGACGTCATCCTGATCTTCATCACCAATATGGCGCAGTATGCCATCCGGGGCTACGCGGTGGGAGCGCTGGACTATGTGCTGAAGCCGGTGCCCTACTTTGCCTTTTCGCAGCAGCTGCTCAAGGCGGTTGCCCGGCTGGAAAAGCGGGCAAAGCACTACCTGACCGTGCCGGTGGAGGGCGGGCTGCGGCGGCTGGACACCGCAAGCATCTATTATCTGGAAAGCGAGGGGCACCGGGTGCATTTTTATACCGACGAGGGCGATTTTTCCGCCCCCGGCGCCCTCAAGGCCTTTGAGGAAAAGCTGGCAGACTGCCCCTTTGCCCGCTGCAACAGCGGCTACCTTGTCAATCTGGCACAGGTGCGGGAGCTGCGGCAGAGCACCGTGCAGGTGGGCCCCTGCGAGCTGCAGGTCAGCCGCCCCAAGCGCAAGGGCTTTCTTGCCGCACTGACCGACTACATCGGAGGTGAGGGCTCATGACCGCGCTGCCGGATATCCCCCGGCTGTACACCGCCCTTGCCGAGTGTCTGGCGGTGCTGCTGTTCACCCCGGCGCTTGCGCCCCGCTTTTCCAGAGCGGTCACCGGGGGCATCACCCTGCTGTGGGCGGCGGTGCTGTCGGCCTTTCTGGGGCTGACGGGCAATGTGCCCGGCGGGCTCTGGATCCCCTGCATGGTAACGGCCATCGGGCTGTCTTACTTATATTTATGGGGTGTGTGGAGCATCACTCTGCTGGAAGCCGGGTATCACTGCGCACGGGCGTTTATTCTGGCAGAGCTTGCCGCCAGCGTGGAGTGGCAGCTGCACTGCGCCCTCTGGCCCGCCCGCGGCCCATGGGAGCCGCTGTCTTTGCTGCTGCTGGCGCTGGTGTATGGGGCGCTGTTCGGCATTATGTGCTATCTGCAGCACCGCCGTCCCCAGCCCGCCGGGCACTTACAGATCGGCGGCAGCGCCGCCCTGACGGCGGTCATGCTGGCGCTGACTGCCTTTGCGGTGAGCAATCTGGGCTTTTTGCCGGGCAGCGAGATCAACATGAGCATTTTTTCCATCCGCACACTGGTGGATTTTTCCGGCGTGTTGATCCTGACCGTGCAGCACGAGCAGCTGCAGGAGAACGCTTTGCACAGCGAGCTTGCCGCCATGGACGAGGTACTGCACCGCCAGTACGAGCAGTACAAGCGCAGCAAGGAGGGCATCAACCTCATCAACCGGCGGTACCATGAACTGAAAGTCCAGCTTGCCCGCATCCGGGAGGAGCAGGACCAGACCAAGCAGAACGCCGCCATTGCCGCCATGGAGCAGAACATCCGCCAGTACGAGGCCGAGAACAAGACCGGCAACCCGGTGCTGGATACCCTGCTCACCGCCAAGACCATGGAATGCCAGCAGGAGAATATCACCATCACCAGTGTAGCAGACGGCAGGATGCTGGGTTTTCTCACCATCCGGGAGCTGTGCACCATTGTGGGCGTGGCGCTGGACAACGCCATTGCCGCCGTGCGCGCCGAGCCGGACCCCGAAAAGCGGCTCATCAAGGTGGCGGTGTACAGTCAGGGTGGCTTTGCCATGCTGCGGTTCGAGCATTATACAGAGGCCGCCCCGGCACTGGATGCGGACGGTCTGCCGCAGCAGGGGTCGGACCTGAAAAGCGTCCGCACCACCGTCGGGCAGCACGGCGGCAGCATGACGATGCACTGGGAAAACAACTGGTGCACCCTGCGGATCTTATTTCCGCTGCCCCAAAAGCAATAATATTTTTACGGCAGGTATCCCCTGCCGTTTTTTTTGTTGTCTGGCAGGGTGCACAAATACAATGTTGCAATATTTGTGTATTAGCACAATAAAAATTGAAACATTATTGTAACTTCTGCAAATTATGCATCCAAAACGACAGATTGTGCGGCGAACGGTTCGTTTTGCGGTTTATATGATAAAATGACATCAAGCAAAGGAGTGGACGCACTCCTGAGAACAGCCATGAACCGGGTCGTGTACACAAAAGAGAAGGAGTTAACAGTTATGGCACAGAAAAAGAAGGACGGTAAGATGATGGGCAAGATCATCAAAACTGCCGTTTCGGGTGTGTTGTGTGTCGCATTGGCGGGCGGTATAGTTGCGGCCAATGTGCTGATCCCGCCCAACGCCAGCAGCGTGCAGAGCATTTTGGGCCTGAAGAGCGGAGGCATCGACAACAGCAAGGCAAAGACCGAAGGCATTAATATGGAATACGGCAAGCCCGGCTTTGACACAGAGGATGCGCTGGTTGAGGATGAGATCGCCCTGAACAAGCAGATTGCAGCAGAGGGCATCGTCCTGCTGAAGAACGATGAAGGCAGAATGCCGTACAGCACGGATACCACCTTCAGTTTTGTCAGCCATTCGGCAGTCAGCTACATCGGCGGCAACAAAGTCGATATGAAAACGGCCTTTGAAGATGCCGGGTTCGGTGTCAACGAGGACCTCTGGAAATTCTATTCCGAAGGCAACGGCAAGGATTACGGTCTGGGCGTTGGTTCCGTTTCCTACGGTGATGACGAGGACTTTTCCATCAACGAATGCCCCTTGTCTGTTATGAAAGCAGAGCCGGGTCTGACCGATTCCATGAAGAATACGGTTCCTGTTTTTGTGTTCAGCCGTGTGGCGGGCGAAGGCCGTGATATGCCCCGCTCCATGTACAACCACACCGATGTGGAAGAGGACAAGACCAAGACTTATCTGGAGCCGGATTCTACGGAACTGGAGATCCTGCAGTATCTGAACGACAACTTTGACGATGTGGTGCTGCCTGCTGAGCTCCAGTGCAGCGGTCGATCTGAGCTGGGTGGAGGATTATCCCAGCATCCACACGGTCATCTCGGCTCCTGCCATGGGCGACTACGGCCTGTGCTCTCTGGCTGAGATCTTCTCCGGCAAGGTCAATCCTTCCGGCCGCACCGTGGATACCTATGAAGTGGATGCCATGAACAGCCCGGCGGCGCAGAACTTCGGCGACTTTGCCTACTACGATGAGAATGGCAACCTCACCAAGTACAACTACGTCAGCTACAAAGAGGGCATCTATGTTGGCTACCGCTACTACGAGACCCGTTACGAGGATAAAGTCCTCGGTCAGGGCAATGCGGGCGATTACAACTACGACGATGCTGTGATGTACCCCTTCGGCTACGGCCTGTCCTACACCACCTTTGACTGGTCGGATTACAACACCAGCTGGGATGGCGATACCTGCACCGTGACGGTCAAGGTCACCAACACCGGTTCTGTTGCAGGCAAGGACGTTGTGGAAGTCTACGCACAGAGCCCTTACACCGATTATGACAAGGCCAACAAGGTGGAAAAGGCTGCCGTTGAACTGGTCGGTTACGCCAAGACCTCGGAGCTGGCTCCCGGTGCAAGCGAAACGGTGAAAATCACCTTTGATCAGGAGCAGCTGAAGTCCTACGACTACGTCAATGCCAAGACCTACATTCTGGACGCAGGTGATTACTATATCACTGCGGCTAAAAACGCACACGAAGCGGTCAACAACATCCTCTCTGCCAAGGGCAAGACCGTGGCAGACGGCATGACCGCGGATGGCGACACTGCTTTTGTTGAAATCTACACCCCGGCCAACGGCACCGTGGATACCACGACCTATAAGAACGACACCACCACCGGCGTGGAGGTCACCAACCAGCTGGATCATGCAAACGGCGGGCTGCAGTATCTCTCCCGCAGTGACTGGACCGGCACCTGGCCGACCGTTGACGGCGAGGTCAGCGACCAGATCAGCACCTGGGGCAACCCCATCAATGGTACCGATGCCAGCGGCAAGGCTGCATCCTATACCTACCGCAAGACGATCAGCAAGGAGGACCTTGCAAAGCTGGATTCTTTTGATTCCCTGAACCCCACCGACTTCTCCACCCTGACCGATGAGATCGTTTACGGCAAGGACAACGGTCTGGGTCTGATCGATATGCGCGGTCTGGATTACGATGATGAAAAGTGGGACGCACTGCTCGACCAGCTGACCCCCAGTGATTATCAGACCCTGATCACGCAGTCCGGCTATGGCACGGCTGCCATCAAGTCGGTGGATAAGCCCTCCACGACCGACCGCGACTCTGCCACCGGCCTGATCAACTACGGCTTTGATGCAAGCGGCAACCTCTACTTCAAGGGCAACATCACGCACTGCGGCGTGATCGTTCTGGCACAGACCTACAACGATGATCTGGCCTACCATTATGGCGAAAACATCGGCGATGAATCTTACTATCTGGGCGTTGATGGCTGGTATGCACCTGCTGTCAATATGCACCGCACTGCATTCTCCGGCCGTAACAGCGAGTATTACTCCGAGGATCCGTTCATCGGCGGTCACATTGCTTCCCTCGAGTGTGAGGGTGTCGCCTCCCGCGGTATGTATGTCTTTGTCAAGCATTACGCCATCAACGATCAGGAGGACCACCGCAGCGACCGTGAAGGCCAGTACAGCATTGCGACCTTCCTGAACGAGCAGGCGGCCCGCGAGATCTACCTCAAGCCCTTTGAGATGTGCGTCAAGTCTGATAAGGTCGAGATGAACTATGCAAAGGACAACGGCGACGGCACTTACAGCAATGCCACCACCGAGATCCCGTCCGTCACCGGCATCATGACCTCCTTCAACCGCGTTGGCTATACCTGGGCCGGCGGCAACTACAACATGATCACCGGCCTGCTGCGCAACGAGTGGGGCTTCCACGGCTTTATCATCACCGACAACGCAAACACCGGTGTCTTTATGGACGCTGGCCAGATGATCCAGGCCGGTGCAGACGGCAAGCTGACGAACCTGCCCACCGGCGCACGGTACACCTTTAACAAGGATGACGTTGCAGATTACCACTACGGTCGTGAAGCAATCCATAACATCCTGTACACCATTGCAAACTCCAAGGCAATGAACGGCGGTATGCCGGGCAGCCGTTATCTGGCAAAGGTCGAGCCTTACCAGAAGGTCATCTACGCAGTGGATGGTGTCTGCGGCGGTCTGATCGCAGTTCTGGTCGTTCTGACGATCCTCCGCTTCCGTAAAAAGAAAGAGGACGTAAAAACCGTCTGATCAACACATAGGAACAGAAGGGGCGGCGGGCAAACGCCCGCCCCCTTTTTTTGATTGTCAGGAGAGACCCATGAAACACACAGATATCATCAACAGCCTGAGCCTGGAACAAAAATGCGCCCTGCTGAGCGGCGGCACGGTGTTCACCACCCGGGCGCTGCCGGGCAAGGGCATCCCGGCCATTACCCTGTCGGACGGCCCCAACGGCGTGCGCAAGCAGGCGGGTGCGGCTGACCATCTGGGCCTGAACCCCAGTGTGCCCGCCACCTGCTTCCCCACCTCGGCCACCGTGGCCAACAGCTGGGACCCGGAGCTTGGCGAGGCTGTGGGCGCAGCCATGGGCGAGGAAGCAGCGGCACAGGGCGTGTCGGTGCTGCTGGGCCCCGGCCTGAACATCAAGCGCAGCCCCCTGTGCGGCCGCAACTTCGAGTATTTCTCGGAGGATCCCTACCTTGCCGGTAAGATGGCGGCGGCCTACGTCCGCGGCATCCAGAAAAACGGCATTGCCGCCTGTCCCAAGCACTTTGCCGTGAACAGTCAGGAGCTGCGCCGCATGGCCTCGGATTCCATTGTGGACGAGCGCACCCTGCGGGAAATTTACCTGACCAGCTTCGAGATGGTGGTCAAGGAGGCGCAGCCCAAGACCATCATGTCCGCCTATAACCTTGTCAACGGCACCTACGCCAACGAGAACGCCCACCTGCTCATGGATATCCTGCGCAGGAACTGGGGCTTTGACGGCGCGGTGGTCACCGACTGGGGCGGCAGCAACGACCACGCCCTCGGCGTAAAGAACGGTTCTACGCTGGAAATGCCCGCCCCCGGCGGGGACGCCATCCGGGAGCTGATGAAGGCGGTACAGACCGGCAAGATCACCGAAGCAGACGTGGACGCCCGGCTGGAGGAGCTGCTGGAACTGGTGTTCACCACCAAAGCGGCGGTGGACGCCGCACCCGGCAAGTTCGATGCCGACGCCCACCACGCATTGGCACGCCGGGCTGCTGCCCAGAGCATCGTGCTGCTGAAGAACGAAAACAGCCTGCTGCCCCTTGCAAAGGGGGAGAAGGTGGCGGTCATCGGCGACTTTGCCCAGACGCCCCGCTATCAGGGTGCAGGTTCCAGCGCCGTCAACTCCATCAAGGTGGATTCCTTTCTGGACTGCCTTGCCGAAAGCGGCCTGAACATCGTCGGCTACGCCAAGGGCTTTGACCGGCAGGGCAAGCCCGATGAGGCACTGAAAGCCGAGGCGGTGCTGCTGGCAAAGAACGCCGATGTGGTGCTGCTGTGCATGGGTCTGGACGAGATCAAAGAGAGCGAGGGCATCGACCGCGCCGACATGAAGCTGGCAGAGAACCAGCTGGAACTGCTGGCGGCTGTGGCAGCGGCAAACCCCAACGTGGTGGTGCTGCTGAGCGCAGGCTCCTCGCTGGAAAGCGGTTGGGCCAAGGACTGCAAGGCGCTGGTCTACGGCTGCCTGGGCGGTCAGGCCGGTGCGGGCGCACTGGTCGAGGTGCTGACCGGTGCGCAGAACCCCTGCGGCAAGCTGGCGGAGACTTGGGCGCGCAGCTACGCCGACACCCCCGCAAAGGCGCATTTCGGCGGCGACGGTCCCACTGTGGAGTACCGCGAGGGGCTGTATGTGGGCTACCGCTACTACGACACTGCCGGTGTGCCCACCGCCTTCCCCTTCGGCTACGGCCTGAGCTATACCAGCTTTGCGTACAGTGACCTGAAAGCAGACGAAAACGGCGTGACCCTGACTGTCACCAACACCGGCAGCTGTGCAGGTGCCGAGGTGGTGCAGCTGTATGTGGCAAAGCCGGATGCAAAAGTTTTCCGCCCCGTCAAGGAGCTGAAGGGCTTTACCAAGGTGCAGCTGGAAGCCGGAGAGAGCAAGACCGTCACCATCCCGCTGGACGATAAGGCGTTCCGCTACTGGAACGTCAAGACCGACCGCTGGGAGGTGGAGGGCGGCAGCTATCAGCTGCTGGTGGGCGCTTCCAGCGTCGATATCCGCTTGACTGCCGCCGTCACGGTGGCGGGCACCGGCGCACCCGACCCCTACGCGGGCAAAAATCTGGAGCATTACCGCACCGCACAGGTGCAGAACGTGCCGGACGCGGAGTTTGAAGCGCTGCTGGGCCATGCCATCCCGGAAAACAAAGTACGCATCGACCGCAACATGACGCTGGGCGAGATGGGACACGGACGCAGCCCCACCGGCTGGCTGGCAGCGGCGGTACTGGGTACCCTGCTGCGCCGCAGCATCAAAAAAGGCAAGCCCGACCTGAACATCCTGTTCCAGTACAATATGCCTTTGCGTGCGCTGGCCAAAATGACCAATGGCGCTATCAGCATGGGCATGGTGGACGGCATCGTGATGGAGCTGCAGGGCTTCTGGATCATCGGCCTTGTGCGGGTGATCGTGGAGGCCGTGAAGAACCTCGTGCTGAACAGCCGCATGGAAGAGCGCTTGAAAAACAGCTGAAAGGAAGCAGGCTATGAATTTCTGGAATAACTTCGCGGCAAAGCACCCCGCCGCTGCCAAGTGGGTGCGCGAGGGCGGCCTGTTCGTCATCGTGTCCAACCTCATCACGGTGTTCAAGTACCTGCTGCTGCAATTTCTGCCCAAGGCCTTTGCAAGCCTGCCGGTGGTGGATTTCGGCTGGCCGGGCATCGACATCACCCTGTTCGGCGAGACCTTCAAGTGGAACATCCTCGGCTACGACGCCGCCCACGGCGGTCTGCCCTACTTCTGCGCCTACATGATCGCCATGGTCATCGGCGAGTGCATCAACTTCCCCATCCAGCGCAACTTTGTGTTCCGCAGCAAGGGCAATCTGGCAAAACAGATCGGCTGGTATGTACTGGCCTTCTGCGTCATTACCTGCATCGTCAACTCCATCAACTGCATCTGGGTGGCAGTGGCAGGGCTGCTGGTACCGGACTTCATCTACAACATCGGCACCACCGTGCTCAACGGCGGCATCTCCATGGTCATCTTCTTCTTTGTGAATAAGATCATCTTCCCGGAGGGCGAAAAAGCCGCCAAATAATAAGACATCTCCTTCATTTTCTTCTTCTCATCATAAACCAGAAGGGCTGCTCCGTTCTCCGGGGCAGCCCTTTTTGGTTTGAAGGAGAGCAGCGATGACGCCCCTCAGTCATCTTATTTTTTGTTTTTCTGCACAAAATGTTCTGCGGGCAGGGTTTTCCTCTTGACAAGCGGGCAAATGTTTCGTACTATATTTAGTAGTATGGAATCAAAGACGCTGTACGCAGGCTTCTGTGTGACCCTGTACCCGTTTCAGGCAAAGCGTGCCTGTTTGATATAAAATGGAACCGTAGAGAGAAAAGCCGTATGCTTTTGCCCGTGCCGCCGGTTTTTGGTGGTGCGTATGGTTTTGGTGTCACTTTTTGGATTGAAAGCTCTTTCTATATCATTGCCCGTGTCCTGCTGCGCAGCGTCTCCTGCTTTTAATTTTGCATTGAATTGAAACAAAGGAGAGTGAACGCAATGACCGCGATCGGAGTGATCGTGGCCTTGATCGTTGGTGTTGTCGGTGTGGCTGCGGGCTATTTTATTGGTTACAACAACCGTAAAAAGACCGCCGAAGCCCAGATCGGCAGCGCCGAAGCCGAGGCTACCCGGCTGGTGAACGAGGCGATCAAGACCGCCGACCAGAAGCGCAAGGAAGCGGTTCTGGAAGCAAAGGACGAGGCTTTCCGTCTGAAAGCCGAGGTCGATGCCCAGAAGGCAGAAGCCGACAAGGAGATCAAGCAGCGCCGTGCGGAGATCAGCCGTCAGGAGAACCGCATCGACCAGAAGGAGACGGCGCTGGACCGCAAGACCGAAGCGCTGGAAAAGAAGGAAGAAGAGCTGAAAAAGCGCCGCTGAAGCCGAGGAGCGTCTGGCAGAGATCGATGCTTTGCGCGCCAAGGAGATGGAGCGTCTGGAAACGCTGGCCGGCTTGAGTCAGGAGGACGCCCGCGAGGTGCTGCTGCACAAGGTGGACGAGGAGCTGACCCACGAAAAGGCCGTGCGCGTTGCCGCCTACGAGACCGACCTGAAGGAAAACTGCGATAACATCGCCCGCAACCTCATCGGACAGGCCGTCAGCCGCTGCGCTGCCGACCATTGCAGCGAGACCACCGTCAGCGTGGTACCGCTGCCCAGCGATGAGATGAAGGGCCGCATCATCGGCCGCGAGGGCCGCAACATCCGCGCGCTGGAAACTGCTACCGGCGTGGATCTGATCATCGACGATACCCCGGAGGCCATCACCCTGTCCTCCTTCGACCAGACCCGCCGCGAGGTGGCCCGTATGACGCTGGAGCGCCTGATCGGCGATGGCCGCATCCACCCCGCCCGCATCGAGGAGACGGTGGAAAAGTGCCGCCACGATCTGGAACTGCAGATGAAGCGCGAGGGCGAGCGTGCAGTGATGGAGCTGGGCATCCACGGCCTGCACCCCGACCTGATCAAGCTGATCGGCCGGTTGAAGTACCGCACCAGCTTTGGCCAGAACGCCCTGACCCACAGCATGGAAGTGGCTTGGGTGGCCGGTCTGCTGGCAGGCGAGATGGGTGTGAACGTTACCATGGCACGCCGCGCCGGTCTGCTGCATGATATCGGCAAGGCACTGGATCACGAGATCGAGGGCAGCCACGTCCAGATCGGCGTGGACATCTGCCGCAAGTACAAGGAGAACACCCAGATCATCCACGCCATTGAGGCACACCACGGCGACGTGGAGCCCAAGACCCCGCTGGCCTTCATCATTCAGGCTGCCGACGCCATCAGCGCCGCCCGCCCGGGTGCCCGCCGCGAGAACGTGGAAAGCTACGTCAAGCGTCTGGAAAATCTGGAGGAGATCTCCTCCAGCTTCGAGGGCGTGGAGCAGGCCTTTGCCGTACAGGCAGGCCGCGAGGTGCGCATTCTGGTCAAGCCCGACGTCATCAGCGACGATCAGGTCATCCTGCTGGCACGCTCCATCGCCAAAAAGATCGAGGATACGCTGGATTACCCCGGCCAGATCAAGGTCAACGTCATCCGCGAGAGCCGCGCTGTGGAGTACGCAAAATAAAGCTTTTTCCGCAGGCTGCCGTGTTTTTTGCACGGCAGCCTGTTTTTTTGCGCCAAAACGATTGCATTTCCTGTTAAAAAAAGGTATCATGGATGCAGAAGAAAGCAAAAAGAACTGCGTCCGTGCGGACGCAGACCCGTAACGACCCCGGAACGGAAAGGAGCATCGTTCTATGAAAAACTGGAAGAAATTACTGGCCTGCCTGCTGGTCGGCTTGATGGCACTGACCGTGTTCACCGCCTGCGATGCCAGCGTAGGCGCACCGATGAGTCCCAAGCGCTCGGACGCCGAAAGCGCAAAGGCGCTGTGCGATAAATTCAAAATGACATACAACGTGGAAATGACTTACAACGAGGACCTGAGCGAAAAAGCTTACAGCATTGCAAACTGGGTCGTCAGCTCCTCGGTGTCCTGCTCGACCAATGCTAATAAGACCGAACTTTACCGCGTCGGTAATGCAAATAATGAGGCACGAGCATTTTTGAAAGAGGAAAACTATGCCGCCGCGTTTGAAAACCTGAGCATGGGGACTTTTGGTCTGAACGATTTTGTTCCGGGCTTCGATATCAAAACCGCCGAGTGGTCGTCGAAGGACGATTCTATCACCTTTGTTCTGCCGAAGGACGGCACTTACCCCGAAGCCATGACCAAAGCCGCAAAGGGCAAGACCAAACTGGGCGTTGCCTATGTGGTAAAGGACGGCGTAAGCTACGCTGTGGTGCTGTTTGGGTGAATTTCATTACAACAAACAAAGCAGCCGCTGCACTTTCTCGTGCAGCGGCTGCTTTGTTTGTGCTGGGATACGATCAGCCCTTCAGGAAAGCCGGCAGAGGCTTGCCCTCCTTGAGCCACTGGTGATACTCGGCGGTGGCGGCAAATTCCACGTCACCGGCAGAGTTCAGCGCGGTCTCTACCGAGTCCTGCACCACGCCGATGATGAAGCCCACGCCCACCATCTGCATGGCGATGTCGTTGGAGATACCGAACAGAGAGCAGGCCATGGGGATCAGCAGCAGGGAGCCGCCAGCCACGCCGGAAGCACCGCAGGCGCCCAGAGCGCTCATGGCGCTCAGCACGATGGCGGCGGGCAGGGACACCTGAATGCCCAGCGTATTGGCCGCTGCCAGCGTCATGATGGTAATGGTGATGGCGGCACCGTCCATGTTGATGGTAGCGCCCAGCGGGATGGACACGGAATACATATCCTTGTCCAGACCCAGCTTTTCACACAGGGACATATTCACAGGGATGTTGGCTGCAGAGCTGCGGGTGAAGAAAGCGGTCAGGCCGGATTCCTTCAGGCAGCGGAATACCAGCGGATACGGGTTGCGGCGCAGGTAGATGAACATGATGAAGGGGGAAACGATCAGCGCCATGAACAGCATGGTGCCCACCAGCAGCGCCAGCAGTTTGCCGTACTGGGTAAAGATGGCCAGACCGTTGCCGGAAACATTGGTGTACACCAGACCCATGATGCCGAAGGGGGCCAGATTGATGATCCAGCGCACGATCTGAGAAACGGCATCGGCGGTGTTTGCCAGAAAGACCTTGGTGCTCTCTGCGCCGATGTTCTTCATGGCAATGCCGAACATGCAGGCCCAGAACAGGATGCCGATGTAGTTGCCGTTCATCAGGGCGCTGACGGGGTTGGCCACAAAGTTGGTCAGCAGGGTGCTCAGCACCTCACCCAAGCCCTGCGGGATCACATCGGACTGTGCCGCATCGGCCAGTACCACCTTGACCGGGAACATAAAGCTGGTGATGACCGCAATGGCTGCCGCCAGAAAGGTGGTGAGCATATACAGCCAGATCACGGTGCCGAAGCGGCGGTCCAGCTTGGACGAGCCCTGTGCCAGTGCGCTTGCCACAATGACGAACACCAGCACCGGGGCAATGCCCTTCAGCGCACCGACGAACAGGCTGCCCAGCTCGCCAACCCAACCCGCGCCCGGCGCAACAAGCGCCAGCACCGAACCGACTGCCAGGCCGATCAGGATGCGCAGGATCAGGCTAGTCTGGTTGTATTTTGCTACAACCGCTTTCAAGGTTTTCATATCGTAACACTCCTCTTACACTGTGCGCCTATCGCGTACATTTTCCTGTTTCTTGTGCGAGAACAGTTGTCATTATAGCATATACGGCAAAAAAGAGGAAGTGTTTTCGGCTATTTTGCAGCCCAAAACGGCGTTTTTTGTAAATGTTTGCAAAACTGCCCTGAAAACTGTACTTGTATAAAATACAGTTTTGCGGTTTTGACGAGGAACAGAACCCTCTCAGGTAAGTATCCCTTCGGTCTGCATCCCCGGCTCCCCTGCCATACCAAATTTATATACAATGCAACTTTTACTTGCCAAACTATTGTCTTTTACTGGAAAGTATTGTATACTCATCACGTTAGAAGCAAGTATTGCTTGCCAAAATGTTCGCATATTTGAAAAGAAACACTTGTCAATACAGACGAGAAAGAGAGGACACCCCTATGAACGAGACCGTAACCAAGCGTTTCCTGCTTTACTTCCGCCTGATGCTGCTGGTCTGGATCCTGATTGCAAATGCCGTCATCCACCTGACCGGCATGGAGTACAGCTGGCTGATCTTCCTGAGCAATATCATGATGTTCACGCTGGAGGGCGATGTGAAGGATCGCCTTGTCACTGTGGAGCTGGGTGGCCTTGTGGGTCTGGTGCTCACCGTGGCGGCGCTGCTGTCCATCAGTGCCCTGACCCCTGTTCTGGGCGATTTCCTCGGCTTTATCCTGCCGCTGGCCGTGGTGCTGTTCATCCTCATCATCCTGCACCCCTACGCACCCAAGGTGCTGAACAACGTGGGCTTTGCCTACCTGACCGTGGCCTGCATTGATATCCCTGCCCTGACCGCCCATCTGCCGCAGTTCTTTATCACCTTCATCGTGGGCTCTGTGCTCTTTAACGGTGTCTGCGTGCTGCTGATGAAGCCCGCTAAGGCGCTGGCTGTGCGCAGCGTAGAGAAACAGAGCGCATAAAAAAGTATATTTCTGCCGCTATCTCTTGATTTTTTTGTTCCGGCGTGCTACAATCAGCGTAGTTTCATCCTGTCCAAAACATTGATGCGGACAAACTGAAGCCCCGCTTTTCATGCCGCAGAGAGGGCTGCCCCGGGTTTCCGGGTGCTGCAAGCAGCCTGCCATGACCCCGGCTTCTACCACCGCAGAGTGCAGAGGCGAACCTCTGCCGGGCGTGCCCGTTACAGCACTGCGAGGGGCGCGTTTCCCCGCCGGGGAGCGCGCAATTCGGGTGGAACCGTGGAACGCAGACATTTGATCGGCGCTTCATCCCGTGAGTTTTACGGGGTGAAGCGCTTTTTATTTTTGTTCAAAACCACATTGTCAAAGGAGAATCTGCTATGAAGATCATCTACAAGGACGGTCATGTGGACGAGTGCCCGCAGGATCAGGAGCTGCACGTTATCCGTCACACCGCTGCTCACGTTATGGCACAGGCCATCAAGCGCCTGTATCCGCAGGCTGATTTTGCCTTCGGCCCTGCCACCGAGAACGGCTTCTACTACGATGTCGATCTGGGCGACCAGAAACTGAGCGACGAGGATCTGGCCAACATCGAAAAAGAGATGCGCAAGATCGTCAAGGAGAACCTGCCCATCAAGCCCTTCATCCTGCCCCGTGCCGAGGCTGAAAAGCTGATGGAGGAGCGTCAGGAGCACTACAAGGTCGAGCACATGGCTGATCTGGCCGATGAGACCGAGTTCAGCTTCTTCCAGCAGGGCGAGTACGTGGATATGTGCATCGGACCCCACCTGACCTACACCAAGGCACTGAAGGCTTTCAAGATCACCCAACAGTCCGGCGCATACTGGAAGAACGACAAGGAAAACAAGATGCTGACCCGTATCAACGGCGTGGCTTTCCGCAATCAGGAGGAGCTGGACGCATGGGAGAAGGAGCAGCAGGAGGCCCGTGAGCGCGATCACCGCAAGATCGGCAAGGAGATGGGCCTGTTCATGACCGACGATCTGGTGGGCCGCGGCCTGCCCATGTTCCTGCCCGCAGGCTACACCGTCTGGCAGGAGCTGGAGAACTATATCAAGGAGAAGGAGCGTGCACGCGGCTACCTGCACGTTATGACTCCCCTGCATCGGCACTGTGAACCTGTATAAGACCTCCGGTCACTGGGATCACTACCGTGAGAACATGTTCCCCGCCATGGAGATGGAGGGCGAGAGCTATGTTCTGCGCCCGATGAACTGCCCCCCACCACATGATGATCTACGCAAATCGTCCCCACTCCTACCGTGATCTGCCCATGCGCATCGGTGAGATCGCCCACGATTTCCGCTACGAGTCCTCCGGCACCCTGAAGGGCATCGAGCGCGGCCGTCACTTCTGCCAGAACGACGCCCACCTGTTCTGCACCCCGGAGCAGATCAAGAGCGAGGTCGCAGACGTGTGCAACCTGATCTTTGAGGTGTACAAGGACTTCAACATTACCGATTACCGCTGCGTGCTGAGCCTGCGTGATCCCGCCGATAAGAAGAAATACCACGACGATGATGCCATGTGGAACCATGCAGAGCAGGCCCTGCGCGAAGTGCTGACCGAGCTGGGCATCCACTTCACCGAGGAGATCGGCGAGGCTGCCTTCTACGGCCCGAAGCTGGACGTGAACGTGAAGCCCGCCGTGGGTGCCGAGTATACCCTGTCCACCTGCCAGCTGGACTTCTGCCTGCCCGCAAAGTTCCACCTGACCTATGTGGACAAGGACGGCTCCGAAAAGACCCCTGTGGTGCTGCACCGCGCAATTCTGGGCTCTCTGGATCGCTTCATGGCCTACCTGATCGAGGAGACCAAGGGCAAGTTCCCCACCTGGCTGGCTCCCACGCAGGTCAAGGTGCTGCCCGTGTCCGAAAAGACGCTGGAGTACGCACAGGATGTGACCGAGAAGCTGTCTGATGCCGGCATCCGTGTTGTGCTGGATGACGACAACCAGAAGATCGGTTACAAGATCCGTGCCGCACAGCAGGTGGACCGCGTGCCCTATATGCTGGTGCTGGGCGCCAAGGAAGCCGAGGCCGGCAACATCTCCGTGCGCGACCGCAAGGGCGAGACCGCCGAGATGAGCCTTGAGGACTTCATCGCCAAGGTCACCACCGAGATCCGCACCCGCAGCCTGTAAGGTATAAATGATAAGTGCCCCGGAAACGCAGACAGGCGTTTCCGGGGCACTTTTTTTTTTCACAGCAAAAGCCCCGCTCCCTTGTGCGCAGGAGCGGGGCTTTCGACTTACTGGTGACTCGAACGAAAAAAGGAAAAAGGAAAAAGGAGAACGATCTATCTGTCACGCCGGGCGGCGGGGACTGTGTCGGAGCGGCCTGACTGCCGCCGCAGCGGGAACAGCGGAGAATTTTGTGGAGGGTTACTCCACATCCTGCAGCGCGGCGTAGTTCTCTTCGCCGGTGCGGATCTTGACCACGCGGGTCACGTTGTAGACAAAGATCTTGCCATCGCCGATGTGGCCGGTGTACAGCGCCTTCTTGGCAGGCTTCCACCACAGCGTCCACGCTGATGCGGGAGACGATGACTTCCACCTTGATCTTGGGCAGCAGGGTGGTATCCACCGGCACGCCGCGGTACTTTTCAGGCGTGCCCTTCTGGATGCCGCAGCCCATGACCTGCGTCACGGTCATGCCGGTGACGCCCAGATCATTCAGAGCAGTCTTGAGCTGATCGAACTTTGCCAGCTTTGCAATGATGGACACCTTGTGCATACCGGTGTCGTAGACGCCATCGTGGATCACAGGCTCGCGCACCACCGGCACGGCAGCATCCATCTGCTTTGCGGTCGCCTTGGTAACGTCGTCCTCGCCCAGATCGGTGTTCTCGTTGGGGGTCATGGCAGCGGAGTTAGCATCCGAGATGGCAAAGCCTGCATAAGCGGAAGCCAGACCGTGCTCGTGGATATCCAGACCGTCGATCTCCACCTCGGCAGGCACACGCAGGCCAAGGGTCTTATCAATGATCTTGAAGATGATGAACATCACGATCACAACATAGGCATCCACGCAGATCAGACCCAGCAGCTGGGTGCCCAGCTGTGCCAGACCGCCGCCGTAGAACAGACCGGCATGGGCGGTGTTGGAGCCGGTGGAGAACAGACCCACCGCAATGGTGCCCCAGACGCCGTTTGCAAAGTGGACGGAAACAGCACCTACGGGGTCGTCCACCTTGGCGATCTTATCAAAGAATTCCACGCTCAGCACCACAAGGATACCGGCTACAAAGCCGATGAAGAAAGCGCCAAAGGGGGAGACGGTATCGCAGCCTGCGGTAATGGCCACAAGGCCAGCCAGAGAGCCGTTCAGGGTCATGGAGACATCCGGCTTACCGTAGCGCAGCCAGGTAAAGAGCATGGTCACGCAGGTAGCAACTGCTGCGGCAAGGTTGGTGTTGAAGCAGACCAGACCGGTCAGGGTCATAGTCTCATCGGTGGACAGGCTCAGGGAAGAGCCGCCGTTGAAGCCGAACCAGCAGAACCACAGGATGAACACGCCCAGGGCCATGGCGGTCAGGTTGTGGCCGGGGATTGCGCGGGCCTTGCCGTCCTTGCCGTACTTACCAATACGGGGGCCAAGCATCCAAGCGCCCAGCAGAGCGATGACGCCGCCCACATTATGCACGGCTGCGGAACCTGCAAAATCGTGGAAACCCATGCTCTGCAGCCAGCCGCCGCCCCACATCCAGTGGCCGCAGATGGGGTACACCACCAGCGAGATGGCGGCAGAGTACACGCAGTAGGCCTTGAAGTTGGTGCGTTCGGCCATGGAGCCGGAGACGATAGTGGCTGCCGTGGCGCAGAACACGGTCTGGAACACGATGTACACCCACAGGGGGATATCCAGACCCAAGTGGCTGTAATCGCCCTGAATGAAGGGATCGAAACCGCCGATCAGTGCGCCGGTGCCGCCGAACATCAGGCCGAAGCCGATGAGCCAGTAGCAGGGCGTGCCGATGCAGAAGTCCATGAGATTTTTCATGAGGATGTTGCCTGTGTTCTTTGCCCGGGTGAAGCCGGCTTCGCACAAGGCGAATCCGGCCTGCATGAAGTACACTAGGAACGCTCCTACGAGCGTCCAGCAGGTGTTGACGGAGCTAAACATACTTTCCTACCTCCTACGGTCGTTTTTTGCACAGGGAGCCCTCTATTCTCTCCGTGCGGCAGTATCCCCGAAAACACAAAAGGCGCTGGCGGAATTGCTTCCGTCAGCGCCTTTGCTTTCGATGGCACGAGTATAGTCTCTTTGTGCAAACCTGTCAAGTATTCATCTCAAGGTTTTACGTTTTTCACAACACGGTAAAACTTTGCCCTGCTAAAGTTTGGCAAATGTTTTGCCTGTCAGCCGTTTTTGCCGTCCTTCGGAGAGCCGGACTTGTCCCTTTCCTTGGCGTTGGCCGGGCGGTGGCCGCCCTCCATCTCCCAGTGCAGCAGCATACTCATCAAAGCGCGCAGCGCAAAGGTAGCCGCCAGCGGCACCACGGACTCCAGATTTTGCAGCAAAAAGGTCTTGGCGATCTCTGCCGACATCAGAAATTCCAGCGCGGTGGTCAGGCCGCTGCTCATTTCATGGTGGAAGTCCCGGTGGTCGTTGAAGAAGGTGGCGCGGACATAGTAAAAAGTGGCCTTGGCCAGACTGGTGATGATGATAAACAGACCCACCACCTCGGCAAGACCGGCGATCATGGGCACTGCAGTTTCCAGAAAGGCATCCAGCAGGTGGGTGAGGTTCAGGTTGAACAGGGTCAGTCCTTGCATGATCTCCTCCGCAGCTTACAGCAGGGTCTTGACGTAAGCGGCCAGCTCCTCGTCCTTGCAGGAGGCAAAGAACAGCTCAGAGAACTTTGCACCCGCCACAGCGCCCTTCAGCAGATCCTGATCGATGCTCTTCAGGCACTCGATGAGAGGCTTGAAGGTGGCAGCGCGCACGCCGTCCAGAATCTTCTTGTTGCGCTGCTCGGGCACAACGCGCTCCTTGGGGTAGCCCTGACCGTGGCCGAAGCCGAACAGCTTCTCAAAGCAGTACTCGAGGTTCAGCTCACCGCCCCAGCCGAAGCCCTTGGCAAAGGGCATGGCAACGGCGTTGCCGTCGTTGACGTGGGCAAAGGTGTAGGCATCCACGGGATCCTCAACGTGGCCGCAGATGACGCCGGGGAAGCTGTTCAGTGCCAGCATGGCGCCCTCACCGGTGCCGCAGCCGGTAACAACGTAGTCCGCAGCGCCGCTGTTCAGCAGGATAGCAGCCAGAATGCCGCACTGCACATAGGTCAGCTGTGCAGCATCGTCGGCGGCGTACATGCCGTAGTTGACCACCTCGTGGCCCATGGGCTCCACCACCTTCTTCAGGGCAGCTTCAATGATGCCGTTCTTGGCGGCCTGACTGTTCTCGTTGATAAGTGCGATCTTCATAACAATGGTTCTCCTTCTTATTTTTCCCTGCGGTGCGCAGGTGTTATACAAAAAGTCCTCCCGCATGGGGGGTAAAGAAATCCAGCATCACGCCGCCCTCCAGACAGACACAGCCGTGCATGACGCCGTTCTGCTTGAGCAGGGTGTCGCCGGGGCCTACCTCCCGGGTCTCGTCCCCGATGGTAAAGCGGTAGCGGCCGGAGACGATATAGGTGACCTGCGTGTGCGGGTGGCAGTGCATGGCACCCACGCCGCCGGTCTCAAAGGTGTTTTCCACACACATGGCGTCCCTGCCGTAGGCCAGAATGCGGCGCTGCACCCCGGGGCCGCAGGGTTCCGGGGCAATTTCGGCATGGGGCACCCAAGGGATGTCCTGATGTGCTTTTTCCATTATAGCATAACATCCTTTCCCGTACAAATGCAAAAGGGACTGCCACACAACGCTGTGCGGCAGTCCCCGGGGTCAGAACTGCGGAGTGCCCTCAGCGTTTACTGGGGCTGCTTGCCGATGTAGGCCAGAATGCCGCCATCGACGTACAGGATCAGGCCATTGACAAAGTCAGAAGCCTCAGATGCCAGGAAGACAGCGGGTCCGCCCAGATCCTCGGCCTCGCCCCAGCGGCCTGCGGGGGTCTTGGCAACGATGAACTGGTCGAAGGGGTGACGGCTGCCGTCGGGCTGACTCTCGCGCAGCGGTGCGGTCTGCGGGGTAGCGATGTAGCCGGGTCCAATGCCGTTGCACTGGATGTTGTACTCGCCGTACTCGGAAGCGATGTTCTTGGTGAGCATCTTCAGGCCGCCCTTGGCTGCAGCGTAGGCGGAGACGGTCTCACGGCCCAGCTCGCTCATCATGGAGCAGATGTTGATGATCTTGCCGCCGCCCTGTGCGATCATGTCGGGGATGATGGCCTTTGCCACGATGAAGGGAGCGTTCAGGTCAACATCGATGACCTGACGGAACTGTGCAGCGGTCATTTCGCACATGGGGATGCGCTTGATGATGCCGGCGTTGTTGACCAGAATGTTGATGTGGCCGACTTCCTCGGTGATCTTTGCCACCATAGCGTTGACGGCATCCTCATCGGTCACGTCGCAGACATAGCCGTGAGCCTTGATGCCTGCCTCTGCATAGGAAGCCAGACCCTTGTCCACCAGCTCCTGCTTGATATCATTGAACACGATGGTAGCGCCGTTGGCTGCCATAGCCTTTGCAATTGCCATGCCGATGCCGTAGGATGCGCCGGTGATCAGCGCCACCTTGCCGGTCAGGTCAAAAGATTTGGGAGTGCACTGTGCCATAATAAAGTCCTCCTGTCAAAAATCGTATTCTACACGGCGCAAATTGCAGCCGTGCTGCTTTGCAAAGCGCGTCGTATCCGGCCGTGCCGGAGCGCGCTCTTACTTGTATACCAGTCTAGCATCCTTTGCAGGAAGTGTCAAGGCACATTCTTGTGAAGTTTTGTTGTACTTTCTTTAGATTTTTGCTTTTCTGCCAAAAAAACAATACGCAGAACCGTTGCTTTTTAGCGCAATAGTTTGCGCAGACTGACGCGCCTTGTCACGGTGCACAAGATATTCCGACTATCTTTGGGCTTGTTGACAAGTTTGGACGACCTTTGTCTTTTACCCCAGCTTTTTCTTCTGCTGGCGCGCCACGATGGGCATCAGCAGGGGGATGGGTACAAGGCGCTGGGCGCTGGTGCACAGCCGCATAAAGGCAGAGGGCACAATGATGGTCTTGCGGTGCATCATGCCCAGCAGGGCCTCCTCTACGCACAGCTCGGGGGTAATGCCCCGCAAGGCAAACACCACCCCGGCGCGGTCGTTGAACTCGGTGTCCACCGGGCCGGGGCAGAGGGCGCAGACGTAGACCGGGCTGTGCATCTCCCGCAGTTCCTCGGCCACGCCGCGGGTCAGGCTGACCACATAGGCCTTGCTGGCGTAGTAGCCCGCCATATAGGGCCCGCCGGGCAGCAGCCCCGCCGAGGACGCCACGTTCAGGATGGTGCCGCCGCCTGCCGCGTGCATCCTGCGCACCGCAAAGCGGAACAGCCGCGCCATGGCGGCAACATTCACTTGGATCATCTCTTCCTCGCGGGCTTCCTCCGTTTCCAGAATGCTGCCGCAGACGCCGAAACCGGCGTTGTTGATGAAGATGTCGATGTGCTCATCGGCCAGTACTTCGCACAGGCGGCTGCACTCCTCGGCGCGGGAGAGGTCGGCGGTCTCGATGCGGCATTCCGTGCCGTGGGCTGCGTGCAGCTCCTTGGCAAGAGCCTGCAAACGGTCGGCGCGGCGGGCGGTCAGGATGAGCCGACAGCCCATAGCGGCGTACCGGCGGGCGAACTCCCGGCCGATGCCGGAACTTGCTCCGGTGATCCAGATGGTCTTTTGCATGGTGGTTCTCCTTTTTTTCGCCCCCAGAACGGGGCTTTCTGTACTTGTTGCCCTTATTTTAGCATAGTTTGCCCGTGCTTTCTATGCAATTTTCGTAAACGATGCAAAAGAGAACCCGAAACGCCTGCGGCGTTTCGGGTTCTCTCATAGATCTTATTTCAGCAGGTTATCGTTCTCGAAGTAGTCGATGCGCATGGACTTGCGCACCTCGGCCAGCGTGGCGGCAGCAGTCTTTTCCGCGTAGGCGCTGCCCTCTTTCAGGATCTCCACCACCTCGGGCAGGCGCTGCTCCCACTCCTTGCGGCGGGTGCGGATGGGCTCCAGCTCGGCCTGCATGACGCTGTTCAGGAACTTTTTCACCTTCATATCGCCCAGACCGCCGCGCTGATAGTGCGCCTTGACCTCGTCCAGATTCTGGTACTCCGGCCAGAACTCGGCAAAGTGCTCGGGGCGGCAGAAAGCGTCCAGATAGATGAACACCGGGTTGCCCTCCACCTTACCGGGGTCCTGCACGCGCAGGTGGTTGGGGTCGGTAAACATGGACTTGACCTTCTTCTCGATATCCTCCGGCTCCTCGGACAGATAGATGCAGTTGCCAAGGCTCTTGCTCATCTTGGCCTTGCCGTCAATGCCGGGCAGGCGCAGGCAGGCGGCGTTCTGGGGCAGCACGATCTCGGGCTCTACCAGCGTTTCGCCGTAGACGGAATTGAACTTGTGCACGATCTCGCAGCACTGCTCGATCATGGGTTTCTGATCCTCACCGGCGGGCACGGTGGTAGCCTTAAAGGCGGTGATATCGGCAGCCTGACTGATGGGGTAGCAGAAGAAGCCCACCGGGATGCTGGCTTCGAAGTTGCGCATCTGGATCTCGCTCTTCACGGTAGGGTTGCGCTGCAAACGGCTGACGGTGACCAGATTCTGGTAGTAGAAGCTCAGCTCGGTCAGCTGGGGCACCATGGACTGGATGAAGATGTGCACCTTGTTGGGGTCCAGACCGCAGGCCAGATAGTCCAGCGCCACCTGCAGAATGTTCTGGCGCACCTTCTCCGGGTTGTCGGCGTTATCGGTCAGCGCCTGCGCGTCGGCGATCATGATAAAGATATCATCATATTCGCCGGTGTTCTGCAGCCGCACCCGCTCCTTCAGAGAGCCGACATAGTGGCCAACGTGCAGGCGGCCGGTGGGACGGTCGCCGGTCAGAATAACTTTTTTCATGATGTTCTCCTTTGTCAAGGATTTGACCCCCTCCGACAAGCCTTGCGGCATTGCCGGCTCCCCCAAGGGGGCGCCTTTTCACCTTACTGCACTGTAAAGCTGCATGGCAAGAGGTTCCTTTTATACTTTATAGTGTGTTAAGTATAGCCCCCCGGGGCGGTGCTGTCAACAAGGCCGCCGGAAAAAGAAAAAAGCGATGGAAAATTTCCATCGCTTTGCTGGCGCCTCTTGCCTGACTCGAACAGGCGACACCCTGATTAACAGTCAGGTGCTCTAACCGACTGAGCTAAAGAGGCATCTATATAAAACGGCACATGACCGTTTTACTGCTATAAAATGGTGACCCGTACCGGAATCGAACCGATGTTAAAGGCGTGAGAGGCCTCTGTCTTAACCGCTTGACCAACGGGCCATACGTCCATTTTGCATCAGGTGTTCGCACCCGACTTGGCTATTTTAGCATACCGGGTGCCCTTTGTCAACAGCAAATTTTGATTTTGTTTGAAAAAAGTAAATTTTTCCACCGCAGCCCCGGACCGGCAGCAAACACCGCGCCCGCTGCCGTTCTATGCGGCCTTTTATAAAGGAACGATAAAATGGTGAAACCTGAATTCGGATAGTTGACAATGTGGTAAAATGTGGTACTCTTAGGGTGCAAAAACGCTTTTGAGGAGGGCTTATAATATGGCTATGAAAATGGATCGTCGTGCGTTTTTAAAGACTTCTGCCGCAATGGCAGTGGCAGTATCCATGACCGGGCTGCTGGGCGGCTGCAGTGGCGGTGACGGTGGCGATGATCTGGGTGGATATACTGCAGCAGTCAACGGTTGGACAACCGATGCACATGAAGGCTCTTTGAGCGAGATTACCCCGTGGTGGGCAGAATTTAAGATGAATGTCAGCGTCCGGAGCCTGTATGACAAGGAGACGAATTTGCCGGGACGTTTTATGTTCAAGCTGACCATTGATGGCAAAGAGCAGGAACTGATGAAGGGCGATGGCGCAACCGATACGCTGCTTGCTAAGAACAGCTGGTTGGTGCCGTTCAGCAAGGGCGGCGAGTATCGTCGGGGTAACGTTATCTTTAAAATGATCGATAAGGAACTGTACGAAGCAATCCGTAACGGCAAGGTAGACGTTGTATTCACCGTGGGCACTGACCGCACGGAGAGCTACAAGCTGGACTATACGAACAAGACTTTTGTAAAGCAGACCGTCTGATACCGCAGAACAGAATTTTCTGAGGGATACCCAATACAGGAGGTGCATTGCTATGATCGACCGCAGAACATTTCTTAAACTTAGCGCCGGGGCACTGGTGCTGACCGCCGCAGGGGCTTTGACCGGCTGCGGGGATACCGTGATCGAAAAGACCAGCGGTGTAGCCAAGATCGGTGATGTCACCTTTATCTGTCCAACGCCGTTTCTGGGCGGCGGCCTGGGCGACGGCATAGTCAAGCAGCTGACCTACTTGACGCAGTTCACCATCCAGAACAACAGCGCCGAAAGGGTAGTCATCAAGCCGGAGGACATTACCTGCATCTTCCGCGAGAAAGATACAGAGGAAACGCTGTATTTCAAGAAGAACGAACTGGTCGCAGAGCCGGGTCAGACAGCTGTCTATAACGGCATGACAGCGTTCTATCTGGAAACCAAGGAAGGTGTGCCGGAAAAGAATAGCACCGGCACCTATGAACTGCGTGTGCGCTACAATGGTCAAACCGCTGTGTTCCTCTATGGAAACAACGGCAAAAATGTAACGGGCAGCGTAGAGTAAAACCGAATACACCCCGCCGCCGGGCACTTCTGGAAACAGGAGTGCCCGGCGGCTTTTTGTTTTGTGCCGCATTACCTGTTCTTTACATTGGGGCTGGCATTGTGCACAAAGTTTTACGCACTTTTTGCACGTCCCATGGTCGCAGCAAGGGCGGCAAAGCGGTAGAATAAGGCCGTTCCCAAGGAAAACACAAAAAGACAGTGCCGGGCGGGAGCCCGGGTTTTTAATGGAGGAAATTCTATCATGAAAAAGATCTCTCGTCGTTCGTTTCTGACCGTTTGCGGTGCAGCTGCTGCGGCTGCTGCCCTGACCGCCTGCGGCGGCTCTGCTTCTTCTGCATCCGGCACCGCTGCTTCTGCTTCCACCACCGCTTCTTCCGCTGCCGGGCAGGCAGCCGGCACCCTGAGCGGCAACGTTGCGACCGGCGGTTCTACTTCCATGAAGAACGTCATCGCTGCCCTGACCGAGGGCTTTGCCGAGGTCGAGCCGGGCGTTACCGTCACCTACGACCCCACCGGCTCCGGCGCAGGCATCACCGGCGCTACCGACAAGACGCTGGACATCGGCCTGTCCTCCCGCGCCCTGAAGGACGATGAGAAGTCTGCCGTGGACGGGACTGTCGTGGCGCTGGACGGCATCGCCATCGTTGTGAACAAGGACAGCAAGGTCGCTGACCTGACCGTGGAGCAGCTCAAGAAGATGTTCACCGGCGAGATCACCAACTGGAAGGAGGTCGGCGGCGATGACGGCGAGATCGTTCTGGTGGGTCGTGAGGCCGGTTCCGGCACCCGCGATGGCTTTGAGAGCATCGTGGACGTGAAGGACAGCTGCAAGTACGCACAGGAGCTTACCGCTACCGGCGCTGTCATCAGCGCTGTGGAGGCAAACCCTCTGGCCGTCGGCTACGCTTCCCTGTCCGCTGTGGGCGACACCGTTGCCATGGTCACCGTGGAGGGTGTGGAGTGCAGCGAGGATACCGTCAAGGACGGCAGCTACAAGATCCAGCGCCCCTTCGTGTTCGTCACCAACAAGAGCGCGGCCCTGTCGGAGCAGGCACAGGCCTTTGTGGACTTTGCCACCAGCAAGGACGCTGCCGACCTCATCCGCACCGCAGGCGCTGTGCCGGTGAACGAGTAATTGCCGGGTGGTTTGCCGGGGAGTTTCCCCAGCGAATGATCCGAGGGTGGGACCCTGTTGCCGCAGGCAATAGGGCGGGAGCTGGAAGCCCCGAATTTCGCGGGGAAAGCTCCCCGGTGAACCGCCTGCCCTGCATCTGAACAAGAGAACTGCCGCGTCGGCCTGCCCTAAAAGGCTGGGCTGGTGCGGCTTTTTATAGGATCGCGTTATGAAAAATACAACCTCTTCTCTGCGCCGGGTACGGCTGCCCCGTACCCCCGCCGACTGGCTGGAAGCGGTGATGAATTTCATCTTCTTCCTGTGCGGAATGCTGGCGGTGTGCTGTGTGGTGCTTATCTCGGTGTACATGGTGATCTCCGGCGTGCCGGCCATCCACAAGATCGGCCTGTTCCAATTCCTGTTCGGCACAAAGTGGGCCTCCACGGCAGCCCAGCCGCTGTTCGGCATCCTGCCCTTCATCCTGTCCAGCGTCTACGGCACGCTGGGCGCTACCATCCTCGGCGTGCCCATCGGCCTGCTGACGGCAGTGTTCCTCTCCAAGGCCGCCGACCCCAAGCTGCGCACCGTGGTGGTCACCGCCATCGAGCTGCTGTCCGGCATCCCCAGCGTGGTGTTCGGCCTGCTGGGTATGCAGGTGCTGGTGCCCGCCGTGGCAAAGACCTTCGGCAAGGCTTCCGGTGCCTGCCTGCTGAGCGCAATCGTGGTGCTTTCCATCATGATCTTGCCCAGCATCGTGTCCGTGTCGGTCACGGCGCTGAACGCCGTGCCGCCGGAGTATGAGCAGGGCAGTCTGGCGCTGGGCGCTACCGACACCGAAACATGGTTCAAGATCAGCATCCCGGCGGCGAAAAGCGGCATTGCCGCAGGCGTTGTGCTGGGCATCGGCCGGGCCATCGGCGAGGCCATGGCCGTGATGATGGTGGCGGGCAACAGCCCCAATATGCCGGACAGCCTGTTCCGCAGCGTCACCCTGCTGACCACCGCCATCGCCAAGGAAATGAGCTACGCCGGCGGCTTGCAGCGGCAGGCACTGTTCAGCATCGCGCTGGTGCTGTTCGTGTTCATCATGCTCATCAACGTTGTGCTGAATGTGGTACTGAAGGGAGGAAGCCGCGATGAATAACGGCTTTTCGCCCTCCCGCCGGGCATGGAACCGGGTGATGACCGTGCTGGTCTGGGCCAGTGCCGTGCTGGTGATGGTGCTGGTGGCCGGGATCATCGGCATGGTGCTGGTGCGGGGCATCCCCCACATCAGCTGGAAATTCCTTTCCACTACCGCCAGTGTGCTGAAAAAGACGGACGGCATTCTGCCCGCCATCCTCAACACACTGTATGTCATTGTGCTGACATTACTGATCGTACTGCCTCTGGGCGTGGGCGCGGCGGTCTACCTGACCGAGTATGCCTCCAACCGGCGGCTCATCGAGGTCATCGAGTTCACCAACGAAACGCTGGCGGGCATCCCCAGCATCATCTACGGTCTGGTGGGTATGCTGGTGTTCAGTCAGGCGCTGGGCTTCCAGACCTGTCTTTTGTCCGGCAGTCTGACGCTGGTGGTGATGAACCTGCCCACCATCATCCGCACCACACAGGAATCCCTCAAAACGGTGCCGCAGGGCTACCGCGAGGGTGCCATGGGTCTGGGTGCGGGCAAGTGGCACATCATCCGCACCATTGTGCTGCCTTGCAGCATTGACGGCATCGTCACCGGCTGCATTCTGGCGGTAGGACGCATCGTGGGCGAAAGCGCCGCGCTGCTGTTCACCGCCGGTGCGGCAGAGGTGATCGCCAAGAGTGTGTTCAAAGCCTACACCTCCAACGGTGCCACCCTGTCGGTGCTGCTGTACCTGCGTGCCTTTGAGGACGGCGATTTCGCCTCCGCATGGGGCATCGGCGCAGTGCTGCTGGTGCTGGTGCTGCTCATCAATCTGGCAGCACGTCTGGCGAAAACGAAACTGAAACAGAAGCAGTAAAAATAAAGAGGTACTCTATGGAAAACACGAATGTGCCGGTGATATCGGCAAAAGATCTGAACCTCTGGTACGGCGACTTCAAGGCGCTGAAGGGCATTTCGCTGGACGTGGGCGAGCGGGAGATCACCGCTCTCATCGGCCCTTCCGGCTGCGGCAAATCCACCTTTTTAAAGACCCTCAACCGCATGAACGACCTTGTGCCGAATGTGCGCATCGAGGGCGATGTGCGGCTGAAGGGCGAGGACATCTTTGCCCGCGAGATGGAGCTGACCGACCTGCGCCGCCGGGTGGGCATGGTGTTCCAGAAGGCAAACCCCTTCCCCATGAGCATCTACGACAACATCACCTACGGCCCCAAGCTGCACGGCGTGCGCAATAAGGCTGAGCTGGACGAGCTGGTGGAAAGCTCCCTGCGGGGCGCAGCCCTGTGGGACGAGGTGAAGGATCGCCTGAAAAAGAGCGCCCTCGGCCTGTCCGGCGGGCAGCAGCAGCGTCTTTGCATCGCCCGGGCATTGGCGGTCAAGCCCGAGGTGCTGCTGATGGACGAGCCTACCAGCGCACTGGACCCCGGCTCTACCATGAAGGTGGAGGAGCTGATGAACGAGCTGAAAAAGAACTACACCGTGGTCATCGTCACCCACAATATGCAGCAGGCGGCCCGTATCAGCGACCGCACCGCCTTCTTCCTGCTGGGGGAGCTGGTGGAGGTTGGCCCCACGAACCAGATCTTCAGCACACCCCGGGACAAGCGCACCGAGGACTACATCTCCGGCCGGTTCGGTTAATGCAGGGAGGAACAAAGCAATGAGCATTCGCAAACAATACGACAGCGATCTGGAGTCTCTTAAGACCGCACTGGTGGAGATGGGGCAGAACGCCGCCGAGGCCGTGGAGAACGCGCTGGAAGCGCTGTGCACCGCCGACACCGCAGCCGCCCAGAAGATCGTGCAGGGGGATGACCGCATCAACAACATGGAGCGGGACATCGAGCACCGCTGCATGACCTTGCTGCTGCGCCAGCAGCCGGTGGCGGGCGACCTGCGCCACATTTCCACCGCCATGAAGGTGGTCACCGACATCGAGCGCATGGGCGACCACGCCTCGGATATCGCCGAGATCATCCCGCATCTTGTCACCGTGCGCAAGGAGGGCGACCCCGCCGTCAGTCAGGCTATTGCCATGGGACGCAAGGCCTACCAGATGATCTTAGACGCCATGGATGCCCTGACCGCCGAGGATGAGACCGCCGCCCGCCGCGTCATCGCCGCAGATGACGCCGTGGACTACGACTTCAACGCCATCAAGCACACACTGGCACAGGAGATCGCCGCCGCCCCCCGCCAAGGTGGACGCCGCGCTGGATCTGCTGATGGTCATCAAGTATCTGGAGCGCATCGGCGACCACGCCGTGAACGTAGCCGAGTGGGTGCAGTTCGTGCGCACCGGGCGCTACAAGGACGAAAGTATGTTCTGATACTCACTCTGCCCTTTTGGGTGCGTGTTTTCCTTATTTTTTCTTCTGGAAAAGGCTGTCTGCCGTTTGGCGGGCAGCCTTTTTCTGTGGGAAAGCTCCCTCTACAACGAAAATTGACTAAAAAATTTTTATCTTTTCTGCAATGTTTGCGGCAGGTCATTCGTATTCAGGGTATAAGAGCCCGGAAGGGGCTCCGCAGTTATCGTGCGGCGGGTGGTCCGGCTTCCCCCAGTCCCCCGCCTGCCGCACCGTTACGGAGGACAGATACAATGATGGCAAAGCTTGAACGCTCCCCGCAGCAAGCCCGCATGGAGGCCGTGAGCCGCGATGCACTGGTGCAGGCGGCGCTGCAGGAGATCACCCAAAATTATCGTGAGGCCAGCCTTTCCAATGTGGCAAGGGCTTATGGTGTTTCGCTGGCGTATGTCAGCGAGTGCGTGCGCGCTCAGACCGGGCGCACCTACAAGGAGCTGCTGCAAAAGCACCGCATGGAGACCGCCGCGCGGCTGCTGCGCCGCAGCGATCTGAACATTCAGCAGATCATTGCACAGGTGGGCTACGAGAACACCAGCTACTTCTACCGCCTGTTCCACGAGCGCTACGGCCTGAGCCCACGGGAGTACCGGCTGGTGCGCAACGGCGCCGCTCCCCGCCGCCCCACCGCATGAAGCCCTCTTTTGTTTTGCTTCCCCCGACCGTCGTGCTGTTGCCCCGCGCACGGCGGTCTGTTTTTGCCGCGAAATGGAGAAAAATCTGGTACTTTATGGAATATTGTGTTATACTAAAATAAATGTACCCCGCGCGGCAGGGCGCGGGCAAGAGAGGATGAGTGGATATGTTTCGCGGAGCGGTAAGAGCAGATATGGCACGGATTTTGGATATCTATGCCCGTGCGCGGGAATTCATGGCGAAAAACGGCAACCCCACCCAGTGGGGGGACAATTACCCAAGCCCGGAGCTGCTGGAAGAGGATATCGACACCAACCGGCTGTTCGTGTACATGGTAAACGGCCAGATGCAGGCGGTGTTTGCCTTTGTCCTTGGCGAGGATCCCACTTACAAGGTCATTGAGGACGGACAGTGGCTCAACGACACTTTGCCCTACGGTACGCTGCACCGGCTGGCTTCGGCGGGCGAGAGCAAGGGCATCGGCAAGGCGGTGGTGGAGTGGTGTCTGGAGCACTGCGAGAGCCTGCGCGCCGACACCCACGCCGACAACAAGGTGATGCAGCACCTGCTGGAAAGCGAGGGCTTTACCCGCTGCGGCATCATCCATGTGGAGGACGGCACCCCGCGCATCGCCTACCAGCGGTTGTCCCTGACCCAGAGCCAGCTGGGGTGAGCGGAAAAACAGTTTGATTTGGGAGATCGGAAACACCTGCGGGCGTTTCCGATCTCCTTTTTCATAGATGGAGCTGCCCTGCCGCGCCCTCTCCCGTGAAAATGCAATGCCGGAGCGTCCGCAGACGCTCCGGCATTGCGCTATTAAAAAAGAATTTTTCCGCTGAATATGCGCAAAGCGCACGCGGCGCGCATTTCTGATCCTCTCCCCCCCTTCTGTGCCTTGCCACCGGCGGCGAAGCAGTGTATAATAGCCTCAGAACGCTACAATGCCGGAAACCCCGGCAGATACAGGAGGAATTGCAGATGAATAAACCGGTACTGGTCGTCATGGCTGCCGGCATGGGCAGCCGTTACGGCGGCATGAAGCAGATCGACCCGGTGGGCCCCAACGGACAGGTCATTATGGACTATTCCCTTTACGATGCCCGCCGCGCCGGCTTTGAGACCGTGATCTTTGTCATCAAGCACGAGATCGAGGACGCCTTCAAGGCAGCCATCGGCGACCGCGTGGCCAAGGCGATGAAGGTGAAGTATGCCTTCCAGCAGCTGGAAGAGCTGCCCGCAGGCTTTGCCGTGCCGGAGGGACGTGTAAAGCCCTGGGGCACCTGCCATGCCGTGCTGGCTGCAAAGCCCCTGATTGACGGCCCCTTTGCGGTCATCAATGCGGACGACTACTACGGCCCGGAGGCGTTTCAGGTGATGTACGATTACCTGTCCACCCACGCCGATGATGATTTCTACCGCTACTGCATGGTCAGCTATCTGCTGAAGAACACCCTGTCCGAGAACGGCAGCGTGGCACGCGGCGTGTGCATCAAGAACGAGGACGGCACCCTGCAAAGCGTGACCGAGCGCACCCGCATTGAGCCCTGCGACGGCGGCGCACATTACACCGAGGACGGCGGCGAGAGCTGGGTGGACCTGCCCGGCGACACCCCTGTGAGCATGAACCTGTGGGGCTTCGGCAAGAGCTTTCTGGACGAGGCCGAGCAGCGCTTTGCAGGCTGGCTGACCGAGAATCTGCCGGTGAACCCCCTGAAGTGCGAGTATTTCCTGCCGCTGGTGGTGACCGAGCTGATCGAGGAGAACAAGGCAAAAATTCAGGTGCTGCGCAGCACGGATAAGTGGTTCGGCGTCACCTACCGGGAGGATAAGCCTTTGGTGGTGGAGGCCATTGCCCGCAAGACCGCCGAGGGCCAGTACCCCGAAAAGCTGTGGGAGTAAATGCTTCGCAATAGCGGAAAAATATTTAGATCATAGCAAAGTCGGGCAGCCTGCGGACTGCCCGACTTTGTGTTTTTATGGGGTGGAACGTATTCACAAAAACCGTTCCAGCTGGATGCGGTTATCCTCTTCAAAATCCTGCAGCCGCTGGGCAAGGCGCTTTGCGCCCGGGGCGGCGTTGGGGTAGTCCTTGCAGCTTTTTACGCAGTCCACCACCCCCATGCCGCTGCCCTGTGTGAGCATTTCGGCCAGATTGCGGGTGGACTTGTCCGTAAGGGTCTTGAGCCCGATGCCCATTTTCGTGTTCAGCTTTGCCATGGTGCTCTGCCCCTGTGCGCTGCCGCCGCAGGCTTCTATGGCGGTGTGCGCCTCCTGATTCAGCTGGTGGTAGATGTTGCGCTGGCGCAGCAGTTCGGCCTTGAACTGCACATCGTTGGTCATGGGTAAGATCTGCTCCAGGGTGTTCTTGCCCATCTCGGTGTTCTGCACCACCGCTTCCAGCAGGTTCAGGTTGTCGTTTTTCTGGTTTTCCATACAAAAAATCCCCCTTTGGCACCTAGTATGTGCCCAAAGGGGGATTTTATACGTTGTTTCTCAGCAGATCTTATTGCCGCCGGAGATCTGGATGCCGCGCAGCCGCTCGTCACAGATGGCGTACAGGCGCTGCCAGCAGTTGGCGGCGCTGTCCAGCTCGTCCAGCCCTGCCACTGCGACGCTCAGGGTAAAGGGCACCCGCTTCATCATGCCCATGGAGGTGATGCACTCGTGGGGCATTTCGGCGTAAATGTTCCGCATCTGCTCGGCCAGCTGGCCGCCGTCCAAGTCCAGACAGCCTACCACAAAGGTGGTGCTGGTCAGGCGGCAGACGATCTGACTGCCCGGGATATCGAAATACTTTTTCCACTGGTTTGCCACAAAGCAGATCAGCTGATCCATCACCGGCTGACCGTAGGTGTCCCGCAGCTGTGCGCCGTGATCCAGCGACACCAGCGCCACGGCGGCCTTGCGCCCCTGCTCTGCCCAGCGGTCCAGCTCGGCGGCGATCACGGTCTCAAGGTAGCGGCGGTTGTATACGCCGGAAAGAAAATCGTGGTTCAGGTCCTCGCGGCACAGCTCCCGCTCGCGGGCGCTCATGCGCTCCTCCGGCAGCAGGTTGCCCGCCAGCGGGGCAGACATGGTGATCCGCCACAGCTTGCCGTCTGCCCGCACCGTGCGGTGCAGCACGCAGCTTACCCGGCCGTTGCACAGGCTATAACTCACCTGCAGGCCTTCGTCCTGCCAGCCGGTGTCCTGTGGCAGCTCGTCCAGCAATACCGTTTCAAACGCAGCCTGTGCGCCCTCGGCAAAGGTACGCAGATCCTGCTCTGTCCATTCTCTGTCCATCTGTAATTTCCCCATCATCAGTACGCGCCGCCGCTTCCGACGGGCGAAATTCCAATTTTCCCACAAATCCGGGAACTTACGGCTATTATACCATTGAAATACAGATTTTTCCAGCAAAACGCACAAATTTTTACGGCAGTTTTTACAATTCTGTCAAATTGCTAATTTCTTTCACGTTTTGAACGTCTGCATTGCAGCGGCAGTACACGGCGCACTCGGCTTTGATCTGTGCGGCAAGGGTTTTGGAGTCAAAGCCGGCCTTTGCGCGCCATGCCCAGTTGCCGCCCAGCTTGCCCGGGGTGTTCAGGTGCGCCTCGGCACCCAGCCCCAGCCAGTCGTACATGGGAATGATGGCTCTGTCCGCCACCGAGCCCAGCGCTGCCCGCAGCAGCGCGGTGCGCGCGGCGGCAGTCTTGACAGCTGCCACCTCCTTGGCGGTGGGCTTGCAGGAGGTCAGGTGCAGATAGGCCGCAGCGGTGGCCTTTTCCTTTTCGGAAGCGCCGTTCTCCCACCAGTCGGTCAGGGTGGTGTTGTCGTGGGTGCCGGGGTAGACCACGCCGTTTTTGACGTGGTTATGGGGCAGATACTCGTTGTCCCCGCCGCCGAAGGCGAACTGCAGCACCTTCATGCCCGGGAAGGTGCTGTCGGCCAGCAGCTTGCGCACGCTGGGGAACAGTTCGCCCAAGTCCTCGGCAATGATGGGCAGCTTGCCCAGTGCGGCCTCCAGTGCATCGAACAGCTCCATGCCGGGGCCGTTCTCCCACTTGCCGGTGCGGGCGGTGGTGCTGTCTGCCGGGATGGCCCAGTAGGTGTCGAAGCCGCGGAAGTGGTCGATGCGCAGCAGATCGTAGATGCCCAGTGCGTGGCGCACCCGCTGAATCCACCATGCGTAGCCGGTCTTTTTGTGGTACGCCCAGTCGTACAGGGGGTTGCCCCACAGCTGGCCGTCTGCGGAGAAGTAGTCCGGCGGGCAGCCCGCCACCCGGGCAAAGCGGCCGTCGGCGTCCAGCTCAAACAGCTTGCCGCCCACCCATGCGTCCACCGAGTCCGCAGAGACGTAGATGGGGATGTCGCCCAGGATCTGCACACCCTTCTTGTTGGCATAGGTTTTGACTGCCTGCCACTGGACGCTGAACTTGTACTGCACAAACTTCCAGAAGCCAATCTCCTCTTCGTTTGCAGCGGCAAAGGCGGCCAGTACGGCCTTGTCGCGGCGGCGGTAGGGTGCATCCCACTCCACCCAGTTCTTCATCTTGTTGGCGACCTTCAGCGCCATGTACAGGGCATAGTCCTCCAGCCAGTCCTCGTTGGCAAGGGTAAAGGCGTAGTAGTTGTCGGGGTAGTAGTAGGTGCAGCCGTGCAGCCCGGCGCACTGGCTGCGCCATGCGGCGTAAGCCTTGCGCAGCACCGCAAAGCGGCTGACGTACAAGTGCCGTAGTCCACCTCCAGCGGGTCTTTCCCCCAGCTTTCCGCCTTGAGGTCTGCGGCGGTCAGCAGGCCCTCTTTTTCCAGCGCTTCAAGATCCACAAAATAGGGGTTGCCCGCAAAGGCAGAGCAGCTCTGGTAGGGGCTGTCGCCGTAGCCGGTGGGGCTGAGCGGCAGCAGCTGCCAGATCGTTTGTCCTGCCGCAGACAGGAAATCCACAAATTGAAATGCCGCCTTGCCAAAGCAGCCGATCCCGTAAGGGCCGGGCAGACTGGATACCGGCATCAGAATACCACTTTCACGCATGATCCGTTACCTTCCTCGCTGTCAATTTTCGGGAATATTCGTTGTTTCCTATCATAACATAACTGTAAACTATTTTCCACAGGCAAAAATCGTGGTATACTGGTTTTTATGGGGTACCCCCTCAGCTTCGCTGCGCTCAGCAGCTCCCCCAAGGGGCGCCTTTGGGCATTGCCAATCGTTCTATTTTACAGGAGGTACTCGCGCTATGCAGCGCACAGAAAAATATTTTGAGCAGGATGCTTTCCGCACCGAATGCGAAAGCGTCATCCTTGCCACAGAGCCGGACGAAAAGACCGGCGGCGGGCGCATCGCGCTGGACGGCACGGTGTTCTACCCGGAGGGCGGCGGTCAGCCCGCCGACCGGGGCACGCTGACCCTGCCGGACGGCACGGTGCTGCGGGTGCTGGATGTCCACGAGCAGGCAGGCGTCATCTGGCATACGGTGGATGCCCTGCCCGCTGCCGCAGCGCCCGGCGCAGCCGTTGCCGGCTGCATCGACTGGGACTGGCGGTTCGATAAGATGCAGCAGCACACCGGCGAGCATATCCTCTCCGGCATCCTGCACCAGATGTTCGGGGCGGAGAATGTGGGCTTCCATGTGGGCACCGAGGTCGTGCGCATGGACACCAGTGTGCCCATCAGCCCCGAGGGGCTGCGGCAGGCGGAGCTTGCCGCCAACCGCATCGTGTGGCAGGATGTGCCGGTGCTCATCAGCTACCCCACCCGGGAGGAGCTTGCCGCCCTTGTCTACCGCTCCAAAAAGGAGATCGAGGGGCAGGTGCGCATCGTGACCATCCCGGGCGCGGACGTCTGCGCCTGCTGCGGCACCCACACCCGCACCACCGGTCAGGTGGGGCAGATCAAGATCCTTGCCAGCGAGAACTACAAGGGCGGTGTGCGGCTGAGCGTGGTGTGCGGAGCCCGTGCGCTGGCGGCGGCGCAGGCCATGCGCGCCCGGCAGGCGGAGATCGGCGCGCTGCTCTCTGCCAAGGCCGACCAGACCGCTGTGGCGGTGCACCGGGTCTACGATGAGTATACTGCACTCAAGTTTACACATTTCGGACTGTGCAGCCAGCTGTTTGACGCCCTTGCGCAGCTGACCGCACCCGATGCGGATGCCATCCGTACCCTGCCGGGGCTGGACCCGGACGGGCTGCACCGGCTGGCTGTCCGTCTGACCGAAGCCACCACCGGCCTGTGCGCCGCTCTGACCCCCACCGAAAAGGGCACCGGCTACTGCCTTGCCCGGCGGGACGGCGATGTGCGCGCCCTGACCAAAGCACTGAACGCCGCTCTGAACGGACGCGGCGGCGGCAAGCCCGGCATCTGTCAGGGCAGCTGCGCCGCCACCCCGGAGCAGGTGGAGAGATTTTTGAAGGAGAACAACAAACTATGAGAATGCGTTTCAAACCCTATGCCCACGACGAACTGATGGCCGCGGATTTCCATGTGCACGAACCCCTCATCTGGGGCGGCAAGTGGCACGGCCAGTATGCCCGCCCGGAGCAGCCCTTTATTCTGGAGTTGGGCTGCGGCAAGGGCGGCTTCATCTCTCAGCTGGCCTGTGCCCACCCGGAAAATAACTATCTGGGCATCGACATCACCGATAAGGTGCTCATCCTTGCCAAGCGCAAGATCGAAGCCGCCTATCAGGCAGCCGGGACGCCCCATTGACAACGTCAAGATCATGAGCACCGATATCGAGCGCATCAAGGGCGTCATCACCCCGGAGGATGAAGTCAGCCGCATCTATATCAACTTCTGCAACCCGTGGAGCAAGAACGACTCCTCCCACAAGCACCGCCTTACCTACCCGCGCCAGCTGATCGCTTACCGCGAGTTTCTGAAGGACGGCGGTGAGATCTACTTCAAGACCGACGACGATGATCTGTTCCGGGACAGCGTGGAGTACTTCCCCGCTTCCGGCTACGACATCGAGTGGATCACCTACGATTTGCACGAGAACGAGCCGGAATGGAACATCCGCACCGAGCACGAGGGAATGTTCACCGAAATGGGCATCAAGATCAAGGCACTCATTGCCCGCAAAAAGCCCGGTGCCGACAGCGTGACATGGGTAGACCCCAAGGTGCTCAAGCGGATGGCGCGGGAAGCTGCCGCTGCCGAAGCCGCCGCACAGGAAGGCGAAGGAAATGTCTGACCCCTGTGAGCTGTGCCTGAACAACATTCAGGACGAATACGGCAGCTATTACTGCGCCCAGGGCGCTGCGCTGGACGAGGACGAGATGGCACGCTATCTTGCGCATAATACCGCTGCCTGTCCCTTTTTTGAGCCGGGGGACGAATATAAGATCGTATCCAAACAGAACTGAAGAACGGAGGTGCCTATGGTAAGCTTTCTTACCGATACCGTGGTATGCGGCTTTTCGCTGTACCATATTCTGGCCTATTTCCTGATCTATTCCTGCATAGGCTGGTGTCTGGAGGTCATCTATGCCGCCGCCACCACCGGTCAGCTGGTGAACCGGGGCTTTCTCAACGGCCCGGTCTGCCCCATCTACGGCTTTGGCATGATCATCGTGCTGTTTGCCCTTACGCCCTTGCAGCACAGCATCCTGCTGCTGTATATAGGCGGCGTCATCCTGCCCAGTGCGCTGGAACTGGCGGGCGGCTGGGCGCTGTATAAGCTCTACCACACTCGCTGGTGGGATTACAGCGATTTTCCCCTTAACATCGGGGGCTATATCTGTCTGAAATTCTGCCTGCTGTGGGGCGTGGGCACGCTGGTGGTCATGCGTATCGTGCACCCGGTGGTGGCTGACCTTGTAGACCTGATCCCGCCCTTTGTGGGGGTTATCCTCATGTGCTTTTTGTACGCCGTGTACGCGGCGGACGTGGTGGCTACCGCCATTGCTGCTTCTGCGCTGGCCGATACGCTGGACACCATGGAGCAGCTGGGCGACAGTATCCACGCCGTCAGCGATGCCATGACCCAGCTGCTGGGCACCACCACCCTGAACGCCGACAAGAAGCTGGACGAGGGACGGCTGCAATTCAAGCTTGCCGCAGCCGAAGCGCGGGATGCTGCCGGAAAGCGCCCCTCTGCCCGTGAGACCATGGCTGCCATCCGCGCCAAGGCTGCCGAGGCTACCGAGGCTGCCCGCCGCGCCAGCGAGGACGCCCGCCTGAACGCTGCCGAAGCTGCCAACGCCGCCCGCCTTGCTGCCAAGGGCACTGCCGAGCGCGCCGCCGAGCTGCTGCAATTGGAACAGCTGGCCGCAGAGCTGCAAGCCCGCAGCGAGGAAATGCAGGCGCAGCTGCTGCGCACCCCCCGCATCGTGGGCCCGCGCCGTATGCTGCGTGCCTACCCGAAGCTCCGGCACGGCAGCAAGCTGCGCAGTCTGCCCACATTGCGGGAGATGCTGCACCGCGCCGAACAGGAAAACAAGGACGACAACAAGAATACCAAATGACCCCGAATGCCACACCGGCGCTGCTGTGTGTGGCATTTTTGTTGCACTTCGCTCGAATAATGTTGTTAAAAAGTGTGAAAAAACTATTTCAAAACGACTTAAACCGTGTTATACTGATTATAAAGTATACAAACCGACCGCAATCGGCTTATCCGTATTGAAACTATCCAAATTGTGAGGAATCGTTATGTCAGAGGAACGAAAGACCAAAACAGATGCCGCCGCACCGGCATCTGCTGCGTTGGGGCGGATCGACCGCAAGGACGCATTTTTACAGGCCCTGCATACATTCCTGACCGCGCATCAGGGAACAGAATGGGCTGTTGCCGCTGTGGATATCCAGCACTTCAAGCTTTATAACGAGCTTTACGGCACCGAAAAGGGCGATGCTCTGCTGGAAACTGTGGCAAACTGTCTGCTGGGTTACAGCAGGCAGACCGGCTATCCTGTGGGCTATTTTGGAAACGATGACTTTTTCCTGTGCCTGCCGGACGAAAAGGCCGAGCAGACCGCCGTGCTTGCCACGCTGCAGGCCTGCATGGCTGCCGGCAGACAGGATGTCACCTTCTTTGTGGTAATGGGCGTGTGCCCCGTGCAGGCAAACCCCGGTGCAGATGCCGCCACCCTGTGCAACTATGCGCAGATCGCCGGTGTGACGACAGACAGCGGCTACCTGCACCGCTTTGAGCCCACCATGCTCAACGAGCTGAAAGAACAGCAGCAACTGCTGGGCGAGCTGGAGCGCGCACTGGATAACCACGAATTCTGCTTCTTTTTGCAGCCCAAGTGCAACAGCATCACCCGCGCCATCGTGGGCATGGAGGCACTGGTGCGCTGGAACCATCCCACCCGGGGCTGTGTTCCTCCCGCCGAGTTCATGCCGCTGCTGGAGCGCACCGGCCTTGTGACAAGGCTGGACCAGTACATCTGGGAATCCGTCTGCCAGACCCTGCAGAAGTGGCAGGAGAGCGGCAGCAACCTTGTGCCGGTGTCGGTAAACGTTTCGGTGCAGGATATCCTGAACCTGGATGTGCCGCAGATCTTTGCAGACCTGGTGGAAAAATATAAGCTGGAGCCCAAACTCCTGCTGGCCGAGATCACCGAGACCATGGTGGCCGAGGACACCCAGATGGTGGAAAACGCCATTCAGGGCCTGCACCGCAAGGGCTTCTCGGTCATGATGGACGATTTCGGCAGCGGGTATTCCTCGCTGAATATGCTCAAGGATACCAACGTCGATGCCATCAAGCTGGACATGAAGCTCATCGACATGAATCAGGAGAACCGCAGCAAGGGCGTGCAGATCGTGGAGTCGGTGGTGGATATGGCGCACCGGCTGAACCTGCCCATCATCGCCGAGGGCGTGGAGACCCCGGAGCAGGTGTCCATGCTGCAGGCGGCGGACTGCCTGTACTCGCAGGGCTACTATTTCTTCAAGCCCATGCCGGTGGAAAACGCTGAAAAGCTGCTGGCAGATCCCACCAATCAGGATTACTGGGATCTGCGCCGCGACCTGATGCGCCGTGACCGCCGGGTGGAGAACCCGGGCACCGAAAAGACCGCGCTGGCCTTGCAGGCCTACCAGATCTTTACCGATAACGTGCTGGAGATCTCGCTGCTGAACCTTGCCACCGGTGCGTACCGGGTGATCAAGCGGGACGCCCGCCTGCTGGGTGCAGATCTGGAAAAAGAAGAAGATTTTGTCAACTACTGCGACCGTCTGGTGAACGAAAAGATCGTGCACGAGGAGGACGCAGACCTGTTCTTGGAGCAGACCGATCTGGAAGCTTTGCGCTCTGTGCTGTACCACGCCACCGCGCCGGAGTTCTACCGCTACCGCGAGAACGTGTCCGGCCAGTATATCTGGATCACCACAGAGGTGCTGCCCTGCCGGGGCTGCTGCGCCCAGAACCCATGGGCGACCGTGCTGGTGCGCAACGACGCACAGGCCGACCAGCTCAGCGAGGAGCTGGACTTCTCTTACAGCCACGATACCCTGACCGGCCTTGCCAACCGCAGCCGGTACGAAGCCGACCTGCGGGAGCTGCCCAACAGCGGGTACGAATCCGTGGTGTGCACCTACATTGATGTGGTCGGGATGCACGAGGTAAACGAGCATCTGGGCCACCGCAGCGGCGACACCCTGCTGTGCTGCTTGGCAAATGCCGCCCGCAAGTTCTTTGCCACCAGCCGGGTGTACCGCATCGGCAGCGATGAATTTGTCATCCTGACCCCCAACGAGCCGCCTTACAGCGTGTGGAGCACTGCGGACCGGATGCGCGCCTTTTTGAAGGAAAAGGACTATGTTATTTCCGTAGGCATCCAGCAGACCGCCGACCTGCGCCATCTGGACGAAGCTGTCGCCAAGGCCGAGGCTGCCATGCGGCAGGACCGGCAGGCTTACTACGACCACAACGGCCGCGCCCGCCAGCTGGAAGGCCTGAATGAAAAGATGGAGCGCACCCTGCAGGAAAAGCGGGATGCCGAGCACTTTTTAAAGGTGCTTGCCCCCAAGTACAAGACAGTAATCGTGGTGGACTTGCAGGAGGACACCGTGCGCCCCGTTATTGTGCCGGACGACTTCCAGTCCGTTCTGGACACCTGCGGCGGCTCTTTCCGCGCTGCGTTGACCAACTACCGCGACAAGCTGGTAGCGCCCGAGGACAGAGAAAACTTTGCAAAGTTGTTCGATTTCGGCTTTGTGCGCAGCACCGTGTTCAGCAGCAACCTGCTGGAGCACCGCTACCGCAAGACGGACGGCCGCAGCTTCTGCATCCGTGTGACCCCCTACTCCCGCAGCGGCTCCCACATCAACGAGGTGCTGTGGATCTTCGCGGATGAAGAGGTAGAGTAAAATATTTTTATAAGCATAAAAGCAGCCAGACCGCCCGGTCTGGCTGCTTTTGCGTTTGACGCCTGCAGGGCAGCGGGCTCGCCCTCTCAGGCGCTAACCCTCTCAGTCACGCCTGACGGCGTGCCAGCTCCCCCGAAGGGGGAGCTTTGGATATCTGCCGGTCAGCGCAAAAAGCCCCCCGGGGGAGCTTTTCAAGAACGCAGTGATACCCGGGATGCCCCAGACGCTCGTGTTCAGGGATGAGTCCCAAATGCTGACGGAAACTTCCCATGGCCAACTGTCGGAAAATAATTGATGCTCTGACGCCCCTTTGCCCCATGAAGATGCTCGGCAAAGTCGGAATACACCTGCGCGGAACCCAGGCTGAACCGAACTTGGATGCCGATGTCCACAGCTTGATGTCCGGCGGCATGGCGGCGGACAGGGCTTCCACGTTGGAAGCGAAGCGCGCATCCGTTTGCGCGGCCTCCGTTGCCAGATGGAGCTTGGCCCGACATTGCCGGTCAGGTATTTATCCCGGATTTCCCATTCCTCATTGGCCGGGTTCAGGGAAAATCAGGCCCTGTTCCTGCAATTCCTTCTGGATGGAATCGGCGGGACGCCGCAGGAGCTGCTCCATGCGGCTGAAATCCACTTTGCCGGTTTCCCGCAACGTACGAGCAGAGCGTCCTTGCCGCTCTCGGCCTGTTCAGCGACCTGTGCGGGTTTGAGCACCGTCGGAAAATGGCGGCTTTTGGCCGACGCGGGCCGGGCCTCCCGGTTCTGCCGTTTGGCGGTTTCGGGAGAAATCCCCCTTGTCAGTCCGCTTCCAGGGACTCCAGCAGGGAATGCTTCCGGATCGTCGCGCATGAGGGCGCGGTTCGTCTGCGAGTTCAAACGTCCGTAGCGCCGCACGAAGGCATCAATATACTGGCTGTTGAGCTGTGCACGCAAGCGAGGTCATCCGGCTTCGTCGCCGTCCCCTTTCTCCTCGTTGAGCAGTTCACGCGGGTATCTCGACTTGAATGATGCGAGTCAGGCGTTGCCGAACCCCTCGTTCTTGACCGGCAGTATGTCGTAATCGCTTTCGCCAAAGCGGCGGCTGTCTTGAAGACGATCTTCCGGCTCTGCGGCTCGACGCACAGGGCATCCA